>Ga0335081_10006080_pt1 | contig 19164 bp, 18 predicted proteins | sample Lox_Sample_35_FD_206713 | JGI IMG/M metagenome (GOLD analysis project Ga0335081, IMG submission 206713) | Soil microbial communities from Loxahatchee National Wildlife Refuge, Florida, United States - Lox_Sample_3.5 | ecosystem: Environmental > Terrestrial > Soil > Wetlands | place: USA...
CCCAGCTCATGAAGCCGTAATAGCCGATGGTCTGGAACAGATTGTAGATCATCAGCATGACGGTGCGGCCGCGATAGACATCGCTCCACATTTCCAGCCACGAGCCGGCCTTGCGCTCGGCTTCGCCGGCGACGATTTCCGGCGGCGGCAGCTCGGCGCCGGTCTCGGCGCGGGCCGCCCGCTCCATCTCGTCGACGATGCGCTCGGCTTCGGCGGCGCGGCCGTGCTGGTCGAGCCAGCGCGGCGATTCCGGCAGGCTGAGGCGGATCCACCAGATCACGACGGCGCCGACCGAGCCGATGATCACCACCCAGCGCCAGCCGTCGAGGCCGGCAAACTGCAGCGGCACCAGCCACCACGCCAGCAGCGCCACCACCGGTACCGCGGTGAACATGACGAACTGGTTGTAGGCGAAGGCCGGGCCGCGCTGGCCCTTCGGCACCAGCTCGGAGACGTAGGTGTCGACGTTGACCAGCTCGACGCCGAGCCCGATGCTGGCAATGAAGCGCCACAGGTCGATCGACTGCGGCGAGTCCTGAAACGCCATGATGAAGGCGCCGATCGAGTACCACAGCAGTGCGAAGGTGAAGATCGAGCGGCGGCCGAACCGGTCGGACAACCAGCTGAAGACGAAGGTGCCGACGAACAGCCCGGCAAACAGCGCGGCGACGAAGCTCGCAAAGCCGTTCAGGTCGAACAGGCCTTGCGTCGTCGGCGTGAACAGCTTGGCCTTGAACAGGCCGATCGCCACGTAGGCGGTGAAGAACAGATCGTAGAACTCGAACCAGCCGCCGAGTGAAATCAGCGTGATCAGTTTGCGCGTGTGCCGCGTCGGCGGCAGCCGGTCGAGCCGCGCCGCCACCGTTGCCGTGGTCTCCGCCATGGAAAGTCCTCCCCAAGGAAGCTTCTCGTTTGTCCGCGATTTTTTCCGAAAACCGGCACCTTGTCGAGCGCGGGCGGGTCGACGCAACGCATAGCCGCCTTCTCGGTTTCGCGGTCCGGTCGTTTACTACCGGCGCATCGGCCGCTACGGTTCGCGCCGGTGGAGAAACTGCAACCGGGACGGGGCAACAAATGAGCGTCGCAACGGCGGCACCTGACAGCGGTACCGGCCATGGTACGGGCCATGGCGCCGGACAGGCGACCCGGCTCATCGTCGCCGCTTCACTCGGCAATGCGCTCGAATTCTACGAAATCCTGGTCTACGGCTATTTCGCCGTCATCATCTCGAAGGTATTCTTTCCGGCGACCGACGAGGCGGTGTCGCTGCTGGTGACCTATACGACCTTCGGCATCGCCTTCCTGGCGCGCCCGGTTGGCGCGATTTTTCTCGGCGCCTATGGCGACCGGCGGGGCCGCAAGGCGGCGCTGACGCTGTCGATCGTGCTCATGACCGTCGGCACCGCGCTGATGACGCTGATGCCGAGCTACAACACGCTCGGCCTCCTCTCGCCCATCCTGGTGATCGCGGCGCGGCTCATCCAGGGTTTCTCGGTCGGCGGCGAGTTCGCCAGCTCGACGGCGTTTCTGGTCGAGCACCGGCCCGACCGCGCCGGCTTCTTCGGCAGCTGGCAATGGTCGAGCCAGGGCATGGCGGCGCTGATCGCCACCGGCTTCGGTGTGCTGCTGACCTCGACGCTGTCGGCCGCCGAGCTGCAAGCGTGGGGCTGGCGCATTCCGTTCGCCTTCGGCCTGTTGATCGGGCCGGTCGGCTATTACGTGCGCGCCCATATGGCGGAGACGCCGGAATTCCTGGACGCCGGCGCCGCGCGCGCGCCGTTGCGCGAGCTGTTGGTCGGGCAATGGGATCGGCTCCTCCTGACCATCGGCGCGGTCGTCGCCTCGACCTCGTCGCAATACATGATCGTCTACATGCCGACCTACGCCATCCGCGAGCTGCACCTGTCGCCATCGGTGAGCTTCACCGCCGCCGTGGCGGCCGCCGCCTTGCAGGTGGTGGTGGTGCCGTTTGTCGGCATCTTTGCCGACAAGGTCGGGCAGATTCCGATCATGATCGGCGCCACGGTGGCCTTCGCCGTCACCGCCTATCCGGCCTTCGTGCTGCTCGCCGGCCATGCGTCGTTCGCGGTGCTGGTGGCGATGGTGTGCTGGCTCGGCCTGTTGAAATCGTTCTATAGCGGCGCGCTGCCGTCGCTGATGGCCAAGGTGTTCCCCACCGCGACGCGGGTGTCCGGCATGTCGCTCGCCTACAATATCGGCGTCGCGGTGTTCGGCGGCTTTGCGCCGTCGATCGCGCAAACGCTGGTCGACGTCACCGGCTCGAAGCTCGCGCCGAGCTATTACATGATCGCGACCGCGCTCTTGAGCCTTGCGGCCGTGATCGCGCTGCGCCGCCGCTACCGGATGTGACGATGGACGTCCTCATCGTCGGCGGCGGCATCGGCGGGCTGACGCTGGCGCTCGCCGTTCACGGCGCGACACCCGATGCCCGCATCAAGATCTTCGAGGCGGCGCCCGACGTGCGCGCGCTCGGCGTCGGCATCAATCTCGGGCCGCACGCGGTCAAGGAACTGAGCGCGCTCGGGCTCGAAGAAAAGCTGGTCGCGGTCGGCTGCACGCCGCAGGACTACGCCTTCTTCACCCGCCACGGCCAGCTGGTCTATCGCCAGCCCTGGGGCCGCGCCGCCGGCTATCGATGGCCGCATCTGTCGATTCATCGCGGCGAATTGCACCGCGTGCTGCTCGAGGCGGTGTGCGAGCGGCTCGGCGCGGAGAGTTTCGTCGCCGGTCATCGCTGCGTCGCCGTGGAGCAGGAGGAGACGCGCGCCACCGCGCGTTTCGTCGATGCCGGCGGCCGTGCGCTCGATGCCTGCAGCGCCGACATCGTGGTGGCCTGCGACGGCATCCATTCCGCGGTGCGGGCGCAGTTTTTTCCGAACGAAGGCCCATTCTGCTATCGCGGCATCAATCTGTGGCGCGGCGTGACGCGGCGGCCGCCGTTTCTCACCGGCCGCAGCATCGCCCGGATCGGCGCGCGGCACTCGACCCTGATCGCCTATCCGATCCGCGACGCCATTGATTCAGCAGGCAATCAGCTGATCAACTGGGTGGCGGAGATCGAGCGCGAGGTCGCCGCCCCCGTCGATTGGAGCAAGCCGGGGCGGCTCGAGGATTTCTACCCGACCTATCGGGACTGGACCTTCGATTGGCTCGACGTGGCCGCGCTCATTCGCGACGCCGACCTGATCCTGTCCAACCCCATGGTCGACCGCGATCCGCTGCCGCGCTGGACGTTCGGCCGCGTCACGTTGCTCGGCGACGCCGCCCATCCGATGTATCCGCAAGGCGGCAATGGCGGCGCGCAGGCCATCATCGATGCGGCGACGCTCGCCCGCCTGCTGGCCCGCGAGACCGATCCGGCCGCGACGCTGCGCGCCTACGAAGCGGAGCGGCTGCCGGCGACGAGCCGGATCGTGCTGCAAAACCGCACCGCGCCGCCCAACGTCATCGTCGATACCGTCGAGCAAAGAACCGGCGACAAGCGCTTCGAACGGCTGGAGGACGTCATCAGCCCGGACGAACTCCGCGGCATCTTCGAGCGCTACCAGAAAGTCGCCGGCTATCACGTCGATCAAGTCAATAAGCAACCTGCGCCGCGATAGCGCGGGAGGAGCGGCGCGCTGCTGCGTCGTCAATCCTGCGGCCCAAGCCGCAGCGCGCGCTCGACCATCGCCAGCAGCGCGGCGTGATCGAACATCCGGTAGGTCGCGGCGCCGCCCTGCACCGGATCGCCGGCATAGTAGCGCTCGTATTGCAATTGGCGCTGGCCGAACTGCGTGCCGGTGGCGTCCCAGGCGAGCTTCGACAGCCGGATTTTTGCCTCGGCATCGCTGGCATCGGCGCCGCGGTAATAGCGGCGGATGTCGGCGCCGATGGCGGAGTTTAAGTCCGCCTCGGTGGGATTGGAGAGGATGCCCCCGGCGCCGACTATTTGCACCAGCCGCACCATGCGCTCGTAGAAGCGCGGGATGTGATAGCGCAGCGCCGCCAGCGGCTCGAGCGCGGGCTGCAGCGTGCCGCGGCTGTTGGTCTCGGCTTTCTGCTCGGACAACAAAATCGCGCCTTCGATCAGCTGCAGGTAGCCAGTGCATTCGCCGAGCTGCTCCTGCACATGGATGAACGTGTCGTTCTTGACGCTCCGCGACAGCGCGATCGCAAGCGCGGTCATGAACCGGCACTTGGCGAGGCCCCGCACCGCGGTCTGATGCCCGGTATGGCACTGCAGCCGCGTGCGCGCAAACAGCGTGTTGCCGCGCTCGACATGGCCGTGCAGGAACACCCGGTCCCACGGCACCAGCACATTGTCGAACACCACGACCGCGTCGGGCTCCTCGAACCGCGAGCCGAGCGGATGGTCGAAGTGCGACTGCTCGCCGGCATCGAACGGCTCGCGGCAGATGAAGCGCAGCCCCTTGGTGTCGGCCGGAATGGCGAAGGCCAGCGCGTATTTTTCTTCGCCCGGCCGCAATGAGAACGGCAGCGGATAGACGATGATCTCGTCGGCGGTCGGGCCGTGGGTCGCCAGCATCTTGGCGCCGCGCACGATCAGGCCGTCGGCTTTTTCTTCGACGATGCCCAGATAGGCGTATTCGTCGGCCTGCTGCGAGGCCGACTTGCTGCGGTCGACCGGCGGGTTGACCAGCGTGTGAGTGAGGAACAGGTCGTTGTCGCGGCAATAGCGATAGTAACGCTGCACATTGTCCGCGAATTTTTGGCCGCCCTCGGCGAAGAACTCCGGCGCGTCGGCAAACGCCACCAGCGCGGTGTTGAGGAAATCGGGCGAGCGCCCCATGGTGCCGAACGTGGCCTCGGCCCAAACCTGCATCGCCTTGCGGCGGTGCGCGAGCTCGGCCTGGCTCTTCGGCATGATAAAGGTGACGCCGGCCGGCGTGTCGGCGCCGTCGGGCAGATAGGTCATGGTGGCGCGCAATTCGGGATCGCTCTGGCAGTCGTAGAGCATCGCCATGGCCGCGACCGGGCGGCGGAACGCCGGATCGGCGGTGACATCGGCCACCTTGCGGCCCGCGACCCAGACCTCGCGCGGATACGCCTTGAGTCGCGATATGTAGCTTTTACCGTCGCGTACGCCCATTGCACCATCCCTCCGCCGGAATTCGGCCGCTTTGCTTTCACCGTCTTTGTGCGTTCTTGGCAAGGGCTGCCGAGGCGGGAACCGGCACGCGGCTCGAGCGTTATGGAGTGCGGCGCTTTGAGTCGGCGCGCCCGGGGCCCGTTTGTCTGGACAAGTTGAGATGTTTGGCACTGGCGAAGGTCGGGCAAGGACTTATGGAATTCAGATTCGATCCGCAGCAGCATCGCTTTCATCTCCGCACGCTGGTGCCGCCCGGAGAGGCGCGCGTCTTCGTCGCCGACGAGCAGTTTTCGTTCGGCATCGAGGAGGAATATTTCCTCGCCGACGCCACGACGCTGCAGGTTGCCTCGGAGACGCCGGAATCGCTGTTCGCGCTCGCCGAGTGCGGCGCCACAGGCCGCGTCGGCCGCGAGTTCTTGCAGGCCCAGATCGAGGTCGCGACCGAGCCTCATGACGAGGTCGATGCGGCGCGGCGCGAGCTTCAGCGGCTGCGGCAGAACGCAGCCGGCGCCGCCGCCGCGCACGGGCTCGCCATCCTCGCTTGCGGCACGCACCCGTCGGCGCGCTGGCCGTTCGCGGTGCAGTCGCCCAAGGAGCGCTACAGCCACGTGATGGACGTGCTGCAGATGATCGGCCAGCGCAACATGCTATGTGGCATGCACGTCCATGTCGAATTTCCCGATCCGGCCCGCCGTATCGACGTGATGACGCGGATGCTGCCGTATCTGCCGCTGTTCATCGCGCTGTCGACGTCGTCGCCGTTCTGGCAGGGCCGCGCCACCGGCCTGAAGGGCTACCGGCTCGCCGCCTACGACGAGCTGCCGCGCACCGGGCTGCCGGAGCTGTTCGCCAGCGCCGCCGAGTACGACGCCTATGTCGCCGCCTTGATGCGCTCCGGCGCCATCCCCGACGCCAGCCATCTGTGGTGGGCGATCCGGCCGTCGTTGAAATATCCGACGCTCGAATTGCGGGCGCCGGACTGCTGCACGCGGATCGACGACGCCGTCGCCATTGCCGCGCTGTACCGCGCCCTGGCACGGCATTTGTATGTCGACACTCAACACAATGCCGGTCTCGACGTGGTCGACCGCTCCATCGCGGTGGAGAACAAATGGCGCGCCCAGCGCTATGGCCTGCACGGCACGTTCGCGACCCGCTGCGGCGCGCTCGCGGTCAGCGAGCTTTTGGACCGGATTTTGGATCTGGTCGCCGCCGATGCGGCGGTGCTGGGCTGCCTCGGCGAGGTAGAACGCTGCCGGGGCATCGTCGCCGAGGGCACCTCGGCCGACGCCCAATTGCGGATTTTTACGGAAAATGAACACGAAGGCGCCGATATTGCCCTTTACAAGGTGGCCCGTTGGATTAAGGAGGCCACTTTGGGGGCTTGACGGCTTAGGCCCAAAGGCAGGCCCCAAAGGTACGTACAATGTGCCGCTGGATCGCCTATCGCGGTGAGACGACTGCGCTCGAACACTACGTGACCGAGCCGGCGCACTCGCTTATTTCGCAGAGCATCAATGCGCTCGAGGCGACCGCGAGCGTCAACGGCGACGGTTTCGGGCTCGGCTGGTACGGCGAGCACCCGGAGCCGGGGCTTTATCGCGAAGTGCGCCCGGCCTGGTCCGATGAGAACCTGCGTTATCTGTGCCGCCACCTGCGCTCGCACCTGTTCTTCGCCCATGTCCGTGCCGCGACCGGCACGCCGATCACCCGGCCGAACTGCCACCCCTTCGCCTGCGGCCAATGGATGTTCATGCACAACGGCTTCATCGGCAGCTGGGGCCGGCTGCGCCGCCAGGTCGAGTCGCTCATTCCCGATCGGCTCTATCCGGCGCGCGTCGGCACCACCGACTCCGAAGCGATCTTCCTCGCCATCATGGGCGCCGGCATCGAGCATCCGATCGAGGCTGCGGAAAAGACGCTGGCGCGGCTCACCGATTTCGTCAATCAGAACGAGCCCGGCGATCGCTTCCGCTTTACCGCGGCGCTGTCCAACGGCCGCGATCTCTACGCCTTCCGCTATGCGGTGAACGACAAGGCCAACACGCTGTACTACCGCGAATCCGACAACGGCATCGTCGTCGTCTCCGAGCCGCTCGACCGCGAGCACAAGAACTGGATCTGCGTGCCGGAGGGCCGCGCCGTGATGGCGCTCGCAGGCGAGCGCGCCCAGGTCGTGCCGCTGTTTCACCGCCATCAGGTGGCGGCGGAATAATTTTCGTGATCACAATGACGCTCGCGACTCCCTCTCCCCGCAGGGGAGACGGCCGGGGTAAGGGGGTTCGGACCTACGAGAAAAGCTCCAACGTCCGAACCCCCTCATCCTGTCCTTCTCCCCTCCGGGGAGAAGGGACGTAGCGGCCGCGCCGCGATTTCACTTCCTTGCCAAAGAGACGCAATCTCGCGAGCAAATTGCCCGCGTCGTTGGCCGGGTGGAGCAGTTACTTCGTCCAGCCCTGCGCCCAGGCCGGCGGCGTCTTGCCGTCGATCAGGATGAAGGCGATGCGGCACGGTTTCCCGGAATTGTTGACCCAGGCGTGGTTGGTGCCCTGCTGCACCAAGACGTCACCGGCCTTGACGTGCACCTCGGTGTCGTCGAGCAGCATGTCGATCTCGCCCTCGAGCACGATGGCGTAGTCGATGCTGCGGGTGCGGTGGGTGTTCTCGTGCCGGGCATAGCCTTGGGTCGCCGGATCGATGCCCATGTTGAGCAGAATCTGGTGATGGTCGACGGCGCCGTAGCCGCCGGTCGGCGTCGGCGCGAAATCGACGATGCGGAAGATGGTGCCGTTCGTGGGCGGCGGCACGCCGACCTTGGTCTGGGCGCGATCAGCGGTGCTCGCCATGTCGACGGGAGCTTCGCTCGTCACCCACATCAGCGTCATGCCGTTGCCGCCGGCGCTGCGCTGGATCGCCTTCAGCGGCGCGTCGTAAAGCGCGACCGCCTTGCCGTCCTTGTCGTGGCCGGTGACGATACGGCGCGTTGACCTCAACTCCATCTCTCAATCCTCCCGTGTAACGGCGCATGCCAGCGCCGAGAAAGCCGCCTTGATCGCTTGGGCGGCATTCTGCACGCAGCATCCAAGCGATCAAGGCCGCGTCCCCGATCGGTGCCACCCGCTGTCGCTTGATCGGCGGACATCGGCCCATTAAAGCTGCGGCGCGGCGCTCAACGCCGCTCGGGAGGCACAATGGCGAACGACAAATCGCGTCCGCTCATTCAAGCGGGGGAGAATGCCGGATCGGACTACAGCCGCGAGCCGACCTTCGCCGCGATGGCGCGCCATATCGACGTCATGGTGCCGATGCGCGACGGCGTCAAAATCTGCGTCGATGTCTATCGTCCCGATGTGCCCGGCAAATTCCCGGCGCTGCTCGCCTTTGCGATCTACAACAAGGACTTTCAGGGTCCCGACATGGCCGCGGCGCTGCCGCCGCAGCCGGCCTGGTCACCGCTGTGGACCGGGCCGATGGAAGCCGGCGACACCAAGTTCTTCGTGTCGCGCGGCTATGTGCATGTCATCGGCTCGCCGCGCGGCGTCGGCAAGTCGCAGGGCGGCGGCTCGCGCGAGTGGGATTGCTACGACCTGATCGAGTGGATCGCGGCGCAGGAATGGTGCGATGGCAAAGTCGGGATGGTCGGCATCTCCGGCTTCGGCGCCGAGCAGCTCGCGGTCGCCAAGAAGCAGCCGCCGCACCTGCGCGCCATCTTCCCGTTCGATTCGCGCGGCGCCTATGGCGAGCTCGGCGGCTTCCGCGACGAATATCCGGGCGGCGTCATTCATCTGTTCCGTTATCTGGTGGGCCACTTCTCGGCGCTGCATCAGAACAAGGGCGCGCCCGGTCCGCTGCCTGCCGAGCGCGAGAAGCTCTGGCGCGATGCCATGAACAATCCCGACTACAAGATGTATCCGCACGTCTACAACGTGATCGCGCAAAAAGGCCAGCACATGCCGCCCTACTACAACGTGCTGGTCGATCCTTACGACTCCGAAGCCGCGGTGCAGAAGAGCGAGGCCGAGTTCAACGACATCCGGGTGCCGACCTATACCGGCTCCGGCTGGTACGGCTACACCTACAAGACCCACCTCAACGGCTGCCAGCACTGGTTCCGCAATATTAAGGTGCCGAAAAAGCTGCTGCTCGCCGGCCCGGCGCATCTGGAGCGGCCGTATCACGGCTTCCACAACGAGGTGCTGCGCTGGCACGACTTCTGGCTCAAGGGCATGAACACCGGCGTCATGGACGAGCCACCGGTGCGCTATTGGGTGATGGGCGCCAACGAATGGCGCAGCGCCAACAACTGGCCGCTGCCCGAGGCCAAGTGGACCAAGCTTTACCTCACGAGCTTCGAGCGGCTTGTACCCGATCTGCCGGAGCCTTCGAGCGCGACCGAGACGCAAGCGCCCGACGCCTTCGTGCAGATGCCGCCGTCGCAGACCACGACGATCCAGCGCCTGCGCTACATGACCGCGCCGCTGCCGCATGACGTGCTGGTCGCCGGTCCCATCGTGGTCACGCTCCATGCGGCGATCGACCAGGACGACACCAACTGGATCGTGATCCTGAAAGACTTAGGCCCCGACGTTTCGGTGATGAGCGTGCGCGAAGGCGAACGCGAAGTACCGAAGGATCTGTCCGAGCGCGAAATCAGCCGCGGCTGGCTCAAGGCCTCGCACCGCGCGCTCGATTTAAAGCGCTCGAAACCGTGGTGGCCGTGGCATCCGCTGACGCGGCAAGCTCAGAAGCCGGTGACGCCGGGCGCCATCGAGGAATATCAGATCGAGGTGATGGCGACCGCGAACCTGTTTCGCCGGGGCCATCGCATCTGCCTCGACGTCACTTGTCTCGACCTGCCGACCGGCGTCGCCGGCGCCACCAACGCCGAATACGTGCCGTACCACATCTGCTCGAGCAAGACGGTGCTGCACAAGGTCTATCACGACCGCAAATATCCCTCGCACCTGCTGCTGCCGGTGATTCCGACGGAAGGCTAGGCTGGCCCGGCCCCGGCCGAAGCGAGAATTTCGCTTGGGGGCCGCCAGCAAGCCATCATTGCTAAATGGCTAAATCCGGCGCCGCTGCAACTTGCAGTGGGCCGCCACCCTCAAGGAATTATGTGCGGTAGCTTTTCGTCGCAATTTCACGCCACACTACCCGGGCGTTGATTCGGCCGTGCCTCCCAGCTTTTTCACCGTCAAGTCAGCACAAGGCCAAACAAGTCTCTCTAGCTCTCGAACATCGGATGAACCTGCAGTTCACGGAACTGATCCGCAACCGCTCTTCGGCGCGGGTATTTGTTATTGCCGTTCTTATCGTCATTTTGGTTCCCGCCTTCGTGTTCGCAAGTTTCCTCGCTGTAAGCTCCGCGCGATTGGAGCGCGCTCAACTGGAGCAAAACGCACAAAACAAGTCGCGCGAAGTCGCTGCAGCGATCGACCGTGAGGTAATTGCAATTGAGAACGTGCTGGTGACGTTGGCCAGCTCAAGCCATCTTCAGGCCGGAGACCTCGAGGCGTTCTACCGCAAGGCAGTGAATGCTTCCCGAGCCGTTGGCGTCGTGATTGTTTTGCGCGATACCCAGCGCGACCAGCAGGCCGTCAATACGGCATTTTCCTTCGGCACGCAGTTGGCCCAGGGGACGCGGCCGCCGCGTTCCGAGGCCGATGAGCAAGTGTTGCGGTCCGGTAAGCCAATCGTCACCAACGTCTACTTTGGGCGCCTCCTGAACGAATACTTCGTGTCGGCCATGGTGCCGATATTCGTCGGCAATGATCTGCGCTACTTTCTATCAGCCGGCGTTTCGCTGAAGCGATTTGCCGACCTTGTCGGTAGCCTCAGCCTCAGTGCCGAGCAAGTTGTCAACGTCATCGATCGCAATGGTGTATTCATTACGCGTTCGCTTGATCATGGCGCCTATGCGGGCAAGAGGATCAGCTATTTATTTCCGCCCGATGCGCAGAGCGTGGTGCGGGGCACTGGCCGCAACGGCATCCCTTCGCATTGGTTCATTCGCCAGTCCGACCTGTTGGGTTGGAGGATAGCGACCGGCGTGCCGAATAGCGTCCTCGAAGCGCCGATGAAGCGCGCCGTCGGCACGCTCATCGCTGCGGGCGGTTTGTTGTTCTGCATCGCGCTCGGCTTCGGCCACATTTGGGGTGGCCGCCTCGCCCAATCCGCCGGAGCGTTCGGCATCGACCGCAAGCCGACCCGCGAAGAGTTCGAGGTGCTGTTCGATTCCGCGCCCCACGGTGTCATGGTCGCGGACGACCACGGCCGCATTCTGTTGGTGAACGCACGGTTGGCCGCCGAGTTCGGCTACCTGCGCGACGAACTGATCGGACAGCAGGTCGAGATTCTCCTTCCCGAACGGCTGCGCGGCGGGCATGCGATGCTTCGCCAGGTGTTTGCGCGCGATCCGCAAGCGCGCGTTATGGCGGCGGGACGCGAGCTTTACGCGCGGCGCAAGGACGGCACCGAGTTTCCCGTCGAGATCGGCCTCAGTCCGATCAAGCCGCGCGGCGACCGGCTGGTCATGGTCACCGTGATGGATATCTCGGCGCGCAAGCTCGCCAGCCAACGCCTGCTCGCCACCACGACCGAACGTGACGAGCTGCGCCGCAGGTTCGTCCGGGCCCAAGAGCAGGAGCGATTGCGCCTGGCACACGAGTTGCACGACCAAACCGGGCAAAGCCTGACGGCGGTCATGCTTGAAATCAAGGATATTGAGAAGTCCGCCGAAGACGCTCATCGACAAAGATTTCGATTGTTGCGCCTGGATCTCGAGCAGATCGGCCAAATTATGCACCGCATCGCCTGGGAATTGCGCCCGGCGTCGATCGACGAACTCGGTTTGGCGAGCGCACTGGCCAATTACGTCAGCGAATGGAGCATGCAATGCAACATTGCGGCCGATTTCCACTGCGGCGATTCACGTATCGATGAGCTTTCGCAAGAGATATGCACCACCATCTATCGCGTGGTGCAGGAGGCGTTGACCAACGTTGCCAAGCACGCGCGAACGGCGACCGGAGTCAGCATCGTCATCGCAAGGACCGATGGGTGGCTGCGGTTGACCATCGAGGATAACGGCGGTGGATTCGATCAAAATGTGCTGGCGGAGTCCAAAACCGGCCCAAACGGCGGCCTTGGGCTTGCTGGCATGCGGGAGAGGCCGATGCTGATCGGGGCCGAATTCGAGGTCGAGTCGTCGCTCGGAATGGGCACCACCATCTTCGCACGTATTCCCCTTGAAGCGAGGAGGGCCGCAGCGTGAATAGCAAGCATCGCATCGTGCTTACCGACGATCATCCGATCGTTCTAAGCGGCCTGCGCAATTTGGTCCAGGCCGAAGACGATTTTGAGCTTGTCGGCCAGGCCTTGAGCGGACTCGCCGCACTGAAGATCATCCGCGAACAGCTCCCCGATCTCGCGGTTGTCGACATTTCGATGCCCGAGCTGAATGGTATTTTGCTCGGTCGCCGCCTTGCGAACGAAGCGCCTGCCGTCAAGCTTCTGGTCCTGACGTTGCACGAAGATCTGGCTTATTTGAAGCAGGCGCTCGACGTCGGCGTCAGGGGTTACATTCTGAAGCGATCCGCCGCAGAGAATCTCGTTCAGGCCATGCGTTCGGTCGTGCTGGGCGGGCTGTATGTGGATCCAGCGATCGCTCATCGTTTTTTCGATACTGGTGCCAAGAGCGCGCGCGGCGGCTACAGCGCGGTCAACATCCCACAGTTGACGGAACGCGAAAGCGAGGTTCTCAAATACGTTGCGTTGGGCTTCACGAACAAGGAGATCGCTCGCCGGCTGGATATCAGCGCAAAATCGATCGAGACCTATCGGTTGCGCGGCTGCGAGAGGCTTGGGCTCAAGACGCGCGTCGAACTCGTGCGTTTTGCCGCCGCCGAAGGCTGGCTGTCCGACGTGTGAAGACGCGTCGGGCGCTGCGACAGCTGTCAGGTTTTTACCGACAGTCGAGGGATAAAGGCCCTCAGGCAACGCAACCGCGGCATGCAGATAGTGCCGAGCCCAACGGCAGTCGCGTTGGTCGGTCGGAACGGGTCCGAAAACCGGAGCTGCAAATGCCGAAATTTTATTTCGACGTCGAAGACGGCGCGTCTGCATTTCGCGACGCCGACGGGCTGCAGTTCACTGGAGCTGCGTCGGCGTTCGATCTGATGCGGCGGACCCTGCTGGAAATCGGCAAGGAAGTGATCACAAGCGACAGCCAAAGACAATTGATCGGCACCGTCAGGGACCGCAAAGGCGTGCTATGGCGGGCGCGACTGCGCTTCGACGTGGAGCGCAGCCGGGAGGGTGAACCGGCAACGGCGTCGGTATTTTCCTGACAGACTAACGTGTGAGCGGCCGATTTCCCGACGAAAACGCCCCGGTAAGCCGTCGCTGCGGTAAGAATCTCAGTATCCATTCAGAGTCTAGTAATGCGGTCGGCCCAGTCTCAACCTTGCGCCGAGAAAAGTCTGAGCCTCGGCATGCAACAGGAGGCTCCGGCGCACAGCGGGAGCCTTTTGCTTCATGGCGGAACGTCGCAACACTATCCGACATCGGATGCTGAAGGCTGGAACGATTGCGTTCAACCGTGCCGGCGGCGTCAGCTGCATGGTGCGCAACATGTCGCCGACCGGGGCATTGCTGGAAGTGGAAAGTCAGCTCGGCACCCCGGACCGTTTCACGCTGGTGATCGAAAGCGATCACCTGCAGCGGCAATGTCACGTCGCCTGGCGAAAGAACAAGCGGCTCGGCGTTGCGTTCGACGAGCCGGAAGCCGCCTGAAAGCTCACATCTAGACGACGCAGCGCGTTGAGAAATTGCCGGCCTTGACCAGGCCGCTGAAGGCGCCCTCGCAGCCGTGCGGGATGCGCTCGGCGCGGCGCGCCGGTGCCGCCTTGTCGATGGTGGCGACCGCCTTCCAGCGCTCGTCGAACGTCAGCGTCGCCAGCCGGTCGCCCTTGTGGTCGCGATTGACCATCGTCTCGGCCGCCGTCAGATGCTGCGGCACGATGTTCAATTGCGTGAGAACGGAGGCGGTGATGGTCGGCAGGTAGGCGAGCCACAGCGCGATGATGGCACTGATCAGCATATAGACGACCATCAAGAGAATCCGATGATCTTGCCGCGGTGCCGGGATGGCGCGGGCGCGGGCCTGCGCCCGACGGGCCAATTGCTGATAATTCCTGTCCATGGCCTTACTCCCTCGTAAACCATGACGCGTTATTTGTACGCCCCGGCCGCGGCTGCCGAAATTCCGATATTGTCCCTAAGGGGAAGCCCTTAGCCGCCGCGCGGGCCTAAGGCCTAGAGCGAGCGCCGCCGCATCACCTGGGCGTCGCGCCGCAGCCGCTCGACGTCCTGGGCGATGCGCCTGACCTCGCGGTTGAGTTGGTCGACGGCGTTGATGAGGCTCTGCGCGATGTCATGCTGCGACAGCTGCTGCCTCGCCTTGTTGAGAAATTTTTCGGCGCCGGTCGAAGATTGCCACATGGCGGCAAGCGTAGGCGGCACAAATGAAACTATCTTCAACGGCTGCGGTAAAGTTGTAGAAAATTTGAAAGAGCTGCGAAAAAAAGAAGCCCCGGCCATGTGGGACCGGGGCTTCCCTGTCGCCGGCCGCTCAGACTCCAAAAACCGGCGGCGCCGACGCTAGCGAGGCGGGGCTTAAGAGTATGCGACGCCGATCGTTAAACTGATCGCGCAACTTTCGGCGACCGCAGGTGGCGCTTCGGTCGCGCTGCCTACGCTGCCGCGCCGGCCAATTTTGGAAAAACCGCCGACAATTTGAGCCTGCCGATTAGGTGGCGGGCAATCGCCGCGTGGGCAGTATCGCCGGGCAGCGTGCCGGCCGCTTGCGGCGGGGCGCCCACAGTCTGGAGTCGTGCATCATGAGTTCGGTTGAGTTTGTGGAAAGACGGCAGACCCCGCGGCAGCGCCTGGGACGGCTGGCGACGATCAAGCTCGGGGTCGGCATCCCGCCGCGCTACGTGCTGGTGACCAACACGTCGGTCGAGGGCGTCAGGCTGCAGCTCAACGGCATCGAGCCGGTCGACGAATTCGTGCTGCTGTTTCACGGCAACGGCGGCGCCGCCCGCGACGGCACTTACAAGCTGGTGTGGCGGCAGGGCCAGGACGTCGGCGCCAAGTTCATCAGCGCGGAGACTCAGAACGTCTGACGGTTCGCGGATCCCGGCCAGCCGGTCGGTCGGTGTCGCAATGGCAAACCGCCCGCGGTTTTGCCGCGGGCGGTGAGGTCGTTTGGAAGTCGCGCTTGCGGCCGATCCCGAGTTCGCCAGCCGCTACGAATGGGTGCGCGCGGAGTTCGCGCAGGAGACCGACATCAATGCCGCGGCGGGCGAGCCGCCGGCCGACGACGTCAACGCGCTGTTCGCCAAGATCGACGCGTTGCCGGCGCGCCGCCAGGCCGCGGCGCCGCCGCTCAATTTCGGCGCGCGGTTCGCCGAATTTCCGACGAGTCTGGCGCCGCGCACGCTGGCGTGGTCGGCGGCGGCCGCGGCGATTGCGATCGTGCTGCAGGCCGGCGTGCTCGCCGGCATCGCCTTTAAGCAGCGGGCGCTGGGCGGCTTTGAGACCGCCTCGGCGCCGAGCAGCGTTTCGGGCGAGGGCGCCTATGTGGTCATGTCGTTCAAGCCGCAGGCGAGCGCTGCCGAGATCGCCGACTTCCTGACAGCCAACAAGTTGAGCATTGTCGGCGGGCCGTCCGGCGGCCAGCTCTATCGGGTCCAGGTCGCGGCAACAAAACTCGCGCCGGCCGAGCTGCACCGCATCGTGCAGACGCTGCAGCAGGACAAGATCGTCGGCTTCATCGCCGTCGCCAATTGATCGGAACGGCAAAACCAGGGACGCGCCATGAAAATCGGTGCAATCAATCGGCGATCGATGTTCGTGCTGATGCTCGGCTGCCTGCTCGTTGCCGCCTGTACGGTCGGATATTCGAGCTCGGCGGCGGCGCAGCGCGGCGGCTCCATGGGCGGCGGCGGTTTTGCCCGAGGTGGCATGGGCGCCCCGCCGCCGCGCATGGGGCCCGGCGGCGGCATGCATCCCGGTATGGGACTGCCGTTAGGGTTTCCGCCCGTTATCCTCGTGCCAAGCGGCCCTGGGCCGGGCAGTGGCCCGCCGCCGAGCAGCGTCACCAGCGGCCGCGGTGGTGGCAGCAATGCGCGCCGCAATAGCGGCGGCGGAGGTGGCGGCGGCGGCGGGACCGCGGCGCAAGCCAATCAGCCGTTCGTCGCCGACGAGATCGTTACCGCGTTCGCCCCCGGCGCAACGCCGCAAGCGATCAATGCGCTTGCCCGCCGCAACAATCTGATCCAGCTCGAAACCCAGGAGTTTCCGCTGATCGGCACGAGCCTCTATCGCTGGCGCATCGGCGGCGGCCGAACGGTCGCGACCGTGACGCGCGCGCTCGGCCGCGACCGCATTGTCGCCAACGTGCAGCCGAACTACCTGTTCACGCTGCAGGAGGAGACGGCGCCGGCCGCCGCGCAAAGCGCAGCACCGCAATACGTGCTCGACAAGCTGCAAGTGAGCGAGGCGCAGCAGCTCGCCACCGGCAAGAACGTCGTCGTCGCCGTGATCGATTCGGCGATCGACACGAAACTGCCGGAGCTCGACGGCGCGATCGCCAAGAGCTTCGACGCGCTGCCCGGCAACGGCGGCGCCCATGCTCATGGCACCTCGATCGCCGGCGCCATCGCCGCGCACGGCAGGCTCACCGGCATCGCGCCCGGCGCGCAGCTTCTGGCGGTGCATGCCTTCGACGACACCGCCGGTGTCGCCCGCGGCACGTCGTATGCGATCTACAAGGGCCTGCAATGGGCGGCCGACAACGGCGCCCGCGTGATCAACATGAGCTTCGCCGGCCCGGCGGATGCAACGCTGCAGCGGATGCTGGCGGCGGCCTATGACAAGGGCATCGTGCTGATCGCGGCGGCCGGCAACGGCGGCCCGAAATCCGGCCCGCTCTATCCGGGCGCCGATCCCGACGTTATCGCCGTGACCGCAACCGACAAGGACGATCAGCTCTATCCGATGGCCAATCGCGGCCGCTACGTCGCGGTGGCGGCGCCCGGCGTCGACATCGTGGCGCTGGCGCCAAACGACGCGGTGCAGTTCTCGACCGGCACCTCGATTGCCGCCGCCCATGTCAGCGGCATCGCGGCGCTGCTGCTGGAGCGCAAACCGGCGCTGAAGCCGGGCGACATCCGCGCCGTGCTGATTTCGACCGTCACGCGGCTCGGGCCGCCGCGCCCGGATTCCGATTTCGGCGCCGGCCTGGTCAGCGCTTATCGCGCGGTGACCTCGATCGACCGTACGCCGGCCGCGCCCGAGGCCGGCGACGCTCAGGCCAAGCAGTAAGCGAGCGCGCGGGAAGCCGGTTTTAACGGCGCATGATCTTTACGCGGCGAGCTCGTTCTTGGTCTCGAAATTGAGCTCGATCTCGACGTTGTTGGGATCGCGGAAGAAGATCTGCCAGCGCGTCGAGTTGGGCACCTGGTTGATGCGGTAGGAAATACCCTTGCCGTCGAGGTGCCGCTTCATCGCCTCGAAGCCGCGGCTGCCGAAGGCGACATGGTCGATGACGCCGGAATCCGACGGCTGCTGCCGGTCGGTGCCGGAAATGTCGTTCAGATGCAGCACGGGTTGGTCGCCGCTATAAATCCAGGCGCCCGGAAAGCTGAACGCCGGCCGCGGGCCGTTCTTGAAGCCGAGCACGTCCTCGTAAAATTGTATGGTCTCTTTCAGCTTGCGGGTCGACACATTGTAGTGGTCGAGCAGGCCAATGCTCATGTCCATCGAGTTTCTCCATTAACGCGTTTACGCGCGTCTTCGACGCGCTATGGGCGCTTTAGACAAAGACTAGCGCAAAACGCGGCCCCGGGAGAATAGCTGTCCGATCAATGGCGGCGTGCGCGCGACGCGCGGCAAAAAACTCCACCCTGGCCGAATCCATCGCATTCGGCCGCCACGACCAAAGGCTTCGAACCGCCGCCGCTTATGCCGACGTGTCGGCTTACGGTGCGTCTTTCTTGCTCGGCCGCGTCATGATGCACCCGATTGGCACGAGTGCGATGAGCGCGCCGAGATTAAGCCAAAGTAAGAGATTGATCAGCGTCATTGTCGTCCCCCACAAAGCCAGCCTGACGCAAGGAATGGCTGCCGGTACGATAGACCCGCGGGTAGGGCGCACAAGCCGAATCGGCGCCGGCGCGGCCGTCGAAGCTGAAACATTTCGTCGCGGTAAGAACGGGCGACCGGGGCCGGCGACCGGCCATTTACCTAACGGCCAATCGGCCGCCCGGCGCCTCCCCATGCCCGCCGGATCGGGCTAAGATCGCCCCCATGGTGCGGCTGTTCTGTTGCGTTCAGTAAGCACGAGGTGATGACATGCGTAAGGTTCTGGTTGCGCTCGTCGCAGCGCTAACGATTGCGTCGGCGGCACTGGCGACGTCGCGGACCGCGGATGCGCGCTGGGGCTATGGTTGGGGCGGCGGCTGGCACGGAGCCGGCTGGGGCTGGCGCGGCGCCGGCTTGGGATTTGCCGCCGCCGCGCTGGTCGGTGGCGCCATCGCCGCCAGCAACTACGGCTATTATGCCGGCTACGGCGGCTACGGCGGCTACGGCTATGGCTATCCCTCAGCCGGATACGGCTACGGCTATTCCGGCTACTATGCTCCCGCCGTCACCTACGTGCCGGTCGTCACGGTCCCCGCCTACGGCTACTACGGCGGCGCCACCTACGGCGGTTACGGCTACGGCGGCTGCGGCTGCTAACGCAGCGGGCAGGCCTTTTCAGCGCCGAGATCTGCGGCGTCCGCGTTGCGGGCGCCTTGAGGACGCGTGTCGGCGACACGCCATTTGCGTCGTACGGACGGTTGCGCGCCGGAATCCCTCGCGTTCGCGATGGCCGTTTGCTGACAAGCTTCCAGTCGCGCAGCTGCCGCAAACTCATCTATAATGGCCATGACGCCCGCTTGCTGAACGGGCGAAGCGTCATCGGGACGCTCAAGGGTCAT
>Ga0335081_10006081_pt1 | contig 19163 bp, 16 predicted proteins | sample Lox_Sample_35_FD_206713 | JGI IMG/M metagenome (GOLD analysis project Ga0335081, IMG submission 206713) | Soil microbial communities from Loxahatchee National Wildlife Refuge, Florida, United States - Lox_Sample_3.5 | ecosystem: Environmental > Terrestrial > Soil > Wetlands | place: USA...
CCTCGCTTTCGCCGCGAACGGACTCCGCGTGGGGCTCCTCGATGCCGATATCTATGGGCCCTCGATGCCACGCATGCTCGGGATCTCCGGCAAGCCGAGGTCGCGCGATGGCCGTGTGCTGGAGCCGATGGAAAATTACGGCATAAAGGCAATGTCGATGGGTTTCCTGGTGCCGGAGGACACCCCGATGATCTGGCGCGGGCCCATGGTGATGAGTGCCATCCAGCAGATGCTGCGCGATGTCGCTTGGGGCGAGCTCGACGTGCTCGTCGTCGACCTCCCGCCCGGCACGGGCGATGCGCAGCTCACCATGGCGCAGCAGGTGCCACTCTCGGGCTCCGTCATCGTCTCGACGCCACAGGACATCGCGCTCCTCGATGCCCGCAAGGGACTCAACATGTTCCGCAAGGTCGACGTGCCCGTCCTCGGCATCATCGAGAACATGAGCTATTTCCTCTGCCCGCACTGTGGCGAGCGGAGCGAGATCTTCAGTCATGGCGGCGCGAGGCGCGAGGCGGAGAAGCTCGGCGCGGATTTCCTCGGCGAGATTCCCCTGGACATCGCGATCCGCGAGACCTCGGATGCCGGCCATCCCATCGTGATCGCCGACCCCGAGGGCGCGCATGCCAAGCTCTTCCGCGAGATCGCGGAGCGCCTCTGGGTGAAGCTCGAGGGCGGCACGCGCAAGGCCGCGCCGAGGATCGTCATTCAGTAAATCCCCAAACATAGTGCAAGGGAGCCGAGCCATGGGTCGCAAGTTCGCGAACATCCTCGAGACCGTCGGCAATACACCGGTCGTGCGTATCAACAAGCTCGCTCCCGCGGGCGTCAATCTCTACGTGAAGATCGAGGCCTTCAATCCGCTGGGCTCGGTCAAGGATCGCCTCGCGCTGGGCGTGATCGAGGATGCCGAGCGGACGGGCAAGCTCAGGCAGGGACAGACGGTCATCGAGGCGACCAGCGGCAACACCGGGATCGGCCTCGCGATGGTCTGCGCACAGAAGGGCTATCCGCTGGTCGTGACCATGGCCGAGACCTTCAGCGTCGAGCGGCGGAAGCTCATGCGCTTTCTCGGCGCCAAAGTCGTGCTGACGCCTGCGGCCGAGCGCGGCATGGGCATGGTGCGAAAAGCCGAGGAGCTCGCGGCAACCCATGGCTGGTTCCTCACGCGCCAATTCGAGAACGAGGCCAATCCCGACATGCATTCGCGCACTACCGCGCGGGAGATCATCGAGGACTTCAAAGGCGAGGCGCTCGACTATTGGGTGACGGGCTTCGGCACCGGCGGCACGCTCAAGGGCGTGGCACGCGTCCTCGCGAAGGAGCGGCCGGAAACGAAGATCGTGGTCTGCGAGCCCGCGGACGCCCCCATGCTCACGTCGCACACGCCGCAGAAGCGCAAGCCCGACGGCTCGCCCGCCGAGCCCAATACCGCCTGGAAGCCGCATCCGATGCAGGGTTGGAGCCCGGACTTCATTCCGAAACTCACGGGCGATGCCGTCGAGACCGGCGTAATACACCGTATCCTCACGATAGCGGGCGCCGATGCCATGCGCTGCAGCAAGGACCTCGCGCAGAAGGAAGGCATCTTCGTGGGCATCACCGCCGGCGCGACCCTCGCCGGCGCGCTCGAGGTCTGCCGTCAGGCTCAGAAGGGTGCGACCGTCCTCTGCATGCTCCCCGACACCGGCGAGCGCTACCTCAGCACGCCCCTCTTCGCGGACATCCCCTCCGATATGACCGAGGAGGAAATCGCGATCTCCCGCTCGACGCCGGGATCGCAGTTCCCGCCGAAAACGTGAGGCTTGGGGGCGCGCTCAGCCCTCAAGGCCGAGCACCGCCATCAGCTCCGACCACTCGCGCTTGGTCATGCCGCTCTCGGCGTGTGTGACCCGCTCGCCCGCGAGCATCCGCTTCACCGCGACGAGCGCGTTTGCCGAGAGATGGGCGCCGCCGAGGCGGTATTGCCGGAAGGCCTCGGCGGTCATGGGGACCCAGCGCTCCAGGGTCCCGATCATCGCGTCGGCGTAGACGCGGATCTCGTATTGGGCGTGGGCGTCCGCCCGCAGGCTCAAAAAGCCCAGCAGGTTGTGCAAGTCCGTCTTCCAATACCACTGGGTATAAAAATTGAGCGTGAGGTTCATGCGCGCGAGCTCGCGTGCGAGGCCCTGTCGCGCGGGATCGACGACGTTGCCTGCCTCGTCCTCGTTCAGCAGCGCCGCGTAGTCGCGATAGGAGCGGAGCGCGTCCTCGCGCAGGAGATCGAGGACGCGCTGCTGCTCCGCCGTCGAGAGCGTCTCGCCGCGGCCCTGGCGATTGCTACGGGATTGCGCGGCAATCTGCTCGGGCGCCGGTAAGTAGAACTCGTTGTCGAGGATCGAGTAGCGCGCGGAATACTCGTTGACGTTCGCAGTACGGTGGCGGATCCACTGCCGCGCGACGAAAATCGGGAGCTTCACGTGGTATTTTATCTCGCACATCTCGAAGGGCGTCGTGTGCCGATGCCGCATCAGGTAGTGGATGAGGCCACGGTCCTCGTTCACCTTCTTCGTGCCCTTGCCGTAGGAGACGCGCGCCGCCTGCACCACGGCGCCGTCGTCACCCATGTAGTCGATGACGCGGACGAAGCCGTGATCGAGCACCTCGATCGGCTCGTAGAGAATCTCCTCGAGCGCCGGCACGGTGGCGCGGCGCGTCTCTTGGCTCTCGGCCCTCAGCCGCGCAATCTCGGCTTGTTGCTCGGGCGACAACGGCATAGGCGGCGCTTCCTAGAGGGAATGGGCGCTCACTTTATCCCGCGCCGAAGCCTGCCACCAAGACCGACTCGGCGACTCGCGGAGTTGCGCCGCCCCCGGGAATACCTATATTGGAAGCCGTCGGGCAACCGACTATGGCGATAAACGGCGCATAGAATAAGCGCAGCGGACCCGGGGGCAGTACCCGGCGCCTCCACCACTCTGCTATGGGGGCGAACTAGGATCGACGCGCGTGGTAAAGGTGTTGCCTTTCGCTCGGCATGGTACCGCCGATATCGGGCCAACCTAGAAGTGCGAACGACAATAGACTCGCACTCGCTGCTTAAGCATTAAGCAAGCGCGGTTCGGGGGGCACCGGGCAACAGAAGCCCCCCACTTCGCCTCGCCTCAAGCGGAGCCGCAATCCGCGAGGCGAGACGCCCGGGGGAGGCGACGACGTGAAGGACGTGTTGCGCTACGACAGGATGGTGGAGATGGCGCTCCGCGGCGTCGTGCGCGAGGCGCTCGCCGTCGTGCAGAGCCAGGGCCTGCCGGGCGCGCATCACTTCTACATAACCTTCCGCACGCGCGCGGCCGGCGTCGACATCCCCGCCTATCTCTATGAACGCTATTCCGAGGAGATGACGATCGTCCTCGAGCACCAGTTCTGGGACCTCGAGGTAAGCGAGGGCGGCTTCGGCGTGACCTTGCGGTTCAACAACAAGCCCGAGAGGCTCACCGTGCCCTTCGGCGCAATCACCGCCTTTGCCGACCCTTCCATGAAGTTCGGCCTCCAGTTCCAGATCACCGACGAGACGGGTCAGCCGGTGGCACAGGGCGGCGGCGAGAAAAACGAGAAAGAGACGGACAAGGAGACGAAGGCCACCGAGGCCAAGTCCGGTGAAGTCGTCACCCTCGACAATTTCCGCAAGAAATAGCGAGAGCCGCTTCGGCATCCTCGTCCTCGGCGGCGCTGGCGTCTTCGGGAGCCGTATCTGCCGCCGCCTCGCGCGCGACCCCTTGCTCCGCGTCATCGCCGCCGGTCGAAGCGCGCCGGCGCTGGAGCGCCTCGCGGGCGAGAGCGGCATCGAATTTCGCGTCGTCAATGTGCCAGCAGATCTCGCGGGCGCGCTCGCGGAAACCGGCGCACGCCTCGTCATCCACACAGCGGGCCCCTTCCAGGGCCAGGACTACTCCGTCGCCGAAGCCGCGATTGCGGCAGGCGTGCACTACATCGACATCTCCGATGGCCGTGCCTTCGTCTGCGGCTTCGCCGCGCTCGATGCCCGTGCGCGGGAGGCGGGCGTGCTCGCGGTGAGCGGCGCGAGCTCGGTACCCGCGCTTTCGGCCGCCGTCATCGACGACGGGCGCGGGCGCCTCTCGCAACTCACGGGGATTGCGATCGGCATTTCTCCCGGAAACCGCGCGCCGCGCGGCCCTGCCGTCATCGAGGCCATTCTGAGCTATGCAGGAAGGCCTTTCCCCAGCTGGCGGAACGGCGCCTGGCGGCCCATCCATGGCTGGCAGGATTTGCGGCGTGTGCGCATCGATGACTTGGGCCAGCGCTGGTTCTCCGCCTGCGACGTTCCGGATCTCTCGCTCTTTCCCGAGCGCTACCCCGGCGTCGCGACCGTGCGGTTCCACGCGGGGCTCGAGCTAGGCACGCTGCATCTCGGTTTTTGGGTGCTCTCCTGGTTGGTGCGCGCGGGGCTCGTCGAGAGTCTGCTACCTCTCGCGGGTCTCGCGGGATGGATTGGCGGCGTCACTGATTGGCTCGGTAGCGACCGCGGCGGCATGTACGTCCATCTCGACGGGACCGACGCCGCGGCGCGCCCGATCCGCCGCGCCTGGCATCTTGTCGCGGAATCCGGCGACGGTCCCTACATCCCGGGCACGCCCGCCGCGATCCTCGCGAGGAAGCTCGCGCAGGGGACGCTCACCGTGCGCGGCGCGCTCCCCTGCCTCGGCCTCTTCACGCTCGCCGAGTTCAGCGCGGAAATCTCCGATCTCGCGATCCGCGTCGGCTGGGGCGAGGAGACGCAGTCACGCAGCTAAGAGCAACGGCCGCCGCCTTGACCTAGCACAGGAAAAGGTGTCTCTCCGCCGATCAATCCCGCCGCACGCCCCAAGAGGCCTCCGACATGAACGATGCCGCTTTTCACGAGATGTTTCCGTTGGGCGAGGACGATGCGCCCTACCGCAAGCTCACGAGCGACCACGTATCGACCGCGGTCTTCGAGGGCGAGCGCGTGGTGAAGGTGCGGCCGGAAGCCTTGACGCTCCTTGCGGCTGAGGCGCTCGTCGACTGCCAGCACTTGCTGCGCCCCGGGCATCTGGCCCAGCTCCGCGCGATCCTGGACGACCCCGAGGCCTCGGACAACGACAGGTTCGTCGCCTTCGATCTCCTCAAGAACGCGAACATCGCCGCGGGCAAAGTGCTGCCGATGTGCCAGGACACCGGCACCACGATCGTCATGGGCAAGAAGGGTGCGCAAGTCTGGACCGGCGGCGGCGACGCGGCCGCGCTTTCCGCGGGCATCCGCAAGACCTTCACCGAGACCAATCTCCGTTACAGCCAGGTGGCGCCGCTCTCGATGTACGAGGAGGTCAACACCGGCGACAATCTCCCCGCGCAGATAGACCTCTTCGCCGACGAGGGCGACGAGTACCACTTCCTATTCGTCGCCAAAGGCGGCGGCTCCGCCAACAAGAGCTTCCTCTATCAGCAGACGAAGGCGGTACTCAATCCAAAGTCGCTCATCAAATTCGTGGACGAGAAGATCCGCACCCTCGGCACCGCCGCCTGCCCGCCCTATCACCTCGCGATCGTCATCGGCGGTACCTCGGCCGAGCTCACGCTCAAGACCGTGAAGCTCGCGAGCTGCCGCTATCTCGATACGCTCCCGGGGCAGGGCAACAAGTTCGGCCAGGCTTACCGCGACCGCACCTTCGAGGCAGAGGTGCTGGAGCTTACGCGCAAAACCGGGATCGGCGCACAGTTCGGCGGCAAGTATTTCTGCCACGACGTCCGCGTGATCCGGCTGCCGCGGCACGGCGCGAGCGTGCCCATCGGCATCGGCGTCTCCTGCTCCGCCGACCGCCAAATCCTCGGCAAGATCACGCGCGAGGGCGTCTTCCTCGAGGAGCTCGAGACCAACCCCGCGAAGTATCTCCCGGAGATCGACGAGACGAAACTCGGCGGCACTGTCGTGGCGATCGACCTATCCCGGCCGATGGCGGAGATCCGCCGCACTCTTTCGCAATACCCGATCAAGACGCGGCTCTCGCTGACGGGAACGCTGATCGTCGCGCGCGACATCGCGCATGCGAAGCTGAAGGAGCGGCTCGATCGCGGCGAAGGGCTGCCGCAATACGTGAAGGACCACCCGGTCTACTACGCAGGGCCCGCGAAGACGCCCAAGGGCTTCGCCTCCGGCTCCTTCGGTCCGACGACGGCCGGTCGCATGGACTCCTACGTCGACCAGTTCATGGCGGCGGGCGGGAGCTTCGTTACCCTCGCCAAGGGGAACCGCGGCGCCGAGGTGCGCGAGGCCTGTCGCAAGCACGGCGGATTCTATCTGGGCTCGATCGGCGGTCCGGCCGCGCGGCTCGCCCAGGATTGCATCAAGAAGGTCGAGCCCCTCGAATATCCCGAGCTCGGCATGGAGGCAATCTGGCGAATCGAAGTGAAGGATTTCCCCGCCTTCATCGTTGTCGACGACAAGGGCAACGACTTCTTCGCGAAGCTAGCCTGAGCGCAACCCATCGGAGAAACCGCGCGTGGCGGAGGCGAAGGAGCTCGCAGCACTAATCGCCGGCGACAAAGCCGCCTGGGATGGCTTCGTCCGGCGCTATGCCGGGCTCATCCTCTCGGCCGTACGCGGCCTGCTGCGCGAGGGAACGGAGGCGGAGGACCTGCTGCAGGAGGTATTGGTCCGCCTCTGCAAGGATAACTTCCGCCTTCTCAAGACCTACGATCCCGCGCGGGCCGGCCTTACCACCTGGCTCACCATCGTCGCCCGCAGCACCGCGCGCGACCTGCAGCGCCGGCACCGTCCCGCGCAAACGGCGCTCGAGGACGTGCCGGAGACGCTCCTTGCGGTCACCGACGTGCACCAGGAGCCGCTCAAGCTTCCCAAGGACTTACTCTCGCCCCGCCAGCATCTCGTCTTGACGCTCCTTTATGAGCGCGACCTCGAAGTGGCTGACGTTGCCAAGATTCTCGGCGTCGACCCGCAGACGGTCCGCAGCACCCACCACAAGGCCATGCTGAAGCTGCGTGGCCATTTTGCGACGGAGGATCGCTAGAGGGTTAACGCACGGGGATGTTGCGGGATGGCGGCGCCTAGATAACTATCGATGGGGACGTGGAAAACATGAGCGAATTCATCAAACAGGCCGAGCAGACGGCCCTTTGGCGGCGCTGGCGGCAGAGCGCGGAGCACGCCACGGAGGCGCCCGACCCGATGCTGCTGGCGGCTTGGGCGGAGCATCGCCTTGATGAAGCGTCGGCCGAGGCGGTCGAGGCTTGGCTCGCATTCCATCCCGAGGCGCTCGAGGACGCCCTCGCCGCGCGGAATGTTGCTCCGCCCATCGAGGCCTCGGTGGCAGCGATCGCCCGCGGCTCGGCCCTGGTCGCCCAGCGCGATCCCAAGATCGTACCGCTCCGCCGCGGCGCTCCGGCTTGGCGGGTCGCGGCGACTTGGACCAGCATGGCCGCGAGCATCGTCATCGCATGCCTCGTGGGATTCGAACTCGGCGGCGGTCTCTATGCAGGTGTCCTCGGCGGCGGCCAATCCGATATAGCTTTCGAGCAGACGCTCCTTGACGGGCCTGCGCCCCTCTTCTCGGATTTCGATGAGGAGATCGGCTCGTGACCGCGGCGGAGAGCACGCCGCGGCGCCGGTGCGGCTGGATCTGGAAAGCAGTCCTCGCGGTTTCCCTCGCCCTCAACCTCTGCGTACTCGGCGGCTTCCTCTACTATAGATACCTGACGCCACATGGGCCGGCGCAGGTCATGGGACGCGAACTCAACCTCGGCGCTGATCAGCGCACGTCCTTCCGCACCTTCCTGCAGGCCTTCCGGACCAATGCCCAGGCAATGCGCGAGGCGATCGCGCCGCTGGAGGCCCAGCTCATGGACGAGCTCTCGAAGCCCGATCCGGACCGCGCAAAGATCGCGACCCTCATCGGGCAGATCTCCGACAAGCGCCGTGATTTCATGATCGCCCTCAACGACGCGCTCCTGCCCTTCCTGGCGACGCTCAGTCCCGAGCAGCGCAGGCGCTTCGTGGAGTTCGCCCAACGCCGGCAGGAAATGTTCGCCAATCGCATGCTCCGGCGTGTCCAGCCTTGATCGCGATCTAGCCACCCTGTCCCTTTAGGTGTAGTCTCCTCAACTGGCCCCCCTCCTTAGGGGTGCACGGGCGCACTGCGTCTGGAATCCGGCAGCACCTTTCTCGGGCGTGAACGGCATGAGCATGCAGCAGGAACGAATTCCGCTTGCGATGCGCGTGCTGTTCACGCTATTCGCGCTCGACGTCTGCGTCGTTGCGGTCCTCGTCCGCGCGCATGCGCGGACGGCAGTGTCGACGACCGCCGGCTTCTATTTCGAGTGCAGCCTTGCGATCGCGGGTGCCGCTATCCTGGCCACGGTTGCCCGGATCTGGTGGCGCCCTACCCGCCGACCGCGGACACTAAGAGGCGCTGCGGCCTCGCGCGCACGGCCTCAGGCTTCGTGATCGTCAGCGGTCACTCGTAGAGCATCGATCGCAGAAAATTGGAGCCGGTTTCGGCCTTGCCCAAGGGCAGGCCATCCGGCACCTTCCCTGCAACGGAGCGGGCCCCCGGCACCGCCGCAAAAAGCCGACCAAGGGAGGAGAGAACGATGACGCAATGGGTGCGGTATGAGCGCAACGGGCGCGTCGGATTCGGCACGCTCGAGGGCGGCGAGATCGCGGTTCATTCCGGAGAAATGTTCGGGGGCGCAAGGCCCACCGGCGAGAGCGTGAAGCTCGCGGAGGTGCGTGTACTCACGCCGACCGATCCCTCCAAGATGATTTGCCTCTGGAACAACTTTCACCAACTCGCCGCCAAGAACGGCTTCCTGGTGCCGGAAGAGCCGCTCTATTTCCTCAAGGCGCCGAGCGCTTATCACCCTCCGGGCCTGCCGATCCTGCGACCCAAATCCTACAGTGGCCGCATCATCTATGAGGGCGAGCTCGGCGTCGTCATCGGCAAGAAGTGCTCGATGGTGAGCGAGGCCGAGGCGCCCAATTACATTTTCGGCTACACCTGCGTCAACGACGTGACCGCGGTCGATCTCCTCAAGAAGAACCCGACCTTCGACCAGTGGGTGCGCGCCAAGAGCTTCGACACCTTCGGCGTCATGGGGCCGGTGATCGTGACGGGCCTCGACCCCCTGCAGCTGAATGTGCGCACCATCCTCAACGGCAAAGAGCGCCAGAACTATCCGGTCGCGGACATGTTCTTCCCGCCCGCGAAGCTCGTGAGCTTGATCTCTCGCGACATGACCCTGATGCCCGGCGACGTCATCGCCTGCGGTACCTCCTTGGGCGCGGGCGTGATGGGCGATGCCGAGAACGTCATCGAGATCGCGATCGACGGCGTCGGCCGTCTCAGCAATCCCTTCAACCAAGTGCTGCCGAGCCCCTATCTCCTCGAAGAGGAGCCGGCGCCAATCAAAGTCTGCGTGGTGGGCGCGGGTGCCATCGGCGGCCTCGTTGCCGCGCGTCTCGCACTCGCGGGGAACGAGGTGACCGTCATCGACATGGGGGTCCATCTCGCGGCGATCAAAGCGAAGGGACTCACGCTCGAATGGCACGACGGTAAGGTCGAGACCGCAAAGGTGAAGGCGGTCGAGAAGGCTGCGGACGCCGGCAAGCAGGATCTCGTGATCCTCGCGGTGAAGGCGCATTACCTCGACCAGGTGGTCAAGGACATCGACCACCTGCTCGGCCCCGAGACCATGGTGATGACCGTGCAGAACGGCCTCCCCTGGTGGTACTTCCAACGCCTCGGCGGCAAGTATGACAACAAGAAGCTCGAGAGCCTCGATCCCACAGGCATCCTTACGAAGCGGATCGATGCCGGTCGCATCCTCGGCTGCGTCGTCTATCCCGCGGCGGCGGTCACGGCACCCGGCGTCATCCATCACGTCGAGGGCGACCGCTTCCCCATCGGCGAGCTCGACGGCAAAGAGACCGAGCGCGTGAAGCGCCTCCACGACGTGCTCGTGAAGGCCGGACTGAAGTCGCGCGTCCTCAAGGACATCCGCTCGGAGATCTGGCTCAAGGCCTGGGGCAACCTCTCGTTCAATCCCATCAGCGCGCTCACGCACGCGACCCTCGTCGACATCTGCCAGTTCCCGGAGACGCGCCACCTCGCCGCGCGGATGATGGAAGAGGCCGAGACCATCGCGAAGAAGCTCGGCGTCACCTTCCGTGTCAGCATCGAAAAGCGCATCGCCGGCGCCGAAGCCGTGGGCGCGCACAAGACCTCGATGCTGCAGGATGTCGAGGCCGGGCGCTCGCTCGAGACGGAGGCGCTCATCGGCTCGATCCTCGAGATGGCGCGCCTCACGGATACGCCGGCACCCGCGATCGAGTCCGTCTACGCGCTCGTCAAACTCCTCAACAAGGTGATGCTGTTGGAGGGCGGTGGCGTGCGCGTGGAGAAGCCGAAGGCCGCCTAGGCGGCTGGTCGGCCGCTCGCCGTCGTGGCGCCGGCATGATCAAGAAACGCTCGGTGCTGATCGAGGGCCACGCGACGAGCCTCTCGCTCGAGGCGGAGTTCTGGTCGGCGCTCCGGGAGATCGCACGGGGGCGCGGCGTGTCACTCAACCGTCTGGTAGCATCCGTCGATGCGGGGCGGCGGGGCAATCTCTCGAGCGCGCTCCGCGTCTTCGTGCTCGAGGCCTACCGCAGCGGCGAGCTCACTTCACGCGCTTCAACAGGTCCTTGAGAATATCCTTGGGCTTCCCCACGCCGCCGCCCTCGCCGTTGCTGACGAGTGCCTTGGCGAGTGCAGCGAAGTCGATCGATAGGTCCGGCCGGTCGAGGGCGCCCCTGAGCACGACACCGAGGGGCGGCACGCCCTCGAGGCCCGCGAGGCGGAATTCCGTGCGGCTCTGGAGCGTCCAGCCCGGAAGATCGATCTCCGCGGTACCGGCGCCCTCCCCGCCCTCGGCGACGAGGCGCAGGTCGTTGCTGCGAGCGACGCCGTCGGTCACGGCGAAGTTGCCATCGAGGCGCGAGAAGGGGGTCGAGCCGCTGGTTGCCGCGCGAAGCAGCGTCGCGAGGTCGCCGATGCCCTTGGATTGCGCGATCTGTTGGTCTATCGCGGGGAGATTGATGCCGTTGATGGTGCCGTCGTGCCCATGCAAAGCGACCTTGCCGCCGAGACGAGAGATGAGGTCGAACGCACTCGTCCCGGAAGTCGCGAGCGATGCGTCGACGTCAAAGGCTCCGTCGATGCGGCCGGTACCTGCGGCAGCGAGGGCCTGACGGAGATCGGCGCCGGTGAGCGACGCCTTGAAATCGAGCTTGGGCTCGGCCGCCGCATCGACGCGGCCGGTCGCGGCGAGGATACCGCCGAAGAGCCGTCCCGAGAGCGCCGTCACCTGGAGCACGCCATTGCCGAGCGCGAGCTGCGCCTTGGGCTCGCCGATCTTCCAGCTCGCCCAGGAGAGGCCGCTACCCCCGAGCTTTACCTCGGCATCCAGAGTCTGAAGGAAGCCCAGGTCGATGGGTGTGCGCGACCAGCGCGTCGGAGGCGGCGCATTGGGCGGCCCGGCTTGCGCGAGCATCACGCCCGGTCTGAGTTGCGGATCGAGCGATGCGGTCTGGCGCGTGGGTAGGAAGCGGTCGAGAGCGAGATCGCCCAATGTGAGATTGGCCCGCAGCATCGGCCGGTCCCCAAGCGCCAGGCGGAAATCGCCGCCCAGCGTCATCGTGTCGATTGCAAGCTTGAGGTCGCGGACGGCGAACGCTCCCGGCGACCAGTCGAGCGCGCCGCGGAGCTTGATCGCGCCGAGTTCGCCGCCCGCGGGCCGATAGTTGGGGCTCGCGAGCCGCGCCAGTCGATTGAAGCTCGGATGATCGAGGCTGACCATGACCGTCCAGGTATCTGGAGTGGGTGCGTCGCCTGTCGCATGTAGCTTGCCGCCGAGCGCATCCACCTCGGCGTCGAGGCTGAGCCGTCCGCCCTCACGCACGACATCCCCCGCGAGCGAGAACTCGCCGAAGGCCTCCGCGCTCGCGATCCTGGGAGCAAGAAGGCGCAGCACTCGGCTCAGCTCGGGGCCGCGCATGTCGAAGGCGGCCTGGGCCTTCGGCGCATCGCCGTCCAGACCCTGGACGAAGCCGGTGAGCTTGCCGCGGGCGCCGCCGAGATCGCCGACGCTGAGCTCGCGGAGCGTGAGATCGCGATTCTGCAATGTGCCCGTGAAGTGTATCTCGCGGATCGGCTGCCCGCGCCAGATCAGCGCGGCGATCGCGATGTCGAGATTGGCATCGATGGAGGCGAGCGCGCTTGCGGCGGCGCCGGGAACCGTGATGCGAACGGGTGCGGGCGCGGAGGGCGCACCGGGTGCAGAGGCGCCCGCGGCGGCGGGGGCGCGCTCCTCCGCGAGATAGGCATCGAGATTGAGCTGATCGATCGTGAACCTTGCGCCAAGGGCCAGCCGTTCGCGCAGCGCCACGGTCGCTGCGCCGGAGAGGCGCGCGGCATCGACGCCGAGATCGATAGAGCGAATCTCCAAGACGGCTCCGTCGAGCTCCAGGCGGCTTTGCAAGGTCGCGCGGCGCAGCCGGTCCTGCGGCACGCCTTCCACCGCGACGCCCATCCAGCGCAGGAGATCGCGGAGGTTGTCGGCGCTCGCGTCGAGGCTGCCGGAGAAACGGGGAAGGCTTCCGACCGTATCGAGCTCGCCGCTCAGCTCCACGTCCGAGCCGCCGGGCAACAAGGCTCCAGCATGCGTAACCGCGAGCTTGCCCCCGGCGAGTGTCGCCGTCGCATGGACCCGGCGGATCACGCCCTGCCTCCAGACCACCGCATCGACCCCGAGATCGACCGTCGCAGCGATGCCCGAAGGCAGATCGAAGCGCAGCGGCTCCTGCGGCGCGGATGACGCGCCCGCCCCTGCCGAGGCGGCAGGAGGGGCGCCCGGGGCTGCTTGCGGCTTCCGCTCCGCGAGATAACGATCGAGATCGAAGCTGTTGACCGCGAGCTTGAGCGACACCGCGGGCGGGTCGCCGGGTGCGGCGCTGAGGCTTCCGGTGCCATGGATCTCGCCGAGATCGAGGACGAGGCGGTCGAGCGTTACGCCGGAGGCGCTCGCCGCGAGATCGGCGCCGAAGCGATAGGGCTTCGCGAGCATCGGCGGCAGCGCGCCCAGCTCCGCCCGCGCGGCGAGCGCGCCGAAATCCTCGCCTTTGACCGTGAGTTTGCCCGCGAAGCCCGGCCCATTCGCGCCTAGAGCGACGGTGCCGGAGGCGTCGAGACTGCCGATCCCCTGCGCGCCGACGACGAGGGATATCGGCACTTCGGCGCTGCCGAGCCTGCCGAGGTCGAGCGAGATCGTCACGGGAAGTCCCGCGCGGAGAAGCTTGCCCTCGACGTGGAGCGGCGTCGTCATGGCGTCGCCGGTGATGGAGAGCTGAATGCGCTCGAGGGTCTCGGCGCGATCGCCGATCCGAAATGCGAGCGTCCCATCCTCGACGCTGAGGCGTGCAATGCGGATGCGACGCTCGACCGAGGCGGTCGCAGCGTCGCCGGCACCCGCAGCCTGACGCCCACCGGCGGCGGCCGGGGCCTTTGGCAATTCCGCGATCGGGCGGTCGAGCACGAGCTGCGGCCGGACGAGCCGCGCGCTCGTCACCTCGATCCGCCCCGAAAGCAGCGGCCAGAACGACAGCGCCGCCGAGACCTCGCGAATGCGCGCGAGCTCAGGCGCGCCCGCGCCTGGCGGATTGGCGATGCGGACGTCGCTCAAGGCGACGTGCGGGCTCGGCAGCAGCTCCAGGCTCATTTTGCCGGCGATGGTGACGGGGCGACCGAGCGTCTTCGACGCCCATTCCGCCACCAGCGGGCGATAGCGGTCGAAATCGTAGAACCTCGGCGCGAGATAGAGCCCCGCCAACGCGACGACGATGAGGATTAAGATTGCGACCGCGGCCTTGCGCACACTCTCTCCCCGGTAGCCCCGGCTCGATCCGATCCGCGCGGGGCACATTTACCTGAGGTATTATGGCATTTCGGGGGCGGAACCGGGGAGCCGGAAGCGTATGGGCGAGATCGTCAATCTGAAGCGGATCCGCAAGCGGCGTGAGCGCGACGCGAGCGAGCAGAAGGCGCGCGAGAACCGCGTCCGCCACGGTCGCAGCAAGACCGAGCGCCTACGGGACGAGCGCGCGACGAAAAAGACCGCGAAGGATCTCGACGACAAGCGCCTCGACTAGTTCAGCCGAGCGCCCGCTGGTAGTGGGTGAGGGACTCCGCACCGAAGCAGCAGAAGATGATGCGATCGATCGCCGCACCGCGGGCGAGAAATTGCTTCGCTTCCGCCACCGCGATTCCTGCGGCGCGCTCTCCCGGAAACCCGAAAATCCCTGTGGAGATCGCGGGGAAGGCGATGCTGCGGATGCCGTGCTCGACGGCGAGTGCCAGCGAATTGCGGTAGCAGGAGGCGAGCAGGCCGTCCTCGTTCCCGCCCCCACCTTGCCATATTGGCCCGACCGCGTGAATGACGTATCGCGCGGGCAGTCGATAGCCGCGCGTGAGGCGTGCCTCGCCGGTCGGGCAGAACCCGACCGTCTCGCATTCCTGCTCCAGCTCGGGCCCCGCCGCGTGGTGGATCGCACCGCAGACGCCTCCGCCTGCGGCGAGCGCGGAGTTCGCGGCATTGACGATGGCGTCGACGGCGAGCGTCGTGATATCGCCGAGCCGCAGCTCGATGCGCGGGTCGGGCGCGGTTGCGCTCATGGGCGGGTCCTCGCCGATAGCTATTACGCGGGGCGATCTCCGAGGCTACCATGCCGCGCAGCGACAAATAAGCGAAGGAAGGGGGAAAGGCGATGGATGACGTTCATTTCTGGTCGGCGAAGCAGCTTGCGGGGGCGGTCCGGCGCAAGAAGGTCGGCTGCCTCGAACTGCTGCAGCATTTCCTGAAGCGGGTGGAACGACACAATCCCGCGCTCAACGCCATCATCGCGACCGACATCCCCGCCGCGCTGAAGCGTGCCCGCGCGGCAGACCGTGCCCTCGCCAAGGGCGAGGTCTGGGGGCCGCTCCACGGTGTCCCCATGACGATCAAGGAATCCTTCGATGTCGTAGGCATGCCCACGACCTGGGGCATGCCCGAGCTCAAGGAGAATCGGCCGCAGCGGAACGCTCTCGCGGTGGATCGGATGCTGGCTGCGGGCGTCACGCTCTTCGGCAAGACAAATGTGCCGCTGCTGCTTTCGGATTGGCAGAGCTATAACGAAATCTACGGTACCACCAACAATCCCTGGGACGTCGCTCTCTCGCCCGGCGGATCCTCCGGGGGCTCGGCGGCCGCCTTGGCGGCTGGCCTCACGGGGATCGAGGCCGGCAGCGACATCGGCGCCTCCATCCGCAATCCCGCGCATTATTGCGGGGTGTTCGGTCACAAGCCCACCTACGGCATCTGCCCACCCAGGGGACAGGCGCTTCCCGGCCGCGTCGCGCAGAGCGACATCTCCGTCATCGGTCCGTTCGGCCGAAGCGCCGACGACCTCGCGATCGGGCTCGCCGCAATGGCAGGTCCGGACGAGATCGAGGGTGCGGGCGTCCGGCTCGCCCTCGCCGCTCCTCGCAAGACCACGCTCCGCGAGTTCAAAGTCGCGGTGATGCTGACCGACCCCAACTCGGAGGTCGACCATGCCGTGCAGGAGCGGCTCCAGGCACTCGTGGATTTTCTCTCGAAAAAGAAGGCGAAGGTGAGCGACCGCGCACGGCCGGATTTCGACACCACGCATTGCCAACACGTCTACATCGCGCTGCTGCGAGCGGCGACCTCCGGACGGCAATCCGATACCGTCTTCCGCCGCAATCAGGAGATCGCGCGCACGCTCGCGTCGGAGGACGGGAGCTACTATGCGCAGATGGTGCGCGCCAACGTGCTGCCGCACCGCGACTGGCTCGGGCTCAACGAGGAGCGGCACCGCATGCGGCTCAAATGGGCCGAGTTCTTCAAGGAGTTCGACTTGCTGCTCTGCCCCGCCGCGGCATCCGCAGCCTTCCCGCACGACCATGTGGGCGAGCGGCACGAGCGCACCATCCTCGTCAACGGCAAGCGCGTGCCCACGACGGACCAGCTCTTCTGGGCGGGCTATTCCTGCGTGAGCTACTTGCCCGCGTCGGTGGCCCCCATCGGCCTCACGAAATCAGGCCTGCCGGTGGGCGTGCAGATCGTCGGGCCTCAGTATCGCGACCGCGATTGCATCGAGTTTGCGCGACTCCTCGAGCGCGAGTATTTCGCCTTCGTGCCGCCGCCGGCCTTCGCCTAAAGGTAGCGCAGCCAGAGGTAGACGTGGCAGATGGCGACGTGCAGGACCATCATGCCCAGGGCATATCTCGCGTAGGTCCAGAAACCGAAGGGCACCCCGTCGCGCTCGGCGATGCCGGCGACGGTGAGGTTTGCAGATGCGCCGATCAGCGTGCCATTGCCTCCGAGGCAACCGCCGAGCGACAGCGCCCACCAGAGCGGCACCAATTTCTCGGGTCCGCCGAAATCGGCAGCCATCGACTTGATGAGCGGAATCATGGTCGCGACGTAGGGGATGTTGTCGACGATCGCCGAGAGGAAGGCCGAGGCCCAGAGAATGACGTAGGCGGTTAGGGCGAAATCGCCGCCGGTGCTGGCGATGACGCGACGCGAGAGGTAGTTCAGCACACCCGCCGTGTCGAGCCCATGGACGACGACGAAGAGGCCCACGAAAAAGAAGATCGTGATCCAGTCGATGTCGGTGAAGGTGGCGGTCACCTTCTCCGTCTGCTTCTCGATCTCGCGGTGATGCTCGATGTTATGGAGAAGCATGAGAACCGCCGCGCCCGATAGTGCGATGGTGCCAGGCTCGAGGTGAAGCGGCTTCGCGAAGACGAAGGCAACGAGCACCGCACCGACCACCACGACCGCGGAGCGCAGGAGCGGCCAATCCGTGATCGAGTGGCGGGCATCGAGTGTCATGATCGCCTCTCGCGCGTCGGCGCTCGCGCGCATCCGCGCGCCCCAGAGGAGATGTGTGATGATCAACTGTGCCGCGAGCACGACGACTATCACCGGCGTCAGGTTCACAACGAAGTCGTTGAAACTCAGATGCGCGGCGGAGCCGATGATGATGTTGGGGGGATCGCCGATGAGGGTCGCGGTGCCGCCGATGTTGGAGGCGAAGATCTCCGCGAAGAGGAACGGGTAAGGTGGGACCCCGAGCCGCCGCGTCACCGACAGGGTAACCGGCGCGATCAGCAGCACCGTCGTGACGTTGTCAAGGAACGCAGAGAGGACCGCCGTCGTCACCGACAGGATCAGGAGCATGCGCCAAGGCTCGGCGCGGCCGAGCTTCGCCGATGCGACCGCGAGATACTCGAAGATACCACTGCGGCGCGCGATCGAGACCAAGACCATCATTCCCGTCAGCAGCGCTATCGTGTTGAAGTCGATGCCGCGGATCGCTTCGTCCTGGTCGAGGACCCCGAGCACGATCATCAGGCTCGCGCCCAGGAGGGCGATGATCGAGCGGTTGAGCCGCTCGGAAATGATCAGGGCATATGTCGCAATGAGGACGGCGCTCGATACCCACATGGGGCTTAGGCCAAAGAACAAGTGCGGTGCGTTCTCCATCGTCTCCCCGTCCCCTGCGTTCTCTTTTTTCACGACGGCGCGATCCCCCCTACCGCGCCGCGCCATCGCTTCCTATGTTAGCTGCGTCCTCGAGGCAAGGAGTTCCCGCCCATGTGGATGAAGTCGACGAAGAGTTCCCTCCCCAATCCAGAGTCAGCGCTGCCGGGCCGCAAGACCGCGACGACGGTTCCCGCCGCACATGCGGTCAAGGGCACGCCATTGAAGCCGCCCTTCCCCGCGGGGCTCGAGACCGCGGTTTTCGGGCTTGGCTGCTTCTGGGGCGCCGAGCGCAAGTTCTGGCAGACGCCGGGTGTCTATACGACCGCAGTGGGCTATGCCGGCGGCTACACGCCCAACCCCACCTACGAGGAGGTCTGCAGTGGCCGGACCGGGCATACGGAGGCAGTGCTGGTGGTCTTCGACCCCAAGCAGGTCTCCTACGAGGCGCTCCTCAAGGTGTTCTGGGAAAACCATGATCCGACGCAGGGCATGCGCCAGGGCAACGACGTGGGCACGCAGTATCGCTCGGCGATCTACACCTATTCCGATGCGCAGGCCCACGCCGCCGAGGCCTCGCGCGCGGCCTATGAGCGCGCCCTCGGCGCCAGGGGCTATGGGAAAATCACCACGGAGATCCGTCCGGCGACCGAGTTCTACTACGCCGAGGATTACCACCAGCAATATCTCGCGAAGAACCCCATGGGGTATTGCGGGCTCGGTGGGACCGGCGTTAGCTGCCCCATTGGGCTGACCGTAGCAGCCCAGTAGCAGGCACCCTCACCCCCGTCGCGAAGCGCGCTCAGAGGGAAGGGGTCGCTAGACCCGCACGATCTTCCCGGGATTCATGATGTTGTCGGGGTCGAGTGCCTTCTTGATGAGGCGCATGACGCTGACGGCCTCGCCGTGCTCGGCGATGAGGAAATCCATCTTGCCGTAACCGATGCCGTGCTCGCCCGTGCAGGTGCCGTCCATGGCAATCGCGCGGTGGACCAGCCGCTCGTTGATTTCCGTGATCTCCGCGACTTCCCTGGGATTTTCGGGATCGAAGACGAAGCCGATGTGGAAATTACCGTCGCCGACATGGCCCACGATCGCCGCGATCGCCGAGCACTTCTCGAGGTCCTGCACGGTCTCGGAAATGCACTCCGAAAGGCGCGAGATCGGCACGCAGACGTCGGTCGCAAGGCCCTTCCCGTTGGGGCGCAGGGCCTTCACCGCGTAATAGCCATCGTGCCGCGCCTGCCAGAGCTTGTTGCGCTCCTCCATCGAGGAGGCGAAGCGGAACTCGGTCCCGCCATGCTCGGCAGCGAAATCCCGCACCATCGCGATCTGCTCCTCGACGCCGGCCTTCGTGCCGTGGAACTCGAAGAGGAGCGTCGGCGCGACCTTGTAGTCGAGTTTCGAGAACTTGTTGACAGCGTCCATCTGGAGGGAATCGAGCAGCTCCACGCGCGCGATGGGGACGCCCGCCTGGATCGTCATGACGGTGGTGTCGACCGCGGCCTTGATGGAGGGGAAGGGGCAGACCGCCGCGGAAATCTGCT
>Ga0335081_10006083_pt1 | contig 19160 bp, 15 predicted proteins | sample Lox_Sample_35_FD_206713 | JGI IMG/M metagenome (GOLD analysis project Ga0335081, IMG submission 206713) | Soil microbial communities from Loxahatchee National Wildlife Refuge, Florida, United States - Lox_Sample_3.5 | ecosystem: Environmental > Terrestrial > Soil > Wetlands | place: USA...
CGATCGCCGGCAGCTTCGGCTCCGGCAATTGCCCGACGTCGTGATCGGGGGCGACGCCGATTCCTTTCCTGAGCTTGGCGCCGTGCACGGTGACGAATGATGGACAGAATCCCTTGACGCAGGAGAAATCCTTGTTGCAGCTTGACTGATCGATGGTGCGCTTGCGCCCCCACTCGGTTTCGAGCGGCTGCACGGAAACACAGTTCGATTGAATCCCGCAATCGCCGCAGCCTTCGCAAACCAATTCGTTGATGATGACGCGTTTGTCGGGATCGGGAAAAGTGTGCCGCTTGCGGCGCCGGCGTTTCTCGGCGGCGCAGGTCTGATCGTAGATCAGGACAGTGACACCCTGGATCGCCGCGAGCTCCTTCTGCACGGCGTTGAGATCGTCGCGATGATGGATGGTAAGGCCCGCCGGCCATTGTGTGTCGCGCGGATATTTGCCCGGCTCGTCTGTCACTACGACGACGCGCGTGGCGCCCTCTGCCGCGACTTGCCTCGCCACCTGCGGCACCGTCAATCCGCCATCGTTGGGCTGGCCCCCGGTCATGGCTACCGCATCGTTGAACAGAATCTTGTAAGTGATATTGGTGTTCGAAGCGATCGCGGCGCGGATCGCGAGATAGCCGGAGTGATTGTAAGTGCCGTCGCCGAGATTCTGAAAAACGTGCCGGCGGATTGAGAACGGCGCCTCGCCGATCCAGTTTGCGCCTTCGCCCCCCATCTGCGTGTAGCCGAGCGTCGAGCGGTCCATCCACTGCGCCATGTAATGGCAGCCGATGCCGGCGTAGGCGCGCATGCCCTCGGGCACGACGGTGGAGCTGTTATGCGGACAGCCTGAGCAGAAATACGGGATGCGTTGCGCGACGTCGGTAGTTTCCGCGGCGATGCGCTGGAACTCCGTCAGCCGCGCCACCCGCGCGCCGATGTCCTCGTTGCGATGATATTTGAGGAGCCGCTCGCCGAGGCAGATCGCCACCTCGTTGGGATCGAGCGCTCCTTTGACCGGGAACAACCAATTGCCGGATTCATCTTTCTTACCGATGCAAACCGGCTGGTTCGCGGTGCCGTAAAGCTCTTCGCGGACCTGCACTTCGATCAGCGAGCGCTTTTCCTCGACCACGATGATCAGATCGAGGCCCTCGGCAAATTCCGCCAACTCGCGCCGGCTGAGCGGCCACACGCAAGCGACTTTATAGAGACGGATGCCAAGCTCATTGCATTTGAGCTCATCGATGCCGAGTTCATCAAAGGCCTGGCGGACATCGAGATAACTCTTGCCGGTGGTGATGATGCCGATTTTCGGACTACGCCCTCCGGAGGTGATGGTGCGATTGAGCCTGTTGGCGCGAACGAAGGCGAGCATCGCGTCGCGCTTGTAATCGTGCAGGCGGGCTTCCTGCGCTAGGATCTGATCTTGCAACCGGATATTGAGACCGCCCTCGGGTATGCGGAAGTCGTCGGGAGTGACGATATTGATCCGCTCCAAGCTGGCGTCGATCGCCGCCGTCGATTCGATCGTCTCGTGCATGGTCTTGAGCGCGGTCCAGGCGCCCGTGTAGCGCGACATCGCCCAGCCATAGAGGCCGTAATCGAGAACTTCCTGGACTCCCGCCGGATTGAGGACCGGGATCATCACGTCGATGAAGTGGTACTCCGACTGGTGGGCGGTCGTGGAGGATTCCGCGGTGTGATCGTCGCCCATCAAAGCCAGCACGCCGCCGTGCTTCGCCGAGCCGGCGAGATTGGCGTGGCGGAACACGTCGCCGGTGCGGTCGACGCCAGGGCCCTTGCCGTACCACATGGCGAAAACGCCGTCGTACTTGCCCTCGCCGCGCAACGCGGCTTGCTGCGAACCCCAGATCGCGGTGGCCGCCAAATCTTCGTTGATGCCGCCCTGAAAACGAACGTTGCTTTTCTCGAGAAAGCGCTTGGCGCGCAGAAATTGGCTGTCGAGGTTGCCCAGCGGCGAGCCGCGGTAGCCGGTCACGAAACCCGCGGTATTGAGGCCATTGCGGCGGTCGAGCTCCTTCTGCATCAGGCAGAGCCGCACCAGAGCTTGGAACCCAGTCACGAAAATGTGGCGCTGGCCGAGATCGTATTTATCGTCCAGTGTGACGTCGTGCAGCGCCATTACGGACCCTCCAGGGGCCAGTCTGCCCTCCTGCGCCCGATATTTCCAGACAGTAGTTTTCTATGCACCGAAATATGGGGTGCGCCGGTGGCGGAACAACCTTCAGGACGGATTGGTGGCGAACGCCGCGCGGCCTTCGTAAAGCGCGGCGTGATGCGGCTAGGCCGCCCGAATTCGCGGTTGCAAGCGCTGCAGCAGCAGCGGGATTTCGGCGGCCGGCACTGCTTTGCTGAAGAGAAATCCCTGTACCTGCATACAGCCTTCGGCGCGCAGGATTTCAAGCTGCTCTTCGGTCTCGACCCCCTCCGCGGTGGTAATCATGCCCAGGCTGGAACCGAGCCGCATGACGGCGCGGATAATGGCCATGCAATCATTGTTCTTGCCGAGTTCGCGGATGAAGGAGCGGTCGATTTTGATTTTGTCGAACGGAAAACTGCGCAAATAGCTCAGCGAAGAGTAACCGGTGCCAAAGTCGTCCATACAGATCCGCACGCCGAGGTCGCGGAATTGGTGCAACGCGTCGAGCACGTTGCGGTCCGCTTGCAGCAAGACGCTTTCGGTGATTTCCAATTCGAGCCGCGATGCCGCGAGCCCTGACTGACCGAGCGCGGAAACGACTGACAGCGCCAGCATTGGATTGCGGAACTGCACCGGCGAGAGGTTCACAGCGATGGTGGTTTTAGCCGGCCAGTTGGCGGCGTCGCGGCAAGCTTGTTTGAGAACCCAATCCCCGAGCGGCACGATCAGGCCGATTTCCTCGGCCACGGGGATAAACTCTTCGGGAGAAACCAGACCGCGCTCCGGATGCTTCCAGCGCAGCAGTGCCTCGAATCCGCAAACTTCGCCGCGGGCGAGGTCGATGAGCGGCTGATAATTGAGTTCGAATTCGTCGCCCTGGAGCGCCTTGCGCAAGTCGAGCTCAAGCTTGCGGCGATCCTGCATCTGCGCGTCCATCTCCGGCTGGAAGAAATGGTAGGTACCCCGTCCATCGGACTTGGCGCGGTAAAGCGCCATATCGGCGTTGCGCAGGAGCTGATCGGGTTCGCTGCCGTCGGCAGGCGCCATCGCAATGCCGATACTGGTACCGACGATCAGCTGGTGTCCTTGCACCTCGAAGGGCTCGGCCAGCTCGGCAATGATCTTGCCGGCAAGCTCGCTGGCGCCTGCCGGCGTGGCGTGCCGTTGCACGATTGCAAATTCGTCCCCGCCCAGGCGCGCCACCGTGTCGCTCGGGGATACCACCCGTTGCAGCCGTTCCGTGACCGCGCACAGCAGCGCATCGCCGACTGAATGACCCAGAGAATCGTTGACGCTCTTGAACCGGTCGAGATCAAGAAACATCACCGCAATGCGATCGCCCCGTCCAAGCGCCTTTTCCATTTTGTCCTGGAACAGGACGCGATTGGGCAGATTAGTGAGCGCGTCGTGCCGGGCCATATGGATGATCTTGGCCTCGGCCTGGCGGCGTTCGGTGACATCTTCGTAGGTCACGACCCAGCGGCCGTCCGCGGTCGGGCAATACAGACAGGCGACAACGCGGCCATTGTTGAGCTCATAAAGATGCGGCTTGACCGTCCGCTCTCTCAAGAACTCGGCCTGCTCGACCAGGAGTTGTTCGACGTTCTTGCCACCATGATTATGGACGCCGACGCTGACCGCCAGGACGTCCTTGTAGCTGACGCCCGGTTTGATCTGATCGGGCGGAAGCTTGAAAATCTCCAAGAAGCGCCGGTTAAAGACTTCGAGCCGGTTCTGCGCGTCGTAAAGACAGAGGCCCTGCGACATGTTTTCCAATGCGGCATCAAGCAACAGGTTGGACTGACGCAGCGACCATTCCTGCTGCTTGAGCCGGCTGACGTCACCGCACAGCACGATGAAGCCGCCGTCGCTCGTCGGGCTGCGGCTTAAACGCAGCCAGCGACCATCCGCCATGAGCGTTTCGCTGGTCGCGTGCAGGTTCTTTTCGCGCCGCATCAACATGTGCGAGGCGTCGGTGGCTCCGCGGAGCGCCGGCGTCAATTGCGCCAGTGGCGTGCCGGGCTTGAGCAGTCCCGCCGATATGCCAAGGAAATCCGCAGCCTGAGCATTTGCCAGCACGATGACATCATTGGCATCGACGACGACGACGCCTTCCTGCGAACACTCAAGCGCGTCGGCGAGCCGCGCCTGCGCGCTGCGGCGTTGCTCGACTTCACGGTCCATCATCGCCTTGATGTTGTTGCGCATCACTCCCATCGCAGCGAGCAACGCACCAAGCTCATCGGCGCTGCCGCGCGGCACGGCGACGTCAAGCTTGCCGGCGGCGATACGCTCGGCCACGCCAGAAGCAACGGCAACAGGTCCGACGATGCGGCGGGCGAGAGCCCAAGCCACCGCGCCGGACAAAAGCAGCGCTAGCACCGTTCCAGCGATATTAAACTGCATGTCGTGCGCCACGGTGCCGCGCGCATTTTGCCGATAGAGAAATCCGTCTCCGGCGGTGTAATTCACCAGTAGATCGATCTGCTCGTCGACATTGCCGGCGTAGCGATCGAGCGTGTTCCAGTTCACATCGGCGGCCACGCCGCCGATGAGCCGCTCCGATACGCTCTTCCAAGCCTCAACCGCATCGCGCACGTTTTCGGCGGCACGCTCAGCGCGGATCGACTGTGAGCGGTCCGTCGCGATTTGCAGGTCTTCGGCGAGCGAAGCGCTCAGCTTGCCGATCTGCTTGCCGAGTTCGGCGCGCATCGAGGGATCGGTGGCAATCCATTGCCGCATGAATGCCGCGCGCATTCCGGCGAAATCCGCCGCCGCTGCGCGGGCGTAATTGATCGACATCAACGATTCGTCGAACGTCTTGTCGACCAGAATGCCGGCATGCCGGATACCTAGGGTCGCATAGACGCCTAGCCCCCCGGTGATCACGCTCATGATCAGGAAAGCGATTAGGATCCGGCCGCGGATCGTCATGCAGAGCGACGCCGCTCGCGCAACCGCGTCGCGCCAGGCGGAACCCAATCGCGCCGTTATCCGCTTTTGCTGCATGCGACGCCCTGATTATGGGCTCAGGGCGTATATCGGACGGCGTTAAAACGCCCCGCAGGAAATGCGCCAATCTTTTGGGTTCCTTAATGCGCTCTTATGAAGCCGTTAACGGGCCCTTAACTGAGAACCTCCAATTTCATGAACCGGACCTGTCCGCCCTTTGTTTGCAAAGTTTGCAAAGCAGATCATCGTCTGGGGCCTTGCGACGGCCCTCGGGCATGCAAAGAAGGTATCGATGACCTTTAACGACGCGATGTGGCGTGTTCACCGTCTCTTCGTCGTACTTGCGGCAGCAACCCTCGTGATCGCGGCCGGAACGCTGGTCGGAGGGGCATTGCCGTCATACGCGATTTCGCAGAAGGGGCGTCAATTTCATCCCGGCGAAATCAGCATCAAGCGCGGCGAAACGCTGGAAATCGTGAACGACGACGGCGACCTTCTGCACCACGCCTATATCGATTCACCAAAATTCGCGTTCGACTCCGGGGACCAGCAACCGGGCAGCAGGACCGACATCACCTTCCCGATGCCGGGCGATTTCGAAGTGCTCTGCGCCATTCACCCAAAGATGCGGCTCCTCGTCCACGTCAATTAGGCGCGGGGAGGAAACGCTGCGCTGGCGGCGCGACAGCGGCAGCGCTCTAAAGGACCGTGGTGCCGAATAACTGGGCGTGGACCACGTAATAGGTCCCCAAGAACAGTGCGAGCGAGGCCACATAGGCGGCCGGTATAAGCCAGAAATCGCGGATGCGCGCGGGCTTGCCGCCATCGTCGACTATGATGCCGAGAAGCGCCACCACGATCAGCGAATGTCCGATCAAGTCTATTTTTCCGAACGGGAACACGGCGCTCACGAACATTGCTGTCAGCATGATCGCGCCGACACGACGTACCAGCGGTGTCCACAACAATGAAAACGCCAGCGCAAATTCGATGGCGCCGGCCGCGCGCATGTAGAAATCCGGAGCGAAGCCGAGCGTCATTTCGGGATGCTGAATAAGCATGGGATAGGACCACTGCGGATAGGCCCATTTTTCGATTGCGGCCCACATCAGCGTGATTGCCGCCGCATAGCGCAAAACGTCGATGGGCCGCGCCCCGAAAAACGTGGTTTGGCCTCCGACGAGCGCAAGATAAGCCGCGATCCCGAGAAAGACCGGATAATCGGCGAGGTGAAATGCGCCATAGTTCCAGATCGCAATGTCGAACAGCGCGAAGATTCCCAACGCCGATAGCGGCATCGTGCGCCGCGACAGCATTCCGGCCGCAATCGCAAGCTGAAGGACGCCGATCCAGACCGACTCGGTCTTCAATTCGGGCGTCAACAGGATTCCGCCCGCAGCCCAGATCGAGATGAAGAAGAAAGCGCATGCCGCGCGGAAAATGGTCTCGATGTTGTCGCGAATATAGCGGGTGGCCTGGTCGAAGGCCCGCAGGACGGCGTTTCCCACCTCCGTGCCCTCGACGGCGCAGCCGGTCAGCAGGCCGAGAAGGGATAGCCCGGTCAGCAACTCGAAATCGGGGCAAAGGACATTTTCGAGCCCGACCGGCTGCGACGCGACATCGTAGGCGCAAAACCATTTGATGTGCGCGCTTGCCGGCCCGACCAAAACCATGTCGAGCACGGAGGCAAGCGGCAACGCGGCTGCGACCGACAGCCGCTTGGCCGGCCGACCCATAGGAGGCCTCCTCACGCAACTCACAGCCACCACCAGATCGCCGCACGCAATCCGCTGGTATCTTTAATCGTTTACCACAAACGTTAGCGACTTGGTGATGATTAAATTAAGTATTGGTTAACCTTTGCCGCGAGCGACGCCACATTCGAATATGATCCTGAAAAATGGAGCGATCTGGCTAGGCCGGCGGTAAGCGCCGCCCGCTAAATCCCGCACTTGCAAAGCGTGCGAACGCGAGAGCGGTAATGTTGGCGGTGGTCGGAATTCTAAGTGTCCTAAGCGGTGCCGTGCTCGCCTGCACGTCCAGGCGCTTTCCGGCCCATGTACGGGCGATCGAAATCGGCGCGGGTCTTCTGCTGATGTGCGGATTGGCGCTGGCGAGCTGCGCGTTACCGATCATTCTATGATAAAGCCATTCCGTCCGAGCGCGCCTGGCGCAGCCGCGAGAATTTAGCGCGGCAAGTTCGGGAGCGGATACGGTTTGGGCGTATCGCTGAGCGTGTTGAGAAAAGCGATCAGATCGGCTTTCTCGCGGCTCTGCAGATTGAGCGGATGGATGTCGTTGTCGCGGCTCGGCCGGTCAATACCGCCGCGATCATACAGGTCGATGACATCGGCGAGACTGGCCACCGAGCCGTCGTGCATATACGGGGCCCGGCGCGCCACATCGCGCAGTGTGGGCGTCTTGAACGCGTGCTGCAGCTTCACCGAGTTGGGGAACAAACGTCCACGGCCGAGATCGTCGTCTTTCGCCACTCCAATGTCGTGGAACGCCGCATCGGTGAAGGCCCAGCCGCTGTGACAGACCGCACAATTGGCCTTGCCGTTGAACAGTGCGAATCCACGCTTGGCAGCAGCACTGATCGCCGTTTCGTCGCCGTGAATCCAGCGGTCGAATGGCGCGTCACCGGACACGATCGTGCGCTCGAACGTGGCCAAAGACTGCTCGATTTTCTCTCGTGTCACGCCGCCATTGCCGAACGCGGCATCGAAAGCGGCGAGATAACCGGGTAGCGCGGAGAGCCGTTCAATCAGCTCCTGCTCCGGCAAATTCATATTGGTCTGGCCTGTGATCGGGCCCATGGCCACGCTTTCCAGGTCACGAAAGTGCCCGTCCCATCCGAGCTTCGGGATCCAAGCGATATTGAGGAGCGTCGGACTGCGCAGCGGCAGCCGCACCTCATTTTCGCCGATCGCCCGCGGCTCTCCATCGCCCCACGACAGGCCGGGGTTATGACAGGTCGCGCAGGATCGCACCCGCGCTCCCGACAGGATCGGATCAAAGAACAGCGCGCGGCCGAGCTCTTCTTTGGCGCGGCCATAGGGGTTTACTTTCGGATAGGGAATCGCGGCGGGATGCCAATATTGCCGCTTCAATGCGGCCAAACCGGCTTGGGGGGCGCCAAACAGGCTGCCTGCGGCGCCGAATATCAGCGCCACAGCCGCAATTACGATCACGGCCTTTTTAGTCGTCCGCGATACCCGTGCCCGATCGCCTAACATAAGGCACGATTTATCGGCCCGGGTTGATGAAGCGTTAACATGATGTGAACGCACAGGGGTGAGCGGTTATGGCGCGTTTACCACGCGCGGTCGGCGGAGGCCGATTTTGTGAGCCTTGATCCCCGGCACGCGAAATCTGGGCGCTCCGAGGGACGATTTGCCGCATCAAATCCTGTTGCCGGCGCTCCAGCTCCAGAAATCGCGGCCTTCCTCGCGCAAAAAGCGCGCCAGCACCATGTTGTGCACTTCGGAAGCGCCGTCGACCAGCCGCGCGGCGCGCGCGGCGCGGTAAATCCATTCCAAGATCGTGTCTTTGGAATAGCCGCGGGCGCCGTTGAGCTGGATCGCGGTGTCGGCGGCTTCGTGCAGCGTGTCGGCGACGTGCACCTTGGCCATCGAGATTTCCTTGCGGGCGCGATCGCCACGGTCGAGCTTCCACGCCGCATGCATTGTCAGTAACCGCCCGATCTGAATGCGCTGGGCGACCTGACCGAGCTTGATCTGTACACTTTCACGGTCGGCAAGCTTGACGCCGAAACCTTCTCTTTTGTCGACATAATCCTGCGCGATCTCCAGGCAGCGTTTTGACCAGCCGAGCCAGCGCATGCAATGCGTCAGCCGCGCCGGACCGAGCCTGATCTGCGTCACTTTCAGTCCGTCGCCGACGCCGAGCAGCACATTTTCGTCGCCAACTTCGAGGCCGTCGAATTCGAGCTCGCAATGGCCGCCGTGCTCTTCCGGGCCCATGATCGGAATACGTCGCACCACGCGCCAGCCCGGCTGATCGCGATGGTAGAGAAACGCGGTGAGGCCATGGCGTCGATCATCGGAGGTTCGTGCGATCACGATAAAATGTGCCGCCTCAGCGGCGCCGGTGATGAACCACTTGCGGCCGGTGATGACCCATTTGCCGTTCTTCTTTTCGGCGTGAGTTCGGATCATGCCCGGATCCGAGCCGCCGCCCGGCGCCGGCTCGGTCATAGCGAAGGAAGATTTCACCTTGCCCTCGACCACCGGTCGCAACCACCATTCCTGCTGCGCCGGCGTGCCCGCGCGCGACAACAGATTCATGTTGCCGTCATCCGGCGCGGAGCAGTTGATCGATAACGGCCCAAATAGCGAGCGCGCCGCCTCTTCGTAAATGGCGGCCCAGGCCACGATCGGCAGCGCCATGCCGCCGAATTGTTTCGGCGATTGCGGCGCCCACAATCCGGCTTTTCTTGCTTTATCTTGAACCGGCGCGATCCGTGTGAGCGGAATGTTTTCATGCTCGGAAAAATTTTGCGGATCGGCCTCGAGCGGCAGCACGCTTTGTTCGATAAAAGCGCGGGTGCGCTGGCTCAAATCCTCAATTTCTGGTGAAAGCGTGAAATCCATGTTGACTAGCCCCTCGATCAGGCCTCGCAATCGGGCAACTGCCCAGCAGCTGACCGCAACCAGCGCCGCGGCAAGGAGTTTATAGCGAAGGGAGTGGCGAGGTGGAATTGAAATGAACCGCGTCCTGTTTTTGATCGCCGCCGCGGCAACGCTGAGTTTTGCGGTTTCGCCCGTTCATGCCGCCTATCTCGGCAATGCACCCTGGTGCGCAGTCGTGAACATTGGCGCAGGCGACGTCGAGTGGGATTGCGAATATGGGTCGATCGAAACCTGCCGGCCCAACGTGATCGCCGGCAATCGCGGCTTTTGCCAGTTAAATCCGTACTATTCGCCCGCACCGCCTTATGGTGCGCCGCACGTAAAGCGGGCGCATCGCCATAGGCATGGGTAGCAGCGCTCGGCGCGCGTCTAGTCTCAGGTCCTTAAGGGTCAAACACGCCATTTGCTGCCGCAAAACGCAGGTGCAACAATGGCGCGCCGCCGGCTGGAAGGCACGAGATTATGCTGGATTCGATTTCAACCGCATCGACGCAATTTGCGCTGAACGCCGACCAGATCGCGGTGCGCGACACGGCGCGCGCTTTCGCTGCGGAAGTATTCGCGCCCAAAGCCATCGCTTGGGACGAGGCCAAGCATTTTCCGGTCGCCGAAATGCGCAAAGCCGCGGCGCTTGGAATGGGCGGAATCTTCGTCGCCGAAGATCTCGGCGGCTCCGGTCTGTCGCGGCTAACCGGAACGCTAATTTTTGAGGCGCTGGCGACCGGTTGCCCGACGACATCGGCTTTCATGTCCATCCACAACATGGTGGCGGGACTTATCGACGTGTTCGGCTCCGACGAGCAGCGGCGGCAGTGGCTGCCGAAATTGTGCGCCATGGATTTGCTGGCAAGCTACTGCCTCAGCGAGCCAGGCGCTGGCTCGGACGCGGCGGGCTTGGCGACGCGCGCCATGCCAGACGGGGACAATTACGTTCTTAAAGGCCAGAAGCAATTCATTTCGGGCGCGGGCGCAAGCGACCTCTACCTCGTCATGGCGCGCACTGGCGGAGAAGGACCTTCCGGAATTTCCGCCTTTGTCGTGCCAGCCGATACACCGGGACTTTCCTTTGGCGCCAACGAACGAAAAATGGGCTGGAACGCGCAGCCGACGCGCGCGGTGATGTTTGAGGACGCGCGTGTGCCGGCGGCAAACCGGCTCGGCGCTGAAGGGACGGGTTTTAAGATTGCGATGGCCGGTCTCGATGGCGGCCGGCTCAATATCGCCGCCTGTTCGCTCGGCGGCGCGCAATCCGCACTGGACAAGACACTCGCCTATATGAGCAACCGCAAGGCTTTCGGGCGGCGCCTTGACGAGTTTCAGGCGCTGCAATTTCGCCTGGCCGACATGGCGACCCAGCTCGAAGCCTCGCGCGCGTTGTTGTGGCACGCCGCCGCCGCACTCGATCGCAAGGACGTCAATGCCACGCCGCTCTCGGCCATGGCCAAGCGCTTTGTGACCGACGCCTGCTTCGAAATTGCCAATCAGGCACTGCAATTGCACGGCGGCTATGGTTATTTGTCTGAATACGGCATTGAAAAAATCGTGCGGGATTTGCGGGTGCACCAGATTCTTGAAGGCACCAACGAAATCATGCGTCTCATCGTGGCGCGAAGCCTCGTCGGCCGATGAGTGAAACGCTTCTGCGCGACGATGACCTGATCGTAAGAAGCGACGGCGCGCTGCGCCGGATCACGCTGAACCGGCCGCAAGCGCTGAACGCGATTACGCTCGACATGGCGGTCGCCATGACGGCGCTGCTTCGAAAGTGGCAATCGGATCCAAAAGTCGGCGCCGTGCTGCTCGACGGCGCCGGCGACCGCGGCTTTTGCGCCGGCGGCGACATCCGCGCGCTTTACGAGGCCGCCAAAAGCAAGCCGGGCAAGCCGGCCAGCGCTGCCGATTCACTGCCGGTGCGATTCTGGGCTATCGAGTACAAGCTGAACGTCCTGATCGCGCGATATGCCAAGCCGGTCATCGCAGTGATGGACGGCTTGGTGATGGGCGGCGGCGTTGGGCTTTCAGCGCATGCCGCGCATCGCGTGGTTACGGAGCGCTCGACCGTGGCCATGCCGGAAGTCGGCATCGGCTTCTTTCCGGATGTCGGCGCCTCTTTCCTGCTGGCGCGCGCTCCTGGTTGCGTCGGCACCTATCTCGCTTTGACGGGCGCGCGCCTCGGCGCCGCCGACGCGCTTTACTGCAAACTCGCCGATATTCACGTGGCCGCGGATCGCTTGATTAAGCTCCCGGCCGCGCTCGCCAGTTGCCGCAGCCATGATGAAGTCCGTGCCGGCCTCGAACGATTGTCCACCGCGCCCGCTCCCGCACGATTGCCCAAAGAGCGCGAATGGATCGACGCCTGCTACGGCGGCGACGGGCTTGAGGAGATTATCGCCCGGCTGCGCGCATGCCGCGCCGAAAGCGCGCAGGCGGCGCTCGAAATCATGCGCAAGGCCTCGCCGACCTCGCTGAAAGTAACGCTGCGCAATATCCGCTCGGCGGCGACATTCGACCGGGTTGAGCAGAGTTTTGCGCAGGATTACCGTATCGCGCTCGCTTGCATTGCCGGGCACGACTTTATCGAAGGCATTCGCGCAGCCATCGTCGATAAAGACCGCAAACCGCGCTGGCGACCCGACAAGATCGAAGCGGTGACGCGGGAGATCGTCGATCGGCACTTCCGGTCCGTGGGCGAAGGGGAACTGACATTCGAATAGGAGCCTTTATGCCGAATATCGGATTCATCGGGCTTGGCAATATGGGCGCGCCCATGGCCGCCAATCTCGTCAAATCAGGCGATCATGTCGTCGGCTTCGATGTCGTCGCAGCGGCGCGACAGGCCGGCGCGCAATCCGGTCTCGAGATCGCGGCCAGCGTCAAGGCGTCGGTCGAGGCGGCCGACATCGTGATCACCATGCTGCCAGCGGGCGAACATGTGCGTGCGGTCTGGGCCGAGGTATTGCCCTCGGCAAAACGCGGCGCGCTATTCATCGATTGCTCGACCATTGACGTAACCAGCGCGCGCGCTGCACATGCGCTCGCCACCCAACGCGGCATTGTTGCGCTCGACGCGCCGGTATCCGGCGGCGTTGCCGGCGCCAAGGCGGCGACACTCACCTTCATGGTCGGCGGCTCGGCGGATGCGTTTGCGCGCGGCAAGCCCGTTCTCGAACGCATGGGCAAACGCGTCGTGCATTGCGGCGATGCCGGCAACGGCCAGGCCGCCAAAATTTGCAACAATATGATCCTCGGCGCGTCGATGATCGCGGTCAGCGAAGCCTTTGTCCTCGGTGAAAAGCTTGGCCTGTCGCATCAGGCGCTGTTTGACGTCGCCTCGGCAAGCTCAGGCCAATGCTGGTCGCTGACGAGCTACTGTCCGGTGCCCGGTCCCGTACCGGCGAGCCCGGCCAATAACGGCTACAAGCCGGGCTTCGCGGCGGCCTTGATGTTGAAAGACCTCAAGCTCGCCCGCGAAGCCGCAGAGACCGCGCATGTCAAGACTGCGATCGGCGCTCATGCGACGGAAATCTATGACCGGTACGCGGCGGCGGGCCACGGCGCGAGCGATTTCTCCGGCATCGTCAATTTCGTTCGCGAAGCGTCGAAAAAAAGCTGAGAAGCGATCCGTCAGCCTCGCAGCGCGATCATCTGTCCGCCGTCCGCCACGATCGTGGCGCCGGTGACGAAGCGGCCGGCATCGGACGCCAATAGCAACAATGGACCGTCGAGATCGCGTTCTTCGCCGAAACGGCCGATCGGAATCTCGCGTTTGATCGCGATCCCGCGCTCGGTCTGCAGATAATCGCGATTGAGTTCGGTGGCGATCCATCCCGGTGCGATGGCATTGACTCGAATGCCCTTGAACGCGAGTTCGAGCGCCAGCGCCTTGGTGATTTGAATAACCCCGGCCTTTGCCGTGGCGTAGGCGATGACGCCTTTGTCGACGCCAAAGCCGAGCACCGAGGCGATGTTGACGATGCTGCCGCCGCTTTTCGCCGCCAGCATGCGGCGCGCCGCTTCCTGCGCCCAAAAGAAAACCGCATCGAGATCGATCGAGAGCACGCGCCGCCATTCTTCCTCGGCAAGCTCCACCGCGCGTGCGGCATGCGCGACGCCGGCATTATTGACGAGGATCGTCACCGTGCCGAAGGCTTTCTCGGCAGCGTCGAAGGCGCCGGCCATGGCGTGCCGGTCGCGTACATCGGCGGCCACGGCGATCGCCTTGCCCCCGGCTTTGGCGATTTGCGCTTGCAGCGCGGTCAGCCGCTCGGCGCGCCGCGCCACCAGCGCGACCGACGCCCCGTTCGCGGCCAGAACCTCGGCGAAGCGCGCGCCAAGCCCGCTAGACGCACCGGTCACCAGCGCGACTTTGCCGTCAAGATTGAAAAGTTGTGTGGCGGTCATGACTTGTCCTTTTGCGGTCCGACTGGCAACGCGCGCAGAAAATCACGGCACATAAAGCCGATGCGGCAGCGACGTCGCAAGCCCCGGCGCAAACCACAGCGCAATCAACATAGCAAGCTGAATGAGCACAAAGGGGATGATGCCGAGATAGATGTCGCGTGTCGTCACTTCCGGCGGCGCGACGCCGCGCAGATAGAACAAGGTCGGACCGAGCGGGGGATGCATGTAAGAGGTCTGTAGATTGACGGCCAGCATGATGCCGAGCCAGACCGGATCGACTCCCGGCATTTGCAACAGCACCGGCGCCACGATCGGTACAACGACGAAAATAATCTCGAATGCGTCCATGACGAAGCCGAGCAAGAAGACGGCAAGCATGACCGCGAGAACCGCGCCGGCCACGCCGCCGGGCAGATTGGTCAAGGTGCGCTGAACCAAGCCGTCGCCGCCGAGCCCGCGGAACACCAGGCTGAACACGGTCGCACCGACCAAGATGATGAAGATCATGCTCGTGATCTGGGTGGTGCGAATCATGACCGGCAGCAACAAGCCCTTGGCGCCGGTCTTGCGCATGGCAAGAAGAACCGCACCGACTGCACCGACCGACGCGGCTTCCGTCGGCGTGGCGATACCGGCGAGAATAGAGCCGAGCACCGCGAGGATCAGTGCAAATGGTGCAACAAGAGCCGAGATGAGCCGTGCACCAAACGCGGCACCGACCGGCGCCGCCGGATCGGCGGCGATGGCGGGAGATTTCTTTGGCCAAACCACCGCCACGGCGACGACGTAAAGCAGATAAAGCAAGACCAGAACCAAAGCCGGAGCGATGGCGCCGGCAAATAAATCCGCCACGGTGATCGTCTGCGGCGCAAAATTGCCCTTGGCCAATTGCGCCGCCTGATACGAGTTGCTCAGTTGATCGCCGAGCAAAACGAGCACCGTCGCCGGCGGAAAAATCTGGGCGAGTGTCGCCGTGGCCGCGACTGTGCCCGCGGCCAGCGCCTTGTCATAGCCGTGGCGCAGCATGGTTGGCAGCACGATCAGGCCCATGGTGACCGTTGTGGCGCCGACCACGCCTTTGGCTGCCGCCAACAGCACGCCGACGACGATCACCGACACGGCGAGGCCGCCCGGCAATCGGCCGAACAACCGCCCCATCGTCTCCAGCAATTCCTCGGCAATGCGTGAACGCTCCAGCATCACGCCCATGAAAATGAAAAGCGGGATAGCGAGCAGCACGTCGTTGGTCATGATGCCGAAAATGCGCGCCGGCAGCGCACCGAGCAGCGCAAAGTCCATGAGGCCCAAAGCTGTGCCGAGAGCGGCAAAGCCAAGCGACACGCCGGCGAGCGTGAACGCGACCGGATAACCGACAAGCAGCAAGGCGCAGATCGCAAACACCATAGCAACCGCAAGCGTTTCGCCCATGGTCAGTGCGGTTGTTGCCGAGAGGGAGCGCCCAAGACGAGCGCAGCGCGGATGGCCTGTGCCACGCCCTGCAGACCGATCGAGGCGGCGAATACCAGAATGACGGTTTTGAGCAGGTAGACGAACGGCAACCCGCTCGGCTGCGGCGAACCTTCGAAGATGCGCCAGGAACGCTCGACATAGGGCAGCGTCAAGACGAACAGGACAGCAGCAAAGGGCAGGAGAAACACGACAGCGCCGAAAAGATCGACCGCCGCGCGCGCCCGCGGAGTACCGTGCCCGTAAAAAATGTCGACGCGCACATGCCCGTCGGTTTGCAGCGTCCAAGCCGCCGCCAGCATGAACAAACTGGCATGCGCGTAAAGGACCGATTCCTGCAGCCGGATCGAGCCAAAGCCGAGCGCGTAGCGCAGCACGACAACGGCAAATTCAGCGACGACGACATAAAGCGAGCACCACATCCCAATGCGGCCGATCGCCGCCGTGATGCGATCGATTCCGTCGGCGATGCGCGCGGTCGTGTTTCGCATGGTTGGCGCTGATACTATAATCTGGCTTAATAGCCATCGGGAAACGGAATAGGCCGCCATGGAGCAAAAACACGAGCATCATCACGATCATGACGAGCACGGCTCGGAGCTCCCCGAAATGCAATTGCGGGTGCGCGCGCTTGAGACCGTGCTCACCGAAAAAGGCTATGTCGATCCAGCTGCGCTGGACGCCATCATCGAAGCTTACGAGACCAAGGTCGGCCCGCATATCGGCGCGCGCGTCGTCGCCAAGGCCTGGAGCGATCCGGCCTTCAGGCGCGCGCTGCTCGACGATGCGACTAAGGCAGTGCTGGCATTGGGTGTGATCAATCGCGTCGGCGATCACCTGATCGCGGTCGAGAACACCCCGAAACTGCACAACATGATCGTATGCACGCTGTGTTCCTGCTATCCATGGGAGGTGCTCGGGCTGCCGCCGGTCTGGTACAAGTCCGCACCTTACCGCTCGCGCGCCGTGAGCGATCCACGCGGCGTCCTGGGAGATTTCGGCGTCACGCTGCCCGCCGATACCGCCATTCGGGTCTGGGACTCGACCGCGGAGACCCGTTTTATCGTATTGCCGATGCGGCCCAAGGGCACCGAGGGCTGGAGCGAGGAAAAGCTCGCCAGCCTCGTCACCCGCGACAGCATGATCGGCACCGGCTTTGCGAAACAGCCCGCCGAGGTGGCGTGATGGACGGCGTCCACGATATGGGCGGCATGCACGGCTTCGGCAAAGTCGAGCCGGAACAGGACGAGCCGGTCTTTCATGACGATTGGGAGGCCCGCACGTTCGCGCTCTATCGGGCGATGAGCTATGCGGGCGTCTGGTGCATCGATCAGGCGCGCTTTGCCCGCGAGCAATTGCCGCCGGACATTTATCTTGCAAGTTCCTATTACAAAAAGTGGGAGCTTGGCATGGAAAAGCAGCTTGCCGAGCTCGGCCTTGCCGAACGCGACGAGCTTGCCGCCGGCCACGCGTTGCGTCCCGGCAAGTCGCTCAAGCGCAAACTAAACGCCGCCGAAGTCCCCAATATCATAACGCGCGGCTCGTTCGCGCGGCCGGCGCAGAAGCCGGCCCGGTTTTCGCCCGGCGACCGGGTGCGCACCAAAAATATTCATCCAAAAACGCATACGCGCCTGCCGCGCTATGCGCGCGACAAGGTCGGCATGGTCGAGGCGCTGCGCGGCTGCCATGTCTTCCCCGACACCGTCGCGATCGGCAAAGGCGAGGACCCGCAATGGCTCTACACCGTGCTGTTCGACGGGCGCGAATTGTGGGGCGAGAGCGCGGAGCCTTCGCTCAAAGTCTCGATCGAAGCGTTTGAACCTTACCTGGAGCCGGCATGAGCGCGGATCCACGAGCGCGCCGATCGCTCGGCCGGAATGATGGGCCGGGCCTCAGTGACGGCCTGCATATTCCGCACGACGAGAACGGTCCGGTTTTTCGTGCGCCCTGGGAGGCAGAAGCCTTCGCGCTGGCGGTATCGCTCAAGGAGCGCGGCCTGTTCACCTGGAAGGAATGGGCGGCAGCGCTTGGCGATGAAATCAAGAAGGCGCAAGCGGCCGGCGATCCTGACACGGGCGAGACTTATTACCAGCATTGGCTGGCGACGCTGGAGCGAATCCTCACCGAAAAAGGCGTGGTCGACGGCGGAATGCTCGCGCGCACCCGCGACGCCTGGCAGCGCGCCTGCGCGCGCACGCCGCACGGCACGCCAATCGAGTTGCGTGCCGACGATTTCCACGATTGAGACGAAACGTCTATTGCCGCGGTAGGGCTATTGCGACTTGCTCGCGCGAGGCGCGGAATCTTAAAGCATCCCCAGTGTGTGCGGCAACCACAGCGAAATCGCCGGAATGTAAGTGATCATGGCGAGGAAGATCAGCATGGTGACCAGCCATGGCAGCACCGCGATCGTGAGTTCGGTAATGCCCATCTTGGTTATCCCGGAGGCGACGTAGAGATTTAACCCGACCGGTGGATGGCAGAGCCCGACCTCCATGTTGACCGCCATCAGGATGCCGAGATGGACCGGGTGGACGCCAAGCGCCGCCGCCATCGGAAACAGGATTGGCGCCATGATCAGCGTGATCGCCGCCGGATCCATGAAGTTGCCGGCGGCGAGCAGCACGATGTTGGTGACGAGAAGGAACGCGATTATGCCGAAACCTTGGGCGGTCATCCATTCGGCCATCGATTGCGGAATCTGCTCCGAGGTGAGCAGCCATGAAAACACCGCCGCATTGGTGATGATGTAGAGGATCATCGCGCTCATCGACGCGGCTTTGAGCAGCACCGCCGGCACTTCCTTCAGCGGCAGCCCTCTGTACACGAACACGGCGATGACGAAGGCGTAGACCGCGGCCACGGCGGCGGCTTCGGTCGGCGTAAACAACCCCGAATAGATGCCGCCCAGCACCAAAAGGATGAGGAGCAAGCCCCACACGCTCTCGCGAAATGCACGCCAGCATTCACCCCAGCTCGCACGCGGCATGCGCGGATAATCGTGTCGCCACGCGCGATACCAGGTCGTTGCACCGAGCATCGATGAAAGGATGAGGCCGGGCACCAAAGCGGCAATGAAGAGCTGGCCGATGGAGGCAGAATCGACGACCGCGCCGGGCGGCTGCATGCCACTTGTCGCGACGGCGTAAATAACGAGATTGATCGAGGGCGGAAACAAAATGCCGAGCGCGCCGGACGTGGCGATCACGCCGGCGGAAAAACGCGGCGGGTAACCCTGCTGCATCAGCGCAGGCAGGATGATCGAGCCGATGCCCACCACGGTGGCGACGGAAGACCCGGAAATTGCGGCGAACAGCGCACAGGCGACCACACCGGCGAGCCCGAGCCCACCGTACCAATGCCCGATCATCGAAGTGGCGAAATCGATCATGCGCCGCGCCACCCCGCCGGCAGTGAGGAAATTGCCCGCCAGAATGAAGAACGGGATCGCCATGATCTCGAAGCGATCGATGCTGGTGAACAATTTGAGGCCGACCATTTTCGGATCGACGTCGGAAAGGATGAACAGGTAG
>Ga0335081_10006084_pt1 | contig 19159 bp, 18 predicted proteins | sample Lox_Sample_35_FD_206713 | JGI IMG/M metagenome (GOLD analysis project Ga0335081, IMG submission 206713) | Soil microbial communities from Loxahatchee National Wildlife Refuge, Florida, United States - Lox_Sample_3.5 | ecosystem: Environmental > Terrestrial > Soil > Wetlands | place: USA...
CCGGGCGGGGTCGCGGGCCGGGTGACGCACACGGGACCGGCGGCGCCGGGGACCGGCGGCGGCCAGGACCTGACCCCGGCCCGGGACCGGCGGCGGCCAGGACCTGACCCCGGCCCGGGACCGGCGGCGGCCAGGACCTGACCCCGGCCCAGGACCGGCGCCGGGCTAACAGCGGTTGACCTGCGCAAACTTGCCGGTCATCGGGTACCGATCCAGGCTCGCGGCGGTTACTGTGGCCGGGTGTCCGGCGCTGGGTGGACGGAGGCCGTGGCCCTGGCGGCTGCGTTCGCCGTCTCGGCCGTGGCTACCCCGGCGGGTATTTCGGGGGCGGTCCTGCTGCTCCCGTTCCAGGTCAGCGTCCTGGGCACGCCCAGCCCCGCCGTCACCCCTACCAACCTGCTGTATAACGTGGTCGCCACCCCGGGCGCGCTGTACCGGTACTGGCGGCAGCACCAGGCCGGCGGGCGCCTGGCGCTGATCCTCATCGCCGGGACCCTGCCCGGAGTGGTCGCCGGATCCGTTATCCGGGTCGAACTGGTCCCCGGGCCCGGTGTCTTCGACCTGATGATCTCCGCCCTGCTGCTGCCGCTCGGCGTGTGGCTGGCCGTGACCCGGCCCGTCCGCGACCGCGCCCCGGCCCGGGCGGCCCGCCGGATCCCGGCCCCCGTCCTTACCTTCCTGGCGTGCCTGACCGGCTGCGCCGGCGGCATCTACGGCATCGGCGGCGGCGCGATCTTGTCTCCGCTGCTGATCGGATCGGGCCGGCCCGCCTCAGAGGTCGCCCCGGCCACCTTGGCCTCGACCTTCGTGACGTCGCTCGGCGGCGTGGTCACGTTTATCGTCTTGTCCGCTGGCGAGAGCCCGGTGGGCCCGAACTGGCCGACCGGCATCGCGCTGGGCATCGGCGGCATCCTCGGCGGCTACACCGGAGCCCGGATGCAGTCCCGGCTGCCCGACGCGCTGATCCGCCGGGTGGTCGGCATCCTCGCCGTCGCCATCGCCACCCGGTACCTGTGGTCCGGGCTGACCTGAGCCCACGGCGGGTCAGCGCAGGCTTTCCGGCACCTTGAAGGTGTCGCAGACCGCCCGCCACACGACCTTGACGTCCAGCCCGTCCGCGAGCGCGCGCTCGACGGTACGCCCGCCGAGCTTGTCGAACACGAAGTCTTTGGCCACGCTCTGCGCGTATACCTCGCCGAACTGCGCATTCATCCGGGACCAGAATTCCGTCAGCCGCACGTCGCCCAGGGTACTTGCCGCCCGGGACGGCCCGGCGCGCCGTACGAACCGGCGCTCGCCGACCCGCCGCGGCGCGGGCGACGCAGGAGAGTTTTCGCCCGATGTGTCGTTTTTGAATACGTGGGAAATAGTGGAGCAGGGCGCACTTCATGATCATGGTCGTGCGTCATCCCACCAGCGTGCCGGCGCAGCGGGACCGACCGTGGCGGGCGTTGCGCACGATGGAGGGCGGATGGTCGCGCCGACGGGGGTCAGCGAGGGAGCTCCTCAGGATCCGGCAGAGGCCGCAGCGGCGGGCGTCGAGCCGACGGGGGCCACAGCGGCGGGCGTCGAGCCGGCAGAGGCGGACGCGACCGAGGCCGAGCCGGCCCAGAGCAAGCCGACAGCGAGCGAACCGGCTGAGGCGAAGCCCGCGGCGGACGAAACCGGGCAGGCTGAGCCCGCGCTGGACGAAACTGCGGACACGGGGCCCGCGCCGGGCGACGGTGCCGAGGCCGCGGAGCCGACCGGAGGCGACCTGGCCGGGGCCGGAACGGACGGCCCGGCCGAGGACGCCGCGGAAGGAAGCCGGGATCTCAGCCCGCTCGCGCTGGCGGGCATCATCCTGGTGGTCCTCGTCCTGGTCGGGGTGGCGGTGGGCGTGCTGGACACGGTCACGCATGGGTTCCGGCCCAAGACCGTGGTCATGTACCGGCCGGCGGCCGTGTTCGGCCTGCGGCCGGGCGAGTGCATCAATTCAGGGGCGAGCGCCCTGGACGTCACCGTGGTGTCCTGCTCTACGCCGCACGACGCCGAGGTGTTCGCCACCTTCAGCTTGCCGGAGACGGGCTGGCCAGGTGCCTCGGTGGCGCGACTGGACGCGAGCGACGGTTGCGTGAACCGGCTCGACGGCTACCTGAACCCGCAGCTCGCGACCGCCGACCTGACGCAGGAGTACGTCTACCCGAACGAGGCCGCCTGGCAGGCCGGCGAGCACACCGTGGTGTGCGAGGTCCGCGCGGTCAGCGGGCAGCTCACGGGTTCGGTGCGGGCGCGGAGCTGATCCCGGCCGGGACAGCGCGCCCCTGCAGTCACCTCCAGGCCGTCGGCGGTGGATGATCGGTCAGCGCTCCGGCTCGGCGGCTGGCTGTGCCGCGATCCGGGCCGGCGGCAGCAGGCCGAGCTCGGAGTCAGTGACCGGCCAGGAAGATCTCCCGCGCCTCCCGGAGCGCGTAGAACACGATGACCATCGCGGCCAGCGGGTCAGCCCACCACCAGCCCGCCGCCGCGTTCAGCACCAGCCCGGCCAGCACCGCGATCGCCAGGATCCCGTCCACCAAGGTGACGCGGCCCTCGGTCGTCAGCACCGGGTTACCGAGCGCCTTCCCCGTCCGTGCTTTGCCCGCCGCCAGCGCGAACATCATCACGGCGGTCACGGCGGTCCAGGTGATCCCCAGTACACTGTGCCCGGGCCGGTACCCGGTCACCAGGACCAGGGCCGACTGGACTGCCAGGTAGGCTGCGAGCGCGACGAACGCGCCGCCGATCAGCCGCAGCGCCCGCCGCTGACGGTCCTCCCCCGATCCGGAAAGCTCCCACAGCACCACCATGCTCGCGCCGATCTCGATCAGCGAATCTAGGCCGAACCCGGCCAGCGCCACCGACCGTGCCGCCACCGCCGCCACCGTCAGCACCACGATCCCGGCCACGTTCCAGCCCAGGGTGATACCCTCCAGCACCCGCCCGCGGCGCAGCAGCACGGCCGACTGCTCCGGCGTGCTTAGCGCAGGCTCGTCGACCGCCACGGGCGCTCCCATCGGCCACCGTTCAGCCCGTTGTATTCTCGCCAGCACAGCATGGCATTTGCTTCGTAAACAGAACAACACGGATGCTGCTCCGTACGCGAAGTTCATCAGCCGTTCCCCCGCGGTCCGCATGATGGGCGCGGGCAACAACGCCCTTGACGCCGAGAGGGGCACATGGCAGGCCGTGCCACACTAGTGGTGCGGGCTTGTACGCGGACCAGATCCTTCCCCGCGGGATCAACCTGGTCCTGCGCCAGGGTGAGTTCGCGGGCCCGCGGGCCAGGGTCGCGGCCCGACTCGACGGCGAGGTGCTGGAGATCGGCTTCGGGCGCGTTCCGCTTCGTCGAGCACGGCCTGGCGCCCGATCCCAGGGTCGCCCGCTTCCAGCGGCGGCTCACTCCAGTGCAGCGCTGCGCGTTCGGCGGCTGTCACCTCGACCGCCGGATCGATCAGCTCGTGACCGCGGCCGGCCTCGAGCTGACCCGGCTGCGCACCTATTGCATGAAGGGCCCGCGGGCGCTCGGGTTCACCTTCGAGGGCGTCGCGGTCCGACCCTGACGGCCAACGGCCGCGGCGCCGGTGAGCAGGGAGCGGGAAGCGGGGTCTGCTACTTCAGGGGCAGGTACACCGCTTCTCCTCCGGCACGCCCGTCATGACCTGATCAGCGTGGGCACCGCAACCGGTCCAGGTGATCTTCTTGCATCGAGCACACACGGCAGGACTGCACATGGGTTCTCCTCATCTCATGGGGTACAGCCAGGAGTCCCCCGGCCAGCTGGGAAACTCCTCGTCGAACGCGCCCGCGTCCAGCCGCCGCAGCAGGTCCGTGCGTGCTGCGCGGCCGCGCCTGGGCCGGGCCTCGGCTGACGCGCCCGGGTTACTCCGCGGCCGCGTGCGCCAGCTGACCGTCTGTGGGCAGGCCCGCAGCAGCGGCCCTGGCGTACTCGTCGTCCACGGCGACGACCGTGCGGCCCGCCGCGTCCAGGAAAGACGCGGCGACCGAGGCGCGGTATCCGGTCTCGCAGTGCACCCATACCTCGCCGGCGGGCACCTCGGCCAGCCGGGTGGGCAGCTGATGGATGGGGATGTGCCCGGCGCCGACGATGTGTGAGGTGTCCCATTCCTGGTCGCGGCGGACGTCCAGGATGACGACGCCGCGATGGTGGCGGACCGCAGCCAGGTCGGCGAAGTCGGCGACAGGGTAGCTGCGCAGAGCCCGGCCGTCGGCCCAGTCGGCCGGGTTCCCGGTGGCAGCCGCAGCCGGGCGGTCGATGCCGATCCGGACCAGCTCCCGCTGGGCCTCGGCGACCTGTTCGGGGGTATGGCCGAGCACGGTCAGGGGCGTGCCCCAGGGGATCAGCCAGCCCAGGTAGGTGGCGAAGGTGCCGTCCAGGTCGAAGCTGAGCGTGCCGGCCACATGCCCGGTGGCGAACGCCCGGCGGGCCCGCAGGTCCACCACCCACTCTCCCGCCTCGATCCGCCGCCGCAGTTCGGCGGCATCGGCCCGGCGCGGCGGGGACAAGTCGGCGCCAGACGGTCCGGCGGCGTTGGCCGGGCCCATGTGTGCGTAATAGGCCGGGTAGGCGTCCAGCCCGGCCAGCAGCTCGCGCACGTACCTGTCCTCATCCAGCATCAGCGCCGGGTTGACCCGCCGCTCCTGCCCGATGGTCGAGGAACTGCCCTCGGACTGGGTGGCCGAGCAGAAGCTGCCGAACCCGTGCGTGGGATACACGTCGGCGTCCTCTGGCAGCGCGGCGGCCAGCCGCCGCGCCGAGGCGAACTGGGCATGCGCCAGTTCGCAGGCCCGGGCGCGCCCGAGTAGGTCCGGCCGGCCGGTCGAGCCGTACAGCAGCGACCCGCCGGTGAACACGGCGCGGGGATGACCGGCGGCCTGGAGCACGTACGCCAGGTGCGTGAAGGTGTGCCCCGGCGTGGCCAGCACCCGTATCCGCATCACCGGGCTGACCTCGATCAAGTCACCGTCGCGGACGGGCACCCGGTCGAAGGCCACCTCATCGGCCGCGTTGATGTGGTAGGCCGCCCCGGTGGCCAGCGCCAACGACAGCCCGCCGGTCACGTAATCGTTGTGCAGATGGGTCTCGAACACGTGGGTGATCCGCACGCCCCGCGCCGCGGCCAGGGCCAGCACCCGGTCGATATCCCGCTGCGGGTCGACGACCACCGCGACCTCCCCGTCGTGCGCGAGGTAGCTCCGGTCGCCGAGCGTCGGCGTGTCTATCGCCACCACCTCGACGCCGGACCCTGCCGTAGCACCCACAGGAGCTCTCCTTTGCACCGTCGGCCTATACCCATGGGGGTATCCAACGAGCTCCAATGTACGCGGCGGCGGCCGTCAGCGCAACTTACGAACGTCGCTTGTCACGGATAAACGTCGCTTGTCACGGATACAAGAGCGTGCACGCTAGGCCGGTGCGGTCGGGCGTCTTACCGTCGGCGTATGGCCGTGCCGGACCTGCTGTCGCGACGTTCACGCTGCCCAACGTGATACCCTACCCCCGAGGGTATGTTTCCTGATCTGGCCACTACCCGGCGGACGCCCGGACTTAGGAGCTTGGCATGGATGTGGACAGCCAGACGATGGCCGACGTGATCAAGCGGCTCCGCCGGGCCCAGGGCCAGATCGGCGGGGTCATCAAGATGATCGAGGAGGGCCGTGACTGCGCCGATGTGGTGACCCAGCTCGCTGCGGCCTCCCGGGCGCTGGACCGGGCAGGCTTCAAGATCATCGCGACCGGCCTGCAGCAATGCGCCGTCCACGGCGGCGACGGCGCCGCCGATGCCGACCGCGCCCAGCTCGAACGGCTATTCCTCTCCCTCGCCTGACCCTTCTGGCGCGCAGGGACGACCTTGGTCACCCAGAAATACCCCACCGAGCTCAACGCCAGCCCGCTGGAGCTCCTCCTCCCGCGCAGTGCAGATCACGTGCTCGCTGGCAGCGACCGCCACGGCGTGCGTGTACCTGCCCGATCACAAGTACTGCCCGGCCACGAAGCAGGGAGCTCAGTCCGGGTGCGGCCCACCCCGAGCCGTGCGGAATATCATCCGGCACTGCCGGTTATACGGACGGGGGTATGTCAGCCCGAATCGGAAGCGAGGAAGAACATGGGCACCATCGCACTCACCAAGGACACGTTCCAGGAGACCGTCACGAAGCCGGGGATAACGCTGGTAGACTGGTGGGCCTCATGGTGCGGGCCGTGCCGGATGTTCGCGCCGGTCTTCCAGGCTACGAGCGAGCAGCATCCGGACATCACGTTCGGCAAGATCGACACCGAAGACCAGCCCGAACTCTCCGCCGCCGCGCGGATCACCTCCATCCCCACGCTGATGGCCTTCCGCGACGGCATCCTGGTGTTCTCCCAGCCCGGCGCGCTGCCAGCCGCCGCGCTCCAGCAGGTCATCCAGGCTGTCCGTGACCTGGACATGGACGAGGTCCGCGCCGACCTGCCACGGCAGCAGGCCGAGGAGACAGCACGATGAGCTACGGCACCAGCGTCACCGTGGACGTCCCCTTCGCCGACGCCGTCGGCCGCGTCCGCGCGGCCCTGCAGGAGCAGGGGTTCGGCGTGCTCACCGAGATCGACGTCACCGCCACCCTGCGCTCCAGGCTGGGTGAGCAGATCGAGGACTATCTAATCCTGGGAGCCTGCAATCCGCCGTTTGCCTATCAGGCGCTGGGCATCGACCGCAGCATCGGGCTGCTACTTCCGTGCAACGTCGTCGTCCGCGCCGCCGGGGACGGCACCGTGGTGGAGGCACTCGACCCGCAGGTCATGGTCACCCTGACCGGGCGGCCCGAGCTCAAGCCGATCGCTGACCAGGTGGCCCGCCGGCTCACCGACGCCCTCGCCGGGCTCACGTCATGACGTCGCCGGGCCTGGCTCCGGCCCGGCGGGTAATACCAATGCGCGGAGGTATGCCATGGACACCAGGGCTTCTGGCGCCGACCATCACATCAGCTTCCGGACCACCTGCGGCCGGCAGATCCAGGTAGGGCACCTCGTTCTCGGCGGGCCGCCCCACCCGGCGCGGCGGGTCAGCCTCGGCATCAGCGCCTCCTCAGGCACGGGAGACGGCACCTGGGCCGGGCTCACCGCCGGCGAGGCACGACACCTCGCCGCAGCCCTGCTCGTGCAGGCCGCCGAGTGCGACACCCTCCCGCCGTCGGCCTGAGCAAGCTCTCGACACGGCACAGCCACGGACCGACTGCCCGGCGGCAGGCTCGCGGTCGCCGCCGAACTGGCCGCCGCGCACGGCGGCACCCTGACCGCGGCCAGCCCGCCCGGTGGCGGCGCGGTCTTCACCCTCACCGTGCCCGCCGCCTGACATGCCGCGGCCCCCTTGCTGTCACTGGTCTGCGTGGTCAGCGCAGCTGCCGTCCTGACCCGCGTGCGCCGCCGTCATCGTTGCCTGTCCCCCGGACGCGCGGTCGCCGCGGCAGGTCCCGCAGTCACGGTCACGATCCCGGTCCTGCTGCGCCGTCCCGGTCGGGCACGGCCGGGTGGTGACCGTCACGCCGTGCTCCGGGCACGGGCCCGTGGTGCCGTGGGTGGCCGAGCGCGACCGTGCAGATCGGCCTGAACGTGCACGGGGATGGCGTCGCCGGTCCCCGGTCTCCCGAGCCAGGCCGCTATGTGGCTGTCCAGAACAGATCCTTCTGTGATAGAACTACCAATAGTTCTTCTACAGAAGTAAAGGGGCATAGGGTCTGGTGTTCTGGCTGTGCACCATCGCAGGGCGGAGGGCTGGTAGCGGTGCTGCTGCGCGAGCCGGCCCGGCTGTGATCCCGGCGGCTGTTCGCACCCGGCCCACTCGGTTGACTACCTGGCGACTCTGGAGCTACCCGGATGACCAGTCCTGACAGCGAGGCACGCCGCCACGGCCCATCCCGCTGGGTTAGCGATGGGCGCGGCCGACGGCAGGCCAGGGCTAATGAGCGCCGGCGGCGCCCGCGGCCGCTGCTGAAACAGCGCATGCCGTCCGGCCGCGGGGCGATGGAGCAGCCGAACATGACCAGCGGCGGAGCCGGCGTCCTGACGCCCCGGTTCTGGGTGATGGTGGTGCTGGCCGGCATCGCCGCCGGGCTGCTCGGCGCGCTGATGATGGCGATCTTGTTCAACGTGCAGTACGCCGCATTCGGCTACCACGAAGGCAGCCTCCAGTACGGCACAGAGCATGCGCCGGCCGCGCGGCGGGTCGCCTCGTTGCTGATCGCGGGCGTATTCGGCGGCGTCGCGTGGTTCTTGCTGCGCCGGTACACCAGGGGCGAGCCGTCCGAGCTCGACGAGGCGCTGTGGAACGGCGACGGGCGGCTGTCGTTCCGCCGCTGCCTGGGCTCCTCGGTGATCTCCGAGGTCGTCATCGGGATGGGCGCGTCGATCGGCCGGGAGGCCGCGCCCGAGCTGCTCGGCGGCGCATCCGGCAGCGTGCTGGCCGGCCGGGGCGGCCTGTCGGTGCAGCAGCGGCGGCTGCTGGTGGCGTGCGGCGGCGGCGCCGGGCTCGCCGCCGTGTACAACGTCCCGCTGGCCGGCGCGCTGTTCACCGCGGAGATCCTCATCGGCAGCATCTCCTTGCCGGTGATGCTGCCGGCCATCGCCTGCTCGGCGATCGCCACCGCCACGGCCTGGGTGTACCTGCCGAACCGGGCCGTTTACCCCGGCATCCCGGACTACCGGTTCACCTGGTCGGTGATGACCTGGGCGGTGCTGGCCGGGCCGGTCATCGGGCTGGTCTCGGCCGGCTACATCCGGTGACCCGTTTCGGCTCGGGTCCCGCGGGTAGCGCAGTCGGGCGGGCTGTAGGCTGCGCCGCCGCATTAGCGGTCCCGCCCCTGGATATGGTGATAGCGACCTGGCTGGGTCTGCCCGGCGCCGGGCACCTATATCCCGGCCAGCAACATGGCGATCATGACGGTGATCCCTCCCGGACGGGCGGCCGCCGACGCCGCGGCCGCGGCAGTCGCCGAACTGTCCCGCTGACCGGCGGCAGCACCCGAGACGTCAGCCGCGCCGCCAGGCGAGGCGGCCGGCGCGCACGGCCCGCCCGCCGCGAGCCGGCGCTGGCCGGGCTCGACACCCGGTCCGTTCGGCCCGAAGATCTTCCCGAACGGCCGGACTGACAGCGTCAGGAAAAGGGCGACGCGCCGAAGCGGTCTTTACGCGGCGGCAGCGGTGAGGTGGAAGGTGGTACCGACGCTGTTCTGGATGAACGCGCCGGGCAGGCGGCGGGCGATCGCGTGGGTGGCCTTCCAGCCGGTGCAGTGAGCGGGCACGATCACGTCGGGGGCGAGCTGCTCCAGGGCGCTGACCGTGTCCCCGATGACCGGCTCGAACAGCGGGCCGGCCAGGTGGAAGCCGCCGATGACGGCGTGCAGCTTGTCCACGCCGGTCAGCCGCCGGGCGTAGCGGCAGATGTTGATGACGCCCGCATGCCCGCAGCCGGTGAGCACGACCAGCCCGCGCCCCGCGACGTGGGCGATCAGCGCCTGGTCGTCCAGGATCAGCGGGTCGGGCTCCCAGCCTTCGCTGCGCCAGGCCTGGTGGATCGGGAAACCCTTCTCGAATCCGGTGACCCGGTCGACCTCGCCGGTGATCAGCACCGACCGGTCGTACAGGAACGATGGCTGCCGCTGCTCGATGACGTCGAAGCCGGCGCCTTCCAGCGCGCGGCGGCTGGTGGCGGGCAGCTCGAACGGCTCGCCGGGAATGGCCAGGCGCCGCCGGGCCCAGAACTCGGGGTGGATGAGCACCGGCATCCCCGCCCGGCCGAGGCGGCCGAGAAGACCGGACAGCCCGGTAGTGTGGTCGAAGTGGCCGTGGCTGCAGACGATCGCCTCGATGCCGGCCGGGTCCTGGCCCAGGCGGCGCAGGTTGCCGGCGCACCCGCCGGGGGTGATCCCGGTGTCGAACAGCAGCCGGCGCACCCGGCTGCCCTTGCGGACCTCGACCAGCGCGGAGAACCCGTGCTGGGCCAGCGGCACGTCGGCCGCCTTGCCGCCGGCTATCGTCGGGGCCTCCAGCAGCGGCGCGAGCCGGGCCATCGCGGCCAGCGGGAGCCGCTTCGCCGGGCCCTCGTCCGGCAGCAGGATGTCGGTGACGTTGTCGCAGACGGTCAGCACCGACAGCTCATCGACCGGCTCCAGCGGAAGCACCTCGCCCTTCCACTCCAGGCTGGCCGGCAATGCCTCGGCCGACGTGACTTTGGCGCGGTCATCGGTGTCGCACATCGGCTGCTCCTCACTGACCCCGCACAGGCGGATCGGCCGGCGACCCGGGAAGACGCTCATCGGCGGGCCGGACTCCCGGCCTGCCGATCAGCCCACGGACATGAGCAGAAGGCTATTCCGGCAGCGCCAGACGCTCAAGCAGCCAGAGCGTGAAAACGCGCGTCTCAGGGCCGGCGAGCGGGGTGCTCGCGTGGCGTCGGGCCGGTTTCAAGATCATCGCGACTGGCCTGCAGCAGTGCTCCCTCACTGGCGACGGCGGGACCGAGGCCGACCGGATCCAGCTGGAGAAACTCTTTTCTCGCCTGACCCCGGCCCTCAGGCCGGCGGTGGTGCCGTGATTGCTTCGTGGGGCGGTACGAGCCAGCGCAGGTGCTCGAATTCGCCGAGCAGCTGAAGTCGGCGCCACAGCACGGCGCCGGGCGAGATCTGGCTAGCGTGCAGCAGCGCAGCCCGTCGCTGCCGCTGCCTGCTGACGCGAACGCACAGGTCGATCCAGCCCGGCGGCTGCCCGGAAAAGCCCTGGCCGGTTTCGGCCGAAAGCCGGGCTGCCACGGCCTCGGGTAGCGTCCAAGCCAGCACCGGACGCCCGGCCTGTCGTCCGGCTAGCACCGCGGCGCCCGTGGCGGCCCGGTGATCCGGGTGCCCGGTAATCCCGGTGTCGTCGAAGACGAGCACGCCGCTCGCGCCGACGCGGGTGGCGGCGTCCGCGACGTGGGCCGCAAGCTCGGCCGCCGTGATGCCGACCAGGCCGCCGTCGGGGTAGTCGAGCAACGTGATGCCGACTGCCCCGAGTTCGGCGGCCGCCTGGCGCAGTTCGGTTTCGCGTGCGCGATGCAGATCGGCCTGCGTCTGATTCAGTGTCGATGCCCCACCGTGGGTGAAGCACAGGATATGCACGGCCGCGCCAGCCGCCGCGAGCTGATCGATCACCGCACCCAGCCCGAAACTCTCATCGTCCGGGTGGGCGATCACCACCAGCGTGCTCGGCCAGGCCGGCAGCATCGTCCCGGCCCGGCCGGGACGCGAATCCGCAGGCCTCGAAACTTTCATGACCCCACCTCTCATATACCCATAGGGGTACGCATCAGCGCCTGTCCAGGGACCTTCGTCACCCAGATATACCCCCACCGGTATTTGCGCAGCCGGATGCCGGGCAGATAGCCTTGCCTTGTATACCCAGGGGGGTATATCAGACAGGAGGTTCGCATGCTGGCCATCGCCATTCCGGCCGGGCTGCTGATCGGCCTTTCGCTCGGCGCTCTCGGCGGCGGCGGCTCCATCCTCACCGTCCCCGTGCTGGTCTACCTGCTACACCAGTCACCGCATGCCGCCACGGCCGGCTCACTGCTCATCGTCGGGATCACGGCGGCCGCCGGGATGATCGCCCACCACCGGGCCGGCCGGGTCCGGCCCGCGCCGGGCATCGTCTTCGGTGTCCTGGGCGTGGCCGGCGCCTATGCCGGTTCCCGGCTGTCCTCCAATATCCAGCCCGACCTGCTGCTCAGCCTGTTCGCAGGGCTCATGCTCGTCGCCGCCGCGGCCATGTTGCGCCGTCGGCGCACGGTGGCCGGCCAGCGCGTGCCCGCTGCTGCGAGCCCGCCTATGCGGCGCGGAGCGGCCGTTCCTGATGGCCTCGGTGTTTCCCCAGCCGGTGGCGGGGCCGTCACCGCCACCCTGGACAGGCAGGTCGCCACGGTACGGACGCCGCCCCGGTCCCGGCGGCGATCTGGCGGAACCGCGGCTGTCCGGCAGGGTCTCAAGATCGTCGTCGCGGCCACGGGAGTCGGCCTGCTCACCGGCTTCTTCGGCGTAGGCGGCGGGTTTGTCATCGTCCCCGCGCTCGTACTGGCCCTCGGCTTCGAGATGCCCGTCGCCGTGGGAACCTCGCTGCTCGTGATCGCGATCAACAGCGCCGCCGCGCTCGCCACCCGCCTCGGCAGCCACACCCACCTCCCCTGGCCGATGCTCGGCGTGTTCACGCTCGCCGCACTGGCCGGGGCCCTGGCCGGCAGCCGCCTCGCCTCCCGCGTCGACGCCTCCCGGCTCACCGGCGCTTTCACCGTCCTGCTCGTCGCCGTGGCCGTCTACTCGCTTACCCGTAGCCTGCCCGGGCTGGTGTAACCGCGGAGCTACCGCGCGCCGGGGCACGCACGCCGGCCGCGGCTGGACGCCGCCCGAGGACCGCCTTATAGCGGCTTGCCCGGCTTGCGAGGCATCATCTCGCAAGCCGGGCAAGGCAAGCCTGCTAAGCCAGCCGGGCTCATCCGGCCTGTGGTGACGGTACCGGTCTTGTCCAGCATGACCGCGTCGGTGGCCCGGGTCGACTCAAGCACTTCCGCGCCCTGGATCAGGATGCCGAGCTGCGCGCCCCGGACAGCGCCGAGGCTGTACGGTCTTATACCCCCGCGGGTATGATTAGGACTGAAACCGGAGAAGGAGGCGGCGATGGCCGCTGAGCAGATGTGGGTCCCGACGGGTCCCAAGGAGCTGTCGGAAGCGGCAACGTCGCCGCTGGTGGAGCGGATCCGGGAAGGGATCATCGGCGAGGGGGAGATGATGGAGGGCCCGTTCGGCCCGCGCCGGGTCACCTATGCCGACTACACCGCCTCGGGCCGGTCGCTGGACTTCATTGAGGACTTCATCCGGAACGAGGTCCTGCCCCGGTACGCCAACACCCACACCGAAAGTTCCGGCACCGGCCTGGCGACCAGCCGGCTGCGCGAGGACGCCCGGCGGATCATCCGCGACGCGGTCGGCGGCACCGTCGATGACCTGGTCATCTTCAGCGGGTCCGGGGCGACCGCCGCGGTGAACAAGCTCATCGGCATCCTGGAGCTGCGCATCCCGGCCGGGCTGGACCAGCGGTACCGGCTCACCGGGCGCATCCCGGAGGCCGAACGGCCCGTGGTGTTCGTCGGCCCGTACGAGCACCACTCCAACGAGCTGCCCTGGCGCGAGTCCATCGCCGAGGTGGTGGTCATCGGCGAGGACGCCGACGGCCACATCGACCTGGCCGACCTGGAATCCCAGCTGACCCGGCACGCGCAGCGGCCGCTGCTGATCGGAAGCTTCTCCGCCGCCTCCAACGTGACCGGCATCCTGACCGACACCGCCGCGGTCGCCGCCCTCCTGCACGCCCACGGGGCCCTGTCGTTCTGGGACTACGCCGCGGCTGGGCCGTACGTGCCGATCCGGGTCGCGGGCTCCCGCCCGGGCGCGGGCGATCACAAGGATGCGGTGTTCCTGTCGCCGCACAAGTTCCCCGGCGGCCCGCAGACCCCCGGCGTCCTGGTCGTGCGCCGCGACCTGGTCCGCAACCCGGTGCCGACCGTCCCGGGCGGCGGAACCGTGGCGTTCGTCGATCCCATCGGCCACCGGTACCTGGACGACCCGGTCGCGCGCGAGGAGGGCGGCACTCCGGCCATCGTAGAATCGATCCGGGCCGGGCTGGTCTTCGCGCTCAAGCAGGCGGTCGGCACCGACCTCATCGCCGCCTGCGAACAATGGCTGTGGCAACACGTGCTGCACCGCTGGGCCGGCAGCCCCGGCATCGAGGTCCTCGGCAGCCACCAGGCCGCGCGGCTGTCCATCATCTCGTTCCGGATCCGGCACGGCACCCAGTACCTGCACCACAACTTCGTCGTGGCGCTGCTCAACGACCTGTTCGGCATCCAGGCCCGCGGCGGATGCTCCTGCGCCGGACCCTACGGGCACCGGCTGCTGGCCATCGCCCCGGCCCGCTCGCACGCCCTGCGCGAGGAGATCGGCCACGGCTGCGACGGGATCAAACCCGGCTGGACCAGGGTCAACCTCAATTACTTTATCTCCGGCGCCACCGCTGACTACATCGCCGCCGCGGTCGAGCTGATCGCCGCTGACGGCTATCGCCTGCTGCCGGCCTACCGGTTCGACCCGCGCACCGGGCTGTGGCGGCACGCCGCCGGGCCGCCCCCGCCACCGATCACCTTGTCCGACATCAGCTACGGCCCGGACGGCGAGATGAACTACCCCCGCCGGTGCGGCCACGCGAGCGAGAAAGCCTTCCCCGGATACCTCCGACAAGCCCGCGCCATCCTGGCGGCACAACCGCCGCGCCTCGACGGCGGGCCCACCGGGCTGCCAGCCGACTTCGAGGCGCTGCGCTGGTTCCCGCTGCCGCCCGCTTGCCTGCCTGCCTGAGCGCGGCCGACCAGCCTGGACGCCGCGACCGACCAGCCTGGACGCGCAGATCAGGATTCCGTTTCTGCGTCCAGCCACTCGCCTTGCCGCATGACGGCGCTGAGGCGGAAATCCTCGTCGCAGACAACCAGGTCTGCGAGCAGACCCGGGCGCAGGGCGCCGGTACGGTCGCCGAGGCCAAGCAGGCGGGCCGGGGTGGTGCTGGCCGCGGCGGCCACCTCGGTGACCGGCAGGCCCGCGGCGACCGCGTGCCGGACCACGTCGGCCATGGTGGCGGTCGAGCCGGCGATCGTGCCCGGCGTGCCGTTTCCGGTCAGGCGCGCCACTCCCCCGGTCACGTCGACGCGCATCGACCCGAGCCGGTAGCTGCCATCCGGCATCCCGGCGGCGGCCATCGCGTCGGTGATCAGGACCAAGCGCCCGGGACCCGCGGCCCGGGCCGCCAGGCGGATCACGGTGTCGTGCAGGTGCACGCCGTCGGCGATCACCTCGCAGGTGACCTCGTCCCGGTCGAGCAGCGCGCCGGCCGGGCCCGGCTCGCGGTGATGCAGCGGACGCATGCCGTTGAACAGGTGGGTCGCGTGGGTAACGCCGGCGTCGACGGCCGCCGAGGCGATGTCCGCGGTGGCATCGGTATGGCCGACGGCGGCGATCACGCCGGCCTGCGTAGCCGCCGTGATCAGAGCGGGTGCCCCGGGAAGTTCGGGTGCGACCGTGATGACGCGCAACTGCCCGCCGGCCGCCTCGTGCAGGCGCTCGAAGGCCGCCACGTCGGGAACGGCCAGGTGCCGCGGGTCCTGGGCACCGCACCTGGCCGCGGCGAGAAACGGCCCTTCCAGGTGGATCCCGGCGATGACGTCCTGGCCGGCCAGGCTGGCCAGCATGGCGGCCCGCGCCTGGAGGACATCGAGCGGCGCGGCGACCAGGCTGGCCACGACAGTCGTGCTGCCGTGCCGGCGGTGGAACTCCGCGGCGCTCCTCGCGTCACCGGCCGATCCTTCGGTGAACGACGTGCCGCCGCCTCCGTGCACGTGCATGTCGACGAATCCCGGCAGCGCCCAGTGCCCGCGCAGATCGGTTACGGGCGGTCCGGACGGCGGGATCTGCGGCTCGCCGGGCCCGACCGCCTCGATCAGGCGCCCGGCCAGCAGGACCCAGCCGGGGCTGAGCACTCCCCCGGGCGTGACCACGCGGCCGACGCGCAGCAGGCGGCGAGCGGGCGTGATCGCTACCGATGGCATGGCGTGGTCGCTACCGATGGCATGGTGTGGTCGCTACCGATGGCATGGCGAGGTCGCTACCGATGGCATGGTGTGGTCGCTACCGATGGCACCTGGCCAGGATGACAGAACGCGACGAGGTGACGAGGTGACGAGGTGACGAGGTGACGAGGTGACGAGGTGAGGGTTGTTCGATCGTCATCTTGGTGCAGCTGTCGCGATCGGCGCCGTCACCGCCGAGGTCGAGGGGCCCGCGGCGGGACTGGCCACGCTCGACGCACTGCTGGAGGACGCCGGTCGGCACGCCCGCCGCTTCCAGCCGGCCAAAGCCACCCGTGCGCACCTGCTGGACCGGCTCGGACGAAAAGAAGAGGCCGCCGCGGCCTATGAAAGCGCGGTCAGCCTGACCCACGACACCGCCGAACGCCAGTACCTGGAACGCTGCCGTGACCGCGCCAGCCGCCGGGACCAGCACAGCCCTCTCGAAGGCCGGCCATGAGCGGGAAACCGGGTCAGCAGCCGCCGGGCGGGCCCGGGACGCCCGGTCCGATGGCGGGCTGGTCGACAACTCCGGTTACCACGGGCCGCAGCACCTCGCCGAAGTGCACCACGTACCACACGCCGCGCCAGGAGATCAGCGAGGCGATGCCGAACGACCGCTCCTGACCGTGCTCGGTATAGACGACCCGGGCGCCCCCGACATGCCAGTAGCCGATCGAGTTGTAGCAGGCACCGGGATAGACCCAGGCGGCCTCGTCAGACGGCACGATCACCTGGGCCAGTCGTGCGCCCGGGCCCAGCAGGCTGTGCGCCGCGCGTACGTCGAGGCCGAAGTCGTACCACAGCCGGTCCTGCCAGTCCGGTTCGGGATACGGGATCGCCTTGAGCTTCTCATACGCGGCCTCGGGGAAGAAGGTAGCCCGGGCGAATTGCGGATTGCCCGTGGTCACGGCCAGCCACAGGTCGGCCATCGCGTCACGGAAGGCCACCGAGTGGGTGCTGGGGAAGGTGCCCGTCTGCGGCAGGGCGCCCGCGCCGGGCGCCACCGGCAGGGCCACCGGGGACGGGCTCGCGCTGGGCCGGGAAGTGGCGCTGGCGGGCGGCGCCGATGACGATACGGTGCGGCTGCCGCCGGCCCCGGCCGTCGGCGACGCTCGGCCGGGCGAACTCCGCGCCGGTGAACCGGGCGCTGGTGAACCGGGCGAACTGGCGGCGCATCCGGCCAGCGGGACCGCCGCGACCAGCAGGCCCGCCGCGACCAGCCGGGGCCCCGCGACCAGCCGGGGCCCCGCGACCAGCCGGGGCCCCGCAACCAGCCGGGATACTGCCAGCAGCGCCGGCCTACGCAACCTCATGCCGTCACTCCGCCACGTCCGCGTTGCCGTTCCGGGTGCAGCCTGAGACTACTGCACCGGCCGCGGAGACGGCCGGCTTCTGCCCATCGTGAACTCCTGAACTCCCGCAGCGCCCGGGAATGTCGGTACCCCGTGGTTAGCTGGGAGGTGCAGAAGTCGGCCAGCCGAGCGGGGCCCGGGCGCGCCGGCGAAGAGATCCAGCGAAAGATCGTGCCAGCACGACATGGAAGACCAGCAGTACATGAAAGACACCGACGCGCTTGACGGGTTCTCGCCCGCCACCCGGGCGTGGTTCGACGGCGCGTTCGCCGAGCCGACCCTGGCCCAGGCGGGCGCCTGGCGGGCCATCGGCAAGGGCGAGGACACGCTGGTCGTGGCGCCGACCGGGTCGGGCAAGACGCTGGCCGCGTTCCTGTGGGCGATCGACAGGCTCGCCGCGCTGCCGCCGCCGGCGAACCCGGAACAACGCACCCGGGTGCTCTACGTCTCCCCGCTCAAGGCGCTGGCGGTGGACATCGAGCGGAACCTGCGGGCCCCGCTGACCGGGATCCGGCACGCCGCGCACCGGCTCGGCCTGGACGAGCCGGACATCACGGTCGCGGTGCGCACCGGCGACACCGCCGCCGGCGAGCGCAGGAAGCTGGTCAGCACCCCGCCGGACATCCTCATCACCACCCCGGAGTCGCTTTTCCTGCTGCTCACCTCCCAGGCCAGGGAGACCCTGCGCGGGGTGGAGACCGTTATCGTGGACGAGGTGCACGCAGTCGCGGGCAACAAGCGCGGCGCCCACCTGGCCTTGTCCCTGGAGCGGCTGGACGCGCTGCGCGGCAGCGGCCAGGGGGCGCACCCGGCGCAGCGGGTGGGCCTGTCCGCGACGGTTCGGCCGGCCGAAGAGGTGGCCACGTTCCTCGGCGGCCACCGCGCCGTCACCGTCGTGCAGCCGCCCAGCCCCAAGCGCATCGAGCTGACCGTCGTCGTCCCGGTCGAGGACATGACCGAGCTGGATACCGCGCCGGGTCGCGGCGGCGAGGACGAGCAGGATCCGGCCCCCAGGCGCTCGATCTGGCCGCACGTCGAGGAGCGGGTACTAGACCTGATCGAGCAGCACAAGTCGACGATCGTGTTCGCGAACTCGCGGCGGCTGGCCGAGCGGCTCTGCGGTCGGCTGAACGAGCTCGCCGCGGAGCGCGCCGAAGCGGCCGAGGAAGCGACGCTGAGCCGCCCGCGGATGCCGGCCGAGCTGATGGCCCAGGCGGGCACGCCCGCGGAGGTGGCCCGGGCGCACCACGGCTCGGTGTCGCGGCAGGAGCGGGCGGGGATCGAAGAGGCGCTCAAGACAGGCCGGCTGCCCGCCGTGGTGGCCACGTCCAGCCTGGAGCTCGGCATCGACATGGGCGCGGTGGACCTGGTCGTCCAGGTCGAGGCGCCACCCTCGGTGGCCAGCGGCCTGCAGCGGGTGGGCCGGGCCGGGCACAACGTCGGCGACGTCTCCCGCGGCATCATCTTCCCTAAGTACCAGGGGGACCTGGTCCAGTCGGCCGTGGTCGCCGAGCGGATGCGGGCGGGCGAGATCGAGGAGCTGAAGATCCCGCACAATCCGCTGGACGTGCTGGCCCAGCAGATCGTCGCGATGACCGCGGTGGACGACTGGCTGGTGGACGAGCTGGAGCAGACGGTCCGCAAGGCCGCGCCGTTCGGCGGGCTGACCAGGCCCATCCTCGAGGCGGTGCTTGACATGCTGGCTGGGCGCTACCCGAGCGAGGACTTCGCCGGGCTGCGGCCGCGCATCGTCTGGGACCGGGTGGCGGGCACCGTCCGGGCGCGGCCGGGGGCGCAGCGGCTCGCCGTGACCAGCGGCGGCACCATCCCCGACCGCGGGCTGTTCGGCGTGTTCCTGGCGTCCGATACAAGCAGTGCCAGCCTGGGGGGCCGACCCCCCCTGTCCCCCCCGCCACGGCAGCCGCGCCGGGTTGGGGAACTCGACGAGGAAATGGTCTACGAGTCGCGGGTCGGCGACGTGTTCGTGCTCGGCGCGAGCTCATGGCGGATCGAGGACATCACGCCGGACCGGGTGCTGGTCACGCCCGCGCCCGGCCAGCCGGGCAAGCTGCCGTTCTGGCACGGCGACACGCCGGG
>Ga0335081_10006086_pt1 | contig 19158 bp, 14 predicted proteins | sample Lox_Sample_35_FD_206713 | JGI IMG/M metagenome (GOLD analysis project Ga0335081, IMG submission 206713) | Soil microbial communities from Loxahatchee National Wildlife Refuge, Florida, United States - Lox_Sample_3.5 | ecosystem: Environmental > Terrestrial > Soil > Wetlands | place: USA...
TTGAGTTTTTCGCCGCGCGGGACAGATGTTGTTCCGGGTAGACGGAGCATACAGTAGGAAACGCAGGAAGTTTTTTTGTTGGAAGTGTGTTGCAGAGCATCCGTGTGTGTGGCGGAAGAACCAGCATAGGTTGAAAGCGTGGCAATAGAGAACTGATGTAGCGTCGCAACCGACATCTTTTTGCTATTGAAAAATGCTACTACTGCTACTTCCCACCCCGTATTTGAGGCTTCAAAAGCGCCGCTTCGGAAGAGCCCAAATCTTCAAATCGCAAATCTCCTTTATTTCGGTAGGTTTCCAGACGACAATAGACGACAGGTGACGACAGATTTCGCGGGTTGGAGTCCCACCCTCTCCGCCATCCACTCCTTATTATCTTTTTCAGGAATACTTACGGCCCTGGTCTCGCCTTTCCTGCGCCAAATGCGGCGATCCGTAATTGCAAAAAGTAGTGTTTCTCTCCAACGATCGATGAAGGGCCAGCAAAGCAGCCAGACCTTCTCTCACACCGAGTTGGCAGTTGAGTTTCGCTTCGCCGCCCATTCCCTTGGCCTGCGAGTCGCACCAAGGTTCGGGATCTCAGGAAGCTAGCTGCCGATAAACTGTCAAGAGTTGGCCCGAAGCATGTCAGAGTCGCGGGCCCGGGAGCAGACTTGCATAGTATCCATTGGCTCGAAAAGCTGCTGCCGCAAGAATAGATACTTTTCCTGAGCCAGGTTCTCAGTTCGTGTCTGCGCCAAGATAGCTAACAGCTGATCCAGTGGTACAGAGCTATTTTTCACGTCGCCGAGAAGCTCGCACGTCTTCTGCACTTCATTTGCATATTCCCTGAAAGCGATGAGGCAGTTCTCACGGAGACTGCAAGCCTGAGCCTCGGTTTCAAACTCAGCACCCAGAGCTTCTGCTGGGTCGTTCACTTGCAGCGTATCCCCTTTAAGCATTTCGTCTCCTTATCTTTCGTTTAAGCGTTGACATTCCGTCCTCAGGCAATTCGCTCAACCTGCCATTTTGCACGACCAGAAAAGGCCGAAGGTTCTGATTGGCCGATCTCGCGAATGCGGATTTTTCTGCCTCGGCGGCAGTGACCCGGAAGATGTAGCCCTTGGGCGCCGTCACCTTGAACTTCTCATCGTGATTCCGCAGAGCTTCTGCTGGATTTTCCAGTTGCACTGTTGTTTTTGACTCATTGTGCCTTCTTGCTTATGGATTGGGCTAAGACCAAATATCGCTCGGCGCTTAAAAGGTCTGTGAAGTTCGTCAGAAGCCATATCTTTGTTAGCCGTCAGAACGAGCGGTCTGGGGACGAATTAGGTATGTGCGGATGAGCGACTAAATATAGTCTTGGCGGCTGGGTACGATAGGATTTTCAAGCATGTGGAATCCTACCCGGCCACAACAGTGACGGCTTCCTGTGCCCTTCTCGAATCTCTTTTCTGGCCGACACCGCAGGGCCGGACCGTCACGTCTGCAATCTTGCTCACAATGCCCTTACGAATCCCGAGGCTGGATTCGTGTTTACGGACCGAGACGCTACCTTACTGCGTGTCAGCAGATTGAGGAGAACGGCATGATAGCTCTCACGTTCGTAGTGACTTCGGTCAGCTCATCGAATAATCTGTGACCGGTGTCGGCCGCACTTTCCGGGCGATAAATTATCGTGCTTTCTCGTGAGAGACCCAAACGATTGGGACTACTGCGAATCAAGCCAATCTCGTTTTGAGAGATGTGGCTGGGAGGAGCGGATGCGAATCGGTATCCCAAAGGAGATCAAGATTCACGAATATCGTGTTGGCTTGATCCCTTCGAGCGTGCGTGAACTGATTCACAGCGGGCACGAAGTTCTTGTAGAAAGAGGCGCTGGAGCAGGAGCAGGCATCGCCGACGCTGCTTATGGCGAGGTTGGCGGGAGGATCGCAGATTCGGCCGAAGAGATATTTTCGACCGCAGAATTGCTGATCAAAGTGAAAGAGCCTCAGGCCATCGAAAGGAAGATGCTGCGCCCCGGGCAAGTGCTCTTCACCTATTTCCACCTCGCTCCAGACCCGGAACAGGCCCGTGACCTCCAGCGGAGCGGCGCTACTTGCATTGCGTATGAAACCGTCACGGCTCCGGATGGATCTTTGCCGCTTCTTACCCCCATGTCCGAAGTGGCAGGACGCATGGCTCCGCAAGTAGGGGCTTCGTGCCTCGAGAAATTCAATGGGGGACGGGGCGTTTTGCTGGGCGGCGCGCCAGGCGTTCCTCCCGCGGACGTGCTCATTCTCGGAGCAGGTGTGGTCGGTTGGAACGCGGCGATGATTGCGGCGGGCATGGGAGCAAGCGTCACGCTTGTGGATCGCTCGATGGCTGCGCTTCGCCGGGCCTCCGACCACTTTGGCCCTTCTGTGGGCACCATATTCTCTACGCCTCATGCGGTCGAAAAACTCGTGCTTAAGGCGGATCTGATAATCGGCGCTGTGCTCGTTGCCGGTGCCGCCACGCCAAAGCTGGTAAAAGCTGAGATGGTGAAAACGATGAAAACTGGGGCTGCCATTGTGGATGTGTCCATCGATCAGGGCGGATGTTTTGAGACCAGCCGTCCCACGACGCACGCCGAACCAACTTATCTCGTCGATGGAGTAGTTCACTACTGTGTGACGAACATGCCTGGCGCCGTCGCGAGAACCTCCACCTTTGCTCTGAATAATGCGACCCTCCCTTTCGTTCTGGCCTTGGCAAATAAGGGATGGAGAAAGGCCTTGGGCGATGATCCCAACCTGCGTAGAGGGCTAAACATCTGGGAAGGCAGGATCACGCATCCGGCGGTTGCAGAAGCGTTGGGCCAGCCATACACAGCGGCGGAGAATGCCACCGACACGACTGCAACTAGCGTTTCATGAGGTGAGCGAATTGCTCGTTCATGAAGGCAGAAGAATAGGAGTTCTCTGAATGTTGCTCGGCTTACAACGTAGCTAGACACAATCTGCAATTTGCACTTAACGATCACATGAATTCACACGGGCCCCCTTCGCAAAAGCGCGCCTCCAGTTCATGTTCGTGCTGCAATTCACCATCGAGGGGCTTAATCCGGCGCATCAATTTCTCGTATTGCTCTCCGTTGATTTCTTCATATGGAGGCTGTTCATACCCATGTCGCACGCTGGGGAGGAATACAATTCCCTTGAGCCGATCCTCATAGGACTCCAAGATGCGCGGGATCTGGTCTGTCTCGCGATCCGGATCGAAATCGGCGGTGCAACTTACCTGATTATCGGACCAGTAGTGCTGCATTTGCGCCGCGAGATCCACTTTTTCACGAAGGGGGACATCCGCTTTGCGTCGGCCGGCATGCTGCACGAAAATCGGAAAAGAGACAACCATCGTGCCTGCAGAGTAGCGGTCTGGCTCCACGGGATAGCCCGCGCGGCTGCACATCGCTGATAAGGGATGGTTATCAGGGATACGCACACGCCGAATATAGTAGGGTGCATGCTCCCAGTGAACGCCAGGGGTGGCTCCGGCTAACAGACTCACGCTGCCAGACGGCTTTACCGAGGTCGTCTTGATCGAGCGGGGGACGGAAAGCCGGACCGAGTACTCCGCGTCCAGCTTTTGTAGATAATCGTACGCCCTGTCACACCATACGAGAAATTTCCGGTAGCCAAGCCTATTGATCGCCTGAATGATGCCGCTCATCGAACAACCGATACGGCGATTGCGCATCATTACCGCATTCGTTTGCGGATCGTGAGTCGGTATCAGCGTAACGATTTTCGCGTACAGATAAGCGATATGCAATGTGCGTAGATAATCCTCCAAGCTCTCGTGATGTGCTGGATAAGTCTCTACCAGACAGCACAGTTCACGGTTCCACAATGATTGTTCCACACAAGGATTGCTGCCTTCGGCGCCCGAATCGGCCCACGTTGGAGCATCCTTCATTCGGCCGTAGGCGCGGATGTTCTCGAGCCAAACGTAGCCGGGTTCTCCGTTCACTGCAGTTCGTTGGGCGATGTCGCTATAATTCATGCCCACGCGGGCAAAGATAGAGTTGTTGGATGCCCAGCGATACTCCATCAGCTTTTGGCGATCCAGCTTGAGATCCAAAAACTGCAGGTCATCGGGTTCGCCAAAGGCGATCTGAGCACTGCGGCGCGTGCCACCAGCGACCACACCACGACCGATGATGTTCATAGTGTCCACGATCAGGCGCGCGTCCACCGGTTGATCGACGTACTCATCATAGATTGTTTGCAGTGATACGAGCATTTCCTGAAGTGGCTCCGGGCCGCTGGCGAATCCCCCGAAGTTCTCGAGGCGCCTGCCGCGGGCGCGGATTCGACTGTAATCCCAGTAAGATGGAAGCGTACCGCAGCCGGTATATGCGCTCAGTAAACGGCCGACAGCTTCAACCCATCCTTCACGGCTGTCACCGATCACGTGAGGGCCTGGACCGCGCGGCGGCCGAACGATCCGAATCGTCCCTTTGCCTCGCGTATCGAAGCCAACCCCGACGCCCAGCATGCTCATGTACAGCACCCACTTGAAAGGGTCGGCGTAGTTGCTGCCAATGTTTTTCGTCGAAATAAATCCGCAGTTGTTCAAAGCAGCGCTGCCGCGTTCATACATGAAACGCGTTCCCATAATCCATAGACCGCGACCTGGAGGTGTCCACTTGAATTCCCACAGGCGCTCGTACGCATCCTCGGCGAGGCGTTGCGCTTCATTCGCATCCCAGGCGAGATGCTGTTCGAGGCAATGCACCCGGTGGACCGTTATCATGCCTTCGATGACGCGCTGACAGGTCTGCCACCAATCCTCGCCGTTCCGGCTGTATGTGCGTTTGTAGGTGACCCAAGAGAGAGCCCCAAATCCCCAATGGACTGGGCGCCCGCGATAGGGGGCCAGAAATTCGGTCCCAAGCTGAAAGATTCCGTCTCGGTCCACGTCGATGATCATGAGACCTTATTGAGCTTCATTGGTGGGCCCTCATCGCCCAATGAACACTTTTGCGCTGCTCGTATTTGAGGCAGACCTTGCTGCTAGCGCCTGCTTTAAAACTGTGTCTCAATCTCTAAGGTCCAATGCCTAAGCTTCGGCAACTCCCAGTTTTAGCCGAATGCTGTGGAGGTCGCCCTGCAAGCATTGGCTATAGGTCACAGGATATGGCGTTGCGGCAGGATCTAATGCACGAAGATGTTGGGGCAGCAGTGCCAATTCGCTCTGGAGGTGCCTGCGAGATTCTTCCAATTCGACCCGGGCGGTTGGCCGCCCTTGGATCATGATGGGTTTCAGTAATCGTTCGCCCAGTGGTGATTCATCGAATCTACCGATTACGTCGGAGAGCATCCTGCCATTCTCAGTTTGTCGGAAGACTTGTTTGCGGCCCGGATAAAGAAGCTTTTTCGTGGAAAGCTTTAACCGGCCTTTGCCAGCATACTCGACCAACTTGTAGGCCATATCGAGTTCCGGCGCATCCGCACTGACCGCCAGCTTTGTTCCCACTCCAAAGGCATCGATGGGAGCCCCAGACTTTATGAGTTCTTGAACCTTGTACTCGTCGAGACCGCTCGACGCGAATATCTGGACATTGTGAAGCCCTGCATTATCGAGCATCTTGCGCGTCTGAAAAGCCAATGCGCCGAGATCACCCGAGTCTAAACGTAATGAGCGTACTCGAAAGCGACGCCCGAGCCTTTGGCTCAGTTCGACAACCTTGCGGACGCCGTCGAGCGTACTGTATGTGTCCACGAGTAAAGTTGTTTCTGGATAAAGCTCTGCAAAGGACTCAAAAGAGGCCGCTTCATCGTCATGTGCCTGAATGTAACTGTGTGCCATCGTACCGAATACCGGAATGCCGTACAGCTTTCCGGCGAGTACGTTCGAAGTTCCCGCTCCTCCGGACAGATAGGTAGCACGCGCTACTTTGAGCGCAGCATCCGTCCCATGGGCACGGCGTGACCCAAAATCGATAATGGCACGCCCCTCGGCGGCAGCAACCACGCGAGTTGCCTTCGTCGTCGCGATACTCTGGAAGTGAATTTGATTGAGCACAAATGTCTCGATCAACTGTGCTTCCATTATGGGAGCGATCACCTGAAGAAGCGGCTCGTTCGGGAAAACGATGGTCCCTTCTGGCACGGCGTAGACGTCCCCACTAAATTTTAGAGAGCCCAGGCACCCCAGGAATTCTTCGGAAAATTCACGGCGCGAGCGCAAGTAGTCGAGGTCATTGGTAGTGAAATGGAAGGCTGTTAAGAAATCCAGAACATCAGCAAATCCGGCCGCCACAAGAAAATTACGATCATGCGGCAATCGTCGGAAGGCAAGTTCGAAAACAGCCAACTGATCCATAGATTCGGCATAGTAAGCCTGAGCCATTGTCAGCTCATATAAATCTGTAAACAACGGGCTAGCGCACATGGGAAGTGATCATCGGTCTGGAAGCGAAAAAGAGCAACTGCAGCTTACGGTGCCCCTTATTGTTCCCTTGCCGACAACGAGGGCGTAAGAGCTGGCCTGGTCGTCCCACTCAGGTTGTAACAAGAACTGGAGGTTCGTCTCGCTCCTGATCGATGCCGGTGGACAACTCATATCGCTGTTCGATCGATTCGGCCACCGCGTTATAAAGGTCACGGGTATGGCCCAGCCGGTACCTTTGTTCCACTTTTCGTATGTCGGATGCCAGCATGTGATCGTGAAACACTCCCCCAATCCATTGCGAAAAATCACCACGCCGTGCATGACCGTCCAGGATGGAAAGAGGCAAAGTCTTCAACAGTGAGACAAACTCGTTTAGAGTGCGCGCCGAAGGGGCCACTGGCTTCCCATTGTCTGTAAATATGAAACCCTGTTCCTCGATCAACTGTAAATCAACGTATTTCGCTTTGTGGCGGACATGTATGGTCGATCGGGACGAAAGTTGGAATCGCCGGAGCTTTCCGCCCGCTTCTTCGATCCCGGGCAAGAGAACAGCCTGGTCTACACTTAGATCGGCGAAAACAGTTTTCCACTCGGATTCGGCATTTTCGGTTCCTGCCATCGCCAACAGGGTCCGCACTTCCCGCAGATCCGTCGTACGCTTCACAATAATTCCTTCTATCGCCCTGCGAAGGTCGTCGTGTAAGTCCGAGAGGCGATAGGTGATGAGGGTATACGCCCCTAGATCAAAGTCCACCAGTTCCCTGACATTTGGTTCATGCAGAAAGTAATGGGCTTCGTCTACGACGATACGATGAGGCAAGCCCGTCGTCCTGCGGAGGGACGCCAGCATGGGAAGTAGTGTGTTCAAGTATTCCACTTTTTCCCGGTAAGCGGTGTGTGAGAGATCAACTACAACGCTCATATACGGATGGCGGAGCACGCGTGCGACGTCGGGTAGTTCAGGTGGCGGAGTATCTCCTCCGAACACAACCACCCCAGGAAGCGATTCGAGAGTACGGTAATCGCCTTCTGCATCAATTACGCACAACCCATAGCCTTGAAGAATTAGCTGCTCACAAATAAGTCCCGCGACCCACGATTTCCCAGAGCGTGGGTCGCCGGCAATCAAGAGGTTGCGGCCTCGCATAGCCAGGGCTAGAGAGTACCCGCCATCTGTGGTACCTAATACCAACCGAGTTCGGTCAACTCGTTCGGGCGGTAGCCGCATCTCTTTAGCCGCTTTCCGGATATAAGCGGCAACCGCGCTTGGGCCATCGCCCGGCAGTACCTCGTCTGCAGTCGTCTGAAGCGCCTTGCTACCCCATCCGACAGCCACGCCGAATTCGCACGTAGCTAGCAGATCGTGATCGTTTTCGGCATCTCCGATCGCAATCGCGTTGTGAGGTGAAAGGCGCAGCATCATAAGCGCTTCGCGCAAACCGGTGCCTTTGCTGATTGCCTGGGGAAGCACCATCAAGCGGCCGCGGTTGAACATGAGAACGAGGGGCAGTTCCAACTCATGAATTACCTCCAGGATTTGCACTCCAGCGGTCGCTTCGGATTCCACCACACATTGTCCCACGCTGAAATTGATCCCACGGCGACGAAGCTCTTCCAAGAAGACAAGAGTCGCTGGCTGACCGAGCAGCCTTGAGCCCCCATCCAAGAACCTCACAACCGCACCGTTCTCAGCAACAATCGCATCAGCGAAATCGAGAGTCCCAGCCACCCTCCTCAGGTCGGATAACACGCGGCCGGTAACCAGAATCACGGCGACCCCGCGAGAGCGAACCTCCCCGATAGCACTTCTGACCTCGGGATCCATCTGTCCGTCACGGGCGATGGTCCCGTCATAATCAAGCGCCAGTACTCTGAACTTCATGTTCGTTCCGTTGAATGATTCGTCGTTTGACGATGCCTCCTGCACACATGAAATGCTGTGACACAGATCACGCTCAGGGTCTATGCCATTTGGCGCCCGCGAATTCGTAGTTGAGTGATCGGGGTCACAGCCGATCCGCTCTAAATCGATTAATAGAAATTTGGAGGAGTGAAATGACAATACCAGCAAAATTGACCGCCCACCTCGACCAAGCACATGCAACTTATATTCCAGTTCACCACGCTCCTGCTCGCAGTGCCCAATACGCCGCTTCCTTGCTCCATATTTCAGGGAAAGGGGTGGCCAAGACCGTTGCGTTGCGCACGGGAAAACAAATCTTGCTTGCGGTACTCCCGGCTTCCTATCACGTGAATCTCGAACGGTTAGCTAGGCTGGTCGGCCAGCCGGTCAAATTGATCGATGAGCAGGAGTGCTGTCGACTATTTCCTGACTGTCAGCCCGGCGCCATTCCTCCATTCGGCGAACTGTACGGGTTTTCCGTCTATTTAGACACAGTACTCGCTCAAGCCCCTGAAATCACTTTCGGTGCAGGGACGCTCTCCGATGCTATTCGCATGGGCAATACGGATTTCGTGTATGTAGTCAAACCTCACATCTGCTCGTTTGCTGACGAAGGGGAAATAGTGAGTCACGATCAGATCTTCGCCGAGGAAGAAGGCGGTGGGAAATAACCCTGGGGGTCCAACTAAATCCTTTCAGACTCGCACAATCTGTTACAGCGTCGCGAGCAAGCTGCGCGAGCACTCCCGTGCATCAGGAACTCTTTTCAGGCCTTTATTTGCCGGCAGGTTGTTTTGATTGGGCCGAAGGTCATGGCATAGCCATTTCGTGCTCCGGCGTCCGCGCCGGCTTTGCTTCAGGCACCTCGGTGAGGGTCGCCTCTGTCAATAGCAACACACTAGCTACAGAGACTGCGTTCTCCAGTGCCGTGCGGACAACTTTGGTTGGATCTATGATCCCTGCCGTTACGAGATCCACGTATTCGCCTTTGGCAGCGTCTAGTCCGAAATTTCCGGTCCCATTGCGCATCCGATCCGCTACCACGCCTCCATCCAAATTGGAGTTTTCTGCGATCTGTCGCGTTGGAGCTTCGAGTGCCCGTTTGAGAATAAGGAGTCCAGTTCTTTCGTCTCCGTTGCAGTCGTTCTCCGCACGCTGGACGGCTTCTATGGCACGGAGCAAGACCAGTCCGCCGCCTGGAACGATTCCTTCCGCCATGGCAGCCTTTGTTGCGCTGATGGCGTCTTCGAACGCCTCCTTGCGATTTTTCATCTCGGCTTCGGACGGAGCTCCGACGCGGATGACGGCAACGCCGCCGGACAATTTAGCTAATCGCTCCTGTAATTTTTCCTTGTCATAATCGGAACTTGTCTCTTCGATCTGTTTACGTATTTCGTTGCAGCGGGCCTCAATGGCCTTTTTCGCGCCGGCGCCTTCGACAATGGTTGTCTTTTCCCTGTCGATAATGACTCGCTTGGCTCTGCCGAGTTCATCGAGTTGGAGATTTTCAATCTTCAAACCCAGTTCTTCAGCGAGCACTTTGCCTCCGGTCAGGATGGCTATGTCCTGAAGAATCTCTTTCCGCCGATCGCCAAATCCCGGTGCTTTTGCTGCGGCGGACATGAGGGTGCCCCGAACTTTATTTACAACCAGCGTGGCCAGCGCCTCTCCCTCTACATCTTCGGCGATCACCAAAAGGGGCCGTCCGGATTTGGCAACTTGCTCAAGAAAGGGGAGAAACTCCTGCAGATTGGCGATCTTCTTTTCATGGATCAGGATAAAAGGATCCTCGAGAATTACTTCCATTTTTTCCGGGTCCGTCACAAAGTAAGGAGAGAGATATCCTCGATCGAATTGCATGCCTTCGACTAACTCTAGAACTGTTTCTGCAGTCTTTGCCTCTTCGATCGTAACTACGCCGTCCTTGCCGACTTTCTCCATCGCGTCGGCCGCCAGTTCCCCGATCATGGGGTCGTTGTGAGCAGATACCGTTGCAATCTGAGCCTTTTCGCGGCGGCTGGCTACTGGTCGAGAAAGGCTCTGCAGCGCTTGGACGGCCGCTCGGAGGCCCCGATCTAGTCCGCGCTTCAATTCAACTGCGCTCGCACCCGCCGCCACGTTATGCAACCCTTCGGCGAAAATAGCGTGCGCGAGAATGGCAGAGGTGCTCGTGCCATCGCCTACCGTGTCTCCTGTCCGTTCCGCAGCCTCACGAATCATTTTGGCGCCGAGGTTCTCCTCAGGGTCTTCGAATTCGACTTCTTTTGCGATGGTGACACCATCATTGCAAACGATTGGACGGCCCCATTTCTTTTCAATTAACACGCACTTCGATTTCGGACCCAATGTGACCCGAACAGCATCGGCAAGAGCGGTCGCACCTTTGAGAATTTTGTCACGAGCGGCCGATTTGAACAGCAGGCGCTTCGCAGGCATTGTGCTCCTCCACAGTCTACGGGTTCAACAATCCCACTTTTATAACTGTCCTGCAGTCCGATATGTGATTTACATCACGATTCAGGGTGCCGCAGGTTCTGCTGTTCGCGGTCATACGGCAGGTGTTACCGGTTCGGGTACGGAGCGAGTTTGCTTTCTCGAACTCGTCGATGCTCAAGGAGGCCTCCAAAGGCCACCCTCGTCCGCTTCTTCCTAAGCCTGGCGCACTCACCTTGTATTCTTGTTCCCTAGGTACTGGTATTTCGCGCGGATGACAAGCTGACGCAGGTAGTTCACCAATTGCCACCGCTCGGTTTCGGACAGTTGATGTTTGTACGATGGCATAGGTAGCCGACCTTCCGTAATTTTCCAAAAGAGCTCGCCATCGGTAGCCTTATCCATCATTCTCGCGTCAGTGAAACTAGCAGGTGTCCGAGGTAGATTTTTGGCCGTCAGACCAGTGCTGGAGCCCGACTCGCTGTGACACAATTCGCAGTTCTGATGGTAGAGCTGCGCGGCCGTCTTCAATCCTTCTGCGGATGGTTTGATCGGATTCTTGGCGTTCCTGGCATTTTCGGGAACGGGCCAAGGCGACCGTGCTTCATCTGCTGTGACATAGGTGACCGTCACGAAAAGTAAGACAATCACTGCCGTTGAGAAAACGATCCAGCCTTTCAGCCGCAATGAAATATCGAGATTACATCGTCCGTTCATATTTAGTGACTCCGGAAGGTGCCGCTTGGGATTGCTTTCCGTCCTCTCGGTTCGCGCGGGCCGCAAACAATCGGCAGAACCCGCCGCTGTGGCGAATACCTGGTCGGTCTCTTTTCGACGGCCGTAAGTTCTCTAGTATACGGGTCGGCGCTTTGTGTGATTTGCTCCATCCCGGAACGATTCTATCCGCGAACAGTCAGTACGGGGCAAACCGCATGAGTGACCACTTTGTGCGCGGTCGCTCCAATGAGGTGCGTGGCAATGCCGAAATTCGCAGTGCCTCTCACCCCAAGTACGATGAGATCGGCTCCCTTGCGTTGGGCAGTCTCCAATATTCCTGTGCCAGGGTCGCCCTCTTCGATTAGATATTTTGGCTCGCACCACAGTTCGGCTTCAGCTGGCATCATGTTGCGCAGAAGCCTTTCAGACGAAGCCAGCAGTTCGTGCGGAGCAACCAGGTCGCCTGTCCGCTGGGGGGTAAGGACGTGTAGCAGCGTCAAATGGGCCTGATATTCTTGTGCCAGCGAGATTGCGTATGGGGCAGCATTTCCGGATTCGGGGCTAAGATCGCTGGCGTACAGGATCTCGGACATTTGCGTGCCTCGGGGCAAATGGGTACCCAACTGTGGCCCGATGGTCATTACCGGGCAGGGGGCTTGCCGGAAAATCTCTTCGGCCTGGGATCCCAGGACAAATTTGGCAAATCCCGTTCGTCCCCTGGTCCCAACGACAACGAGGTCGATTTCCTTCTCTTTGATGACCGACTCCATGGCCGGCCAAACCGCACCCTTTCCTAGGATCGCCTCGCGTTCCAGGCTGGGAAATCGATCCAACATTGTCCTGATGTTTTGCCGGATCTCCTGGTCCGTGAGCACTGGCTCTAAAGGGCCGCCTTCTGGAACGAATGCATAGTGCTCGGCGAGCCGCACATGAAAGCCGAATAGTTTGGCTCCGAAATGCCGAGCAACTTCAGCTGCATATGGAAGAGCTATCTCGGATGTCGCTGAAAAGTCCGTGCAGAAGAGAATATTCTTGAAGGTAATGCGCGCCAGGGACTGAACTGCTTTCATAGTTCACCTCTGGTTCTGATTCGACTCCTGTCGGGCTGATCGCGCTGTGACGTACGTCACGCGCGCGTATGGCTTAAAGCGCACGGTGTCGCCATAGCAGTCGTGGCCACACTTCTGCTTGGTGCCGAAATAGAGTTATTTCCACAGTAGCGGTTTCCAATCGTTTGTATCCTGACCTCAGACAATCGGACGACTTCACGGGAAACTTACGTGCTGTTAGAGGCCCGAACGTTCTTATTTCTTGGTTGGCTGTGATTTGCGTCACTGTACGGATTATAGACTCTTATACACTGCCTTTGGATTCTCCGCACTTGACGTAAGGGGGATCGGATCGGATTGGATTCTCGGGAGGTATTTGTGGTGTTTCGAGATCGAGAGGATGCTGGCCGCAAACTGGCGGCGCAATTATGTGGTTACAAAAATCGAAAGGAAGTGATTGTCCTAGGTATTCCCCGGGGCGGTGTCCCGGTTGCCTATGAAGTTGCAAAAGCCCTAGATGCCCCTCTAGACATCTTCGTCTCGCGCAAGCTGGGCGTTCCTTGGCAGGAAGAGCTCGCCTTTGGCGCCGTCGCAACCAATGGTACGCGTGTACTCGACCGTGAAATTGTCGAAGCGGTTGGTATTTCCGATGAGGAAATCGAGCAAATCACCGCAAGAGTAAAGCAGGAACTCGAGAGGCGTGAGCATCTCTACCGGGGTAAGCTGCCTCCGCTGAAACTCGATGGCCTAACCGTTATCCTGGTAGACGATGGCATAGCTACAGGCTCCAGCATGCGTGCAGCCATCCACGCCTTGCGGCAGATGAAACCTGCGAAGATCGTCGTCGCGGTGCCTGTTGCTCCGCAATCGACTTGTAAGCGGCTCAAATCGGAGGTAGATCACCTCGTCTGTGTGCACACGCCCGAGGAATTTTATGCGATTGGGCAGTTCTATGAAGACTTCTCCCAGGTAGCGGACGAGGAAGTAACCGAGTTGCTTCATCGAGCGGCGCAGCCAGTTCTTCAAAACGTGGGAGAGGAAGATCCGCCGGATGTAGACGGGAGTGCGGATCTGCCAGGAATTTTTTGATGAGCTCGCGCAAACAGGAAGCGCTTGATTACCACAGCCAGGGCCGTAAAGGGAAACTCGAGGTGGTTCCCACGAAGCCGTGCCGTAATCAAGCTGATTTGAGTTTGGCATACACGCCGGGAGTAGCGGAACCTTGCCGTGAGATCGCAAGGTCTCCCGAGTTGGGTTTCGAATATACAATGCGAGGAAATCTGGTGGCGGTAGTCTCCAACGGCACCAGGGTTCTCGGCTTGGGGAATATTGGACCGTTGGCCGGAAAGCCCGTCATGGAAGGCAAGGCCGTCCTCTTCAAGCGTTTCGCCGACGTCGACGTTTTTGACTTAGAGGTGAACTCCGATAAACCAGAGGACGTAATCAAGTTTTGTCAGCTTCTGGAGCCCACCGTTGGCGGCATCAATCTCGAAGATATCAGGACGCCGGACTGCTTCGTGGTTGAAAAGACACTGCAAAATACCCTATTGATTCCAGTCATGCACGATGACCAGCACGGAACAGCTATGGTTTCCGGAGCAGCCCTGCTCGGTGCCTTGGACATTGTTCGGAAGGCGATCGACCAGATCAAAGTCGTGTTCGTAGGTGCAGGAGCGGCAGGCCTCGCCTGCGCCGAGCATTACCTCCGCTTGGGTGTCCAGCGAGAACATATGTTGATGGTAGACACGAAAGGTGTGCTTTACACAGGCCGAACGGAAGGCATGAACGTTTACAAGGCCCGATTTGCTCGCCAAACCGAACTCCGAACGTTGACTGACGCTTTGCGCAATGCGGACGTGGTCGTCGGGCTCTCGACCAAAGGCAGCATCGGCCCAGACATGCTGACCGTGATGGCACCTCGTCCGATTGTATTTGCCCTGGCCAATCCCGATCCAGAAATCACTCCCGAGGATGCGCGCAAGGCTCGCCCAGACGTCATCATAGCTACCGGCCGCTCAGACGCGCCTAATCAGGTAAACAATGTGCTTGGATTCCCGTTTATCTTCCGCGGGGCCTTGGACGTGCGGGCCAGCGCGATTAACTTTGAGATGAAACTCGCTGTAACTCATGCTCTGGCCGCACTGGCAAAGCAACCAGTGCCGGATTCAGTCTGCCAGGCGTATAGCGTGCGAAAGCTCGAGTTCGGACCGGACTACATTGTTCCCAAACCATTCGATCCCCGTGCCTTGGTGTGGGTAGCCTTTGCTGTAGCTCGGGCGGCGATGCAATCTGGCGTGGCGCGGCAAATAATCAATCTCGAAGAATACCGGCAAGAGCTGGAGGAACTCGCGGTTCGGCTCCAAAGTGGAAATGCCACACAGCCGTCGGACGTCAGTGTTCAAAAGTGAGACAGGTGGATGAAATGGCTAAGAAAACACAAAAAAAGAGAAGCGTACGGACATCTGTAGTGCGAAAGACAAGCAAACGTGAGCCCAAACGAAGAACCCATGGGGTGCCGGAGGCAAGAACATACGTGACCGAACAGCACTGGGAGCTGTGGTAGCAGCAGGCTCAAAATCGGCGCACTTCCAGCGGCCACACTGGGAACATTTTCCGCATGGCAGCGACATCGGCATACGTGGATTTGGGAATTCTGTTGAAGAGGCCTTCGAACAAGCGGCGGTTGCTCTCACCGCCGTAGTGGCTGACGTTTCTAAGGTTCGCCCGATGGAGTCTGTTCAAGTTCACTGCAGCGCCCCTGAGATCGATCTCCTGCTTGTAAGCTGGCTGAACGCCGTAATCTACGAAATGGCCGTGCGCGGGATGCTTTTTAGCAGTTTTCAGGTCACCAGGTCCGGGTCCTTCTTAACCGGCACGCTTGGCGGCGAAAAGGTTGATCCCCAACTACACCAACTCGCAGTGGAGGCCAAAGGGGCTACGTTAACAGCATTGAGAGTCGTCCACACACAAGATGGTCAGTGGCTTGCTCAGTGCGTGATCGATGTCTGAAATCAAGATGAAAGCGACATGAATCTAGAATCATTTAAACGACATTCTGATTTCGAATGGTGGATCGAGCCCACTGGAAAGATGCGAGTGCCGGCGATTATCTATGCCGGTGAGCAGTTGATCCGAGATATGGATGACAAAGTCCGCGAACAGCTCACCAACGTCGCTACACTTCCTGGCATCCAACGAGCGGCTTATGCCATGCCCGATGCCCATTGGGGCTATGGTTTTCCAATAGGCGGTGTGGCGGCTTTCGATCCACAACAGGGTGGTGTGATATCTGCAGGCGGAGTCGGTTTCGATATTTCATGTGGGGTACGAGCTTTGCACGGTGCGCTCACGGCCTCGCAGCTCGAGCCCAAAAAGAATGACTTTGCGGACGCGCTATTTATAAGTGTTCCTGCAGGAGTCGGAAGCACTGGCGCAATTCGGCTTACCGAGGGGGAGATGGATGAGATGCTTTGCGGCGGTGCCCGATGGGCGGTGGCACGCGGTTATGGTCTTCCCCAAGATCTCGAATCTATCGAAGAAGGCGGGTGCGCTCCAGGTGCGAGACCTGAGTTCGTTTCACACGCTGCTAAGAAACGTCAAGCCGACGAAATGGGAACTCTCGGCTCGGGAAATCATTATCTCGAAGTACAGCGTGTAATCGAGATTTTCGATGCTGCGGCTGCCCGCGCCTTCGGTTTAAACTCAAATGATGTTGTCATAAGTATCCATTGCGGATCGCGAGGACTTGGCCACCAAATTGGTACGGACTATTTGAAAATGATGGCCATTGAAGGCTATCGGCCAATTCCTGATCGCGAACTTGCCTGCGCTCCCATCGATTCAGAATTGGGTCAACACTACCTGGGTGCAATGCGGGCTGCCGCAAATTGTGCTTTGGCAAACCGGCAGATCATCACCCACCTGGTGCGAAAGGCATTCGAAGAGGTCATGCCTAACGTCGAGCTGAAGTTGTTATATGACGTTTCGCACAACACATGTAAGGTGGAGCGGCACGTTATCGACGGCAGCGACCGAGAGCTATTCGTCCACCGCAAAGGCGCCACCCGCAGTTTCGGCCCCGGCCATCCTGAACTGCCGCCGAGGCTGCGTGAAGTGGGGCAGCCAGTATTGATCGGCGGAACGATGGGAACGGAAAGTTATATCCTGGTTGGAATGTCCGAAGGGGAGCAACTCGCGTTTTCGTCGGCGTGCCATGGTGCTGGCCGCTCAATGAGCCGGACTGAGGCAACGAAGCACTGGCGCGGGCGCATGCTCATTGATGAACTGCGAGAAAAAGGAGTCTTGATACGCACCCGATCGTATCGTGGCGTTGCCGAGGAAGCCCCCGGAGCCTATAAGGACGTCAACGCTGTCGCGGAAGCCGCCGAGCATGCAGGCTTGGCGAAGCGTGTGGTTCGCCTTGTACCGTTGATTTGCGTGAAGGGATGATATTGATCGCAGCACTATTGTTTGTTCTCAACGTATAGCGTCTCTGGTGGTTCAACAAGCTGATGACGTGGCAGACCATTACCAAATCTGAGCGGGATTGGCGCGTCAGACCCAACCTTACGGACTACGAACAGGCCAGAAAGGCTTTCTCCTGGGAGGAAGCTTGCCGGGATCTCGACGGGCTTCCGGGGGGCGGGCTAAACATCGCCTATGAAGCGATCACTCGTCACGCGAACAGCAGTCGCCGGGATCATCTGGCACTCCGCTGGTTAAGTAAAAACGGCGAAGTAAAAGATTACACCTATGCAGAGCTTGAGAAGCTGACCAACCAATTCGCAAACGTACTTCAACGGCTCGGCTTGAAAAAAGGCGACCGAGTTTACGTGTTGGCTGGAAGAATCCCTGAACTCTATATCGCTGCTCTCGGCACCCTCAAGCACCGCTGTATATTTTGTCCCCTATTCTCGGCTTTCGGGCCGGAACCGATCCGAGCCCGGCTGGCTATCGGAAAAGCGAATGTTCTTGTCACCACCGAGTCCCTATACGAACGGAAGGTCAAAGCAATTCTTTCTTCTGTACCGTTTCTAAATCACGTTCTCGTAGTGGGAGATAACCACGAGTCTACCAATGTGCCAAATACTACGGACTATCACCGCGTGATGGAAGAGGCAGAGAAATCCTATACGATCCAACCGACGGCTTCCGAAGACATTGCACTTTTGCACTTCACCAGCGGCACAACGGGAACGCCCAAAGGAGCCGTACACGTTCATGGCGCGGTTATTGCTCACCACATTACCGGCAAGCTCGCACTCGACTTTCATTCCGATGATGTTTTCTGGTGTACGGCTGATCCTGGGTGGGTGACGGGGACTTCCTATGGCATTATTGCCCCGCTCACAAATGGGATTACCAGCATCATCGACGAAGGCGATTTCGACGCAGAGCGCTGGTACGGCATCCTTCAATCGCAGAAAGTTAACGTCTGGTATTCAGCGCCTACGGCTATCCGCATGTTGATGAAGGGTGGCGCCGAACTCGTCCGCCAGTACGACTTGCGGCCACTTCGGTTTCTGTCAAGTGTTGGGGAGCCGCTGAATCCTGAAGCCGTTGTTTGGAGTCAAGAGGCTTTTGGTTTGCCCTTTCATGACAATTGGTGGCAGACGGAGACGGGTGGAATCATGATCGCCAATTTCGCCTCGATGGATATTCGTCCCGGGTCGATGGGCCGACCGCTTCCTGGGATTGATGCAGCAATTGTCAAAAAACACGAAGATGGCTCCGTTGAGGAAATCATCCAGCCAGACGTCGAAGGTGAATTGGCGCTCCGTCCAGGTTGGCCCTCGATGTTTCGAGCCTATTGGGAAGAGCCGAAGCGCTACAACGCATGCTTCGCTGGCGGTTTCTACATGACAGGTGATTTGGCGCGGCGCGATCGAGACGGGTATTTTTGGTTCGTCGGGCGGAAAGACGACGTGATCAAGACCTCGGGACACCTGATCGGTCCTTTCGAGGTAGAGAGTATTTTGATGGAACATAAAGCGGTGACTGAATCAGGCGTCATTGGCAAGCCCGATCCTGTCGCCTTCGAAATTGTTAAAGCATTCGTGGTTTTGCGCCCGGGATTCGAGCCCAGCGAAAACCTCAAACGGGAGTTGCTGGCGTTTGCGCGTACACGACTTGGCGCGGTTGTAGCCCCAAAGGAGATCGACTTCGTAAAATCCTTACCTCGAACGCGCAGCGGCAAAATCATGCGCCGCTTGCTAAAGGCTCGCGAACTGGGCCTGCCCGAGGGAGACACCTCGACCCTGGAAACCAGCTAGTGTCCACAACCATAACTCCCGAACGCCTGTTAGCCGACCGTGATCATTGCCTGTTTTTGCTTCGCGAAATGCTGCGCATCCGGCGATTTGAAGAAAAAGCCGCCGAGATGTACAGCCTGCAGAAGATTCACGGCTTCCTCCATCTCTACATTGGAGAAGAGGCGACCGGTGTCGGGGCGATGCAGGCTTTCAGGCCCCAAGATGCCATTGTGGCGACATACCGTGAACACGGCCAGGCTCTGGCGCGAGGTATGCCAGCAAAGGTGTTAATGGCCGAAATGTTTGGAAAAGCAACCGGATGTAGTCACGGGCACGGCGGCTCCATGCATTTCTTTGACGCAAGCCGCCGTTTCTTTGGTGGATACGCCATCGTCGGGGGCGG
>Ga0335081_10006087_pt1 | contig 19157 bp, 15 predicted proteins | sample Lox_Sample_35_FD_206713 | JGI IMG/M metagenome (GOLD analysis project Ga0335081, IMG submission 206713) | Soil microbial communities from Loxahatchee National Wildlife Refuge, Florida, United States - Lox_Sample_3.5 | ecosystem: Environmental > Terrestrial > Soil > Wetlands | place: USA...
AAAAACAGACTGGAATGAAAGCCCCACCTCGCGCAAAATCCAACGTCGCCCCGGTGTCATTTCCTTTTGAGGCAACGACCCTGACACCGTCGCTTCGCTCGGTGTCATTTCTTTATGAGGCAACACGTCCCTTCTTGATATCCCGCCGCCTAGCAACTCAGCCCTTCCGCGCCTCCTTCGCCCACGTATCTTTCAGGGTGACCTTCCATTTGAATACAAGCTTTCGTTGGCTGGGGACCGGCGGTTCCTCCTTCGCCATGGCTTCCGACTTCGCGCGGCGCGCTTCGACGGACAAGTCGGCGGGCAGGTTGTGCGGTTGAACACGACTTTGAGGTGACTCGTGACTGGTGATTCGTGTCGGGGCCAATAGCTGATTTCATTTTTGCCCCGGGCAGTCTCAGAATGGAGCAGGTTGGCCATACAGCCGTTGAAAGAGTTGACGCTTGAGTTCTTCTGACGACAGACGTTTGGGTAGCGACGCCAGCACCACCGCCCGCGCGGCATCAAACATCCTCGTTCCCATGACGAAACGTTCTGCACCGGACCGCGCCATCAGTTTCTGTCGGACCATTTCCGCGATTTCTGGAGGGGTGTCAGTCATGGGCAACCTCGTGCCATAGATTAGCCACATCCAGTTCGGCTGTCCATCGTTCGATGTAAGCGCGGTCGCAGCCGGTCATGATAAGATTCTTCACATCGCGCAGTTGCACTTCGGAATGCGAGTCTTTCGCCCAAAAGAGTTTGGAGAGGATCAAGTCCTCCTTGCTGACGATCCAGGTTTCGAAATCCTCGATCCGGATACGTTGACGGCGGTTGAATTCTTCGAGCCGGTAATCCGTGTGTTTGCGAACAATGCAGTCCACCTTGATGACGCTTTCGTTGTGAATCAGGTTGAACAGCGATTCGTGGGTAATCGACTCCTGCACTGCCGCAGGCGAAACATAGTAATCAGCACCGAACAAGCGCACGATGCGTTCAGCATCACCCGCCTGAAGTGCGACAACTACGTCAATGTCACGGGTCATCCGGGGTTGGGCGTAGTAGTTCATGGCCATTGACCCGGTCAGCATGTAGCCAATCCCTGCCGTATCCAGCCGATGGGAAACGTCACGAACGACGTCGAGCTCGTTCATCAAACTGCGTTACCCTTTCTTCGCTTCCTTCGCCCAAGTGTCCTTCAACGTAATCGTCCTGTTGAATACAATCTTCCGTTGGCTGGGGACGGGTGGTTCAAGATCGGAATCGGGGTCGATGGAAAAATAGCCGAGACGCTCGAATTGGTAGCGTAATTCGGGTCGCGCGTCCACGAGCGAGGGTTCGCACAGGCCACGAACAACCTCCAAGCTGTGGGGGTTGATTGAAGACTTGAAGTCGCCGGTGGCGTCGGGTTCGGGAACGGTGAACAGGCGGTCGTAGAGGCGGACTTCGGCGTCGATGGCGTGCGCCGCTGAAACCCAATGAATCGTGCCTTTGATCTTCCGGTTAGCTGTCGCACCGCCGCTCTTGCTGGTTAAATCAGCGGTGCAACGGAGTTCGGTCACTGTGCCGGTCGCGTCCGTGATGACTTCGTCGCATTGGATGATGTACGCGTATTTCAACCGCACTTCGCCACCGGGTTTTAACCGGAAGAACTTCGGCGGCGGCGTTTCCATGAAGTCGTCCTGTTCGATGTAGAGCGTGTTGCTGAACGGTATCTTGCGGGTGCCAGCCGACGGATGCTCGGGATTGTTGACGGCGTCGAGTTCCTCGTAGTGGTTGGCTGGAAGGTTAGTGATGACGAGCTTGAGCGGACGTAACACGGCGAGCCGGCGCAGGGCCCGTTTGTTTAGGTTCTCGCGGATGGCATGTTCGAACACCGCGAAATCCGTCACGCTGTTGTATTTGGTGACTCCGACGCCAATGACGAAATCGCGTACGGCTTCCGCGGGCACACCACGGCGTCGGATCCCGCTAATCGTCGGCATTCTTGGGTCATCCCAACCGCTCACCGCCTTATCGTTCACGAGCTGGATCAGTTTGCGTTTGGAAACAATCGTGTAATTCGGGATTAATTTCGCGAACTCGTACTGGTGCGGCAACGGACGCGGAAGGTCGAGGTTTTCGAGAATCCAATCGTACAGCGGACGGTGGACCTCGAATTCCAGCGTGCAGATGCTGTGGGTGATCCCCTCCAAATAATCGCTCAGGCAATGGGCGAAATCGTACATCGCATAAATGCACCATTTGTCGCCCGTGTGATGGTGCGACGTGTGTCGAATCCGATACAGCACCGGGTCGCGCATCCAGATGTTCGGCGACGCCATGTCGATCTTCGCCTTCAACGTCCGCGCGCCATCGGGGAACTCGCCATTCTTCATGCGGACGAACAAATCGAGGTTTTCGTCGACGCTGCGGTTGCGGAACGGGCTTTCCTTGCCCGGTTTGTCGGGCGAACCACGGTACGAATCCGTATCCTCGGGCGAGAGGTCGCAAACGTACGCCTTGCCTTTGCGGATCAGTTCGATGGCAAACACGTAGATCTGATCGAAGTAGTCGGAGGCGTAGAAGGGTTCAACGTCGGTGGTTGGTGATTGGTGATTGGTGATTGGTGCAGGCGGCAGGTAGAAATCTGGTTTGCCGTTGACGGTTTGCGGTTCGGGCGTTTTGCCTTTCGGTTTCAGGCCGAGGCAATGATCCGCCCAGCCGGAGATCAACCATTTCACATCTTCGGTGATCGAGTCCACGTACTCAACGTCTTCCTTGGTCGGGTTGGTGTCGTCCATGCGGAGGTTACATTGACCGTTGAACTCGCGAGCGATGCCGAAATTGAGGCAGATGGATTTCGCGTGGCCGATGTGGAGATAGCCGTTCGGCTCCGGCGGGAACCGCGTGACGATCTTCTTGTATTTGCCGGCCTCGAAGTCGGCTTTGACGATGTCCCGGATGAAATCAGATGGCTGCGTTGTTGGGTCGTTCGACATATCAGGCATAGGAAAGTGGATTTTTGGCGTTTTGTCCATCTCAGTCATCGGTAGGGACGGACCACCGGACGATTTGTAGGGCGGGATGCCTGCAAGGTATCCCGCCGAAGCTGGAAATAAAGGCGGCGCGAATTCCTTCGGACGTTCGCGCCCCACAACCGGACGAAATCTACGCTGCGGTCAGCTCTTTGAGTTGCTTCTCGCGGACGGGCGCGTCGGCGTACCGGTTCGGGTCGGCCAAGCCCGTGTCGAGCCGGTGTTTGCGCGTGGCGTAATTGCCGCGTTCATCGGTGAGAACCTGCCACGGATCATTAGAGTCCTGCTTCGCGGCGGCGATCTTTTCATTCAATTCCGAGTTGATCATGCTCGCGTGCGAACCGAAATCGCTCGGATAAGCGACTTTCTGTTCCTTCTTGCCACCCGCTTTTTCGTCCTTCGCCTTGGGACGCGCGTGGGTGACGCCTGTTTTGGGTGCTGCCGTCGATGTTGCCATAAGTCAAACTCCTGTTGAGGCAGGCACTCTATCCGCATCGGCGCGGAGCGTCAAGCCCTGCAGGCGCCTCTTGAAGCACACCGTCGGAGCTTGACAAAGCGGGTATGACGAAGGAATGATCTGGCCTTGGAAAGGAGCAACACATGAAGAGTCGCAGCTTCAAGGTTGTCCGCGGTGTTCCGTTGGTCGTAATCATCTCCCTCGGCTTGATGGCAGGAATCCATTCTTTGCCCGCCGCTGAGCCGGGAGCGTTCGACGTCAAGGGCATGTACGTGGAAGGCTGCAGTTGCAGTCGGCCCTGCACATGCGAATTAACCGGCGTCGAACCGATGTGTCAGGGCGTCAATGCATTCGCGCTGACCAGTGGCCGCTATCAGGGGGTCGATCTTTCCGGCGTGAAGGTCGCGTTCGCGACGGCGCCCGCCAAGTGGGTGCGGTTGTACGTCGATGTGAAAGACCCCAAACAGCGCGATGCGGCAGTAGCCTTCGCCAAGGCATACACAAGCAGCTTCGGCAAGGTCGAGAAGGTCCAAGACGCCAAAGTGCAGATCGATGGCAAAGGCGGGAAGTACGAATTGAAAGTGGACGACGGTAAGATCATGAGCCTGGTGACCGAACCCGTGCTGGGGGGCGATAACAAGACTCCGTTGGTCTATTCCAATATCCACGACGCGCTGCATCCAACGGTCAAACAGGGCAAAACCGTGACCGGCGCCTACCACGATGGGACTCACAAGTTCGAGTTGAAGGATAGCAACGCTTTCTTCAACGAGGACTTCTCGAACAAGGGGAAGATGTAGCGGTTCAGGCGGCGCTCAACAAGCGCTAGAAAACAGAAAGCCCCGGAGAGACTCGGGGCTTTCTGCGTTTGTGGGTGCTCCTAAACTTTAGGAACATCCCATGGAGTTGCCACAATTCAAGCATTTGTAGCAGGCGCCGTTTCTCACGGTGATCGCGCCGCAAGTATCACACGCCGGCGCGTCCTGCATAAAGTGTTCAACGCTGCGATTCAACTGTTGCACCGGCGTTTGGGGCGCATGATGACCCGGCGGACGGGACGGAACTTCGCCGGTCTGCTCCAAATCCCGCACGGGCTTGTTCACCACCGCTTTTTCCTGATCGGAGACTTCTTTTAGCGGGAGCTCGGACTGTCCGGCGTTCGGCGAATTGGCGGCACGATAACCGGGAATGAACTGGCAACCCAGCCAGCGGAACAGATAATCGATAATCGATTTGGCAATCGGAATGTCGGGGTTCTTCGTAAACCCGCTGGGCTCGAACCGTTGATGGGCGAATTTGTTGACCAGCGTTTCCACGGGGACGCCGTACTGGAACGCCAGGCTGACCAGCGTGCCGATGGTATCCATCAGACCGCCAATTGTGGAACCTTCCTTGGCCATGGTGATGAACAGTTCGCCGGGCGAGCCGTCTTCGTAGAGGCCAACCGTGATGTAACCTTCGTGTCCCGCCACATCGAATTTGTGCGTGATCGCCTGGCGCGTGTCGGGCAGGCGATGGCGGACGGGGGCCTCGGCGCGAAAGCGGAGTTCTTTGATCTCGGATTCGAGTTGCAGAACTCGCACCTTGAAGGATTCCGCCTCCTTTTCCGCGACTTCCAACCGCTTGGACGAAGTCGACTTTGATGTACTGAGCGGTTGCGAACGCTTGGAACCGTCGCGATAAATTGCCACCGCTTTGAGGCCGAGTTTCCAACCTTCGATATAAGTCCGCGTAATGTCGTCGACGGTGGATTCTTGTGGCATATTGACCGTCTTGGAGATCGCCCCGCTGAGGAACGGCTGGCAGGCCGCCATCATTTTCAGATGCGCCATATGCGGAATGCTGCGTTTGCCCTTGGCCGGTTTGAAGGCGCAATCAAACACCGACAGGTGCTTGTCCTGCAGGTGCGGCGCGCCTTCGATGGTGTCGTTCTCGTCGATGTAGCGCACGATGTCGGCAATTTGGTTCTCGGAGTAGCCGAGCCTGCGCAAAGCCATGGGCGCGGTGCGATTGACAATCTTCAACATACCGCCGCCGGCGAGCAGTTTGTATTTCACCAGCGCGATGTCGGGCTCGATACCGGTCGTGTCGCAATCCATCATGAAGGCAATCGTGCCGGTCGGCGCGAGCACGGTGACCTGCGAATTGCGGTACCCGTAGCGGCGGCCCAATTCGACGGCCTCGTCGCCGCAACGTTGCGCCGCGCCGCGCAAATAATCCGGGCAACTGGGGTGAATCCGTTTGACCGCATCGCGGTGCATTTCGGCCACCTGCAGCATGGGCTCGCGATTCCTGGCAAAACCTTCGAACGGCCCTGTCCTCTCGGCAATCCGCGCGGACTGCGTATAAGCGTGCAGATGCAGAATGGCGGTGAGCGCGCCGGCCATCGCGCGGCCTTCGTCGCTGTCGTAGGCCAGGCCGAGGGCCATGATCAAGGAGCCCAGGTTGGCGTAACCCAGTCCCAAGGGCCGGAACAAATGGCTGTTGAGCGCAATCCTCTCGGTCGGATAGCTGGCGTGATCGACAAGGATTTCCTGGGCGGTGATGAAAATCTCGACGGCGGTTTTGTACCGTTCGATATCGAATGTTCCGTCTTCACGGAGAAACTTCATTAGATTCAACGAGGCGAGATTGCAGGCGCTGTCGTCGAGGAACATGTATTCGCTGCAGGGATTGCTGGAATTGATCGGCGCCGTGTTCTTGCAGGTGTGCCAGCGTTGGATGGTGTCTTCGTACTGGACGCCGGGATCGCCGCACGTCCACGTGCCTTCGGCAATACCGAGCATCAATTCGCGCGCTTTGTACTTCGGACCCGGCTTGCTCGGATCGGTCACCCAATGCGTGGCCCAATCCTTGTCCTCGATAACGGCGCGCATAAACTCATCCGTCACCCGTACGCTCAGGTTTTCGTTCTGGAACAGCACCGAGCCATAGGCTTCGCCATTGAAATCGCCGGCATAACCGTCCGCGATCAAAGCCCAGGCTTTCTTCTCCTCGTTCGGCTTGGCATCGATGAATTCTTTGATGTCGGGGTGCCAGACTTTCAGCGTGTTCATCTTGGCGGCCCGGCGGGTCTTGCCGCCAGATTTCACCACGCTGGCGATGGAGTCGTACACCTTCAGGAACGACATCGGACCGCTGGGCCGGCCGCCGCCGGAAAGCTTCTCGCGCATGCTCCGCAAGGATGACAAGTCGGTGCCCGTACCGCTGCCATATTTGAAAAGCATGGCTTCGCTGCGCGCCAACTCCATGATGTCTTCCATCCTGTCGCCGACCGCCTGAATGAAACAGGCGGAGCATTGCGGGTATTCGTACTGGGAAGCCGCACGCTGGACGGTCCGCGTCTCGGGGTCAAAGTGGAAATTGCCGGCGTTGTTGCCTTTGCCCGCGCCATACTCGTGATATAGTCCGCAATTGAACCAGACCGGCGAATTGAACGAGCCGTACTGATTGATGCAAAGCCAGGCCAGCTCGTCGTAGTAAACCTCGGCATCCTTGTCGCTCGCAAAATAACCATCCGCCTTGCCCCAGTCCGCAATCGTGCGCGCGACCCGGTGGATTAGTTGGCGGGCGCTTTGTTCTCGCTCCGGCGTGCCGTTTTCACCGTAGAAATACTTCGAGACCACGACCTTCGTGGCGAGGACGGACCAGCTTTTGGGAACCTCGACGCCTTCTTGTCGGAAAATCACCTTGCCAGTGTCATCGGTGATTTCCGCAGTGCGTCGTTCCCATTCGAGTTGTTCGAACGGTTTGGCGTCGGCCCGACTGAAGACACGCGGAACCGTCAGGCCGGTTCGCCGGGCTTCGTCGATCTGAGCCGGTCGCGGCGGCGCGTTCCGCTTCGTGCGTTTGTTCGTCGACGCATCCGTGGCGACCTCTTTTCCCGACAACTTGCTTTTTGTGGCAGCATGTGCCCCGATATCTTGCTTCAAATTGATCACGACAACCCTCCTTCATCTACCCGCGGGGTGGAACGACCCGAATTCGGAACCACCTCTTATTGTGATGGGCTGGACTCTATGACCCTACATATTGTGTTTCAAGTAAAAAATACTCCCAGCGCGATTTTTCTGCAAATTCAGCGCACACGTTTTCTTTTCACGAACTTCCGGCGCTCACGTTGACGGAGTTTGAAGCGGACCGGGCAACCGCGAAAGCCCCAAGCAGCTCGAATCTTGTCGATTAGAAAACGCTCGTAATGCGGTGTCAGGCAACGGGCATCGTTGACGAACAAGGTCACTGTCGGCGGTCGCGACGATTCCTGATACGCGTAGAAAATCTTGAACCGTTTGCCGCCTATGTAGGGGGGCGGATACGAATCAAGGGCCCGCGCCAAGACCCGGTTGAGTGCTGGCGTATCGAGACGTTTCTCCATTTCCTTGGAGATCGATTCGATTTCACCAAACAGACGATGCACGTCCTGGCCGGTTTTCGCTGACACGAATAACACCGGTGCCCAATCCAGAAAAAACAACCCGCGTCGGAGTGCGTCCAAATATTCCTCCCGAAAGGTTTTCTTCTGGCGCTTCTTGTGTTTGCCGGGCACGGAGTTCTGGCTTTTTTCCTGTTCCGCTGCCAGATCCCATTTATTCACGAGAATGACGCAGCCCCGTCCGGCTTCGAAAATCTGTCCGGCAATGTGTTTATCCTGTTTGGTCACGCCGTCAACGGCATCCAGCACCAGCACCGCCACGTCGCATTCGCGAACACTTCGTTCCGCCCGCATCAAACCGAACTGGTCCACCGGGGTTTTGATTTTTCGCCGGTGCCGCAGCCCGGCAGTATCGATCAGCAAATATGGTTTATCGGCATACCGGAAGGGCACATCGATCGAGTCCCGTGTTGTGCCCGGAATCTCGCTCACAATTGTCCGCTCGCCCTGCAAAATGGAGTTGAGGAGCGAAGATTTCCCGACGTTTGGCCGCCCGACGATGGCAATACGGGTTGGCCCGCTGGTCTCGACTGCTGGAGCGGGGGAGAAGGATTTAGTCGCTTCCTCCAGCAGATCAGCGACACCGAGGCCATGGATGGCGGCGATGGGGAAAAGCTTCTCAAATCCAAGTTCGGTGAATTCCGCAGCGTTTTTCTCGTGCATTTGATTGTCCACTTTATTCACCGCAAGAAATACTGGTTTGCCGCTGGCACGCAATTCTTGGGCGATTTCCCGATCGAGAGGAACGATTCCACTGGTAACGTCCACTACGAGGATTAGCGCGTTGGCCATTTCAATGGCCATCTCGGCCTGATGACGGGTAGCGCCTGCGATCGCGTCCGAAGTTTTCTCGTCGTCCAGAGAGGCGATCCCGCCGGTATCGACCACTTCAAAGACCTTGTTGTCGCATTTCGCCGTGGCGCTGATCCGGTCGCGGGTGACGCCGGATTCCTCGTGCACGATGGCAATGCGCCGGCCGGCGATGCGGTTGAACAAGGCGCTCTTGCCGACATTAGGTCGGCCCACGATGGCCAGAACAGGAATTTGCAGCGATGCAGTCATGCGGTAATGGAGTAGGGGACAATACTCCAAGACTCTACCACCCCACTACTCCAATTTGTCTATAGGTTGTAGCCGCTCTCGCCGTGCTGCGTCCAATCGAGCCCCTGCTCTTCCTCCTCGTGCGTCACCCGTAAACCGGTTACGGCTCCGACCAGCTTCAACAGAATCCACGTCATCACACAGGAGTACACGATGGTGGCCCCCACTCCAATGGTCTGTGCGACCAATTGCCGCGGATTGCCGTAAATCAAACCATTCGCGCCGGCCGAGTTCACCGCGACCGTGCAAAACACCCCGGTCAACAACGCGCCGACGGTGCCACCGACACCGTGAACGCCAAACGTATCCAGCGTATCATCAAATCCAAACCGGTTTTTGATCGTAACGCCAAAGTAGCAAATCAGCCCGCCCAACAATCCGATGAACAGCGCTCCCACCGGCGTGACGAATCCAGCCGCTGGCGTGATGGCCACCAAACCGCCCACGCAGCCTGAAGCCACGCCGAGGACGCTTGGTTTCCCGCGCTGCAGCCATTCAACAAACACCCACGCCAGCGCCGCCGCTGCCGAAGCGATGTGCGTGTTCACGAACGCTGTCCCGGCCAGCCCGCTCGCACCGAGCGCGCTGCCGCCGTTAAAGCCGAACCAGCCGAACCACAAGAGGCCCGCGCCGAGAATGGTCAGCGTCATGTTGTGCGGTTCCAGTTTGCGGTCTCCGCGGCGGGCGCCGAGAACCAAAGCACACACCAGGGCCGATACGCCGGAACTGATGTGCACGACGGTTCCACCGGCAAAATCCAGAGCGCCTTGATGGCGGACCCAACCGCCGACACTCCAGACCCAGTGACAGATCGGATCGTACACCAGCGTCGCCCAGAGCAGGGAGAAGACGACCATCGCCGAGAATTTCATGCGCTCGGCTACGGCGCCGAAGATCAAGGCCGGGGTGATGATGGCAAACATCATCTGATAGATCATGAATACGTTGTGCGGAATCGTGGCTGCGTAATCCGGGTTGGGTTCTGCTCCAACCCCGTGAAGGCCAAACCACTGCAGGCCGCCGATTACAGAATGAACGTCGGGGCCAAACGCCAGGCTGTAACCGCACAACATCCACTGTACGGTGATCAAGCCGAGCAGAATGTAGCTATGCATCATCGTTCCGAGAACGTTCTTGCGATGCACCATGCCGCTGTAGAAAAGCGCCAACCCTGGCGTCATCAACATCACCAACGCAGCCGAAGTCAGCATCCAGGCTGTATCACCGGTATCGACTTTCGATCGGGTTGACTCTTGGGCGAAAGCTGTCGAAGCCATTAAAAACGGCAGGACGCACACCCACCTTGTTCGGAAGCGGCTCATTACTGAAATTCCTTCTGTTCGGGGGAAAAGCTTGGGGTGGGATTGTAGGAGTCGGCTATTCAAATTCAAGTCGATTGTGCTAGCCTCACTTCGTGAACGCGCGTGAAGTTGCTCTGGCTCTGCTCGGTCGCTGGAAGAAGTCGCGCCAATTGGCCGACGAGCTTCTCGAACTTTCGCTGAAGCAGTCGTCGCTGACCGATTCAGATCGGGCCTTTGCCACGGAATTGTTCTACGGCTGCTTGCGGCACAAGCTGGCGCTGGAATTCCTGTTATCCCAACTGGCGAAGAAACCGCCCCGCCCCCTGGTCGCCGACATTCTCAAACTCGGTCTTTATCAGATCGTTTTTCTCAGCACCCCGGCGCACGCCGCCGTCAACGAAACGGTGGCTCTCGCCAAGAAGCACTCCAGCCCCATTGAGACGAAGTTCGTCAATGCGATTCTACGCAAAGCGGCGGCAATCGACCTTGTGGCGGCGCTCAAGAAGGCCGAGCCCTGGGTGCGATTCTCGCATCCGCGCTGGGTGTGGGAGCGCTGGTGCCAGGAGCGAGGCGCGTCAGACACCTTCGCTTTGTGCGAGTGGAACAACCAGCCGCCGTCCATCTATCTGCGCCTGAATACATTGAAGACTTTCGCTCCGCCGCCCGATATTTCTGTCAAACCCACGGATCATCCCCTCTGCTGGCGCATCGAGGAATCAACGGGCCTGTTCCAAACACGGTCTTGGTTCAACGGTGAATTCTACATTCAAGACCCGTCCACTTTGATTGCCGTGGACGAGCTCGACCCGCAACCGGGTGAATCGGTGCTGGACATGTGCGCCGCGCCGGGAGGCAAGACGACCTACATTGCCCAAAAAATGCAGAACCGCGGACGCATTATCGCCGCGGATTCCTCGAACTCGCGTCTGTCACTTGTCGGAGACAATTGTCGACGACTCGGTGCGACCATCGTAGCCACGCTGGCCTGCGAAGGTCTGCGGTTGGATCGTTGTTTGAGGGGCGAACGCTTCGATCGCGTGTTGGTAGACGCGCCGTGCTCGAACACGGGCGTCATGCGACGGCGACCGGACTTGCGCTGGCGGCTCGAGGCCAGGGAGATCGCGCGGCTGGCGAGGCTGCAACTCAGCTTGCTCGAAAAAGCAGCCGACTTGCTGAAACCCGACGGCGTACTCGTGTACAGCACTTGCAGTCTGGAACCGGAAGAAAACGAAGGCGCGGTCGAAGGCTTCAGCAATTCGCACAAGGCATTTCGTCTCGAGATGACGCATTCTACCTTTCCGCCGCGCGACGGTATCGACGGCGCGTTCGTCGCCCGGTTTAGAAAAACAAACGCCGCGTGAGATTGAATTCAATCCCACGCGGCGGGTAGAGGAGTGTCAGACTATTCGCCAGCAGGAGGCGGAGGTGCCTGTGGCGGCGGACCCCCCGGGCCGCCACGACCACCGCGCATGGAGCGAGCGCGTTCCATCGCTTGATCCAGTTGGCCTTTCTGCGCATCGGTCAGGAAGGCGCGCACTTTGTCGATGTAGCTGCGGTGAAGCTTGCGCATTTCCTCGCGCATTTTCCGCATGTCGCCTTGATTCGCTTCGCGTGCCTTGGCCACCTCGCTCTTGAAGTCTTTCTCCAGCGCGTCGTATTTCGTCTTCTGGTCCGCTGTGAGAGCGAGTTCATCGAGAATCCGAGGGCCCAATATATTCTCCATCATGGGGCGATTGCGACCGCCACCCCAAGCCGGTGCGTTCGTCGGGGGCGGAGGAGGCGCGTTGGTTTCCTGGGCTTGGACCGCTAGGCCGGCCATCAAGCCGATCAGACAGGTAATGATCAATCCACGTTTCATACTAATTTCTCCTTTGGTTGGTTTGTGGAACTGGTTTGTTGTTTGTTCGACTTCTTTCCGAATTCTTATTGCTGCTCCGCCGGTGGAGGTGGCGGGGCCGGCGCCGGAGGGGCTGGTTCCTCTGGCGTGGGCGGCGGGCCGCTCGGCTTGTTCGGCGGAAACGGCGGTGGTGTCTGACCCGGATGCTCTCGACGCCAGTTGCGATAGTCTTCGCGCGCCTTTTGCCGCTCTTCCGGACTCATTTGTTCCCATTCTTTCCTGAGTTCCGCGAGCCGCTCGCGCTCAGCGGGGGTCATTTTGATGAAGCGTTCAATGCGGTCGTGAATGAACCGCCGTTCGTCAGGCGGCATTTCCGTGAGAGCCCGGTGCAAGTGCATCAAATGCAGCTTGGACTGCACAGGCAGCGCGTTCCACTCCTCATTAAGCTCCTGTTCCAATTGAGCACTTTGCTCGTCTGTCAGGGGAGGCTTGCTGCGCTCAGGTTTCGGCTTCTCGGTTTTTTCCTGCGCCAAAACCAGCGTGGCTCCGGTCAACGTGGCGAGTATCAGAACCAGGATTCGCTTCATAGTTTGTTACCTCCGTTCGCCCCGCTCTGAGCGGAGTTCAATTGATCGAGGCTCGCAATCACGTCGAAATCCTCCAGATAATCCGCTTGTCGGATGCCCGCGTAGATTTCTGCGCGCCGTTGCGCGACCAAGCGTTCGTGCCCCACCCATGCACCCACACCCAGCACGATCACGCCCGCTGCCAGCACAGCCCAACGAAATACCGGTCGCCAAAACCCGCTGGGGACGACTACCAGTTCTGTGAGCCGTCGCAACGTGCGCGCGGTGAATCCGAAAGACGGTTCGATATCCGCATGATGCTGGAGTGTGGCCCAGGCGTTCGCATAGGCTCGCCAATCCTGACGGCACTCGGCGCAGACGGTGACGTGCTCGTCGAACGCCATTCGATCCACCTCACCGAGGCGGTCATCGAGCCGGTCATCGAATTTCCTTTGCATTTCCTTACAGCTCATCTCGTTTTCCTCTGTTCTCAGTCAAACACCGCGCCGGCAAAATTGTTTCAATAACAACCGCGCAGTTTCTCTTTCAGGGTTAGCCGTGCTCGATGCAGCAATGACTTGGTTGCCGAAACGGAACAGCCGAGGACCTGCGCGATTTCCTCGTAGGACAGGCCTTCGTAGCGGCACAAGATCACTGCCGTTCGCTGGGCCTCGGGCAGTTGTTGGACTGCCTCCATAATCTTGTCCTGCAATTCACGTTCGATGACCTGTTGGGACGGGTCCGCTGCTGTTTGGTCCGTGGCTTCCCAACCACCGCTTTCGCCGGGCCGGGGACTCTGCAACGCCTCCAACGATTCCGCGGCGTGCCGGCGGCGGCGGCGATGTTCGTTGAGAATCGTGTTGCGCGTGATCGTAAAGAGCCAGGTGGTGAATTTTGCGGTGGGCTGATAGCGTTTCGCCGACCGAAAGACCTGGAGAAAGACACGCTGCGCGAGGTCTTCCGCTTCGCACGCATCGCCGATGGCACGGTAAATCGTGTTGATCACCGCGCGCTGATGACGCTCGATCAGGACACGAAACGCATCCGTGTCGCCGTTGCGCACGCGCGCCATGAGCGCGACATCGGATTCGCTGGAAGTCATGTCAGCTAATGCTAGCGTAGGAATTCAAACACCGCAACGGCAGGAAAGATGCGCAGCGACCTACAGTGACTCGTCGAAGCCCCAGCAAGGATTAAGCCTATTCTCGTCTCGGGGAATTGACTCTTCGGTGGTGGCGGTCGAGTTTAGTACACACGCACCAGCAGTGGAAAGGAGACGGTCATGGCCATCGAACTGAAGGTGCCATCGGTTGGCGAGTCGGTGACAGAAGTAGAAATTGGCGGTTGGTTGAAAGCCGAGGGCGATCCCGTCGCGAAGGACGAGAATGTCGTCGTGATCGAATCGGAGAAGGCTACGGTCGAATTGCCGGCGCCAGTTTCGGGCCGGCTCACCAAAATCCGCAAACAAAAAGGGGAATCCGCCAAGGTCGGCGAGGTGATTGGCGAGATGCAACCCGTGGAAAACGCAGAAAGGCCGACGGAGAGGAAACCGCCATCAAAAGGCGAGCCGGCGAAAACAGAGACGGAAACAGAAACGCGTAGAGAATCGCCGGCTGAAAAACCAGAGGACCAGAAGTCCACCGGAGGAAAGACCATTCAAACGACCGGTGGAATCGTCGCGCCGGCACAGCGTCTGGAAGAAACCGTGCGGATGAGCCTGTGGCGGCGCACGATTGCCAGGCGTCTGGTCGAGGCCAAACAAGCGGCCGCCCTGCTGACGACGTTTAACGAAATCGATATGTCCGGAGTTGCTGAATTGCGCAAAAATTACGGCGAACGATTCCAGAAAAAATACGCGACGAAACTGGGATTGATGCCTTTCTTCGTCAAAGCAGCGGTCGATGCACTGAAACAGTTTCCGCAAATGAACGCCGAGATGCGCGGTGAGAACGTTGTCTATCATAACTTTTGCGACATTGGCATCGCCGTCAGCACCACCAAGGGTTTGGTGGTGCCAGTACTCCGTCGTGCGGAGCGACTGAGCTTTGCCGAAATCGAAAAGGCGATTGCCGATTTTGCCGGGCGGTCTCAGACGAACGATTTGTTGCCCGAAGAACTCGAAGGCGGCACGTTCACGATTACCAACGGCGGCGTGTTTGGCTCTCTCTTATCCACGCCGATCGTCAACCCGCCACAAAGCGCCATTCTCGGGCTCCACGCGATTCAAGAACGGCCGGTGGCTCGCGCCGGCCAGGTGGTGATTCGCCCGATGATGTATGTGGCGGTGACGTATGACCACCGGATGATTGACGGTCGCGAGGCCGTGTTGTTTCTCCGCCGCATCAAGGAAACCATCGAGAATCCCGCCCGGATGCTGATTGAGGTTTAGCAGCTTACGTTTCGGCAAAGACAGTTGTTGAATCATCTTGTTTTAGGTTCTTCCGCCCGAAGGATTTTGCTCATTCTAAAGGGGTGAATCGAGGTGAGGCAAGAAAGCGAGTCAGGAAACTCGGCGATTCCACGCATCGGTCGCGTACTTCTCGTGCGCGAGACGATCCGCCAAAGACCGCTCTTGATCGGTTGGTGAATAGGACTGCAGTTTTGAATCGAATGTGGCGCTGAATCCATGGGCGAGTTGCTTGGCGGAAACGCGTAATGCGATAGAGCCTTGGTGCAGCATTCCGTACTTGTTCCGACGTTGCGCGCCGCCGGCGAGTTTACGGCCATTGGCGACGACGTCTCCGGGTACAGGATTCGTAAAGCAGTCGTAATTACTCCGGGGAAGGGAGGATTGGTGATTCGTGACTTGTGACTGGTTGCCGATAGCTACAGCCACGGCTTTGTGAATTGTGCCGTAAGCGTCCGAGGTACTCATTGTGGAAAGTCGGTGTGCGGGCGGGGCAATTACCGTGTAGGTCGTGTCCACGCCGTCGCCGTGATAGACGAGGCCACCTCCGGTCGGCCGACGTACGATTTCGTATCGGTCCGCAAGCTGCCGGGGAAACTTCTGAAAGTAACCAAACGAAACGGCGGCTTTCTCCCAGCGATAAACGCGCAGCAGCGGCTGCTTCCGTTGCGCAGCCGTGTGCAGCAGGGCTTCGTCCAACGCCATATTGAAGGCGGCGTTATTTGCCGGTGATTGCAGGAAATTCCATATCTCGGCCATCCGCGCATTGTAACTCGAAACACCGGGCGGGTCGATATAACCGAAGTTGCGCGCTGTTTATCCTCGACTGGAAGCCAACGAATTGCTAGCATCTATGTCAATTGGGCTGCATTTGGGCAGAGGGGCAGGAGGCATCTCGTTCAACGGGGAACCGGAGTGATGGCGAGTTGGGGCATCGATTGGCGAAGAGAAGCTAGGAGCGTCCACTGGATTATCAGCGCAATCATTCTCGGATTGCTCGTTCTGCCGGCAGTGAAAGCGCAAACCAATCTGGTCCTTGCGGCCACCCCGCCCATGGGCTGGAACTCTTGGAACGCGTTCCGTTGCAACATCAGCGCGAATCTCCTGGAGCAAATCGCGCAAGCCATGGCCACCAACGGCATGAAAGACGCCGGCTACCAGTACGTCATCGTGGATGATTGCTGGGCGCTAACGAGCCGCGATGCAAATGGCAACGTCGTGCCCGATCCGAATTTGTTTCCCGACGGGATCAAGCCGGTCGCCGATTACATCCATTCTCTCGGTTTAAAATTCGGCATCTACACGGACGCTGGCACGAAGACCTGCGAGGGACGGGCCGGCAGTTATCAGCATGAATTACAGGACGCCGCCGCTTATGCCTCGTGGGGTGCGGATTACGTGAAGGTCGATTGGTGTTTTAGTTCAGGGATCGATGCCCGAGCGGAATACGGCGTATTCAGCAACGCGTTGCAGGCAGCGGGACGGCCGATGGTGTTCAGCATCTGTAACTGGGGAAATAACAGCCCATGGATTTGGGGACCGCACACAGGAAATCTTTGGCGCACGACACCGGATATTGGGGATAGCTGGAACAGTGTAATCAGCATCACCGACGCTTCCTCCGTTCACGCCGCTGCGGCCGGCCGCGGACATTGGAATGATCCGGATATGCTGGAAGTGGGCAATGGCGGAATGTCCATCACCGAATACCAATCACATTTCAGCTTGTGGGCGATGATGGCAGCGCCTTTGATTGCCGGCAACGACCTGCGTTCGATGTCTCCATCCATCATCTCCATTTTGACGAATACAGAAGTGATCGCGGTTGACCAGGATCCGTTGGGCGTTCAAGGGGTCAAAGTCAACGAAGCCGTGTCCGGACTGCAGGTCTGGGCAAGACCCCTGCAAAAACCGGGCGCACGCGCTGTTTTGCTCCTCAATCGAAGTTATGCCACGCAGCCGATTTCGTTTGCCTGGAGTGACATTGGTTTGGGACCCGGCCCGGCGACCGTGCGTGATCTCTGGCAGCACGCTGACGAGGGCATATTCTCAAATCAGTATTCCGCTTCAGTTGATCCGGCGGGAGTCGTCATGCTCATCATCCGTGGATCGGAGCCGCCGCCGCCCACCAATGCGGCGTATGTCAGCGATATGGCGTGGACTTACGCGGTGAATACACTGGGGCCGGTGGAACGTGATAGGAGCAACGGCGGAGCCGATGCCGGCGATGGCCAAACCATTTCGATCCGCGGTCAATCCTACCCGAAAGGCATCGGGTGCGACGCCACGGCAGCGGTCCGGGTTCATCTCGGCGGCAATGGGTCGAGATTTATATCGGATATCGGTCTGGATGATGAGGTCGCCACCAATGGGACGGGTTTCGTTGTCTTTGAAGTTTGGGGCGACGACGCGCTGCTGTTTCGCAGCGATGTTTTAAGCGGGACTTCGACAGCTCAAACGGTGAATGTGGACGTCACAGGAAAGCAGGACTTGTGGCTGCGCGCGCTGGCCGATCCGGCCCACGATGAAGGGGCGGCCCACGCGGACTGGGCCGGAGCGCGGGTACTGGTCTTGAGCTCGAACGGGGATGGTATCCCCGACGCGTGGCGGCAGCAGTATTTTGGCGGTGACGGGACGACAACCAATGACCAATCCTGCGCTTTGTGTGATCCGGATCATGATGGCCGGAACAACCTGACAGAGTTTTTGACGGGCACCGATCCAACCAATGATGCCTCCTTTTGGCGCATTCAAGCGAATCCGACAAATGGCGCGGCGCCTTTGGTGGTGAGCTTTTCTGAGAATTCAGCAGAACCGTCGATTGTCGACCGGCTGTGGACGTTCGGAGATGGTGGCAACGGGAATGGTTCAAATCTCACCCACATCTACGCAAGCCCGGGCACATTTTCAGTCGGTTTAACCGTCTCCAGTCCTTACGGCACGGCGTCGCTTGTCGCCTCAAATCTGATCACGGTTTCGTCCTTGGCGATCTGGACGAATGCCAACGCAGACGGCAACTGGTCGGACGCGTCGAACTGGGATCCCGTAGCCATTCCCGATGATGATTGCAGTGTCATGTTCGGCACAGGCGGAGCCACGGCCACGGTAGACAACGTTAGCCGGACGGTGAGCAACATCATCTTTAGCCGCTCAGGCGGCTTTGGTATCACCGCCGCAGGAGGGGCAATCCTGACAATCAATTGTGGAATCACGGTCACCAACACTTTTGCCTACACGATTGCGGCCCCTGTAGTGCTCGGTAGGACCAACATTTGGTCGGTGACCAGCAACGGCATTTTGCGCGTGACCGGCCCGATCGATGGTGCCAACCCGCTTCTCAAAACCGGTCTTGGGACGTTAATTCTCAGCGGCACAAACAATTATTCTGGTGTAACGACAGTGAGCAACGGCGTGTTGGAGGTTGCAGGTGAAGGTCTGCTCACGAATACCCCGAGTATCGATCTTGCCAGCGGTGCAACGTGGGATGGCAGCGGATGTGCGGGTGGGAGCCTGATGCTGGCGACCGGGCAAACCTTGCTGGGCAACGGAACGGTGAAGGGCGATTTGATTATTGGAAGCGGCGCGTCCTTATCTCCGGGCGGTGACTCGGTGGGCGTATTAACATTTCTAGACGACCTGGTGGTGAGCAACGCGGCGATATTGCAATTCGATCTCGGCACGAACAGCGACCAGCTCACAGTCTCCAGCAATCTGACGCTCGGCGGCATATTGAACATCAAGGATTCGGGCGGGTTGACAACCGGGGTTTATACACTGGTGACGTATGGCGGGGCATTGACGTACGACGGCGTGGTGATTGATTCGAATTCCAGCCCAAGTTATGCATTCACGATCGACACGAACACCACGGGGCAGGTGAAGCTGGATGTCGCCGCAGCGGTCTCCACCATTTTTGTGGACGCTGGTGACCTACAAGACGGGTTGGGAAATCTCGAGGCGACCAACAGCGTCGCCGTACTGGTGGCGGATATGGGCAACAACGGATTTCCGTCTCCGCAACCGTCCTCTGCTCTGAGCCTCGGTGCCATGTGGGGAGCCG
>Ga0335081_10006088_pt1 | contig 19154 bp, 17 predicted proteins | sample Lox_Sample_35_FD_206713 | JGI IMG/M metagenome (GOLD analysis project Ga0335081, IMG submission 206713) | Soil microbial communities from Loxahatchee National Wildlife Refuge, Florida, United States - Lox_Sample_3.5 | ecosystem: Environmental > Terrestrial > Soil > Wetlands | place: USA...
AGTTGGGTAATCGGGAACGGGCCGATGCAGCACTCGCTGCAGCCCGGGCGGCAAAGGAGCCAGGAGCCGCTTCTGTGCGCGGCCTCCGCGAGCGCCGTGTCCAGGATCTGCACGAGGTCGCGGTCCGAGCGCATGATCCGAGAATAACGCGGTGGGAAGAAGCTATCAGCGATCAGCGTTCAGCAGTCAGCGAAAGGCGTCTTAGCTGAGTGCTGAGTGCTGAGTGCTGAATGCTGAATGCTAAGAACTTCGAATTGGCGGGCGACGCAAAGCGATCCTCGGCACACCGTGCTAGCATTGGCATTCTCAAGAGGTTCATCGTATTGCGCAAGGTTCCCCTGGCTACGTCGTTGCGGATTATCGGACGGGGATCGCTGAACTGGCTCGCCGAACGTCCGGTCGTGGTGTCGTTCGAAGTTACCGACGCTTGCACTTGCTACTGCAAACACTGCGATCACGGGGGCCCGAAAGACGAATCGCGCAACCTCAAGCCGGCGCAATACCGCCGCTACATGGACGTGCTGCGGCCGTGCGTGGTGCAGATATCGGGCGGTGAGCCGCTGCTGCGCGAAGACGTGGCGGAGATCGTGCGCGCCATCAAGGGCGGGACCGAACTGCCATACACCATCCTGGTGTCCAACTGGTCGCTGATGACCGGAGAGAAATACCTGGCGCTGCGCGACGCCGGCATCGACCAGTTCTCCGTGAGCCTGGATTTTCCGGATGAACGCCACGACGATTTTCGCGCCTACCCTGGACTTTACCGGCACCTGGAAGAGCTGGTTCCACGGTTGGCAAAGCTCGGGCACGACGACATCGTGCTGAACAGTTGCATCACCAGCGAAAACGTGGGCGAGATCAGCGCTATCGCGGACAAGGCGCGCGATTGGGGTGTGAACCTCTGCTATAGCGCCTACTCGGCGCGGCGCACCGGCTGCCGCGACTACCTCTTGCACACCCCGGAGCAACTCGCGCAACTCAACCAGCACCTGGACCGCGTGGAGGCGCGCCGCGATTCCACCAACTGGATCGTCAACGCGCCCACCACGCTGGACGCCACGCGGCGTTACTTCGCCGACCAGGGCACGCCCGGCTGCAAAGCGGGGTTGCGGTTCCTGGTGGTCACCGCCGATGGCGCGCTGCAACCATGCTCGATGCAGTTCCAGCGATACGCGCTCGAAGAGCAGGCCCGCATGGTCGCGGAATTCACGAGCACCAACCGCTGCGACGAGTGCTACGTTTCTATCCGCTCTTACCTGGACAAGAGCTTCCCGCAACTGCTCTGGGAAAACGTTAGCGAGTTCCTGACGGTGAAGTGACCGGTCAGTTCAGGATGAATTTGACGGTGATCAGGCCGACTATTTCCACCGGCACGCCGTTCAGCGTCGTCGGCTCATAGATCCACTGGCGGACGGCATCGATGGCGGCTCGCGCCAGAAGAGGGCTGCCGCTTTTGTAAGTGACTTCGCGCACCCGCCCGTCAACTCCGATCACAATCTCCAACGCGACTTCGCCGGAGACGCGAATAGCCCTGGCTGTTCCCGGATATTGTGGCTCGACTTTGTGGATGAGCCGCGCGGGATGTACCAGGCCACCCATCGCAACCCGCTTGATGACTTCCGTCTCCGGGGCGGTGTGAGGCGTCGTTCGCACCACCGGAGGCTCCGGGACGCGCGTAGCGCTAGTGACGATGTCCGGTAGGATTGACCCCGGAACCCCAATGCCGGATCCCGTCCCGCCGACCACCGCATCACGCGCCGTGGGGTCCATCGGCGGATCGTCGAACCGCACCGCCGTAGGCGGAATAGTCTTCGGGGCAATCGGCATACCGTTCCAGACCTGAGACAAGCGATGCGTCGCCCTCACCGCTGGCCGCTGCTTGGCGCTGTCCGGCTTGGGCTTGTGCCCCAACGGTACGGGCGGCAGCCACGTGGTCAACGCCTGCTCCGGCTTCATCACCTGCGGCCAGATCATCGGCGCCAGCACCGCGCATCCCACCAGCAGCGTCTGGCTCGTCATCCCAAGGACAGTGTTCCAGACCCGCTTTCCAGGCGGACCACTAGTAAGTGTCGACTGTTCGAACATCGGGTTGCCCCCTTTCCTTCCCTGATGGACACACTTATCCTCACAGCGCCCGAAAGGGCGTTACCGCCTGTTTATTTCGGGAATCAGTCGAGGTGGCGTCCGGCAGTTGACATCGTGGTCAACCTCCACCGGAATAGACACCACGGTCCAAGAAGAAGTTCCGAGGCTAATATGGAGTGTGCAACTGCCCGACTCCGTCCGGCGCCTGATCGAAGCGCACGCCGAAGCAGTAGGCTTCCCCGCCCTGAAGCGTGCCGCGGCCGCCATGTCCGACGCCTATCGCGAAGGCCGCACGGCTCAGCTTGACGCGGAGCAGCGCACCGCGGCGTATCTCGTGACTCGAATGCCCGCGACGTACGCCGCGGCGCATGCCGTACTGCACGAAGTCCGGGCGCGGATAGGAACGGTAGCGAGCATCCTCGATATCGGAGCGGGCGCCGGCGCCGCTGCTCTCGCGGCCCGGCAGCATTTCCCCGAAGCGTCCCTCACCTTGATCGACCGCGATTCCGGCCTGCTTGCGGCAGCGCGCCAGTGGTTGCCCGAAGCCACCGTGGTTGCCGGCGATGTGACACGGCTTGATCCGCTTCCGCCTCACGACCTGGTGGTGGCCGCCTATTCGCTGGGCGAAATCCGCAAACCACTGCACGAACGGCTCTGGCAGGCCGCGCGCGTTGCGCTGGTGATGATCGAACCGGGCACGCCGGCAGGCTTTTCGTTGATGCGCGCGATTCGCGACGAGTTGCTGGCAGCGGGCGCCTGCATGGCGGCGCCTTGCCCGGCAGAAACCGCGTGCCCCCTTGCCGATCCCGACTGGTGCCACTTTGCGGCGCGCGTCGAGCGTTCGTCGCTGCACCGGCGCCTCAAAGAAGCCGAGCTGGGATACGAGGACGAAAAGTTCAGCTACATCGCGCTCGCGCGCAAGACCGTGGACTTGCCGCAGTCCCGCGTGATCCGCCGTCCGCAGCAGCGCCCGGGCCTGATTGTGCTCGAAACTTGCACGGCTGGAGGCCTGCGCACCGAGCAGATCGCGAGACGCGATCGCGAGAAGTTCCGGCGCGCGCGGAAAACGGCGTGGGGCGATGCCGGTATATCATAATCACGATGATCGATCGAGAGCAGGCTTGGAACATTCTCTGCGAGTTCACTAAGTCGGACGGGCTGCGCAAACATGCTCTGGCAGTGGAGACCTGCGTGACCGCCTATGCCAGGAAGTTCGGCGCGGACGAACAGCGGTGGGCCGTCACAGCGCTGCTCCATGATTTCGACTGGGAGATCCATCCCACGCTGGAAGAACACCCGCAGAAAGGCGAAGGTATCCTCGCCGGGCGCGGGGTGGACGAGGAGACCCGGCGCGCGATTCTCTCGCACGCCAATCACACCGGGGTGCCGCGCCATTCGCAGCTCGAAAGAACGCTCTACGCGTGCGATGAGCTGGCCGGCTTCGTAACCGCCATCTCCTATGTGAAACCGCACCGCAGCGTGTTCGAGGTGGACGTGGTTTCGGTCAAGAAGAAGATGAAGGACAAGGCCTTTGCGCGCTCGGTCAACCGGCAGGACATCGTGGATGGCGCCCAGGAGTTGGGCGTTCCGCTCGAAGAACACATCGATTTTTGCGTGAAGGCGATGCAGGCGAAGGCGGAAGAACTGGGGCTGAAGGGCAATATGGAAGGCGGAGCGGCCGCGCTGAACGCGTAAGCGGCGGGGCAGGCACGTTGCGACCACTTCTGCCTGCTGCGCGCGCCGGACATGTCTCCGCATGAGTGCGGAGAGGGCAGCCTGAGAGGCCGCGCCACCTCGCGCTAACTCTTTGGCGCTTCCTTGCTTCCGGCGTCCCCGGGAGATTTGGCGCGCTCGACCACGATGTCGCACTTCGATACCACCGCGGCGATGGCGCCGACGGCCGCCAGGACGGGCGCGGCAACCACACCGACCGTGGCGACCGTCAGCGGGATCTCCATGAACGTGTGGCCCGCTTCGCTCTTGATGATGATACGGCGCACATTTCCCTCATGGATCAACTCCTGCACCTTGCCGGCGAGATCCTTGGCGTGCACCTTGAACTGTTCGAACACCTCGTCGAATTTGTCCATAGGTGCAGTGTAGCGGAAATGCTGCGGGCGGGCTTATCCGCGGCCCGTTATTTGAATCGAACGCGCGACGTCGCCCTTGCGCTCGGGGATCAGCTTCACCGTGACGCTCTGGCTGGTGTCGGACGCCAAATCGTTCAGCTTGAGCTTCTTGTCGCCCGAGCGAATCCGCGTGGCGCGCGTCACCAGCAAGTCGAATGGAGTTCCATGGGAATCCTGCACAATCACCAAGTTCTTGGCGGGGTCCACCGCCGCGATCGTTCCCGATAGATCTTCCGCCGGCCAGGCGGTCCGAACCGTCTGCTTCCCCGCCGTGGTTGCCTTTTTTGATTCCGGAGTGGACTTGGCCGCCGCGCTTGCGGGAAGCGCAAGCAGCATGGCACAAGCCGCAATTCCGATGGTTGCCAAAAGCCTTCTCATTTCTCTTCTCACCTCCAACTCTGACTAGTCCCGTGACCGCCTGACAAGGCGCCAATTAAACTCCGCGAGAGCGATTGCGCCCGGGCGCTTCGGCGCCTCCGTAGCGCAACAAACCAGGCGGGCACGGGACTAGTCGGCGCGCGGTTTCGAAGTGCGGCGGTGACTCCGCTCCCTGACGGTCGCGGCTCCGAGACCCATCTTCGGGGCTGCGACCGCAAGCCGCGGAGGCTGCACTTCCGAGATCACCCGCTTACGATGTTGATTTGGCGCCCACTTCCTTCTTCAACTGGTTGTACTCGGATCCTACCCGGGCGAACTGAACAGCCTCGTTCAGAGATTTCGTCAACCTGTTGGATTCGTTGTAAAGGTTCTTCAAATAGTCGGCATAGACGGGCTTCCACAACGCCGATTGATTGTTATTGCCGAACGTGATCGCGTCCTGAGTGTTGTCGGCCATCAACGTGACCGTGCTGATGATGTCATCGATCGTGTTTTGCTGCCAGGGCGCCACGACGCGGCGAATGGCTTCTAGCCTGCACACCGTTCCGCCAATGTCATTTACCGACGCCCGAAGCTGCGTGAGCATGTCGCCTTGAGTCCACCAGTCGGTTGCTCCACTTGCCGGGAGAAACTCCAATTGGTCGGCAAAATACCTGATGGTTTGAGCTTCATCGAGAATCGTCCGAAAAGTCTGGTTCGCTTCGTTCTGGAAGTTCCAGGTGTATGAGGCCGGCGTCGCCGGGCGAAGCACGCACGCGTTGGCCCGTGTCGCCGCGAATAGCGAAGGGCCCATCGCCAGGGCCACCGACACACAGATACTGTAGATCATCTGATTCGATTTCATCCCTTGATCTCCTCTGAGGTTTCTTGGTTGTTCCAATAATTTAGACGCGAGGCTATGCATCAAAGATGACAATTGTTGTGGCCGGAGTGTGATTCACGTCACAGCGCGACGCGCGCAGGTCAGACTTCGCGAAGGCGCTAAGGCGTTGGCGGCTGCACATTAAACCCGTCTACCACCATCGCGGGCGTTTCGCCGCGCGAATCGGCCTGCTCCACCTCGGCGCGTACCGTGCGCCGCTCGCCGGGCATCAGCGACACGTAATTGTCGCTGTAGATGGCGGGCAGGATGCGGTCGCCGCTCTTTCCACGCACCACCTTCAGCCGCACCATCAAGGCCGGCCGGTCAGAGGTGTTGTGCAATTCGGTGGTGAGCACCCAGCGCCCAGCCCTGCGGTCCACTTTTGTGGCCGCCTCCACCTTCACCTTTGGCAGATCGCGCAGAGCGCCGAAGCGGCCCTCTTCCAGGCCGCGCCAATAGAAGTTCTCGGAGATGAGGTCGGCTCCGCGCGACAGCTTCAGGCGGATGAAATGCACCGCCGTCAGATCGGGCGGGTACTGTATCTGGATGGGCGCGACGGTGCTGTCTTCCGCGCTATCGACCGTGGCCGCCTTTTCCCACTTCACGGCGCCATCCAGGTTGAGAACTTCCACGCGCGCAGTGAGCCCTTTGGCTTCGCCGGCGCTGTAGTTAACCACTTCCACCGATTCCGTGACGGGGTTCCATTGAATGTGAAGCGGCTCGGAGGCTTTCTTCACCGCGAAATAGGCAGCCGTCGGTTCGAAGTAGTAATCGTAGGTCTGCCACACGAGCGACGGCCAGCAGGAATGGCTCATCCAGATCAGCAGTCCCAAGCGGTTCTTGCTTTGCGCCTCGAACATGGCGCGGTATCCGTTGTAGTTCACGAACTGGGCCAGCATCACCCACTCGGCCGCGCTGGACGCGCCGCCGTAGCCACTGTCGATCATGTCCCGAAACGCCGCGCCTCCCTGCGCGCCGCTCAGAGCCAGGTCATGGATGCCCCAGATCTTGCCCTGCGGCCACATGGCCGATTCGGGCATCATCTGTTTCAGGCTGTCGAGGGTGACGATGTTGGGCATGCCCATTTCGCTGTGCAGCATGGGCGTGGCGCGCTGCGCAAAATAGGCTTTCTGAAGCTGAACGCGGTAGGGACCGTGGCCGCTCACTACGTCGTCGGCGGAGCTCGAAATGTAGTGCAAATCCGGGTGCAACTCAGCCAGGATCTGGCGCAATCCGTCCTCCAGCGGCTTCGGCGGATAGCCTTCGTTGCGGCCGCAATAGAGACCTATGGAGGCGTGGCGGCGGATGCGTGACACGAAATCCCTGGCGTTGCGCAAAAACATTTCGTTGTCGTCGGGGTTGGGACCGTCGGCCGGGTTGGCCAGCCAGAAATCCTGCCACACCACGATGCCGTAGCGGTCGCAGGCGTCGAAGAAAGCGTCGTCGCCGATCTGCCCGACCCAGTTGCGGATCATCGTGAAATTCATGTCCTTGTGGTAGCGGACTGCCACGTCGTACTCGCGGGCACGGAAGCGCAGCATGGATTCGCCGAACCCCCAGTTGCCTCCGCGCGCGATAAACCTTCGGCCGTTGATCCAGATCTTGAGCGGCGCCCCTGCCGTGTAGGTGAACTGGCGGACGCCCGCCTGGAACTCCTTCGTGGCGGAGATTTTTCCGCCCGATTCGAACGTCACTTGCACAGGATACAGGTTCGGCTCCCCATACCCGTTCGGCCACCACAGCCTGGGGTGATCGAGGTGCACCGCCGGCAGTTTCACGGTCTTCACCGAAGCCGCATCCAGCGTCACTGGGGTTTCAATAGGCGTATCGCCGAAGCGGCTGCGCAGCACGCCGGTCACTGCATTCGTTCCCTGGTTGCGAAGCACGGCCTCCACGGTGACATCGGCGCGCGAAGTGTCCGGCAACGGCAGGACGGTGCTCACGAACGGATCTTCGATGGTAACCGGTCCCGCCGTCTCCAGGTGCACGTCCGCCCAGATGCCCGAATCGCGCCCGCGAATGGTTGGAATCCAGTCCCAACCTACGGTCGCGTGGAAAGTAGGATTGTCCGCGCCCAACGCGCCACCATTCAGGCCAGGGCTTTCGATGGTTTTCTCATGCACGCTGCCAGGAGTGGCGTTCTTCTCGATCCGCACAGCCAGAGCGTTCCTGGTGTGCAGCTTGCCGGTGACATCGAAGCGCCCGCGCATGAAGCCGCCTTCGATGTTGCCCAGCCGCTCGCCATTGAGGAAGACCTCGGCCTTCCAGTTGATGCCGTCGAAAGCAAGCCACTGGCGCTTCCCGCCGGTGGGCGCGGCGGCGAACTCGTTCCGGTACCAGAAATCCGCATAGAAGAACGAATCGGAAATCATGAGCTGGTTGTCGCCGTAGTTGGGATCGGGCAGCGCTCCGGCGTTCCAATAACTGGAGAGCACGGTCGCGGGAACAGTGGCAACCAGCCAGTCCTTGTCTTTGAATCCGGGCTTGGAAATCGCCTCGCCGCCGGCCGTGACGAGAGAATCCCGCTGCAGCCGCCAACCGCCGCCCGAGAGCCCTTGCGCCGCCTTGGCGTGCGGCGCCGGTCCGCCGCGTCCGTACACTTCCAGCTCACTCAGGATGTAGCCCTCGAGCGTCTCGGCTTTTGTCAGCAGAACCCGCACGTAGCGGCCTTTTGCCGCGCGCGGCAGTTTCACATCGTCGCCGATCGGGGCGATTGTCTTCCATGTTGCGGCGTCGTCGGATACCTGGATGCTGCCCTCGGCTGCGCGGCGGATCCAATAGAACCTAACGCGGTTGAACGTGCAGACCGCTCCCAGATCGACGTACACCCACTCCTCGCCGCTCGAAGCGCTCATCCACGCGCTGGTGAAGCGGTACGGTCCGCCGATCTCTACTTGCTTCGCGCGGTCGAAGAAGCTCACCTCGGCGATTCGCCAGGTGAGCGCGCTGGCGGCATCGAACTCGATTTTGTAAAAGCGTGCGTGCGCCGGCGAGGGGAATGAGACCGAAGGTTTGAAATCCCGTCCAGGCCGGTCCGGGCTGCCGGCGCGACCCAACTCGTTCCAGCTTTGGCCGTCGCCCGAACCCGACACCACACAGGTCCACCCCGCGGCCTGTGAGGAACTGGCCTGCACCGTGCCCTGCACGTCCAGCCGGTCCACTTCAAGCGGTCCGTCGCCGCCTGCCAGCTCGAATTGAACCCAGGCATGCGTTCCGGCGAGGCTGACCGTGGTCACCAGGTTGTGATCGAGCAGCAGCTCGCGCTCGTTCTTCTTGGCCACGCCGTTCTGGCTGGCGGTCGTGACGACCCAACGAGGCAGCACGGTCTCCTTGATTCCATCGGTGATCAGTTGCGCCGTGAGGTTGTAGTCGTAGCTGCTGGAATGGTACGCGGGACGGTGCAGCGCCAGGTTGCGATACCGGGAGTCGACCGCCGGAACGGGCGCGAAGTCCTGCCTCGGATCGCCGGGATACACTCCTACGCCGCGAGTGAAGGGCTGGGCAACCAGAGGCGTGACAGCCAGAGCCAGCAGAATCGTGAGACGCATGGGCGGAACTCAATTCTAGCGCCCTTGGGCCTGCGGACCACAAAGGCGATGTTCCGCCCCACTAGCACTAAGTCTTTTGCGGGGCGGCCGGCAGACCGCGCTTCTCCAACGGCACGAAGTCGCGGACCATGTGGCCGGTGTAAATCTGGCGTGGGCGCGCGATCTTCTGTTCGGGGTCGGTGATCAATTCCTGCCACTGCGCCAGCCAGCCCGCCGTGCGCGGAATGGCGAACAAGACCGTGAAGATCTCCGGCTTGAAGCCCATCGCCTGGTACATGATCCCCGAGTAGAAGTCCACGTTCGGGTAAAGCTTGCGCTTGACGAAGTAGTCGTCCTCGAGGGCGATGCGCTCCAGCTCCAGCGCGATGTCCAATTTGTCATTTCTGCCGGTCACCTCGAACACCTTGTCCGCGGCCCACTTGATGATCCGTGCGCGAGGATCGTAATTCTTGTAGATGCGATGTCCGAAGCCCATCAGCTTGAACTGGCCGGCTTTGACTTTCTCGATGTACGCCGGAACCTTGTCCTTGGAACCAATCTCGTCCAGCATCTTGAGGACTTCTTCGTTCGCTCCGCCGTGCAGGGGACCGGACAGAGCGGCGGCCGCGGCGGCCGTGGAGAGGAACGGGTCGGCCTGGGAACTGCCTACCGCGCGCATGGTGTTGGCGCTGCAGTTCTGCTCGTGATCGGCGTGCAGGATGAACAGAATGTCCAGCGCACGCGCCAGGATGGGATTGGCCGTATACTTGGGCTCGACCATCTTCCAGAGCATATTCATGAAGTTCTCGGCGTAGTTCAAGTCATTGTCTGGATAGACGTACGGAAAGCCCAGGCTGTGCCGGTAGGTGTAGGCGGCAATGGTCGGCATCTTGCCGATGAGGCGCAGGATCTGGAGCTTGCGCACCTCCGGATCCAGAACACTTCGGGCCTCGGGATACACGGTTGAAAGCGCGGCCACAGTGCTGACCAGCATCCCCATCGGATGGGCATCGTAGCGGAACCCCTCGAGGAACTTCTTGCTGGTTTCGTGGAGCATGGTGTGGTGCGTGACATCGCGAGTCCACTCCTTGAGCTGGGCCTCTGTAGGCAGTTCACCATTCAGAATCAGATAGGCCACCTCGAGAAATGTGCACTTCTCCGCCAGTTGCTCGATGGGGTAGCCACGGTAGCGCAGGATACCCTTGTCGCCATCGATAAAAGTAACCGCACTCCGGCACGACGACGTATTCATGAATGCGGGATCATAGGTCATCAGTCCGAAATCGTCGGGCCCGGTCTTGATCTGCCGCAGGTCCATCGCCCGGATGGTCCCGTCTTGAATCGGAATCTCGTACTTGGCCTGGGTGCGCTTGTCGACAATGCTCAGAAAATCGTTTTCCATACACTCCTCTCTCTCTGACCCTGGCTCGCGGGACGCGACGTGGCGTGAGAAACCACGGCGTCCGCCCTGCCATCGTGCTCCTGCACGCTGGCGCCGCTCGCCGTGCAGACGGCACGGGAACGGGTTGACTCAGTCCTCGTCTCGCGGTCGATCCGGTAGAGACCGGCGCCGCGCCCTGAAGTTCCTTCGGCTCCGGCCGCAACCCCTGCTGGCACGGCCGGCGACAAGTTCATAATAAGGCAAATACAAGAGCTTTGTTAAGTCCCCCACTGGCATTGTGATATAGTTGATGCAAAATTAGAGCTTAGGGCCTGTTAAACCAGTAGCCGTGTGGAGGCAGTATGCAGTCCTACAACAACGTTCCAGTCCCGCAGGATGGAGAGCCCATCCAGGTTCGCGATCAGAAACTCAGCATCCCCAACCACCCGATCATCCCTTTCATCGAAGGGGACGGCACCGGGCCGGATATATGGAAAGCCTCCCGCTCCGTGTTTGACGCGGCGGTCGAGCGGGCCTACGGCGGCAAGCGCCGCGTGGCCTGGTACGAGATATTTGCCGGCGAGAACGCCTTTCGACGTTTCAACGATTGGCTGCCCCAAGGCACCGTGGACGCCATCCGGGAGTTCCATGTCGCCATCAAGGGCCCGCTGACCACCCCGGTGGGCGGCGGCATTCGCAGCCTCAACGTAGCCTTGCGGCAGATCCTGGACTTGTACGTATGCATGCGCCCCGTCCGTTACTATCCAGGCGTTCCTTCGCCGATGAAGCGGCCCGACCTGCTCGACGTGATCATCTTCCGCGAGAACACCGAAGACGTTTACGCCGGCATCGAGTTCCGGCAAGGGACGCCCGAGGCAGCCAAAGTCATTGACTTCCTCACCAAGGAAATGGGGAAGAAGATCCGTCCGGATTCGGGAATCGGAATCAAGCCGATCAGCGTCACGGGTTCGAAGAGACTGATCCGCCGCGCCATTCAATACGCTATCGAGAACCAGCGCCGCAGCGTAACGCTGGTGCACAAGGGCAACATCATGAAGTTCACCGAGGGCGCATTCCGCGACTGGGGATACGAGTTGGTGAAAGAAGAGTTCTCCGACAAGTGCGTGACCGAAGCCGAAGCCGGAGCCGAAGCACCCGCGGGGAAGATCCTGGTCAAGGACCGCATTGCCGATTCCATGTTCCAGCAGGCGCTCCTGCGGCCCGATGAGTACGATGTGCTGGCCACTCCCAATCTGAACGGCGACTACCTGTCCGATGCCTGCGCGGCGCAGGTAGGCGGGCTCGGGATGGCGCCGGGCGCCAACATCGGCGACCTGCACGGCGTCTTCGAGGCTACGCACGGAACCGCGCCGAAATATGCAGGCCAGGACGTCATCAATCCGTCCAGCCTGATCCTCTCCGGTGTCATGATGTTCCGCTACATGGGCTGGAAAGAGGTCTCGCAACTGATCGAGACCGGGATCACCGAGACCATCCGGCAGAAGCGCGTCACCTACGACCTGCACCGCCAGATGGAAGGCGCGGTCAAAGTGAAGACCAGCGAGTTTGCCGCGTCCATCGTCGCGAACATGGGAATGGCGCCGGTGGCGGTTTGAGGGACGGCAATCCGCTGCACAGGCTCGACGGCCCCGGGGGTCCAACTATTCGACCACTTGGACAAGCTCGGATTCGACGATCCGTTGATCCGACGTCACTAAGCGGAGCCGGTGAACACGGGCCGTCGCGACTATAGCCCGGTCGGCGGGATCTCGCAGCAGATCGAGTGACGCAACCTCCAAGGCCACTTCGTAGGTGAGCGGAAGGATTCGAAACACCGGGTTGGAGTTCAGGTCCCGGAAGAACTCATCGATAGATACTTTCAGCGGGGGCTTATCTCCGCTCGCGAGAACGGCGATTTCCAGAAGGCTGATTGCACTGAGGGCAACGGGCTCGCCCCTCCGAATGGCCATCTCCAGCGTCCGCAGTTGAGCGCGAGAGAGCTTTCGGGAGTCCATCAACCATCGAATGAGGACGTGGGTGTCCAGTAGCAGGCGTGGCAGCAGAGCCAACTCCTATTTCGGTCCGGCGACCTCCCAAAGAACGGGCGTCTGCACGATTTCGCCCACAATTCGACCCTTGCGCGCCCAACTGTTGCGCGGCGATTTCAGGTTGCTGCGCTTTACCGGCCCCAGCACCGCCACGGGAAGGCCGCGCCGGGTAATCGTGATGGGCTCCCCAAACCGCTCGATCTCGCCGAGGCACGCCAGGCACTTGGCCTTGAACTCGGACGCACTCAAGACCCGCGCTCTCATTAAACTCATAATAACAGACGATATAGTCATCTGACCACTGCCTTGGCGCAGTCCGACACCTCGGCAACCCCGCCATGCCAAGGAACGTTCTTGCAGTCCATTCCGCCGGAGTTGCACTACGACTGGAATTGAACGATACCTGGACCGCGGAGCTATACACTTGCAAAATTCCCGCTCGCACAGAGGCCAGCCATCGCAAGCAGAACCATGGCCAGGGTAACCTGAAAGCTGATGAGCGCCCAACCCGCGCAGCCCCGCATCGAGCCCTTTACGGACATCCTCTCGCCCCCGCAGCCCGTGCCGGCCTACTTCGATCCGGGCTTGGATGCGTGGGTGCTCAGCCGTTATCGCGACGTGCTCGCGGCGTTCCGCGAACCGAACCTGTGGACCGTCGCCTCGAGCGGTGAAGGCCAGATGGAGGTCCGCGACGAAACCGGGAAACTGCGCGCTCGCGGAGAGATGCAGGAAGGGCTCTCCTCGTCCAAGGTGACCGAGTGGCAATCGCGCATGGAAAGTCTCGCCACCAGCGTCTTGGAGCAGTTGCCCACCAGCCGGCCCGTCGACCTGCTGCGCGAATTTGCCCTGCCCTGGTGCCTGTCCCTGGCGATCATCGGAACCAAGGCCGACCCCGCCGATCGCCCGCGGCTTGCAGAGCTGGGCGCTTCCGTCTTTTCCGGCACAGGCGAGCCCAAAGGCTCAGAGCCTCACGCGCACGCCTCGGCGGCGACCGCCGAGTTGGACCGGTATTTCGAGCAAAGGGCAGTCCGCAATGGAGAGCCGACCTTCATCGCCATCTCGCAAACCATGGCTCGGCTGTTGTCCAACGGGTGGCTGGCACTATTCCGCCGTCCGGAGGAGGCCGCGCGCTTGCGAGCCCAACCAGACCTGATCCCGGGCGCCGTCGACGAGCTCCTGCGCTATGCGGGCATCATTCCCCAGCTCTTCCGGCGGGCCATCGCCGACGTCGACCTCGGCGGTCTGCGAATCGCACGGAACCAGCGGGTCAACCTGATGATCGCTTCCGCTAACCGGGACCCCGAGCAGTTTCCCGAGCCAGACCGGTTCGACGTCACACGCCGCGTCGCTAATCACCTTGCGCTCGGCATCGGCCGCAACTCTTGCATCGGAGCCTTCGTCATCCGCATGGCCTCGGCGGTCACCGCCGCCGCGCTTTTGAAGGAATTCCAGGAAGCAGAGCCAACCGGCGCGGTGGAATGGGTCAGCGGCGCCGGATTCTGCTTCCCGGGATCCGTGCAGGTACTGTTGCGCCGCGCTTCCTTGTGCTAAATTTTTAGCATGAGGTGCTCATTCCGGCTCTTGCTCGTAACCGTGACCCTTTTGCTGGCGTCCATGGCCTGTGCCGTCCGCAAGCCGCAAACCTACCGGCTGATCCCTCAGGACCGCAACCGCGTCCTCGTCCCGCCAGGCGTGGCCACTCCGGCCGTGGCGCAAGCAACATTCATTTTGGAGATTCCTTCGTGGCGCCCTCCATGCAATCCCGTGGGAGACGCCGTCGTCATTCAGCCCAGCAGGAAGAAACTCCGCATCACCGTCATGCGCGACGCGCTCGTCCAGCAGCCGCCAGGCTGGCTTGCCCAGTGGACGGCCGAAGCGGAGGCGCAAGGCTGCCTGGCGCCGGGCGCTGGCCTGCAATTCGCATCACGCATCCTCGACTCCGTCCCGCTCGATCCCTCCGCGGCCTACAAGCTCCTGCACGCCGACAATATTCGCAAGGGGTATATCGACCTCGGCACCGAAGATCGCCTGCAGGTGGTCAGTCCCATCATGAAGGCCGGTGTAGCGCCCGACGCTCCTATTCTGGAGACTGCCAACGCTTCCGGGAACGACCGCCAGATCACGCTCGACGTCCGATCCACCAGCAACCTGATCGGAGTCGAGACGGCCTGGTACGCCTTCCAACCCAAGCCGGATCATGTCGGCTCGACTATCGTTCCCATCGCCGCCGAGCGCAGCATTCAAGGCAAGAAGGAACCCGCGGCGGCGCCCATCACGAACTACTTCCAGTTCTCCCCGAGCGCCGCATTCTACCGGCTGTTTTACAAAACCGATCCTGCCGACAACGGCATTACCGAAATCGTCATCACCGCTCCCACGCGCGCGGAACTGGACCGCCTTACGCAAGCGCTCTCCGCCGATTTCAACCTCTGCCAGAAATCCGACCCGGGGATGTGCATGGTGATCCCGCGACGCGTCGCCGTCAATCCTTTCCTGCTGGTGACCGTGAACGGCGCCGAAACCCGGCTGGTCATCGGCAGCTCCGTCCGCAACGCGATCATGGCCGGGGGCGGACCGCTCCGCGGCCAGGAGGTCTTACCACAGTTGTCCGTCCTAAAACCTTATGCCGGCAAGCTGGTCCCCGTCGAATTCGACCGCAGCCGGCAGGAGATCCTCGATTTGGTCTTGCTGGGCGGAGAATCCATCTCCTGGAAGTAGCGCTACCGCCCGATTACCACGCCGACGCCCGAGGGATTGACTTCCAGCCGGTCGATGCGGTGCGCCAACTCGAACGGCCGGCCCACCATGGCGTTGGGATAGAGCACCAGCAGGAAATTCTGAATGAGAAACTGAAGCGCCTTGCCATCGATCTCTACACCCGAGATCTGGACCCGTTCCACGTCCACCGTGGCCTTTCCTCCGGCGGAGCGCAGCCGCGCTGTGACGCTCACCGGCCGCTCGCCATCCAGCAGCATGGACATGAGCCGGCCCGGCTGATACCCCTGCGCGCGCCTGACCTTGCCGAAATCCACCAAGGCGCTGCCGTTCACCACCCCCGGCGCATCGATCGTAAGCTTCGGGCTGCGTACGCCTTCCGGCGCCTCACGCTCGGCGTAGGCCGTCAACTCGCGCAGGCTCAGCTCCACTCGGGCGCCGGCCTGCAGGCGTTCCGCTTCGATCAAGTCGAACTTCTGCTTGGCCGAGGAATAGAAATCGTAAGCCGCCGATAGCGCCCCGGCGATAACCAAAGAGATCACCAGCGAACGCAGCTTCACCCCACAATAGACGGTCCCCACCCCGCTGTCGTTCCGAATTCGGGTCATACCACCCATCCTGTGTGGCTAAGTTCCCAGTTTAACCTGCCCGGCGCACCACTTGATGGAAAACCCGACACATAAAATCAACAGCTTCAACAAGTTAATGTTCTGAGTTTTTTCGCACCAGTTGGCCAGCGTGTTGCATCTGTTTCAGAGCCGATTATGCCGGTTCAGGGTGTAGTTGTGGTCGCCATTGCGGCGCTTCTGGCCGTCATCGCCGTCGAGCGCCTGGTGAGGGCTTGGTTGAAGTACCGCGGTCGCCGGGTAATCACCTGCCCAGAAAACGAGCGGCCCGCCGGCGTCACTGTGGACTCGCGGCACGCTGCGGCGTCCGCCCTGTTCAAAACGCCGGAATTGCGGCTCTCCACCTGCTCACGCTGGCCGGAACGCGCCGGGTGCGGCCAGCAATGCCTGAGCCAGATCGAAGCCGCCCCGGAGGATTGCCTGGTTCGAAACATCCTGCTGCATTGGTACGCCGGCAAGGCGTGCGCGTGGTGCGGCCAGGCGATTGGTCCGATTCCGCTGGGCGGCGCCAAGCCGGCTTTGCTCAAGGGCGAAACGGCATCCGTCGAGTGGAGCGAGGTGCCGGCCGAGCAATTGCACGAGACGCTGGCGGCCTCTTTGCCGATCTGCTTCGCCTGCCATATGGCCAACCGGTTGGTGCGCGAGCATCCGGAACTGGCAGTGAATCGTCCTCGCGTGGAAGGTATTGGCAGATAAGGTTTCAGGTCTTTACATCATGAGAGCGTTGTTTCTCTGCCTCGCGCTGGCAGCCCTGCCGGCAATCGGGGAACAACGGGGAACCTCTTTGGCACCCATTGCGCTCTACACTCAATTCCAGAAGGAACCGCCGCCCGCGGTGCTGGAATCACTCCAGGACGAAGTGGAGTCCATCATGGCCCCGATGGGTCTGCGCTTCGATTGGCGTCCTCTGGCCTCCGCAGGCAGGAACGGAGTTTCGGTCGAACTCGCGGTCATCACCTTCAAAGGCAGATGTGACGCCTCCGGTCTGACGGCTCACGAATCCAAGCCGGGCCCCCTCGGGTGGACCCACATCAGCGATGGCATCATCCTTCCCTTCGCCGACGTGGATTGCACGGGGATGCGTGACTTCATACAAAGGCAACTTCTCGCTGTCCGCGCCGAGGACCGCGAGGAGGCATTTGGCCGCGCGCTCGGCCGAGTGCTGGCGCACGAACTGTACCATATTTTCGCCAACACCACTCGTCACGGTACTTGCGGCGTGGGGAAATCCGCGTACAGCGTCGAGGAATTGCTTTCGCGCGACTTCCAGTTCGAACAGCGCGAATCCCTGGCGCTGAAGTCCAGCCAGGCCCACATCGCGCTGGAGAGCAACTCGACGATCGAACCATAGCGTTGCAGGGCAGGTTGTTCAACCTGCGGACCGATTGTTCAATCGGTCCAGGCGAGCGCAGCTCGCCCGGCATGGTCGCCTGCCTTATCCCCCGCCCGCCGTCGACGGCGTGATCGTAGCCGGATTCCCCGTCTGCTTCAGCTCCCGCTCACGCTGCAACACGGTGACGCCTTTAGTCATCCATTCCTCCTCCGGCGCACCCTTCAGATAATGATCGAACCAGGCGTTGATCCGCCGGTGATAGTCGATCTGGTTGGCCTTCTGCGCTACCGCGTGGTTCTCCCCTTCATAGACCAGCATGAGGCATGGTTTCCCGGCGCGGCGCGCGGCGTTATAAAACTCGATGTCCTGGTGCCAGTCGGACGCGCCGTCATGGTCGCCCACTTCCATGAGTATCGGCGCCGCCAGTTTATTGGCGACGAACGTCGACGAGTTGCGGATGTAGGACACCGGGTCCTCGTACAGCGGAACCTGCATACGCTCCTGCCCGACCTCCACGTGGTTGGTCTCCGGCGCACCGCTATTCCAATAGATCTCGCCCACGCTGGATGAGAGATTGGTCAACGCGCCGCCAACGGCCGCCGCGGCGAACAGGTCGCTGTGCGTCACGATAAACGTGGTCTCGTACCCGCCCCACGAATGGCCCGTCAGGCCAACGTGCTTGGCATCGATCATCCCGCTCTCGAGCACCTTCTTCACCGCCGAGGAGACGCAGTCGAGAGCCGAGATCCCCGGATCGCGCGGCTTGAACGTGATGTCCGGCCGCAGAACGAAGTAGCCGTGCTGCGTCCACACCGCCGGGTTATACGTGTTGCGCTCCGAAGGCGCGGTCCAGTTATGAAGCTGGTTGCTCTCGATCTCATAGATCTGCACGATCATCGGGTACTGCTTGCCCTTCTCGTAGTTGGCGGGATAATACAGCGCTCCCTGCAACCGGTCGCCGTGCGAGTTCTTGTAGTCGATCAATTCCGCGCGGCCCCAGGCGTATTGCGAGGCGAACGGGTTGGTGTCGCTGACCCGCTTGGCGTCCTTCAGGTCCGCGCCCGCGGCAAGAAAGTTGGGGGAATCATCCCAAGCCCCGCTCTGGTAGACCAGCACGTCGGCGTCCTTGGCCTTCTCCAGGCCGCGCACGCCTTTGTCCACGTATATCAGGCGATCCACCTTGCCGTTCTGGAGAAGCGCATAACCCGTCTTCTTGGTCCAGCGGCCTTCCAGGCTCAGGTAGACGGGCTTGTCCAGGTCGATCCACTCGGTGTCGCCGCCGCCCCGGCCGCCGCGCCCGCCGCGCCCGCCCGCTCCGCCACCGGGAGTCACCCGCGTATAACGATGGCGGACCTCCTCCGCGCTGCCATCGGTCAAACGCTTCGGCTTGGTGACACCGTCGGGAAAGACTTCCCACAGATCGTAAGAGTCGTAAACGATCACGCTGTGGTCGTCCTTCGTCCAACCGGCCACACCATACGCCGGCTTCTGGCTCACCGGGTAGTCATTCTCTTTGTTGGTGAAGCCGATCTTCGAATCCTTGGTGATATTGCGGTTGGCGCCGGTCTCCAGGTCGTAGATCCAGAAATCGCCTTCGCGGAAGTTCATGGCGTACTTGCCGCCCGGGCTGAACTCCACCGGCGGAATCAGGCGCTTGGCCACTTCCGCGCGCGCTCCGGTATCCATGTTCACCTTGTACACATCGTCGAAATTGCGCCCGAACATGGCGTCCTTTTCATACGGCGTTCCGTCCAGCGCCAGGGCGCGCGCGCCGTAGCGCGGTAGCCGCACATCCTCTTTGACATTGGTTGAAAGCGGCACCAGGCGGTCGCTCGCCGCCACGTGCCAGGCCGCCGGCGCGTTGCGGTCGCGATCGCGATTGGCCGTCAGCTTCTGCTCGCTGATCACGTTTGCATCCTGCCAGTGCCAGACCTCAACGGTCGGGGGATCGTCGTCGGATTTCTTCACCTCGATCTTCTTGGGCCATTCAGCCACGCCGACATACACGACGGCGCCGTCCTCCGACCACTGCGGCGCGCGCGCTGCCACGATGCGCTGGGGCGCGTCCAC
>Ga0335081_10006089_pt1 | contig 19153 bp, 15 predicted proteins | sample Lox_Sample_35_FD_206713 | JGI IMG/M metagenome (GOLD analysis project Ga0335081, IMG submission 206713) | Soil microbial communities from Loxahatchee National Wildlife Refuge, Florida, United States - Lox_Sample_3.5 | ecosystem: Environmental > Terrestrial > Soil > Wetlands | place: USA...
GTCAGCTTGTCTGCCGCCGCAACGCTGGTCGTTCGACTCGAGCCGATGGATTCCGTCTGGGCCGCCCCCACGGTGTTCTTCTGGCTGGCCCCGACGCTGGTTTCCTGGTTGCTGCCGATGCTGTTGGTCTGGTCGGCGCCGACCGTGAGTTTCTGGTTGGAACCAACGGTCGTTTCCTGGTTGCTGCCGACCTTGATTTTTTGATTGGAACCGATGGTCTCCGAATCATCTACGCTGACGGAAGTGGTGCGGTTGTTGCCAATGGTGTTCGACTGGTTGTTCCCCACACTCGTATTGTGATCGTATTGGGCATTGACGGTCATCTTCTCCTTGCCCGCTGTGTCGTCCATGGAGATTTCGTTGAAGCCTTGACCCTTGTGGGTTTGGGACTTCAGCCCACTCACCACCCCTCTGCCACCGGCATAAGGCGGTTTCTGGTCGGCGTTGTAGACGCTCCCGGTGATAATGGGGCGGTCGGGGTCGCCTTCCAAAAACTCGACGATGACTTCCTGCCCGATGCGCGGCGTGGACATCGAGCCCCAGCCTTTGCCGGCCCAAGGCTGCGACACGCGAATCCAGCACGAGCTGTTTTCGTCGAATTTTCCGTAGCGGTCCCAGTGGAACTGCACCTTGACGCGCGCATGGTCCTCCGTGTGAATCTCGTTGCCCATCGGTCCGACCACAATAGCGGTTTGCGGTCCCTGGATCAACGGCTTGGGCGTGATACGTTGGGGCCGAAACGGACACTTCGCATCCACGGGAACGGCCGTGAACCGGCATTCGTAAAACAGCCCTGCCCTCGCTTGGCCGCTCTCAAACCCGCCGGCCTTGATTTGCATGGAGACGCCGGTAATCAGGTATTCGCGGTTCTGGTCCGAGCGCGGGTTGCCTTTCATGGTGAAGGTGCAACCCGCGGCGACGCCGCGCACCGTGGTTTCGGCCCGCAGGATTTCATACTGGCTCTGCAACTCCTGGATGCGCACTTTGGCGTAAGCCTCCCCCTGCACACGCTTTTCGTATTCTCCGGGGTAGTCATAGACCTCGTAATCGGCCTGCGAACACTCGCGGCTGATGTTCGCGTTGGCCAGCAGGGAAGCCTTGGGCGTTGTGAAATTGAAGTCATTCAGCGCGTATTGACCGGGTTGGACCTGCTGTTCGACGCTCCAATCGGTGATGGTCTCGGCGTTTTCCTCCTGCTGAGAGGTTGGCGGCCGGTAAATCATGGTCTCGTAGCCATCATACGCGTCATGGGCCGAAAGGGAATCGGCCAGCACCAGGGTGTGAGCTTTGTCGGCGTGCTCGAAGTAATAGTAAATTCCTTCGTGTTCCATCAACCGGCTGACGAAATTGAAGTCGGTCTCGCGGTATTGCACGCAGAATTCCCATTCGCGATAGGTGCGCGTCAGTTTGAGTTTGTAGTCCGTGAACCCGTGCTCCTTGAAGACCGCTTCGATGATGTCGGGCACCCGCTGCTTCTGAAAAATCCGGCAATCGGCGGTGCGGGTCAGGAACCACATCCAGGGAACCAGCGTGGCGCCATACACCGCGTAGCTGCCCTGATGTTCGACCTGGGCGAACCGGCTGACATAGCCATTGAAATAGCGCTTTCCCTTCCCGCCAGGCAACTCCAGGCGCACCGTGGCCGCCGTGCCCACGATGTCTTCGAACTTTATGTCCCGATCCTCGCCTCGCAGTTCCACTTCCATTTGAAACAGCCGCCCGAGGCTTTCGTTCAGGGACAAGCTCTGGATGAGGAGCTTATCCTTTCCCAAGGCGGTCGAAACGGCCAGCCGCCGGAATCTTTGTGTGACTGCCATGGCGTTCGAACTTTTTGAGCATAAAGGACAGGCATGGCTAAGTCAAACTTAAGTTTATGATTATCCCCACTTCCTTGTGTTTGCAGGCACGGCCCAGGAGGAGGCAGGCAAACAATTTTCAACGCGACCATCTGGCCTGGATCATGGCGACCCACTGTTTCGGGTCTTTGCCCGGTGGGGCATCGAATCGGAAACAGGCTTTGAACGTCTCGGCAGACGCACTGACCATTACGTTGTAATGCGGCCCCTTGTCGTCGTCCACGTCAATCCGCAGGCTGTGGTACACGGGCGCCTTCCCGCCACCTGAGTTGCGGTTACTTTCCACACCGATGAATTGACCTTCGTTGTGGCGCATCGTGCCGACCTGCCGATGCACCGGAGTCGTGCATGAATAACCGAGGTCTTCAAGCGATTTCATGAACGAAGCGATGCGCGGCGCAACCCGCTTCAGGGCCTCCTTCATCTTTGCGTCCCGCCAATTCAACGCCGCGTTCCGCGCGCGTTCGCGGTAAACCCACGAGCCGGTCGAGGAAAGGACCTCGTCTTTCCTCGCCTTGTTCCATTCCATTTCCCCTTTGGGCCCAACCACCATTTCTGCCATACCGAACTATGGATGAGGAGTTACCAAGCTGTAAGCGCGCCCTAGTCGAACGCAAAGTTGAAATTGCCGTCCGCCACACTGACGTGAACGCGGTTGGCCGGCACCCCGCTGACAAGGCGGCCGAGGAATTCGCGCCCAATCTCGGGCAAAATGGTGTTGGTGATCAGCGCGTCCACCATGCGGGCACCGCGCTCCAGTTCGCTGCAACGCTGGCCAATCAACTCCGGCACGCTGGCGTCGTAGGTGAACGGCACTTTGTGGTTTTCCTTCACCCGCTTCTCCACGCGCGAAAGGTTCAGCTTGATGATCCGCTGCAACACTTCCTTGCTGATCGGATAAAACGGAACCACCATCAGCCGGTTCAGCAACGCGTCGGGAAAGACCTTGGTTAGCGGCCCGCGCATGGCCTTCTCCATGCCTTCGGCGTTCGGCATCAACTCAGGGTCCTTGCACAGGTTTATGATCACGTCCTGCGCCGCGTTGCTGGTGAGGATGATGATCGTGTTCTTGAAATCAATGTACTTTCCCTCGGCGTCCTCCATCCAGCCCTTGTCAAAAACCTGGAAGAAGATTTCGTGAACATCGTGGTGCGCCTTCTCCACTTCGTCCAGCAGCACGACGCTGTAAGGACGGCGTCTCACCGCTTCGGTAAGAATGCCCCCTTCACCATATCCAACGTAGCCGGGCGGCGAACCTTTCAACGTGGAGACGGTGTGCGCTTCCTGGAACTCGCTCATGTTGATGGAAATCATGTTTTGCTCGCCGCCGTAAAGAGCCTCGGCGAGTGTGAGCGCGGTTTCGGTCTTGCCGGTGCCGCTGGGGCCGACGAGCATAAACACGCCGATGGGGCGGTTCGGGTTGTCCAGGCGCGCGCGGCTGGTTTGGATGCGGCGGGCGATGGTTTCGAGTGCGTGACGCTGGCCAATGACGCGGCGTTCCAATATGTCCGCCAGCTTGAGCACCTGTTCGATTTCGTTCTTTACCATGCGGCCTACAGGAATACCGGTCCAGTCTGCTACCACGCTCGCAATGGCGTTGGCGTCCACGCTGGGAAAAATCAGCGGTGATTCGCCCTGGAATTGTTTCAGCTTTTCCTGGAGTGCCTTCAACTCGGCGAGCAATTGGTCGCGTTCCTCCGGCGTGATCGCGTTCTTCGGATCCGCCGGTTTCATTTCATTGGGCGCAGCTTCAATGGTTGAACCGGCCGCCCGGAGTTTGGCGCGCAATTCAAGAATTTTGCCGACAAGTTCCTTTTCCCCACCCCAGTGCTTTTCCAGCCCGGCGAGCGATTCCTTCTCTTTCGCCAGCGTTTCGCTGATTTCGGCAAGGCGAGCCTGGTGATCGAGGCCGGTGGCGTTTTCGCGTCCCAGAATTTCCGACTCGGTTTCGAGCGCCTGAATGCGGCGCCGGCAATCGTCCACCTCCGGTGGCACGGCGTGCTGGCTGACCGCGACGCGGGCAGCAGCGGTATCAATCAGGCTCACCGCCTTGTCGGGTAATTGGCGTCCGGCGATGTACCGGTGCGACAGCCGCACGGCGGCATCAATGGCCTCATCGAGGACCTGCACTTTGTGATGCTTCTCGAACGGCACCATCACCGCGCGCAGCATACGGATGCACTTGGCTTCGTCCGGTTCCTCCACTTTCACAACCTGGAACCGGCGGGTCAGGGCAGGATCCTTCTCGATGTGCCGTTTGTATTCGTCCCAGGTGGTCGCGCCGATGGTGCGCAATGTGCCGCGCGCAAGGGCGGGTTTAAGAAGGTTCGCCGCGTCGCTGGCGCCGCTGCCGCCGGCACCCATCAGCGTATGCGCTTCGTCAATGAACAAAATGATCGGCCGGGGCGACGCCTGAATTTCGTCAATCACGCTCCGCAGGCGCTGTTCGAATTCACCTTTCATGCTCGCGCCGGCCTGGAGCAAACCGACGTCCAGCGCGCGGACACTGACGTCGCGCAGCGCAGGCGGCACGTCACCGGCCAGGATGCGATGCACGAAACCTTCGACGACCGCGGTTTTGCCGACGCCGGCCTCGCCGGTGAGGATGGGATTGTTCTGGCGGCGGCGCATGAGAATATCCACGCACTGCCGGATTTCCTCGTCGCGACCGGTGACGGGATCAATTTCACCCTTGCGCGCTTTCTCCGTCAGATCAACGGTGAACCGCTTCAAGGCTTCCTGTTTGCCCATTTCCGCGGGCGGAATTGCGCCGCTGGTCTCACCCGGGGCGGCACCCGCGCTCAAGCCCGAGCCGTCACTGGCACGCAGCGCGTCTTCGGGCGAACCGGCGACGATTTTGGCAAAGTTGTCGGTGAGCGTTTCGAGTTTAATTTTGAGCAGTTCGCGGGAGATGGCGAGGAACTTGTGCTTCAATTCGCTGTTCAGGAAGCCGACGACCAGATGGCCGCTGCGGACCTGGAACTCGCCGAACATCAGCGTGCCATAAACCCAGGCCCGCTCAATTGCGTTGGGGATGTCCGGCGAAAAATCGGCGATGGCCGTTGCGCCGCGCGGCAGATTGTCCAGCGCTGCGATGAGGTCGGCGGCGAGCCGGGAACTGTCGAGCTGGAAATGTTTGAAGATGCGGTGCAAGTCGGTGTCCTGGTTCTGCAGCAACTGGTGGAACCAATGCACGGTCTCGACATACGGGTTGCCGCGCATCTTGCAGAAGATCGTGGCGCCCTCGATTGATTTGTAACCGATGCTGTTCAGCTTGCCGAAGAGAGTGGTTCGTTTGATTTCAGCCATGTTGTAACCTTGCTTGACGTTGTTTTAACGGGGTGAGCGGGACATCACAATCAATTTCTTGGCGGGTTCAAAATCAGGTCCTCCGCATCGTGTGTAAACGGCCGGGTTTTCAGCCAGGCGGTCCAGCCAAGACACCCCGCCCGGCCCAATTGCGTGCCGGGGACCTCGCCGGCTTCCAGCACGAGTTGCGATTCCCAGAAATAATGTTCACCGCAATAGTTGAGCACCCAGTGCCGGAGCCGTTGGAACGCGCTGCCGGTCGGGAGCATGCGTTCGTAATCCTTGAATTTCATCGGTCCCAGCCGGATCCGGAATTTGAGTTGGGTATCATAAAAGCGTGAGCCCAGGATGGTGTTCATGCCGAGACTGCCGGTCTGAGGCGATTTCCCCAGTTCGCAGATGCTGTCCGGCGGCAGGTCCATCCAGTGCCCGACAAAAGTTTGCAGTTCGGTCTGGATTTCGAAGTACTCCCTGAGGATGGCCGCCAATCCCTCGGCCGTGCGGGTCTGGCACGCCAACCGGCCGGCAAAGTAGAGTTTGGCCCAGTCCTGAATGGAATCCCGGTCCCGCAGCGCCTCCATGCCGAAACCGAAGGAACTGCCTACAAACAGGTTGAATCGCCGGTCGGTGCTGCGGTCAAGGTCAAGAGCCTTCTGATTGTCAGCCCAGGCCCGGTAGAAGAAGGAAATCAGCCGGTGATGAAATACGTTCAAAAACGCCGGCAACGTCCGGTCATGATAATGCAGCGCCCGCTCGCAGGCGTACTCAGTCAGGTGGAGCGGCAGCGGAGCGTTGGGTCCCAGCACGCCGAAGAAGCGGACGAACAGTTTCGGGCAGGCATCCTGTGGTCTCTGCTCGAGGGCCTCGAGCGTGGACGGAGCAAAGGCGAGCGACGGGTTCTGACAAAACCGCACCGCGTCCTGCGCCGGCGACAACGACCAACCGACGCGCGGCAGGTCGGGCCGGCTGTTTTCCAGGAGCCGAACGGCACGGAAAAAATCGAAGGCAAACGGGCTGCGGGCCAGTTCGCCGATCAGATTATCTGGCGTTTTCCGGTCTGGGCTGGCCATCGCATGATCTCCCCGCGTTGTTGCGTTTGGATAACGGTTTCAGTAAACGAGTTGAGGGACACGTATTTGGCAAAAAATTGTTCCAGCACCGCGCCGAGAATGAAGGCGCCGGTCCCTTCAAAGGCATTTTCGTCGAAGGTCAGCGTGATTTCCAGGCCGCGGGCGAAGGTGATCGGTCCCGGCGTTCGGACGCGCCTGACGATGGGCCGTGATCGCACTTTCAGCAGTCCATCGATCTGCCTGAGGGTCTGCCGGTCATTGGCGTTGGCGTAGAGCCGGAGCATCTCCCGCAGGGCGGCGACGCCCTCCTCCCCCTTGGAATCAATCAACGAAAAGTAATTCAGCGAGAGATGGCTGATCAACCGCCACGAAAACCGGCCTTCGGCCTGCGACGGCCGCGGCAGCGTCGGGTTGCTCAGGCAACGGATGGAGGTCACAGGGGCGCTGATATCCATCGTGAAATCCGTGGGCCCCACACCCACCGCCATCTGGATCGGCAAATGGCGGTTGGTGCACAGCGCCTTGATTCCCAGTTGCCGCAGGTCGGTCCGGTACGGCGCAGAACTGGCATCTACCAGCGACAGATATAGCTCGGTGCCCGCGTAGGCGGAACGGCGTCCAAACTGTTTTTCCTTCGCCGTCATGACGCGCGGAACGCGGTTCAGTGTGTAAAACGCACCAACCTCCACGTCCGCGTCTTTGGCCAGGTAGAACGGACGAAACTCCTGTTCCTCCCCCGTTTCGGCGCCGTAACCGGTAACGGACTGGATTTCGAAGACCTCGAAATCCAGCGGGCGGTTGTGGTCCGCCACCACGTGAAACTCGGTGAACTTGTCGGAAAGGGCGATGCGGTCCAGTTGCTTGGGAAACAAGTTGATGACGGGAGTGCAGAACAATTCGAACGAAGAAGCATTGACGCGGTTCTCCAGCCGTGTGTCCGCCACCCGCAGAGGCAGGATCAGGTCCAATTGATCTCCGGAAACCAGGTGCAGGGAATCGCCAAACCCCTCGAAACCCAGAAAGAGAAACCGTTGCGGGAAGGCGAAATACTCGCGGAGCAATCGGTATCCCTCGAAACTGCGCGGGCTGGCGGGCAGCAGCGCTTCTTCCTCCGAGAAACCGACGCGATGCACGTTCTCCGCGGACAGTGTGGCCAGAGTTTTGCCCCGCTCAGCCGGCGACTGGAGGACGAGGGCGGTTTTGTGCGCCAAGACCTGTTCATAGATCATGGCCGGCAATTCATCCGCTCCCCGGAGATAAACATCGAGCGGTGCAATCGCCATGTCTTTGAACGGTACCGGGATGGTGGACGCCAGACGCAGGCGGAGGGCAGCCTTGGCCTGCAATTCGGCGGGCAGGTTCAACTCGGCAACGTCCCGGGTGAAATAGCGGACCTCGGCGATTCGCAAAGGCAGCAGGCGGACCTTGTGCGCCGTCTGGAACGTGCAAGCCGTCCGCTCGCCCTTGCCCAGGTTGCTCCGCAGGAGCGTGCCGCGGGGAATCGGGACGCCGGCGGCCAGTGCGGCGTCGTTCTGTTCCGGATCAAAACGCACCACCGCCATGGAAGGGATCGGCGAAAGGTAATGCGGATAAATGGTTTCCAACAGCGACTGGGTGAACCGCGGGAATTCGGCGTCGAGCTTCAGATGAACCCGGGCGGCCAGCCAGGCGAAGCCTTCCAGCAACCGCTCGACAAAGGGATCGGGACAAATCTCCTTGGCATCCATGTCCAACGCCAGGCGCCCGGCGATTTTGGGAAATTCCCGCGCGAATTCTGCGGCCGTTTCCCGCAAGTGGCGCAGTTCGGTGTTGTAGTGATCCAAAAGCCGCTCATCCATTGCTGGCGTCTCCCAGGTTGCACTGCCCGGTTTCCAGGTCGATGTTCGTTTTGATGAACAGCTTCTCCGGGATCGGGTTGGCCCATAATTCGCCGAATATCTCAAAGGACACCATGTTTCTCTCGATGGTCGCCTTGACGGTGAGAGTATGATTGATGATGCGGGGTTCGAACAACTGAATGGCCTCCAACAGTTCGCGTTCGAGTTCGTCCATGTTCGGGGCGATCAGCCCGCACAACTGGCGGGTGCCGAAATTGATCACCGATCGCTCGGCTTCGGGATAATCGCTCAAACGAAATTCTCTCCGGCCTTCCACCGGCAGGTGCGCGCTGGCGTTGAACAGCCATTCCAGGTCGCGCAGGACCCCGCGCTTGTAACGCTGCAGCGAAATGACCCGCTGGTTGCGGCTCTCTTCCGTCTTGTCCGGTTCGTCGTCGGTGAGGCGATCCAGCAGACACGGCTGCAACTTTTCAAGTGGCGTCAATTCGGCCATAGGCCTTTTCAGGATGCTCCGTCAAAACGACATTATGAAACCGGCGCGAAATCAATCGTCCGGCATTCGAGCAACGGGTATTCCTCGTTGTCGGTAGTCAGGATCCGCTGGCCCAGGCCCAGGCTATATCCTTCCTCGCGTTCGTTCCATTCGGTCTTGCGGGCCAGGCGAAGCGGATCGTTCCCGGCGCTCTCGGTGCCGGGATAACGCGTTGGAATATGCCCGGAAGCCTCGCCCCCATTGGCCCAGACGAACTGGGCTGGCACCCAGACCAGATCCCGCAGATCCGTGGGTGGTTCAAGATGGATAAGTTTAATCCGGCAGAAAGGAATCCAATAATAGCGGCCTTCGACAATTGCCTCGAGCATTGGTCCGAGACGGGGGTCGGCATCGGCGATCCACTCGAACGGTTTGCCGTTCACCTTCCCGACGGACGCCGGCGCTTCCTCAAAGGCTTTGTCCCTCAGTTCCCGGGCGGCACTGAGCTTTCCCTGGGCCACAAGTTCATTGGCCTGGATGAGCCAACTCATCCACGGTGCAGGTTCGCCAAACACAATCGGAGTATGCGTGCCCGCGAAAATCTGGCCGCGCAGAACCTCACACTGGACGACCGGCTGGAAGATGCGGGCGAGCATCATCTGTTCGGAGCCCATGCCGGCCAGCACATCCAACTGATTCAGCGCGCGTTTCCACAGGCCCAACACGCTCAGGGTTTGAAACAGGAAAACCCGGAGCCGTGGGTCCGCCGCGTCCTTGCGCACCGCCTCCTGGAGGGTGGCCAAAGCCTCCTCCACGCGCCCGGCTTGGAGGAGTTCTTCGGCTTTCATTCAATTTGCGTTTCCGGCGCGGCTGCCATCCCACACACCCGCCGAGCACGACCGGTTAAACCAGGCCAATTGACGCACTGACCTGTCAATCCTGCGCGTTGGCCGCGATATCCCATTCCATCGGGATGGCCGTGCCGGCCGCACCTTTATCGTCCTGCGGCGTGTAGTCGAGATGCACCTTGGCAAAGTTCAAGGTGACATTCTCGGTCAAGCGATCTTCCCCACCCGAACCACCGGTCGTAACCGAAGTGACGAGCACCTGAGTAAGTTTAATTTTGATGTATTCCAGCGGTTTGTCACCAGCCTTGCGAACCGTCAACAATGCTTCCTTAAGGTGCGTGCCTTTGCAGCTCGCCAGCATCAGCTTGGGCGAAGCACTGTCCACATACTTGGTGAAACTGAGATCCTGGACGTTTACCTTGCCGGCGCCGGCGCCGCCGCCGACATGTCCCGAGCCCGAGTTAGACAGTCCCCATGACCAGGACAGCACGTCAACTTCCTTGGTGTGCTTCTTGTCTTTCGATTCTCCGTCAATCGTGTCGATCTTAATAAACATGTCAACTGCCATAGTAATGCCTCCTCTGTTTGTTTCTACAATTTGGTTTGGTGTTTTCGATTTGTGCCTGTGATCAAGTCACTGTCTCCCGCTATTTGCCTCCTTTCGCCGATGGCAATTTGGAAACCAGCCGCAGCGAAACCGTCAGGCCTTCCAACTGGTAATGGGGCCGCAGGAAAAACTTCGAACTGTAATAACCGGGGTTGCCCGGCACTTCTTCCACCTTGACCTCCGCGTCCGCCAGCGGACGCCGGGCCTTGTCGCTCTCTGAAGCAGTGGCGCTGTCCACACAGTAGAGCTTGATCCAGTCATTCAACCAGCGCTCCATGTCGGCGCGTTCCTTGAACCCGCCGATCTTGTCGCGCACCATGCATTTGAGGTAATGGGCGAAGCGGCACGTGGCGAACAGATAGGGCAACCGCGCCGCCAGGTTCGCGTTGGCCGTGGCATCCGGATCATCATAGGCCGCCGGCTTCTGCAGGGACTGCGCCCCGACAAATACGGCGTAATCCGTGTTCTTCCAATGCGACAGCGGCATCATTCCGTTTTTGGCCAGTTCGGCCTCGCGCCGGTCCGTGATGGCAATCTCGGTCGGGCATTTCATATCCACGCCGCCGTCGTCGGTCGGGAACGTGTGAACCGGCAACCCTTCCACCATCCCGCCGCTCTCCGCGCCGCGAATCCGGGCGCACCAGCCCCACAATTTGAAGGACCGTGTGATGTTGGTCCCCATGGCGTACGCGGCATTGGACCAGACGTACTTGTTGTGGTCCGCGCCTTCCGTGTCTTCCTCGAACTCGAATTCGTCCACCGGATTGGTCTTGGCGCCGTAGGGAATTCGCGAAAGGAAGCGGGGCATCGCCAGGCCGACGTAGCGGGAGTCTTCCGAATCCCGCAATGAGCGCCATGGCGCATACTCGGCGGTTTGAAAAATCTTGGTGAGGTCGCGCGGGTTGCTCAACTCCTGCCATGATTCCATCCCCATCAGACTGGGCGCAGAAGCGGCAATGAACGGCGCATGCGCGGCGGCGGCAATCTGGGCCATCCCGCCCAAAATCTCCACGTCCGGGGCCGTATGGTCAAAGTAATAATCACCAATCAAACACCCGTACGGCTGGCCGCCCGGAGTGCCATATTCGTCTTCGTACAGTTTTTTGAACAGGGGACTCTGGTCCCACGCCGTCCCCTTGAATTTCTTGATTGTATTGCTGACATCCTTTTTCGAGATATTGATCACCCGAATCTTCAGCATCTCGTCCGTTTCCGTGTTGTTGACCAGGTGGTGCAGTCCGCGCCAGGTGCCTTCGAGTTTCCGGAAATCTTCATGGTGGATGATTTTATTGACCTGCTCGGACAATTTCTGGTCGATCGCGGCAATGATGGCTTCAATGGTTTTGACCGCATCATCCGAAATCAGCTTCGTCGTGCTGAGTGCCTGTTCCGCCAGCGTGCGGACTGCGGCTTGCACCGCCGATTTCTTTTCCTCGGTCTTCGGTTTGAACTCTTTTGCCAGCAGCGCTTCGAACTCGGTCAGTTCGGCCGGCGCGGCAGCGGCGCCTTCGGTCTGGGCCTGGGTAGTGGGGTCAGCCATAATCTATTCCTTCCTGGTTTCGTTTAGGTGGATTGGCCTTCGGGCTTCGGGGCGGCAGCCAGTGATTTCAACAGCGTCGGATCATTCAACGCCTTGGCGATCAATTCTTCTGCGCCGCTCTTGCCGTCCATGTAGGTCAACAAATTCGAAAGCTCGGTCCTGGCCGTCAGCAGCTTGTTGAGTGCATCCACTTTCTTCGCCACGGCCGCCGGAGAAAAGTCGTCCATGCTTTGAAAGGTAAGTTCCACATTCAGATTGCCCTCCCCGGTCAGGGTGTTTGGCACCTGAAAAGCCACGCGCGGTTTGCACGCCTTCATCCGATCGTCGAAGTTATCCACGTCAATTTCAAGAAACTTGCGGTCCGCGACCGGGGCCAGCGGTTCCGCGGGCTTGCCGGAAAGATCCGCCATGACCCCCATGACGAACGGAAGTTCAATTTTCTTCTGGGCCCCATACAGTTCGACATCGTATTCGATCTGCACCCGGGGCGCGCGATTTCGGCTGATGAATTTTTGGCTGCTGGCTTTGGCCATAAAAGCTCCTTCGGGGTATAATTAGTTAATTAAGACTTCTCTCTGTACATGCGCACAATGGTCATACCGTGCAACTCTCCAAACGACCTGTATCTGTCAAGTTTTCGCATCTCGCCCCCGGTTGTCAACAGGAATTTTTCGTGAAAATTCATCCCCTCTATTCTTTGGGCTTATCTCCCGTGATCCGCTGAATTTCCTTCACCGAATCCGGCGACATGTCATCTATGATTTCCATGAAATCCATCGCGGCCAGACGCTGCGCCCGGCGGACGACGTACGGCACCGGGCTGGATGGCTCATATTTGCGATAATAATCACAAATCTTTCCCAGCATTTTGACCACGTCCTGGCGGGACTGGATATCTCCGGAAATGGCTTGAGACGTCGAAGCCGGGCCAGCCGAACCCGCCGGCTGACCAGCTCCGCTATCGGCTCCCGCCATTTCGGCGGCGCCTCCACCCGACACATAAACCGCGAGGCGCTTCTGAATCTCCTTCAACTGCTTCGGCAGTTGCTCCAGATCCGGCGCCTTGTCGGCACCGACTTTTTGGGTCAGAAACTGATCAATGGCTTCGGCCATTCGAATCGATTCGGCCACCGCCTGATTGACCGCCTCGAGGACGCCGACGTCGGTGTCACGGAAAGCCGCCTCAATCTGCGCGGCGGCTGGCGCCGCACTTCCGTCCGGACCCGTGGCGCCTGTCTCACTCCGCAGAATATCGGCGAAACTGAACCGTCCCATCCGCGCGGAATCGGTCAGTGGCGTTTCCTGCAATCGTTGCAGCAAACTCATGGGGTCGCCGAATGTGCCCAAAGGCGTGGCCAACGCTGCGACGATATTCATCCGTTGCGTCGGATCGTTATTGTCCGTGGCATCGAGCTGCGGATAAAACGAATCCCAATATTGTTCCAACAATCCCTTTATGAGGGCCAGCCCTTCCCGGAAGGCGGGCAAACCATCGGTTTTCAACCCCGCCAGGGACAAAGTGGTGGCCAGGCGCAGATCTCTGGAACGGGGCCACAATTCGAGACATCGGTCCCGCAACAGTTTCCAGTCCGGCGGTTCCGCGGGGGAAAACTGCGTCTCCGGCTTGCCCCGCATGATGACGTCCAATTCCTGGAAGCCGGGGTCATAGGCAAGGTCTTCGCCGCAGGGCTTCTCGCTCGAAACCGGCTTAAGTAAATCTTCCGCTTTGATCATAGTTCCTCCAATGCTGTTTCGAGCAGAGGTTGCCAATTTTCTAAAACCTGTCCAGCCTGATTTCGAGCGGCCCGCCGCCGCCGCAGGAAAAAATCTTTTCCTGTCCGCCCAATCGGGCATGCCCTAACCTCGACCCGATCTTATGAGCACAATAGCAGCGTCAGAGTATGATACGGTTCCCTACCCCAGCGCGATCTATCCGCAAACCCACCCGGACCGCCTGGCCACGTTGGCACAGCTCTTCGGAATGCAGCCGGCGCCGGTGGAACAATCGCGTGTGCTGGAATTGGGGTGCGGAGACGGAAGCAATCTGATCGCGATGGCCTGCACGCTGCCGGCCAGCCGGTTTCACGGCGTTGATCTGGCCTGCGCGCCGGTCGCCAGGGGCAATCGCGTGATCGAAGCCTTGAAGCTTTCCAATGTCCGCCTCCAACAGATGAACCTGCTGGAAATGCCCAGGGACCTTGGAACTTTCGATTACATTCTCGCGCACGGTCTCTACTCCTGGGTGCCGGCCGATGTGCGGGAAAAAATCCTGGCCGTCTGCCACGACCACTTGGACGAGAATGGTGTGGCGTACATCAGTTACAACGCCTATCCCGGCAACCATCTGCGCGACCTGGCGCGGCGCATCACGCGGTTTCACGTGCGGCAGTTCTCCGAAGCGGGCGAACAGGTGCGCCAGGCCCGAACACTGCTGAAGTTCCTGGCGGAAGCCAAATCCAAGCGCGGCCACTGGCAGGACGTGCTCCAACAACAGTTCGACCGCGTTCAACGGTACATAGACGCGGGGTTTTATCACGACGACCTGAGCGCCATCAACCAGCCATTTTACTTCCACGAATTCAACGAAGCCGCCAACCGCCACGGGCTCCAGTTCCTTGCGGAAGCAGACTTCACTGACATGCAAATCGCCGGGTTGACCGAAGAAGCCACGTCGGTTTTGAGTAAGATGGAGCAATGCAATCTGGTGGCACGGGAGCAATACCAGGACTTCATCGAAGGCCGCTCGTTCCGTCAAACCCTGTTGTGCCGCCAGGAGAGGAAGTTGGAGCGGGAACTGAAACCCGAACGCGCCTTCGACTTGCTCGCGGCCGCAGATACCAGTCCTGCGCGGTCGGACGCCGGCCTCACAAACCGGACGATGGAGGATTTTCAGCGCGGCAAAGCGGTGATTGCCACCAGCCACCCTGTGCTCAAGTCAGCTCTGGCCCTTCTGGGCAAAGTCTGGCCGCGCCGGGTGCCGTTCGGGGAACTGCTCGACACAGCTCGCGCGCGTGCCGGCACACCTTCAACCGATGGGGAGGCGGATCGCCGTGACCTGGGTGAGTTTCTGATCCGCTGCTACGGCGTCGGCTTCGTTGACCTCCACACCTTTCCTTCAATTTTTGTGACGGAAATCCCGGAGCGCCCGATGACCAGCCCGCTCATTCGCTGGCAACTTCAGCAAGGGCCTTCCATTTCCTCGCTGCGACATCTTCCGCTGAAGATCGAAGACGCGCTCGGCCGCGAGTTGCTGGCGTTGCTGGACGGAACACGCGACCGGGCAGCTCTGCTGGAGGAACTGGGCAAGTTGGTGACTTCCGGGGCGACGCCCCTTTATCGCGAGGGCAAGCCCGTCACCGAGCTGAAGACAGCACTTGAGGTGCTGTCCCGCCAGTTGGAGCCCAACCTTCAGATACTGGCCAGGCTGGGAGTGCTCACAGCTTGATGCCGCAGGCCAGCTTTCAGAGAGACCAGGTCCCTAGAGTGAAGTTGCCCCCGGCTGAGTCAACTCAGGGGTAATCTAAATTTGCGCGAAACCGGCGGGGAAGGATCTGCGGCCCAGCTTTGTCTTGACGGCCTCAACACAATTCCGTAAGGTTGAATCATGCTAAAAATTAGCCGGATTACACGATTAGTCAGATTCCACCATCGGTGAGTTGAATCGTCTGAGAAAGGATGCAATTATGGCTTTACCCACAATACCCCACCCGAATGTGCATAATGCGGTTGTCAAGGCTCAACAGTTGGCTGCCAAGGGTAAACAAACGGTTGACCAGTTGGCCGCCAAAACCAAACAGGACGAACAACAATTGGTTGCCAGGATTAAACAAGCGGTTGATCAATTGGCCGCCAAGGCCAAACAAGATGAGCGACAATTGGTTGCCGGCATTAAACAAGCCGTTGACCAGTTGGCCGCCAAGGCTAAACAAGATGAGCGCCAGTTGGTTGCCGTCATTAGACAAGCGGTTGATCAGTTGGCCGCCAAAACCAAACAAGATGAGCGACAATCGGTTTCCGGGATTAAACAAGCGGTTGACCAGTTGGCCGCCAAGATTAAACAAGATGACCGGCAATTGGTTGCCGGGACAGAAATAGTGCTTTCTGCGGTGCGCAACCCAGTGGTGTATGGTACGAGGGTACAGGATGGCTGTCGGTATCAGTATGACGAAACATCCGAGGAATGGAAAACGGCCTGTTTGCCCTTACCGTGCTCGACTGCCGTGCAGTTTCCCGGCTATGCGACTGCGGTGATTCCCGGGACCATAAACGGGGTTGCCGTAATCGTTCAACTGTGGAAGGGGCGGTGCGAACGTCTTTGTGGAACTCGATTGAACTTTCCGGGTGGGGTTGGCGCCGAAGTGGGCATTTATATTAAAGGTCAACCCGGGGATAAAATGTGGTGGCCCGCGCCCTATGTTATCCCCGGATTTACTACTTCAATTTCCTGGCATCTTGTAAACCCATCAACCCGGAAAGTGTTTCTGGATGCCCCGACACAAACAACGTACTGGCGCAACCGATGGATGACCATTCAGAGCTATAATCTCTACCAGCAGAACTGTAACGGGCTGGTTCCCAATTACACAGGCTACACTCTCAATTACACAATCAACGGCGCGCAGCAAACGGCCTGGTAGCGGACTATCTTCGGCCTGGTTGGCCGTGCCGCGAGAATCCCAACTTCCGATAAACACCAGTCATGGTGAACATTTCAGGTTGAGACCGGGAGCACCGGCATCTCGTCAGCTCACGCGCATTTTCAACTGCGCCGGGCAGCGCGGAACCCGGCTTTGAATCCGCGTTGGAAGGCTTGATTGAGCAGGGCCACGTATTGTTCGGCATTCGCGAGGTCGCCGCAGTTCAACACCACTCTTCCCGATTCGTCCACGACCCGGATATGGCCTTCGCTTGACTGCACCCGATACGGCGATTCGATCTCGTTCATAAGGGATTTGTAACATAAAACAAACGCTTCGCCAGTCTGCGCCACCTCACCTTTTCCCGGACCGAATTGAATGTAAAAGTGCAGCTCTGAGCCTTTCCTGCACAAACCAGGAGCAGGTGACGCAAGCGTCCTGATTCAGATTTTGCCAATGAAGCAAGGCGTCACGAAACTCGCTTGCCCGCGCATGCCAGCCTGGCTGCCAATACATCAGGCGACCGCGTCCAACCCGTGAATCTCCTTCTCGGCGGCGGGCTTGAGGGCAACGAAAGGGACACCGCCGGTCAGCATGGCGACCGCGTAAGCGCCACGTCCGACGCGGCCGTTGCCGTCGGTGAAGCCGTGCGAGCGCACCACGGCACCGAAAAGGTAGCAGGCGAGATCAGACCATTTCTGGTCGCCGTGCGCCGGAAGGGTGATACCCTGCGCCAGCTCAAAAGTCTTTTCGAGCAGGAAGCCTGCCCCGCCGGTGCTCGGGTACGGCGCCTCCATCGCCGGCCCGCGAGTCGGTCGCAGCCCCACTTGATTGACCAACTGCGTGTGCAACCAGCGGAGCGTGTCCTCGGCGCGGATGTCCTTGCCGGTCGAAGCCGTGTGTAATGCGCTCCGAACCTTCGCCCGATTGACGGGGGCATTCGGATCATCGGCCGATTTCACCAGGCTGTTGGACGAGGAGACAATCCAGGCGGTGGCCTTGTCCAGATCGGAATCGGTGGCCTTGGCGCCGTAGTCGGTGACGGCGAGTGTCTTCCCGGCCAGGTTGGCATGGAAAGACCCCAAGCGAGCCTGCACCTGCAGCTTGCCCAGATAATAGTGTCCCTGCAGCACGCAATTGATTTCGTGCTGAAAAAGCTGCGATAAACCCTCCCAATAGCCCTTCTTGTTGTCGGATTTGTAGACCGCCTTGCCGCCCATGGCGAACTTGTTCCAGAAAGCGAGGATACTCGCGTCGCAGTGTTGCTTGCCGATCAGCCGCTCAAGTTGCTTGACGGTGGCAAGCGACTTCGCTTGCTTCGTGAACTCTTTCTGTTCGAGTTCGACCCAATCCGACTTTTTGCCAAAAAGACCCATAATTAGTGCATTCGAATGAACTGAATGAAATCCTCCAATTGATTTCCATCCGCTGTTCGAGGCCATCGGGCCTGAGCGGAACCACACGGTTGCGAAGGGATTGCTCCCACGTTTTCACGCATTGCTGAATTCATCGCTGCTCTGGACATTGGCATGATTGGCATTTGCATGCCTCGATACACGGTATTTTATTCTTCACTCCCTTGATACTGGTGAACTCCAGCACCCCGCGGCAGCCCTGCCCCACCCCTCGCGGCTTGAAGCAGGCTGGCTGTGAACTGCGTTGCTGTCAAGCGAATCATATTCCGATCCGGGCGCGCGGGCATCGGTGATACACCCGCGCCAGGGAGAGGTTGAACTGCGGCTGTTTCTCTGATTCGTTGTGCGCTTGGAGGATGCGTTGCGCCTCGTGCTTGTCGCCCGTCTTGAGGGTCTTTTGTTCGTCAGTGATTTTGCTTTTGAGGGAGAAGACGCCCCAAGGACGCCGGACCAGACCGAATGCTTGTTTCATCGTTTCACTCATGGTTAGCCATTTTGTTAGCCATCAATCCGACCCCACAAGGGGGGTTCAAACTGACCCTCGTCCATTCTGGCGCGTGAGGCGCCGCGGCGCTGCCAGACCGATGGCGGGCGGCGGCGTGAGTGCTGACAGTTGCCGGCCGATTTCAATTTACGAGGCCTGAGAGCTAAAGTTACAGGCACTGTGAGAGGCAATTCTTTCATATAATCATTCTTGGACAAGGATGCTTTGAAGGCTTAGGTTGGCATATCCGAAACAAAGCCGACTCCGGTCAGGATCAGGCGCTGCCAAAAGAAAACGCGATGGCTTGCGTGGGAGTAAACATCGGCGCCCTGACGGTGAAAATGGTGACATTGCGGGGAAATGACCGGATTGCCCAGGTTATGCCGCATCTAGGCCGGCCGCTGGAAGTGCTCAAAGAACGTCTCGCCGGCCCCGATTTCGCCGATGCCGAATTTTTCGGCTTGTCCGGTCACTTGGGTCACCTCTCAGAGGTGGCCGCCATTCAGCGGGCACTGAGAGAGCTGGATGCTCATCTTGACGCCGTGGTTTCATTGGGAGGCGAGTCGTTCCTGGTTTATCTGCTTACGGACGGAAGGATTATCAACGTTTTGTCGCACAACAAATGCGCCGCCGGGAGCGGGGAGTTTTTTGTGCAGCAGATCGGCCGGATGGGGCTCAATCTCGAGGAAGCGATCCGGCGCTCGTTCGCAGGCAAAGTTGTGCCGCTGGCTGCGCGTTGCTCGGTTCACTGCAAATCGGACATTACGCACAAGCTCAACCGAAACGAGGCCACGCCGGAAGACATTTTGCACACGCTGCACGACAGCATGGCCGGCAAAGTGGTCGCGCTGTTGGAGAAAGGACAACGCGAGCTGCGTCGGGTGCTGTTGATTGGCGGCGTGACCCGCAACGTGGCGATGCTGGCGGCGTTGCGCGAGAAGCTGCCAGGCACGGAGTTCGCGGTGCTCCCGGAGAGTCCCTGGTTTGAAGCCTGGGGCAGCGCGCTGCTCACACGCGACGAGCCACTTTACAAGGCACCGAAGATCTCGATCCAGCCGAGCCTCAGTCAACTCCCGC
>Ga0335081_10006091_pt1 | contig 19152 bp, 18 predicted proteins | sample Lox_Sample_35_FD_206713 | JGI IMG/M metagenome (GOLD analysis project Ga0335081, IMG submission 206713) | Soil microbial communities from Loxahatchee National Wildlife Refuge, Florida, United States - Lox_Sample_3.5 | ecosystem: Environmental > Terrestrial > Soil > Wetlands | place: USA...
GGCCGCCTCACGCCGCAAGCGGCGTGAGGCGGCCGGTCAGGACCTCCTGATGGGCTCAGGGCCCAGGGCGGACCTGGATGATCGGGCCGTCCACGAAGCCGGCGATCGGCGCTGAGAACCCGCCCTCGGAGCAGGTGATCAGCGTGGTGAGCCGGTAGGCGCCGACCGCGAGGAAACCCGCCGGGATCGGGATGGTCGCGGTGTACGGGTTGGGGCCCGTGGGAGGCACGGTGATGGTACCGGGGACCACAGCGGTGCCCACCAGTACGTTCGATGCCGGGCCAACCGGGTCCGCGTACAGTTCGACCGTGAACTCCGCGAGGTCGAGGAGTGCGATCCCGACACCCTGGAAGGACCAGTCCACCACCACCGAGCCGCCCACCGTCACATCGAGGATGTTGTTCGGGGTGCCGTCAGGGTCCTGCACGGTCGCGGTCGGACCCGCTCCCGTGATCCCTGGCGCCAAATCGTCCCACATAATCGTCCCTTTCTGTTCTCGCGTCCCCCCGGACGCGGTTTGTGCTGTGCCGGCCACGTTATTGACCAGCGCTTAACCGGCTCTGCGAGCACGCTTAACTGCGGCGGGCATCGAATTAAGCCGGCCCCGGCTGGGATGTTTTCCGCCAGGCGGGTAGGGAGCCCGGAATGTTTCCCGTCAGATGAGTAGGGAATACTGTGTACAACCAGGAAAACCGAGGTAGGTGGACGTGGTGCCAGCCAGACACGAGATGATCCTTGTCGGCAGCACGGAGTCTGGCGCCGAGGAATGGGCCTGCCCGAGCTGTAGCCGGCGGATGCTGCTGCGCTGGCCGCCGAACTACGAGAAGCTCGTGCTGGAGCACGGCGACGAAAACGTCATCCACGTCGGCGGGAAGGGCGGACTGCGGGTGGGTAAGGCCGTGGTCGCTCCGGCAGCCGAGGCCGAGGTGCCCGGTGCTGATGTGCCCGGTGCTGATGTGCCCGGTGCTGATGTGCCCGGTGCTGATGTGCCCGGTGCTGATGTGCCCAGTGCTGATGTGCCCAGTGCCGAGCGGCAATGGCTCCGTGACATAGGCATCGACTGGGACGGCGAGTCCGCCTGACGGCACCCAGCCGGCCGGGGGAACGACCCCGGCCCTGCCGCGGTGTCAGCGGGGGAGAACCCGTACCAGCAGTCCTTCGGCCATGGCCGCCAGGTGCACCGGATGATCCAGGCCAGGCTCCCGCAGGCTCACCGCGCCATCGAGCCGGTAAGCCCCGGGCGGCAGGCCGGCCGCGCCGATGGTGATAGCCGATGATGGGGTGGCCAGGAACCCGTCTGACTGGGCGACCGTCTGCTTGGGCCCGCCGGCCATCGGCCTGGCCACGATGACGGCGCTGTAGGCGAGGCGGTCGGCGTGGCTCGCCGGTTCGGCGAGGTCGATGGTCATCGTCAGGGTGAATGGTTCCGCCGCGCGGAGCGTGACGGGCTTGACGGAGAGCACCGCGGACGACGACAAGCCTGCGCGGCGCGGCCCGGCTGGTGCACCGCGGACCTCCGCGGGCCGCGGCTCGGCGGCGCGCGCCGGAGCCGCCTCAGCCGGCTGCGCCTGCTCGGAAGGTGATCCCGCGGGCGCCTCCGACGCCGGGGTGGCGGACGTGATCGCCGTCCGGATGAAGTCGGGCAGCGCCTCGCGATCAAGACCCGGCCAGCGACGTTCCGCGCCGGTCCGGACATGCTGAGCGGTCATCCTGCGGATGGAACCGTCGTCGTTGAGCAGGACGCGGACCAGGAAGCTCTCGTAGTGCTGTCCGTTGTCCGGTGCGCCCGCCAGGACCGGGCCCGCTGGGACCGGGCCCGCCGGGATTAGGCCCGCCGGAACCGGGGGAGCGGTTTGCGAGGTCGCGGCCTGCGGCGCGGACGCTCCCTCCGCCGCGGCGGCGAGTTCCCGGGCCTGGTCGCGCCAGCCGTCGAGCCGGGCCGTGGACAGGCCGCTGACATCGGGCAGCAGCTTGATGATCGCGCCGGCGGACCGGGAAGCGAGATCGGCATAGGTCAGGATGCCAGCCGCGTACAGCCGTTCGGCGATCTTCGATCCGATTCCCCCGATCCGCGTCAGGTCGTCGGCTCCGGCGACATCGCCAGGCTGGGTTGGGTTATCGGACACGGCTACCTCCTCGTACCGCCGACCCGGTCGCATCGGTCACGCCTGAGCGTCGCAGGCGGCGCTTAACGTGCATCAGCGGTGCGCTTAGCCGGCCGGGGTGCCGCGGTTAAGAGCGCCGTGGGCCTGCTGGGAGCGCTCAACACCCTCATGCCTGCTGGGAGCGCTCAACACCCTCATGCCTGCTGGGAGCGCTCAACACCCTCATGCCTGCTGGGAGCGCTCAACACCCTCATGCCTGCTGGGAGCGCTCAAACGCGCTCATGCCTGCGGATGTGCTCGTGCAACTCCGCCGTCGACGGGTCGGTCTCCACGCCGAGCTCGTCCGCCAGGGCCCGCGCACACGCGCGGTACTGCATGAGAGCGAGATGCGGCTGGCCCTGCCTGCTGTAGCAGCGCATCAGCCTGCGGTGCGCGTCTTCCCGGCAGGGATCTCGTTCGATGATGCGCTGGCACAGGCTCGCGCAGGCGGTGTAGTGGCCGGCGTTGAAGTACAGGTTGCTCAGCCGGCCCAGGGCGTCGAGATAGGCCAGTCGCATGCGTTCCCTGCTGAGCGCGGCCCAGTCCTCGTAGGGGTCATCGGCCAGGAAGTCACCGCGGTAGAGCCCTCCCGCGAACTCGTAGTCACGCGTCGCCTTGTCGATTTCCCCGGCGTCCTCGAACCGGCGACCGGATTCCACGCGGCTGTCGAACTCATCCACGTCCAGCCACAGGCGCAGGTCACGGTTGATCCGGTAGGCACCGCCGGCGTACATCACCACCGGGATGTCAGTGATGGTCCTGAGCGTCCGCCGCAGCGCGTGAATGGCGACGTTCAGGCTGTTCCTCGAGGCCTCGGGTGAGGATCCGGGCCAGAATGCCTCCATCAGCACCTCGCGCTGGGCCCAGGGCTCCCGGTGCGTGAGCAGATACCCGAACAGCGACCGGCAGCGCGCGCTGGGCCAGTCCTCGACCGCCACGTCGTCAATGGCGGCACACAGCGGCCCCAGCAAATGGACGGCCAGTTCCGGACGCTGGCACATCGCGGCCCCGGCTGCGGGAACGCCGGCCCCGGCCGCGGGAACGGCGGCCCCGGCCGTCGCGTCACGCGGATCACGCGCCCCGGTCACGGCGGGCAGCGCCGTTTCGGGTACCGGTTCCAGCGCCGCCACCGGACCGCCCTGCCCGCTGGCGCGCGCCTCATCGGCATGTGCGTCCGGGTTGGCGTGTGCGTCCGGGTCGGCATGTGCGTCCGGGTTGGCGTGTGCGTCCGGGTTGGCGTGTGCGTCCGGGGCGTGGTCATCCTGGCTCGTCGGGCGGGCGCTCCTCGGCAGCGGCACCTCCCGGCGTGGCAGCAGCGCGCGGCACAAGCGGATCAGCGGTTTTTCCCGGGGGCCCGGTCCGGCCGTGTCGATCTGGAGCAGCCCGGGATGTTTCAGCGGCGCGGGCGCTCGGGACCAGCCATCCGGGCCGAACACCTGGCCATGTCCCGCGGGAGCGACCCGGATCGCCGCCGTCAGCTGGTTGATCGCCTGGTGCTCGGCCCGGCTGAGGGCCGCCTGCGCCTCGCGGTGCGATTCCTGCTGGCGGCGCAGCTCTCCCACGTGCGCGGCCAGATCGCCGGCCATCTTCACCGGGTGTGCCGCGGCCGCGTCATGGGCCGTGGCGGCCGACGAAGCGGCGCGGCGGAAGGATGACAGGGCGCCGTCGCAGTCGCCGGCCGCCAGCGAGACACGACCCAGCTGCCAGATGGCCCACATCCGCATGGCACTCAGGTCGTCCGTGCTGGCCAGCGAACTGGCGTTGTGCGCACGGGACAGGGCATTCGCCAGGTCGCCTGCCTCGGCGGCGACCGCGCTGCCCGCCAGCATGCTGCGGCACTCGCCCGCCAGGTCATGCCGCTTGGCATATTGCGCCGCCGCGCTGTCGAACCACCGCCGCGCTGCGGCCGTGTCGCCGCGGGCCGCCGCGATGTCGGCCCGGCTGCAGTTCAGGTCGGGGTAGGCGGCGAACAATTCCTCGGGCAGCTGGCCCAGCCAGCGGTCGACCGTCGCCCACTGGCCCAGGTCCATGAGCGTCCCGGCCTGGCTGGCGATGGCCCGCGCCGCGCAGTCATGATCGCCGATGCCCAGGTAGAGGACGACGGCCTGCTCGCAGGCGTCCGCCTCGAGCAGCCAGTCCGCCGACTGATGCAGCGCGTCGCGGCCAGGCGTGGCCCGCTCGCCGAGCACCGCCCGCAGCGGCCGCCGCCAGCAGGGGCGGATCCGGACCCAGCCGTCCTCCAGGCGCTGCAGCCAGGGGCCGGACGGAAGCTGGCCTGCGCCGGCGATGGCCGAGGTCATGGCCGGGTGCGCGTACTCGATCTGCGCCGCCAGCCCCAGCGCGTCGCGGGCCTGGCGGTCGGCCCCGGTCAGCAGGATCTCCGCCGTTCTGGCCACCAGTTCGTCGCTGCTCGCGACGCGCTCGAGCAGCGGCTCGAGACCGCGGCCGGCCGCGCTGGCCAGCTCGCGGAGTCCCGCCAGGATGGCCGCGCGCCCGCCGACGAGCCACATGGCCCGGTTGCGGGCCCGGGCGGTCAGCTCCGGGGCCCACTTCTCGAGCAGCCGCCTGACCGCGGACGCGGACAGCCGCAGCTCGCTGGCGGATCTGCGCCTGCAGGCGTCGAAGGTCGCGGCCTGCGGTCGGCGGTGTGACACCAGGACGCATGGCCCGGCGTCCGCGAGTTCCGGCAGCAGGTACTGGCCGACCATGGCGAGCGTGGGGCTGTCGGCCGACGCCTGGTGGATGTCCTCCAGGACCAGGGCGCCCTGCGGAGCCAGGCAACGCCGCAGGTCGTAAGCCAGCTGCGTGAAAAGCGGCGGCCAGCCGAACACGGGGCCCGGCTGCTCTCTCATCAGCTTGAGCGTGGCCAGCCCGGCCTCGCGGTGAAAGCGCCGGGCCGCCGTTACCAGCGAAAGGAGAAAGGTGGCCGGATCGCTGTCTTCCGGTCCCATGCGCAGCCACAGCGGACGCCGGTCCAGGCCGCTGAAGGCCAGGGCCAGCCCTTCGGTGAGCGCGTATTCCGCGGGTGCCTCGAGAAGGGTAACGCGGCCGCTGGCCGCATCTTCGTAGGTGTCGCTGGCCGCGTCCGGATCGCACGGCAGCGGCACCAGCGTCTTGGCTTCGAACGTCATGGTTCCCCCAAAGCCCTGCCAGGCCAGGACTTCACCAGCGCACGTGCACGTTCATCTCATAACACCTAGGAGAGGCCCCCGCTGTATCCAGATACGCCATGTCCGGCAGTTATTCTGCGCGCACGGAGGCCAGCACCAGCGCGGTGAGGAGCGCGGCCAGCGGCAGGGCCGGGACGATGTCCGGTGCGGTTGCCACGAGCAAGCCGCACAGGCTGGCGCCGGCCGCCAGCCCGATCAGCACGCCGAACCTCCGGCTCCCCTGCTGCGTTTCCTTGCCCGGGCTGGCCAGCGAGCTGACCAGCCCGGTCAGGGTGCCGGTGAGGAACGTGGTCGACACGTGGGTCAGGCCCATCTCGTTGACCGCGGACGCCTGCACGCCCATGGCCGCCGCCGTGACCGCGAGCAGGCAGAACTGCACCCACCCGGCCGGCCGGGCGCCGGTGATCTCCCAGCCTGCGGTGAGCCCGGCCAGCAGGATGAGCTCGCCGAACAGCGCCCAGTTCACGTGGCCCGGCAGCACGCTGACCCGCCCCTTGTCACCGTCGGCCTCGGCGGAGGCCTTGAAGCCGTGCGCGATCCAGGCGCCGCCGGCCACCCCGGCGATGTAGCCGCCGATGGAGACCGCGGTGTGGCTGGCCAGCGCCAGCGACCGCTGCGCCACGGACAGGCCCCACAGCACGATGTTGCCCGTCATGACGCTGGTGAAGACGCCGCCCAGCCGGGTGAAGCTGGCCACGTCCGTCGCTCCGGACCCGAAGGTGAGCGCGATCGCGATCAGCGTCAGGATCTGCTGCCTCGACCTGGTCTGTGTCTTCATTCCTAAGGTTCTACACGGACCCAGCGCGCCCACGGCGGCGCGTCCGGCGCCTGACCGCCGAGCAGCCCGACCACGACCCGCATGCCCTTGGGCGGCGAGGAAGGCCATGGCGTGTATCCGTCGGTGAGCACGACCGTGACGGCGGGCCTGGGCCGCAGCGCCGCCGCCGCGGCGATGCCCGCGCCCATGTCGGTCCCGCCGCCGCCGACCAGCTGAACCTGACGCGCGGAGTTGACCCGCTGGGCGGGCCCGACCGCGGTGTCACAGGCCAGCACCCGGACCTGGCGGGCCAGCCCGAGGGCCCGCAGCAGGCCCTCCACCTCGGCCAGCGCCATCGCGAGCAGGTCCGCGGTCATGCTGCCCGAGGTGTCGCAGACCACGGCCACCTCGGGCACCGGCCGGCGCAGCGCGGGGAGCACCACCTGACCGGTCACGGCGGACCGCCGCGACGGCCGCCGGTAGGAGTAGTCGACCGCCCCGGAGACCTCGGAGATGGCGCGGCGCAGTTCGGCCGCGAGCAGGGCGCGCCAGTTGACCTTGGGGGTGAGGACCTCCTCGGCCCAGCGCAGCAGCCCGGCCGGCACGGTCCCGGGCTGCTTGCCGTGCGCGATGACGTCCTGCGCCACCTGCCGCCGCAGCAGGTCGGCCTGCCAGCGGGGCAGTCCTCCCGGGTCCTGGCCGGGCCGGGGCATCCCGTCCGCGCCGCTTCCGCAGTCGAGCCAGCCCCCCGCCGGCTCCGGTGCCTGCGATGATGCCGAACGGGCCTGGTTTCCCGCCCCGGTCCCGCTTCTTGCCCGGCTGGCGCGGCGGATCCCGTCGAAGTACTGCTCGGCCAGCAGGCCGTCCTCGGCGTGCAGGTCACGGGGGAGCACCGGCTGGCCGGGCAGGTCCAGCCCGGCGGGCACCAGGTCGTCGTTGATCTCGGCGTCGGCGGCCCGCACCCAGGTGCCGGCCTCGTCCGGCCGGACACCCGCCGCCTGCGCCCGCTCGCCGTGGGTCCGCAGCAGGTGGCAGACGTGATGGACCAGGACGCTGCCCAGCTGCGCCGGGGTCCAGGTCGCGGTCAGCTCGGGATCGGCGCGCATCCGCCAGCTCTCGTCCACCGACACGGTGCCGCTGCCCGCCTCCGCGATCACCTGGGCACCGAACACCCCGGTGGCCAGGTACGGGAACCTGGTGGCGGCCCACAGCCGCGCTCCCGCCAGGCCCTCGATGCCAGTCACGCCTGCAGCAACCCGGCGTCGCGCAGCACGGGGGCGAACAGGCGGACTTCCGCTGGCAGCGCCGTGCCGTCGGGGCGGCACTTGGCCAGCACGCGCGCGGCGACGGCGGCCACGTCGGGCGCGGCGTCGGCGGCCAGGCCGAGGACCTGCCAGCCGGCCGTCCAGCGCTCCGGGGTCGGGTCCGCGGCCACCGCGGCCGCGACCGCGGCGAGGGCAGCGTAGGCCCGGTCGCCCCGTTCGGGCAGCCGGAACGAGGCCGGGTCGGCGAGCACCTGCTCCGGGTCGGGCAGGTCCATCTCCACCAGCCAGGCCAGGAACTCCACCCCCGCCCCTTCGCCGACGGCGCCCATGACCAGCGCGGAACGGGCCTCGTCCCCGGTGCCGGAGGCGCCCGCGGCGGCCATCAGGCGGGCCGCCATCTCCCAGGTCCGCGGCGACGGCCAGCCGCGCCCGGCGGACGCCGCGTCGGTCGGCGGCGCGCACGCCAGCGCGGGCCGGACGTGCAGGAAGGCCGCGACCAGGCCGCGGGACAGGATCTCCTCGGCGTGCCACCCGTCGGGCAGCACCGGCACCACGGGGGCCGCCCAGCCGCCCGCCAGCCCGTCCGCCACCGATCGCGGGCTGGTCTGCCAGGCCAGGTGGCAGAGCCGGTTGGCCAGCGGCGCGGACAGGTCCCAGCCGTCGGCGGCCTGCTCCGGCGGGTTGGCCGCGGCGACCACGGCCACCTCGTCGGGCAGCATGAGGTCACCCACGGCCCGCTCGAGCACCACCCGGAGCAGGGCGGCCTGGACGGCGGGCGGGGCGGTGGACAGCTCGTCCAGGAACAGCAGCCCCCGCCCCGCCTCGGCGAGCCGCCGCGCCCAGGCCGGGGGAGCGAACCGGACCCCGTCGCCGACCACGATGGGCAGCCCGGCGAAGTCCGATGGCTCCCGGATCGAGGCGATCACCGTCTCGCACGGCAGCTTCATGGCCTCGGCCATCGCCCGGATCGCGGACGTCTTGCCGGTGCCGGGCGCGCCCCACAACAGCACCGGCACCCGCGCCGCGACCGCGACGCCGAGCGCCTCGACCGCCGGATTGCTCGCGCTCATATCTCCCAGTGTGGCGCATCCCGGGCCCCGGGCCGGACGTCCAGGCCGCCGCCGGCCGGGCTCTCCTGGCTGGCGTGTACGTCGAGCGGCACCGGTTCGGTGCCCGGCGCGCGCAGGGCCAGCACCCGCGCGTCGGGCCAGCCCGCCCGCTGCACCGCGACGACCAGGTGCCGCCCGGCCAGGGCCAGGCCGGCCGCCCATACCCGGCCCAGCCAGCCGGCCGGCAGGCTGATCAGCAGCCGCCGCTGCTCGCCCTGCCCGGTCAGTTCGACAGATCCCCAGCCGGGCCCGCGGTGCAGCGACACCACCACCTGGTCCGGGTCGATGCCGATCCACTCCTCGGCCACCGGCGCCAGCCGGGCGCTGATCGCGGCGACCAGTGCGGGCCTGACCTTCGCCAGCTGGTCGTCCGGCGGGCTCGCGTGCGCCTCGGCCACCTGCCCGATCAGCCTGACCTGGAATCCGTATCCCAGCGCCAGCAGCGACAGCATGTCATTCCTGCGCTGAGTGGTCCGCGCCATCTCCTGCTCCATCCGCTGGCGCTGGGCCTGCACCCGGGCCGACGTCAGCATGGACGGGCTCGCCAGCCGCATCAGCGCGGCCCGCGGCGGCCCGGTGGGAACCGGGCTCCGCCCGCTGGCCTGCGCCGCCGCGTCCACGTCATCCCAGCTGAGAGCGATCTCGTCGGTCCGGCCGCGCGGGCCGATGGCCAGCACGGACAGATCCCCGGTATGCCGCCCCCACGCCTCGGCCACCTCGACGCACCGGGCCTTCTCCCCGCCGAGCGCGGCGAGCACGAGCTCGCCCTCGGGGTCGGGATGACTGGGCAGCCGGAACGCTCCCGCTTCCCAGCGAACGACGTGCCGGCCCTGGCCGCACGGCACGTGAGCCTCGCAGGGAGCCAGGCACCCGAACCAGGGATCGTTCGGAATATCGGTCACGTCGGGTACCCCCAGCGGAGCGGCAGTCTGGTGCGGACCTCGGCCGACCGCCCGCCGACCAGTACCTCGATCCAGGCCGTGGACCGGGGCAGCGGCGGCACCAGCTTCAGCCGGAGCGCGCGCTCGCCGCCTACCCGGTGCCAGCCGGCCGCGCGGGCGGCGTGCCACCGGCCGCCGCTGTCCCGCAGCCAGAGCGACAGCGGGAAGTCCAGGTCAATGCCGAGGGGCCCGGAGTGGCCTTCCGTCGTGAGGCCCGTGGCCAGCACGTGCAGCGAGGAGCCTCCCTCGGTGTTGTCCAGGCCGACCAGGGCGAGCCTGATGCCGTCGAGTTCGGGCAGCGCGGCCGCCACCGCCGCGTAACCGTCGCGTACCTGTGCCAGGTCCGGTTTCCTGCGCTGGTAGTGGGCCAGCAGGCTGAGCCAGCGTTCGGGCAGGTCGTGCGCGGGCGCCGCGGTGATCCCGTGCCCGCCGATGCCCAGGCTGGCGCACAGCGCGGCGAGCCGGGCGGGGACCGGGCTGAGCGGCGACAGGACATCGGCGGCCTCGAGCGCGGCGACGACGTCGCCGAGCCCGGCCGTCATGGCCCGCATCAGGCCCGCTGACATCACGGGCAGCTGCCGCCGCCAGCCGGGGCCGGCTTCCGGTGCCACCGTGAGCATCCGGTCCGCGAGCATGATCAGCAGATGCTCGCCGGGACTGAGCCTGGCCTCGGTGACCTCCGGCTCGCCACCCGCGGCCGTGACCTTGTGGTCTAGGTCGACGCGCACCGCCGGGCCGCGCGGCGCGGCGACGTCGAGCCAGCGGACCTCAGCCGGCGGGGCGGGCCGCACGCTGATCTCGTTGATCCACTCGGGCCCGCTGCCGGGCGTGAGGGCCAGGTCGTACCGGGTGCCCCGGTCGTCGGTGACGGTGAAGTGCTCCAGCGGAACCGGGTCGGGGTACTGCAGGCCCATCCGGTACTGCGGGAGCAGGGTCCGGTTCCCGCACGCCACGATGAATCGCGCGCCCGAGCCGGTCTGCGCGAACGATATGAGGTACATCTCGCCGCTGAGGCCCTCGTCGTGGAACGGGACGCACAGCCCCACCGGGACGAACCGGTCAGCTGTCCCCCGGCCGGCTGCCCCCCGGCCGGCTGTCCCCGGGCCGGCTGTCCCCGGGCCGGCTGCCCCCGGGCCGGCTGTCCCCGGGCCGGCTGCCCCCGGGTCGGCTGTCCCCGGGCCGGCTGTCCCCGGGCCGGCTGTCCCCGGGCCGGCTGTCCCCGGGCCGGTCGGAGCCGGGTCCGGGTCCTGCTCCGGCGATCCGCTGCTCCCGGCCGGCCCGCTGCCCGCCAGCCTGCTCACCCGCGTCAGCGGTCCCGGGGACCGGCCGGACTTGATGCGCGCGGTCCAGCGTGCCATCGCCGCGGCGGACACCGTTCCCGACGGCCCTATCCCCGACGGCCCTATCCCGGGCGGCGCTATCCCGGGCGGCGCTGGCCCAGGTGGCACCGTCCCGGGCAGCGCTATCCCGGGGGGCACGGTCCCGGGCACAGCCGTCCCAGGTGGCATCGTCCCGGAAGGCATGGTTCCGGCTGCGCCCCGGCTGGCCAGCCCGTGAAGCTGCCGCACGTTCACGGCCAGGTCGAAGTCGGCCAGGATGTCCTCGGCCGTTTCGATGTCGACCGCCCCGACGGCGGTCAGCGCCAGTCCCACCGCCGTCACCCTGGCCCGGCCGCCGCCCGGGCCCTGGGCAGATGCCAGCGAGCCGCGCATCATGGCCTCGGCCAGCAGTCGCAGGTAGGTTTCCGCGCCCTCGCGGTTCATGTGCTAAGTGTCCGGCATCGCGCGGACACCGCAGACACGCGCTACCGCCCGAACCCGGGCCGGAACCCCGGTGACCAGCACCTCGATCATGTCCCGCGGGCCGTCCGCACCCGCCGGAATTCGCTCTCGCCTCGTCCCGCTGCCCCTCCCAGGTCTTGGGCTTCCGGACTAGGCCGAGGTTACGACGGGCTGTTGCTGGGCCGACCTGGACTCGGCGCCCGTCCAGCAGCGGACGATGTCCCGCATCGAAAGCAGCCCGGCCACGTCGTGGCCCTCGACCACGACGAGATGCCGGAACCCGCCCCGGATCATCGTCGCGGCGGCTTCCTCCAGGGTCCAGTCGGGCGAGGCGAAGGTAAGGTCTTCGGTGCGGTGCTGCGCGGCCAGTTCGGCGTCCGGGTCCTCGCCCGCGGCTACCGAGTCCAGGATGTCACGTTCGGTCAGGATGCCGATGCCAGCGTGCTCCGGGTCGATCACCACGGCGGCGCCGATACGGCGCGCGGACATCATGCGTGCCGCCTGCCGCAGCGTGTGCGCTGGCCCGATAGTAAGGACTAGGTGGGACATGCCGTCTCGTACCTTCACGAGTAACACCCCCTGGTTCCGGCGCTTGTGCATTTGTGACGTCCCACAAGCATCGGTTAATTCACCCGGGAGGGCAAGCCCCTGATTATTCAGCCGTGCGAGTTATTCATCAGTGAGAATTACGCAACTGGGCCAGCACCTCGTCGTGCAGGTGCCCGTTGGTGCACACCACGCTGCCGCCGTCCGGTGTGACCTCGCCCTCGAGCGTGGTGAACCGCCCGCCGGCCTCGGTGATGATGACCTGGAGCGCGGCCAGGTCCCACAGGTTCACCTCGGGTTCGGCGGAGATGTCGCAAGCGCCCTCCGCCACCAGCATGTGCGACCAGAAATCCCCGAACGCCCGTGTCCGCCACACCGACCTGGTCAGGCCGAGGAAGTTGTCCAGCAGCCCGCGCTCGGACCAGTCGGTCAGGCTGGAGTAGGACAGCGACGCGTCGCCCAGCTTGGTAACCCCGGACACCCGGCACGGCGACGCCTTGGTCAGGCTGCGCCCGGTCCAGGCGCCACCGCCGAGGGCGCCCCACCAGCGGCGGCTCAGGGCGGGGGCGGACACCACCCCGACCACCACGTCCGGGCCGTCCATCAGGCCGATCAGCGTGGCCCAGACCGGGACGCCGCGCACGTAATTCTTCGTCCCGTCGATGGGGTCGATGATCCAGCACCGGGGCCCCGCGCCGGTCCGGCCAGTCTCCTCGCCGAGCACCGCATCGCGCGGACGGGACCGGCGCAGCACGTTACGCAGCGATTCCTCGGCCGCCTGGTCGGCATCGGACACCGGCGTGAGGTCGGGCTTGGTCTCGACCCGCAGGTCAAGCGCACGGAACCGCCGGGTGGTGATGTCGTCGGCGTTGTCGGCTAGGACGTGCGCGAAGCGCAGGTCATCGTCGTAGCGTGCCACCCGCGAAACGGTACCGCCTGGGGTATCTCGCTGGCCAGATCTGCCGCACCCACGTCATACTGATTGCCGATGGATCTCAATGCCGTCGGCCTCCTCGCCGACCCGCCGGATCAGTTGCGGGCGTTCATCCGCGACGGCAAGATCACCGCGGTCCCGGCCAAGCGCGCCCGCCGCCTCTTGCTGCTTGACCAGGTGGCCCAGGCGTTCGAGCCCGGCCGCAAGTACTCGGAAGCCGCGGTCGACGAGGTCCTCAAGACGATCTTCGACGACCACTGCGCCCTGCGCCGGTACCTGGTCGACGAGGCGTTCATGTCCCGGACCACGGCCGGCGTCTACTGGCGCGCCGGCGGCACCGTCAGCTAGCCTCGCGTCGTCACATCACGCCGCTTCGTTTCCCAGGCCAGCCGGGTCGCCTCCGCCACATTCGGCAATCGCCCGCGGATCGGATGCCGATCATCTAGTGTCGACGCCCGTTGGGTGGTGAGCGGAGCTACATGGGCACTTGGGATCGCCGGGCAGCAGCGGCCGGATCGGGGGACGGCCTCGCACGGTCCGGCACGCTCGCCGGGACGGGCGGCTGACGTGCCGGCCGGGACACCCGCGCGCCACCGCGCACCCGGGCACCGCGCCCGGTACGTGCTCTCCGGCCTGCTGGTGCTGGCGCTGCTGGCGGCGGTGGGCCTCTACCTCGCCCGTGATCTTGGCCCGGCTCCCTCGGCCGCGACCGCGAAGGTGACCGCCGGGCAGACACCGGCCACATGCGCCCAGGCGGCCACCGGGTCCTGCGCCGGGCATCCGTTCCCCGCCGTCGCCGCCAGCGTGCCGCCGTCGCGCTCGCCGTCGCCCGCCCCGACGACGAAACGGCATCCCGTCCAGCGGCCGCCCACCGCGCCCGCCTCGTCCGCTCCCGCGTCACCCTCACCCGCCGCGTCCGCGACCAGTCCGGCGGGTGCCTCCCCGGGCAGCCCGGCCGCCCAGGTCCTCGCGCTCGTCAACCAGGCGCGTGTGTCAGCGGGCCTGGCCCCCCTGACGATCACCGCCGGCCTGGATGCCAGCGCGTCGGCGCACAACTCGACGATGGCCGGCGGCTGCGGGCTCTCGCACCAGTGCCCCGGCGAACCCGGCCTCGGCGCCCGCGAGACCGCCGCCGGGGTGACCTGGACCGCCGCCGGGGAGAACATCGGCGAAGGCGGCCCGATCGCGGACAGCACGGCGGCCATCGCCCAGATGGCGGTCGGCCTCACCCGGGACATGCTCAACGAGAAGCCGCCCGACGACGGTCACCGGCGGAACATCCTCAGCAGTTCCTTCACTCACATCGGCATCGCCGTCTACCGGGACCACTCCGGCACCGTCTGGCTCACCCAGGACTTCTCGAACTAGCCGCCACCCACTCACGTCCCCAGCACTTCGAAAATAGTGTGGAAGATCCGGGTTATGCGGAGGGTTTGGTACCCCAGGAGGTACCAAAGCCTCCACGCAGGCCGAATCCTCCACGTTAAGTTAGCAACCGTGCCGCCCAGGGCGGTGTAGATGTGACGGACGGGTTAATTGAGCCCAATGGGACTTTTGCGGCTCCGATGATCAAGAAGGCAAGGAGGCAAGCAGCGCAAGCCAGGCAAGCAGCGCAAGCCAGGCAAGCAGCGCAAGCCAGGCAAGCAGTGTCGCTGCCCACGAGCCCAGGTAGTGCAACCCACGAGCCCCAGGTAGCGCAACTACCGCAGAGCTAATCCGGGCTGGTTCCCTGCAGGCTGCGCAGCAGGCGGCGCAGCGAGTCCAGGCGCGCCTCGGCGTGGTGCTCGCGGGCCCACTCGTCCAGCGCGCAGCCGGCCGAGAGGTGATCGCAGCCGGGCGGACACGAAGCAGTACCTTCGGCCAGGTCCCCGAACGCCTCCACGACGCGCTCCGCGCTCACGTGCCCCAGACCGAACCCCCGCAGGCCCGGCGTGTCGATGAGCCACCCGTCGCCCAGCGGCAGCGCCACCGCCGACGACGAGATGTGCCTGCCCCGCCCGGTCACCGGGTTGACCGTGCCGACGGACCGGGAGGCCTCTGGCACCAGCGTGTTCACCAGCGTGGACTTGCCCACGCCGGACTGCCCGATGAGCACGCTGACCCGGTCGGCCAGCACGTTCCGCACCCGGGCCAGCGTGCGCGGCGGCAGCGGCCGCCTGGTGGTCATCATCGGCAGCCCGAGCGGCCGGTAGAAGGCCCGGACGCGGCGCGGCGAGGCCAGGTCGGCCTTGGTCAGCAAGAGCAGCGGATCGAGCCCGGCGTCGTACGCGGCGACCAGGCAGCGGTCCACGAAGCGGAGCCGGGGCGGCGGCGAGGCCAGCGAGCACACGATCACCATCTGGTCGGCGTTGGCCACGATGATCCGCTCGGCCGGGTCGGTGTCGTCGGCGGATCGCCGCAGCGCGCTGGTCCGCGGCTCCACCCGGACGATCCGGGCCAGCGTCCCCTCGGCGCCCGAGGTGTCGCCCGCCAGCGCGACCCGGTCCCCGACCACCACCGAGCCCCGGCCGAGCTCGCGCGCCTTCATCGCCACGATCAGCCCGCCGTCGGACATGCACCCGTACCGGCCCCGGTCCACGCTGGTCACGAAGCCCTGCACGGCGCTCTCATGAGCCGGGCGCCGCCGGGTGCGCGGCCGGGAGCCGCGGCCGGGCCGGACCCGGACGTCGTCCTCGTCGAGCCGCGCGTAACCGGACGGCGGGCTCATGACGGCGTCAGGACCGAAGTCCCGGCATCGAAGCCCAGACTTCCGTAAACGCCGGGAAGGTCTTGGCCACGGTGTCCGCGCCGGCCACCCGGATGCCGGGTACGGCCAGGCCGAGCACGGCCGCGGCCATCACCATCCGGTGGTCCTCGTAGCTGCCGAACGGCCTGCCCGCAGCCTCGGCCCGCAGCGGCCGGGGCCGGATCTGGAGCCCGTCGGGCCGTTCGGTGATGTCGCCGCCGAGCGCGTTGATCTCTTTGGCCAGCGCGGCCAGCCGGTCCGTCTCATGCGCACGGGTATGCGCCAGGCCGGTGAACACCGAGGGCGACGAGGCCACCGCGGCCACAGCGGTGAGCACCGGCGCGAGCTCGGCCACGTCGCGCAGGTCGGCGGTGATGCCGCGGACCTGGCCGGAGCCCGTCACCACCAGCCCGTCCGGGCCCACCTCGCACCGCGCGCCCATCCGGGTCAGCACGTCCAGGATCTGCCCGGCCGCCTGCAGGCTGTCCCGCGGCCAGCCGCCGATGGTGACCGTGCCCCCGGTGACCAGCGCCGCGGCCAGGAACGGGCCCGCGTTGGACAGGTCGGGTTCCACGGTGACCGACCCCAGGTCGAGCCGCCCCGGCCGCACCCGCCAGGCCTCCGGCCGGCCAGACGAGACAGGAAACTCCTCCACGGACGCCCCGGCCGCGCGGAGCATGCGCACGGTCATCGCGATGTGCGGCGCCGAGGGCACCGGCGGTCCCTCGTGCCGTATCTCGATGCCCTCGTCGAACCGGGGCGCCGTCAGCAGCAGGCCCGAGACCAGCTGCGAGGATCCCGAAGCGTCCAGCGTCACAAACCCGCCGCGCACCGCGCCGCGCCCGTGCACGGTAAACGGGACCGCGGCCCGGCCGCCGTCCTCGATCTGCGCGCCGACCTGCCGCAGCGCGGACAGGATCGGGCCGACCGGGCGCTGCCTGGCCCGTTCGTCTCCGTCGAAGGAAACCACGGCCGAGGTGAGCGCGGCCAGCCCGGGCAGGAACCGCATGACCGTGCCCGCGTTGCCCACGTCCACGCTCACCGCGGAGCCGGGTGCGGGCCGGCCAGGCGTGAGGTGCCAGCCCGTTCGGGAATCAATGATCTCGGACCCCAGCGCCCGGAGCGCGCCGGCCGCGAGCAGGGTGTCCCTGGCCTGGAGCGGGTTCGTGATCACGGACGGGCCGTCGCTGAGCGCGGCCAGGACCAGGGCCCGGTTGGTGATGGACTTGGAGGCCGGCGGCCAGACCCGGGCGCTGACCGGGCCGCCGGCGGCCGGGGAAGGCCAGGTCCGGTCCTGGTTGTTGTCCGGGTGCATACCGTCGAGCCTACTGGGCTGGCCGGTGGGACGGCCCCGATGGGACGTTTGACCCACCCGGTTTCTGGTTATGAACTGCCAATCCAGGCTTAACGGGACGTGTCCAGACAGCATCCAGTTTAGGAAGATTGCATGTGCGGGCGTTTTGTATCGGCGCGCAAGCGCCTTGAGCTCCTCGAGGAGTTCGGCGTCGAGCGTGACCGGGTGGCTGCCTCGCCGGATCCGGAGCCTGAGCCTGACTACAACGTGGCCCCGACCAAGCGGATCTACGCGGTCCTGGACAGGCCCGCCCGCGACGACGAGCCGCAGGCCCGTGAGCTGCGCGTGGTGCGCTGGGGTCTGGTGCCCTCCTGGGCCAAGGAAGCCTCGGTCGGCAGCCGGATGATCAACGCCCGGGCCGAGACCGTGGCGGTCAAGCCGGCCTTCCGGCGCGCCTTCGCCAAGCGCCGGTGCATCATCCCGGCGGACGGCTACTACGAGTGGCAGGCGATTTCCGACGGGGGAAAGAAGCGGAAGCAACCATATTTTATTTACCGAACGGATGGGGGAACCCTCGCCTTCGCCGGCCTCTACGAGCTATGGCGGGACGCCTCCCTGCCCGACGATCACGAACGTGCCTGGCTGTGGACGGCCGCGATCATTACGACCCAGGCAACCGACGATGTCGGTCAGATCCACGATCGCATGCCCATGGTGATCACCCCTGAGCACTGGGCAGACTGGCTCGACCCGGACCATACCGAACCTAGTCAGTTTCAGGCGGCGATGCTGCCCGCGATGGCGGGCGGCCTGACGTCGCATCCCGTATCCATGGCCGTCAATTCTGTGCGGAACAACGGGCCGGATCTCATTAAGCCCCTGGCGGGCGGCGATGGGTCAGCCGAGGTTTCCGCCGGCAACGGCAGGCCGCCCGGCGAGTTGTTCTGAGTCCGCGGCCCGCAGCCGTGGCTCCACGCGAGCCTGGGCTGCCCATCGCACGCGGACGGGAGGCGAGGACATCAGTGGAGACTACCGTCGCCCGCAAGCGCCTAGAGGAGATGCGCGACGACCTGGACCGGACGATCGCCGTCCTGCAGGGCGAGCGCCCCGCGCCCGCGGCAGGGGAGGGGTATCCGCAGGACTCGGCCGACGCGGGATCCATCCTGTCCGAGGCCGACCGCACCGATGCGATCCTCCACTCCGCCCGCGGCCAGCGCGACGAGGTGCTCGCCGCGCTCACCCGTATCGACGACAACAGCTACGGGAAGTGCGTGGACTGCGGCCAGGAGATCCCCGAGGGCAGGCTCGACGCCAGGCCCGACGCCGCCCGCTGCGTCAACTGCCAGGCCAAGTGGGCTAAACGGCACCGTTAAGCGGGCGGCCAGCGCGGCTTGCTGGCCGAGATCACCAGCTGCGCGCCGAGCGACTCGTCGGACCGGGCTGCCAGTTCGGCCCGCACCAGCTTGGGCAGGCCGCCGGGGTCGCGCCGCAGCCAGTGCGTCACCACCGACTCGGAGAACACGGTCCGCGAGCGGATCCAGTTGACCCGCAGCCCGGCCCCGCTGAACAGCTCACGAGCCTGATCCGGGCCGAAGGACCTGGTGATCGTGCCGTCCGGCCAGGGCACGAGCACCACCTCGGCGTGCGGCAGGTCGACCAGGTGGGCCCAGTGGTTCTGCTGGGCGAGCACGGCCATGCCGAGCACCAGGGAGTCGACGCAGGCGAGCACCCGGCCGGCCGGCCGCAGCACCCGGGCGATCTCGGCGATCATCGTCTCGGCGGCCAGGTGGACGGACAGCGCCCGATCGTCGGCGATGACGCCGTCCGCGCAGCCGTCGCTCAGGAAGGTCAGCCGCGATGAGTCCGCGATCACCGGGATGATCCTGTCCCGCAGTCCCGGCCCGGGGAGGCGCCCTCCGCCACCAGGTTCGATGACGCGCAGCACCGTGTGCCCCGCCTTGGCGGCCAGTTCGGCGGCCGGCGCGCGCGGCCCGGAGACGTCGACGAGCAGGTGCCGGCCGGTCGGCAGCCACTCCGCCAGCTGGGCGCGCGTCACCGCCTCGTGGAATTGCCAGTAAACAGGAAGCTGATCAGTGTCCGGCGCGATGATCGCGCTGGCCGCATACTGCACGGGCCCAGAACTCCTGACTCGGCGCCGCTGCCTGGGGGGCGCCGTGGCGGGCGCCCGATATGTAATCCTTCCCGGCCTGGCCAGGCTTATGCAGGCGGGCAGCGCCGTTGCGGAATGACCGGGTGCACCGTCGTGTTGAACGCGGCATGGCAGTCGCTTCGCCACCTGATGGCATGCTGACGGAAGCTCGTGACCCCGGCGCGGTATCCTCCCGCTCATACGGTCTGCGCGGGGATCTTGCCCGGCGCGGTCCGGTCCCGCATTACCTCAAGGAGGTGGGTCCCGTTCCGGAGACTCTCGAAGAGCGCGGTGAGCGCTTCGAGCAGGAGGTGCTGCCCTACCTGGATCAGCTGTA
>Ga0335081_10006092_pt1 | contig 19149 bp, 18 predicted proteins | sample Lox_Sample_35_FD_206713 | JGI IMG/M metagenome (GOLD analysis project Ga0335081, IMG submission 206713) | Soil microbial communities from Loxahatchee National Wildlife Refuge, Florida, United States - Lox_Sample_3.5 | ecosystem: Environmental > Terrestrial > Soil > Wetlands | place: USA...
GTGGAACTAACGATCCCCGCGTCGATAGCTTATGGAAGTCATGCCAGCCGGCGTTTTGGTCTGTTTAGGAGCAAGGTGGGGACGAATTCATGAGCAGCGATCCGTCCCTGATTCGCGTGCTGGCGGTGGATGACCATCAGTTGATTCGCGCAGGCATCTCGACACTCCTTCTTCCGGAAGCGGACATCAAGTTGGTGGGTGAGGCGTGCAACGGCCGTGAAGCCATTGCCAAATTCCGGGAATGCCATCCGGACGTGACCCTGATGGACTTACAGATGCCCGAAATGAATGGCTTCGACGCGATTGTCGCCATCCGCGATGAATTCCCCGAAGCGCGAATCGTTGTCCTGACGACGTATGCAGGAGACGTACAGGCGGTGCGCGCGATCAAAGCGGGCGCTCAGGGTTACTTGCTAAAAAACCTCCTGCATAAGGAACTATTGCAAACCATCCGCGCGGTTCATGCCGGGCGCAAGGCGATCTCCTCCGATATCGCCGCCCAGCTTGCCGAACACACCGGCGACGAAGGATTGACGCCAAAGGAAATCGATGTGTTGCGGCTGATCGCCGCCGGCAATGCGAACAAGGAAATCGCTGCCCAGCTCTCGATAACGGAAGAAACGGTAAAGAGCCGGGTCAAGAATATCCTGGACAAACTCGGGGCCAACGACCGGACGCATGCCGTCAGCATCGGATTGAAGCGCGGCATCATCGAACTGTAGTCACGCTGTGTAGGGCCGGGGCTTCGGCCCCGCCGCCGGGCTTTCGCCCGGCGCGCCGCGCGGAAGCGCGGCGGCAGGCCGGAAGGCCTGCCCCACCTCCCAATTTGCGGAACGAAGCCAATTTGACGGTGGCGGCCCGGGCCATCCCGTGCGTTTTGAAGCGCTTGGAGATGGTTAGGAGAGCTGACGAAACGAAGCCAATCGGTTTAGCGATATGTCAAAGAGCGTGAAACGAAGCCAATTCCGCAATGCGGCGCAGAGGTGCCCGGATTAGCGGTGGCATCACCCGGTTTGAGTGTACCCCGGGAGGTGGACGCCGGCGCCGGAAGTGCCTTGTTTATCAGCGGGAAATCGCTGTGATCCGAGATCTGCGCCACTGCCGAGCGAGGTGAAGGAAGTCGTCCCGGTTGCAAGTTACTAGCAGGCTCTCCTGATCATAGGCGAACTGGAGGACGGCTTCGTCGGAGGCATTTGGCGGAAGAGCTTTGCGCAAGAGCGTGATCTTGTGGCCAAGTTGTCGGAGCAGGTAGCTCAAGTCCTCGGGCACGTCATGGTCGAGCAGGAATTTCACTCCGAGGCCTGGGCCATCTGCCTGGCGACGAGCAAGTCGATCTCCCCTCGGTGGTCTTCATAGTACGCAAGACATTCGTAAACCTGGGATCGCGTGAGCTGGGGGAAGCAGTTTGCCGTCAACGTGTCCACCGTTTCTCCGTTCTGGAGCAAGCTGATGACGTCGTGGACCCCGATTCGAGTGCCTCCCACGATGGCGTTACCGCCCCGCACGCCGGCGGAGCGAACGATATAGCGATAGGCTTCCGAGATGGGTTCCATGAATCTGATGTTACGGTTCGGTTCTGTGCGTGTCAATTCTGAGGTCGCGTGATCGCTTGCTCGCAGGCAACCATTCAGTGGGTGCTCAGAAAATAAGCTTGAGGGCGAGTTGGGCGGAGCGCGGGCCGCCGATTCGATAGAGGGATTGAGGCCGCCGTTCTGGCCGCCGCTTCCGAGCGATGCTCCCAGCCCCTGGGGCGATTGCCCGAATAGAGGGAGAAGTGAGGTAGTTTGTCGGGGGCCGAAATTGGGGTGGTTGAAGAAATCCGCGCGGGCTTGACGCGAGAGGGGTGGCCCCCGGCTCTTTATTCGTAGACCTGACTGCGGTGTGCGATCCGCGTCACGCTCACGACTTTCGCCGCATCGTCGATGATGTACACCACGCGCCAGTCACCGACTCGCACGCGCCACTGATCTTTGTAGCCTTTCAGCTTTTTGCATCCTGGAGGCCGCGGAGTGTGCCCCAGAGCTTCGAGCTTGCGTATGACGCGTGCCAGCACGTTATCCGGTAGCGCTTCAAGTTCCTTCCGCGCAGACGGCTTTACCAAGACGGCGAAGTTATTCACGCAGCCGCCCGCGTTTTACGAGATCGACTTTGACCTTCTTGAGCGGTACTCCTTTTTCCTTGCGGCGCGATTCTGAAATGAGGCCGTCCCAAAAATCCTCCAACACCATCGCGTATTTTTTGAGGTCGATTTGAACGGCCACCTTCCGGCCTTTTTCATCGGTGACAAATTGGATTCCGCTCATGACTTTATTGTCCTTCAGGTGGGGGCATCGGAGCATTTTACGTAGGGTCGGCGTTCCGCTCCCTCACGGTCGCGGCTCAGAAGAGCAACTTCAGGGCGAGTTGGGCGGAGCGCGGGCCGCCGATTTGATACAGCGGATTGAGGCCGCCATTCTGGCCGCCGCTTCCGAGCGATGCTCCCAGCATCTGGGTCGATTGGCCGAAGAGAGGAGAGGTTAGATAGTTGGTAGGGGGCCCGAAATTGGGGTGGTTGAAGATGTTGAAGAAGTCGGCCCGCGCCTGAAGCGAGAGCCGCTCGCGGAGTTGGAACTGCCTCCGCAGCGTCAAATCGACCTGGGTCGCGCCGAATCCGCGCAGGGCATTGCGCCCCAGATTTCCTTGGACCGGTCCGGTGGGTGTCGCGAATGCCGCCTTGTTGATTCTCTCTCCGCTGGCTACGTTCGGATCTGAGATCCAGAGCGGCACTCCGGAAACCAGATCCGGTCGCTGCACACTGGAGGCTCCTGACAAGGAAACACCGAAGGCATCCAGCCCGGTCACCACATTCACAGGAGACGCGGTGCGTGCGTAAACGATCGAATCCGTGGACCAGCTCCCGAAAATCGACTTCCAGATTCCGCTGCCCAGGGCGGGAATGTTATAGGAAACTGCTCCAGAGAACGTGTGCCGGATGTCGAAATCGGACGAACCACGGTCCTGAGACGAAGTCGGCTTGCCCTGCGGCACATTCAGGGCGAGTGCGTCGAAGGAGCCATCATCAATCGAATGCGCCCACGTGTAGGAAAGCAGCGTCTGGAGGCCGTGTGTGACGCGATGGCGGTACTGGGCTTGCAGGGCCTGATAGCTAGAATCTGCGGCGTTCCTCAGTAGCTGAAACTGCCCCGTGAAGTTAGGATTCGGCGCGTTGTAATTGTCAAGGCGCATCAGTTTCCTACCCGCCGCACCGACGTAGGTGACCGTGACAGCGTCGCTCTTCCCTAAAGTCCCCTCTGCCGCAGCATTCCACTGATACGTTCTAGGCAATACGTGGTTCGGGTCTACTGCCACCATGTAACCGGCCGGGGGCGCGGTCGTAAAAGGGATTGGCGCGGCATCGGAGGCGCTCAAGGGGAATGGGGAATTGAAAATTGTCTTGGTCTGAAGGTAGGGGAAGGCACTTGCGCCATTCGCCACAGTCGAGTATCCGAGGTCGTAGAAGATGCCGGCCCCGGCCCGCAGGACCAGATTCGGAAACGGCTGCCAGGCTAGGCCAAGGCGCGGAGCGAAATCGTCTTTTTGCGGATGCCACAATGACGTACCCGGCGGAGCGATAGAGATGGTTGCCAGATTACCCACGCCCGTCACAGTAAACGGAAGAGTGCCGTTGGGTGATGAGGGCGCGGCGTTATATTCCCACCGGAGACCATAGGTGATCGTTAGTGTGCGCGTGGCCTTCCATGTGTCCTGGGCGAACAGGCTCCAGTTCGAGAAGATTAGTTGCACATCGGCGTTCCTCGAGAGGATGAACGCCTGAGGCACAATGTTTGCCACGACGTTTGTCAGGCTATTGAAACCGTACTGCATTTGATACGGTGCAAGGCCGACGTCGGGGCTGAGCCGGCGATAATCCAGCCCGAATTTCAGTTGGTGTGTGCCCATGACACCGGAAAGGGCGTCGGTCACGTTGATCTGTCGTTGCAGGTTGTCTCCCTGCTTGCCTGTGTAGAATTGAAGCCCTGAGCCAGCGGAAAAAAAGAAACTCGAGTTCTGCGGCGAAGCAAACGATGGATACAAAGCGGAGTTCGAAGGAGGTATTGCACCCCCGAAGTCGTCGGCTGTAACAAAGCTGTTAGCTCGGCTTCGGCTGTAATTGAAGCGAAACTCGTTGGTCAGCTGGGGGGTTAGTGCCTGGCTGGTTCCCAGCGTCAGGCTTTGAGACCGGTAGTCGATATTCAAGGCATTGCTATAGGTGTACGACCCAGCCCGTTGACCTGTGCTCGACGGGGCATCACTGTACCTTCCGAAGAGAGTCACCTTTTGCCATGGCAGATAATCAATCCGGATGCCGTAAGAATCCAGCGTGGACGGATTTGAGTAGCTGGCCGAAAATGCGGCTGTTCCGTTGCCGAGATCCGGGCCGTTCGGTTTGGGGAAAGCATTAAGTATCGGCTGGACGACTGGGGCCGCATTCTGGCGCGTAGCAAGGGAGGGCACGAATCCGTTCGCAACCTGAGGCTGCCGCACCCTTAGGCCTTCATAGGAACCGAAGAAGAACAGCTTGTCTTTCTTGATCGCCCCCCCCATCACGCCTCCGAAATCGTTCTGCCGCAATTCGGGTCTCGCCAGGCGGTTGCGGTTGGCGAACCAATCGTTGGCATCCAGCTTGTCGTTGCGGAAGTACTCGAACGCAGTGCCGTGAAAGGTGTTCGTGCCGGACTTCGTGACCACCGATATCTGAGCCCCTGGGGTACGGCCATACTCCGGCGCGAACGTGGAAGTCTGAATGCGGAACTCTTCGAGTGCGTCGAGCGACACTAGGTTGCTGGTGCCTCCAAATGCGCTGGTCGCAGGAAGCTGGCCGGCCCCCCCCTGGCCCAAAATGTTACCGCCCCCAGCGATTCCCAAGTTGGCGCTGACTCCATCCACTAGAAAGTAATTGGCGTCCGGCCGCTGGCCGTTTACGCTGAACTGGCCCTGTTCCCGAAAACTTGCCGTCGTCAGCACCACTCCTGGCGTCAGATCGATGAGGGAGGCGAAGCTTCGCCCGTTCAAGGGCAGGTTTTCCACGAACCGGTTGCCAATGACTGTACTCACAGATGCATCGGAGGTGTTGAGCAGCGGCGCGCTTCCTGGTACGGTGATAGCTTCCGTGTTGCTTCCGATGGCCAGCGCGAAATCCAACCGTGCTCGTTGATCGACCTCGACCGTAATTCCATTTTGGTGGATTGCTTTGAACCCCAATGCATCAACGGTGATGTTGTAAGGGCCGGGTAGTAGCGCTGGTACGCTGTATTCGCCTTGCGCGTTGGACGAGGCGGCGCGGGTTGCGGCAGTATTGGAATTCTCCACGCTGATTCGTGCGCCTGGAACCGCCCGGCCGGAGGGATCGGTGATGATGCCGGATAGCGCGGCGTTCTGGGCGAGCAGGGGAATTCCCAGCCGCAGATACACGCACATGGACGCAGATAAGACCCACTTGGAAGTCATGCGGGTGGATCAAGTATACCCCTGTCAAACGTGGAGGGGACACCCTCGAAAGGGGGACAATCTTTCACCCGATGGGGTTCGCAGGAAGAATGCCGCGAGGCTGGTTTGGGTGCAAACTATATGGGTACGGGATAATTGTGCACACGTGAAGAGAGGCGTCCTCATTCTCCTGCTGTGCTGGCATTGCGCTTTCGCCTTAAACCCGTCTCTCGACATCAATCAATACGCGCACACCGTGTGGACGGTCCGTGATCGCTTCTTCCAAGGCTATATCGACGCGATTGCTCAGACGCCCGACGGTTATCTCTGGCTCGGCACGGAATTCGGCTTGGTGCGTTTCGATGGCGTTCGGAGCGTTCCATGGCAAGCAGCGCCAGGTGAGCGTCTCCCCAGCAACAATATTCGAAGATTGCTTGTCGGACGAGATGGGCGTCTTTGGATTGGCACCGATGCGGGGCTTGCCAGTTGGAAGGACGGCAGACTCACTCACTATCCCGAGCTTGCCGGAGAGGATGTTCTTTCGCTCCTTCAGGATCGTGACGGAACGATATGGGTAGGTGCGTGGACGACCTCCATTGGCAGACTCTGCTCGATTCGCACCACAAACACCCAGTGCTTCGGAGAGGACGGCGCCCTCGGCCGTGGAGTATTCACTTTATACGAGGACAGGCAGGGCGATCTCTGGGCGGGAGCGCAGACCGGGCTCTGGAAATGGAAACCGGGTTCTCCGAAGCTCTATCGGACGCCAGACCTTGTCAACGCTCTTGTCGAGGGCGACAACGGGGCACTCCTGATCGCCGTTCACGGCGGAATGAGGCAGCTAGTTGACGGCAAGCCTGAGGCGTATCCGGTTTCAGGGGGGCGTCGGCTGTTCAACCCTTCCCGTTTGCTCCGGGACCGCGATGGTGGCCTGTGGATCGGAACCAACGACGGGGGCCTCATGCATGTGCACCAGGGAAGGACGGACGTGTTTACGCGGTCTGACGGTCTCTCCGGTGATCAAATCGACAGCCTCTTTGAAGACCGTGAAGGAAATGTTTGGGTCGGCACAGGTAATGGCCTCGACCGCTTTCGAGATTTCGCCGTCTCCACGATCTCTGTCTCACAAGGTCTGCCTAGCGCCACTGCTCAGTCCGTCCTCGCGGCCAGGGATGGCAGCGTTTGGCTTGGCACCAACGATGGCTTGAGCAGATGGAATAATGGGCAGATAACGATTTACCGCAAGCGAAACACTAAGTTGCCAGACGATACTGTGGAGTCCCTCTTTCAGGATAATCACGGGCGAATTTGGGTTTCGACTCGTGGCGGGTTTGCCTACTTCGAGAATGACCGGTTTGTTCCTGTGAGCGAAGTGCCCGGTGGATTCATGCACTCCGTCGCCGGGGACGGTGCGGGGAATCTGTGGATCAGCCACCAGGATCGCGGACTTTTTCATTTGCTTGAAGGGACCTTAGTCGAACGGTTCCCCTGGACCCTGCTGGGACGCAACGATTTTGCTGAAACTCTATTCCCTGATCCTGTGCGCGGCGGCCTATGGCTTGGATTTTTTTATGGCGGCATTGCGTATTTTAGTGACGGTCGAGTCCGCGCAGCATACGCAGAAATTGATGGGCTGGGCAAGGGCTTTGTCGGCGGCCTTCGCGTCGACCGAGACGGTACTCTGTGGGCCGCAACCCAAGGCGGGCTAAGCCGGTTGAACAACGGTCGTATTGCCACGCTGACCAGCAAAAACGGGTTGCCCTGCGATACGGTTCACTGGGTAATGGAGGACGAGGACCATTCCTTCTGGCTCTACACGGGCTGCGGCCTGTTGCGCATTGGCCGGACCGAGTTGGACGGGTGGGTAACAGATCCGAAGCGGATGATACACCCAACGGTTTTCGACAGTTCCGACGGAGTCACAAGCCGTTCTGACGCCGGCAGCTACGGCCCGCGTGCTGCCAAGTCCACCGACGGCAGATTGTGGTTCGCGACTGGCGACGGCGTCAGCGTCATCGATCCGCGCCACCTTCCCTTCAACAAACTCCCGCCGCCGGTGCACGTCGAGGAAGTGAAGGTGGACGGCAACCCTTGGGATGCGTCCCACGGGTGGCGCCTGCCCGCACTCACCCGCGATCTGGAGATCCACTATACGGCTCTCAGCCTGGTCTCCCCGGAGAAGAACCGTTTCAAATACAAGCTCGAGGGCCGCGATTCCGACTGGAAGGACGCCGGCAATGAACGGAAGGCGTCCTATACGGATCTTCCTCCACGCAGCTACCGCTTCCGCGTCATGGCCTCGAATAATAGCGGCGTGTGGAACGAGGCCGGCGACTCGCTCGATTTTTCCATCGCTCCAGCGTATTACCAGACCACCTGGTTCCTCGTGTCGTGCCTGGCCGCCTTTCTCGCATCGCTCTGGGCGCTGTACCGCTATCGCCTTTATCAGGTCAAGCAGGAGTTCAACGCTCGTCTGGAAGAGCGGGTCGGCGAGCGCACGCGCATTGCCCGCGAGCTGCACGACACGCTGCTGCAGAGCTTTCAGGGTTCCCTGCTGGTGATGCAGACGGCGCGTAACCTTCTTTCCCGGCGCCCCGAAAAAGCAGGGGAAACTCTGGATGACGCGATCCAAATGGCGTCGGGCGCAATCGGCGAAGGCCGGGAGGCGATTCAGGACTTACGGGCGCAGCCGACCGTGCAGAGCGATTTGGCGCAGTTGCTGGCGGCAATGGGTCAAGATCTGGCGCGCGCCCAGGATGGGAACGGGAAGCCGGCGATCTTCCGTGTGGCCGTAGAAGGGGCGCGGCAAGATTTGGATCCGATCATCCAGGACGAGGCTTACCGCATCGCCCGAGAAGTGCTGCGAAATGCGTTCCGGCACGCACAGGCCAGCCAGATCGAAGCCGAGATCCGGTACGATGATCGCCTGCTTCGGGTGCTGATTCGCGATGACGGCAAAGGCATCGAGCCGGAAATCGTCCATGCGGGCGGCCGGGCCGGACACTGGGGCTTGCAGGGGATGCGGGAGCGCGCGAAGCGGATCGGCGCGCGATTGGAATTCTGGAGCGAGGCGGGCGCGGGTACGGAAGTGGCGCTGAGCATTCCGGCGCGGATTGCGTACGGGACAGGGCGCGGCGGAAACCGGTTTGCGCTGATTTGGAAGAGGAAGAAGGAGAAGGCGAAGGCGTGAGCAACGACCCTGAGCCGAAAATTGGGCCGATCCGGATTCTTTCGGCCGACGACCATCATCTTCTTCGCTACGGCATCGCGGCGCTGGTCGGCGCCGAACCGGACATGGAGCTGGTGGCGCAAGCCTCGACCGGGCGGGAAGCCATCGAGCAATTCCGGCTGCATCAGCCAGACGTCACCTTAATGGATCTGCAGATGCCCGATATGGGCGGTATCGAGGCGATGATCGGCATTCGGAGCGAATTTCCGAACGCCCGGATCATTGTGCTGACCACGTACGCAGGCGACGTCCAAGTGACGCGGGCGCTGAAGGCCGGCGCGCGGGCCTACGTTTTAAAAGGCCGGCTGGCGGGCGAGCTTCTGGAAACCATTCGGGCGGTCCATGGCGGGCAAAGGCGAATCCCCGCGGAGGTCGCTGCCGAGTTGGCTGAGCACGCCGGGGAAAGCGGGCTGACCGAGCGCGAGGTGGAGGTGCTGCGGCTGATCGCGGCCGGGAATGCGAACAAGGAGATCGCCGCCCAGCTTTCGATCACTGAGGAGACGGTCAAGAGCCGCGTCTCGAACATCCTCTCCAAGCTGGGCGCCAATGACCGGACCCATGCCGTCACGATCGGGCTGAAGCGCGGGATTATCGAATTGTAGGAACCCCCAAAAGTATGAAAGCGCCCTCTACTTTCGAGGGTTTCCCTTTTCTTATCAATCTCTTACCCTATAAGTGGGACAGTTTTTGCAACGGCTATTTTCGAATTTCGCGGACGGTTGGCCCGGCAGAGGCCTGCTGCTCCAGCGCCTGCTAACGGGGGCTACGCTGCTTTATTGTGGTATCGCTTACTTTCGGACAGGACCTCACATTGCGCCGATCGCGCCGCAAATCATCGGAGTGGGCGCGGGGATTCTCCTTCTTGCCGGTTTGTGGACCCCGCTGGTGGGAGCGCTGATTGCCATTGTCGAGCTGTGGATCGCGTTCTCGCACTCCGCCGATCCATGGATTCCGATCTTCCTGGCAGTGCTGGGCGCGAGCCTGGCGATGGTGGGACCGGGCGCCTGGTCGATCGATGCCCGGCTCTTCGGCCGCAAACGCATCCATACTCCGGACCTGTAGGGGTTTTTCGACTCCCCTTCGAGACACTCTGCGCGAGGTGACTAAAACTCGGCGCCAACGACCGCACTCATGCCGTCTCCGTGTTGCGTGAGTAAAATCATTTGTAGCCCAAAGAAAGGAGACAGCGCCTAATTGCGCACATCAGCGGTTCGATTTCGCCTGGCGGGCCTCAAGTGGTATGGGCTTGCCGCGCTTTCCGTTGGCGTCGCGCTCGGGTTGGCACTACTCCTTCAGGAGCAGTTCCATTTCCGGGACGGGGCGATTCCGCTGCTGGTTTTTGCGTGCGCGATCAGTTCCTGGTATGGCGGGGTGGGACCTGCGCTGCTGGCAGTCGTCCTTTCCTCAATGTGGTTCGCCTACTTCTTCGTACCGCCGATCTACAGCTTCTATGTGCAAGCGGCGGATCTCCCTTATTTCATCACTTTCTTAACAATCGCTGTGCTTGTGTCATGGTTCAGCGCGATTCGCCGGCGCATCGAGCTAAACCTTCGTCAAGCTCGCGACAAACTCCAAAGCGAAGTAGCGGAACGAAAGCAAGCTGAACAGAAATTCCGCGGGCTGGTGGAATCCGCGCCCGACGCGGTCGCAGTCGTGAATCGTGAGGGCCAAATTGTTTTGGTCAATGCGCAACTGGAGAAGCTGTTTGGCTATCAGCGGTCAGAGGTATTGGGGAACGAAATCGAAATGTTGGTACCGGAGCGGTTCCGGAGCAAGCATCCGAAGCACCGCACGGCTTTTGTTGCCGACCCTCGCCCGCGGCCGATGGGGTCGGGGTTGGAATTGTACGGCTTGCATAAAGACGGACGGGAATTTCCGGTAGAGGTCAGCCTCAGCCCACTCGAAACCGGGGAAGGCTTGCTGATTTCCGGCGCCATTCGTGACATCACGGAACGAAAGCGGGCGGAGGAAAAGATCCGGCAGAGCGAAGAGGAACTTCGACAGCTTATCGATGTGATTCCGCAGCAAGTCTTCGTTTTCGATGCGGACTGGAGTCCTCTTTTTGCGAATCGGCGAGAGTTGGAGTACACCGGCCTTACTCCGCAAGAAGCTCGGTCAAAAGACGCAGTTGCCAGAATCTTTCATCCGAAGGATCTAAGGAACTTGGAGGCGCTTCGTGAGCGCGCGCGTTCCGACGGCGCCCCTTTTGAGATGGAGGCCCGCATACGGGGAAAGGACGGAGGACATCGCTGGTTCTTGATTCGGGACAATTCATTACGGGATGAGCAGGGACGCGTCCTGCGGTGGTACGGCACGCGTACCGACATCGAAGACCGGAAGCGGGCCGAAGAAAGGGTCAGGCGAAACGAAGCGGAGCTTCGCGAGATTATCGACATCATTCCGCAACAGGTCTTTGTTTTCGACGCGGACTGGAATCCCCTTTTTGCGAACCGGCGAGAGCTGGAATACAGCGGCCTTACCCAGCAAGAGGCTCAGTCAAAAGACGCAGTTGCCAGAATGGTTCATCCGGAGGATTTGAAGAAGTTACAGGCCGCCCGCGAGCGAGCGCGTTCTGACGGCGCCCCCAATGAGACGGAGGCGCGCATACGGAGAAGAGACGGAGAGTATCGCTGGTTCCTGATCCGGGACAATCCGCTAAGGGATGAGCAGGGACGCTTGCTGCGCTGGTACGGTACGCGTACCGACATCGAGGACCGGAAGAGGGCCGAGAACGAGCATGAACGATTGCGCCAGTTAGAGGCAAATCTCGCGCATATGAACCGGGTCAGCATGCTGGGAGAGCTGGCCGCCTCGCTGTCTCACGAGCTGAAACAGCCCATCTCCGCGGCAATCACCAACGCGAGTACCAGCTTGCGTTGGATGAGGCGCGATCCGCCGAATGTGGAACAAGCGCGGGAGGCGGTGTTGAGAGTCGTGAAAGACGGGACCCGTGCCGTAGAGATCATCGATCGCTTACGGTCTTTCTATAAGAAAGGCGCTCCGCCGGAACGTGAGTTGGTAGATGTGAACGAAGTCTTGCGCGAAATGCTCGATCTGTTGGGCAGTGAGGCCAACCGGTACTCCATTTCGATGCGTACGGAGCTTGCCGCCGGACTTGCGAAAGCTACCGCAGACCGCGTACAGCTCCAGCAGGTACTGATGAATCTCATGCTCAACGCCATCGAGGCCATGAAGGATTCCGGCGGAGAGCTTACTGTGAAGTCGCAGCTGGGCCAGGATGGTCAACTGCTGATCTCTGTCAGCGACACCGGCGTGGGGCTGCCCACCGAAAACCCGGACCAGATCTTCGCCGCGTTCTTCAGCACCAAGCCGCAAGGCAGCGGCATGGGGTTAGCGATCAGCCGTTCCATTGTGGAGGCGCATGACGGCCGCTTGTGGGCCACCGCTAACCCGGCGCGGGGCGCTACTTTTCATTTCACGCTGCCCACAGCGAACGAGGCGCAGGCCTGATGGTGGTGGAGAATTCTACTGTATTCATCGTGGATGATGACGCCGGCATACGCGCCTCGATCGAGGGCTTGTTGGAATCGGTGGGGCTGCCATCCAAGTCCTTTGCGAACCCAAAGGAATTCCTCGACAGGCGAGGCGCCAGCGGGCCCTGTTGCCTGGTTCTGGATGTGCGGCTTCCCGGTGAAAGCGGCATCGATTTTCAGCGGAAATTGTCGGCCGCGGGCGTGGAAATTCCCATAATCTTTATCACGGCCCACGGCGACATTCCCATGTCGGTGAAGGCCATGAAATCCGGAGCGGTCGAATTTCTGACGAAACCGTTCCGCGATCAAGACCTGCTGGACGCGATTCAGCAGGCACTCGACCGCGATCGCGCACGTCTTCAACAGCAGAGCGAACTCGCCGGCTTGCAGAAGCATTATGAGACTCTCACTGCGCGGGAGCGCGAAGTGATGCAACTCGTGACCTCGGGCCTGCTCAACAAGAAGATTGCTTTTGAGCTCGGGACCAGCGAAATCAACATCAAGAAGCATCGCGGTCACATCATGCGGAAAATGCAAGCGGAGTCGCTTGCCGATTTGGTGAGGATGGCGGAAAGGCTGAAGCTTTCCCGGTGACCTCTTTCATATCAGCCCCGTTACAAACTGCACACCAGGTCCGAGCAGACTATACCAAAGTATAGTGGCGGCCACCAACGTATAGCTGACGCAGCGTGCTTGCTTTCCTTAGATTGTTGGTATGCGTAACGCGCAGCTCGTCGCAATTGTCGACGACGATGAATCAGTCCGTGGCGCCGTTCAGGGTCTGATGATGGAGGCGGGGCTCGAGGCTCGGGCCTTTGCATCCGCAGAAGATTTTCTGAGTTCCGGACTGTTGCGCCAAACTGGATGTCTGATTACGGACATCCGCATGCCGGGCATGTCGGGGCTGGAACTGCAGCATACGCTAAATGCCAGGGCTTGCCGCGTACCCACGATTTTCATTACGGCGCATGGCGACGCTAAGATGCGTTCGCAGGCAATGCGGGCGGGCGCGGTGGAGTTTCTGGCAAAACCATTCGATGATGAAGCGTTGCTCAACACGGTTCGGGCAGCTCTGGAGACATGAGATGAGTGAGGCGGAGCCGGAGGAGGTGCGTGTGGCAGCTTTAGGCCGAGCGAGGTGGATGAAATCGATAGTCTCTTATGTACAACGGATCCCGCGGGAATTCTACGGGCAGCCAGACACGCGCGAGGAGCGCAGGATCAGCAACCACCTGGCGAGCGCCCTTGAAGTTTTGGGTGAGGAACTGGCCCGACACCAGAGAGCTGCGCATAGGGATGCAACTGATCTCTTCATAGACGTGGAGGGCACGCCACAAGATCTGCATCCGGTCCTGCGGGATGAAATCTACCGGATTGCGGGCGAAGCCTTGCGCAACGCGTTCCGCCACGCGCGGGCGCAGCGGATCGAAGTCGAAATCCGGTACGATGCCCGGCAGTTGCGGGTTCGGGTGCGGGATGACGGAATCGGTATAAATGCGGATGTGGTCAGTCAGCCAGGGTGCGCCGGACACTTCTTGAGGCGCATGCGCGAGTGCGCCAAAGCGATCGGTGGACGACTGGAAGTCTGGAGTGAGCACGGAGCCGGCACCGAGGTCGAGCTGACGCTCCCGGCTTCGGTCGCTTACGGAGCGCACCGCGGCCGAGGCTTTGGCCTCCTTACGAGGGAGGTGGAGACGAATTCATGAGCGGCGATCCGTCTCCGATTCGCGTGCTGGCCGTCGACGACCACCAGTTGATTCGCGCAGGCATGGCGACGCTTCTTCTTTCCGAAACGGACATCAAGCTGGTGGGTGAAGCGTCCAACGGCCGTGAAGCCATTGCCAAATTCCGGGAATGCCATCCGGACGTGACTCTGATGGACTTACAGATGCCGGAAATGAACGGCTTTGACGCGATTATTGCCATCCGCAACGAATTTCCCGGAGCGCGAATCGTTGTTCTGACGACGTACGCAGGAGACGTACAGGCGGTGCGCGCGATTAAGGCGGGCGCTCAGGGTTATTTACTAAAAAACCTCCTCCACAAGGAACTATCGCAAACGATTCGCGCAGTTCATGCCGGGCGCAAGGCGATGTCTCCCGATGTCGCCGCCCAGCTTGCCGAACACAGCGGCGACGAAATATTGACGCCAAGGGAAATCGATGTGTTGCGACTGATCGCCGCCGGCAATGCGAACAAGGAAATCGCTGCCCAGCTCTCGATTACCGAAGAAACGGTAAAGAGCCGCGTTAAGAATATCCTGGACAAGCTCAGCGCCAACGACAGAACACATGCCGTCAGCATCGGATTGAAGCGCGGCATCATCGAATTGTAATCACTCGAAAGAGTGAAATTCCGTCCTTTTATGGGGGTTCCGGCTCCGTGATCAAACTGACTACCCTCAAGTAAGAGACTTTTTTGCAGCGTCTATTTTCCACCTTCGCCCGCGGCTGGCCCGGGGTGGGCCTGCTGTGCCTGCGGCTGACTGCCGCAATCTCCGTTTCCCACTATGTCGTAACTGGATTGGCTTCTGGGCAACCGTTGATAAGGACGGTAATTGAAGGCACTGCTGGTTTGCTCTTATGCCCTGGTCTGTGGACGCCCGTCGCCGGTGTGGTTTTGGCTGCTATTGCGGCCTTGTCCGCCTTTTCTCCAACCGGGGACCTCTGGGGGCAAATGCTGTTGGCCGGAGTGGGTGCTGCACTGGCTATGCTCGGGCCGGGGGCGTGGTCGGTCGATGCCCGACTGTTCGGAAGAAAACGGCTCATTCGGGAGCCGTAGGCGGCCACGCTCATTTCCTCTGCTCATTTCCCTCTAAAGAGAGAATCTGATTTCAACTTCGGGACCGACCGGTTAGTTCCAAATCCCCCAAACTAGTCAAATGTCGGGACCCGAAAGAGTGAGCCGGCCTCTCTTCGAGGTTGCGCCAACGCTCGCTATCGCCACCCTTCACTTTATGTTGGCTTCACGCCAACCGTTGTGAGGACGGTAATTGAGGGCGGTGGTGCTGGTCGGTCCACGCCCTTCGTTCGAAAAGGAAACGCGCGATTCGGGTGCCGCGATGCCGCAATCCCTTCCTCGAAAGAGGGAATCTGATCTCAACTAATTAGTCAGCGGGCGGGTCCATTTCGGGGGTTGTTGTCCGGCTGCGGTCGGTGCAGAATCAGGGACAGAGACGGAGGAGCGGGTTAGAGAAACGAACGCGCCTCCCAGAAAGGTAAGCATGGCATCGGTAGCTTATAGTTTTCAAAATGTCTCCTCTGTTCCTGCGCAAGCGGAACCGGGTTTTGGGGCAAGTCATCGGAGATCCAAGAACGGCATCAGCCAATCGGCGGCCGCGGACCGGTGCAGCTTGTACCTTGACCTCAATGAACAACTCGAGGCATCCCAACACAACGATGCCGGCCCGAATGAATCTAGATGTATTATTGGATCCAGCCGAGCGCTTTCTGGGGTACTGGAACAAGTTCGGGTTGTGGCTCCAACTGACTCCACGGTCCTCATCGAAGGAGAAACCGGCACCGGCAAGGAGCTAATCGCGCACGCCATCCACATGCAGAGCCATCGGCGGAGTCGCCCGTTCGTTAAGCTGAACTGCGCGGCAATTCCTCTGGGCCTTCTGGAGAGTGAACTGTTTGGCCACGAGAGGGGCGCGTTTACGGGAGCCGTTACACAAAAACTGGGGCGGTTCGAGGCGGCGAATGGCGGCACGTTGTTTCTGGATGAAATCGGCGATATCCCGCCGGAGTTGCAGTCGAAGCTTTTGCGGGTATTGCAGGAGCAGGAGTTCGAGCGGCTGGGTAGTACGATCACTCGCCGCGTGGATGTCCGTGTGGTGGCTGCGACCAATCAGGACCTTGTCGCCCTGGTGGAGGACAAGCAGTTTCGAATGGACTTATATTACCGCCTCAACGTGTTTCCCATCGCCCTTCCCCCACTACGTATGCGCCTAGCCGACATTCCGATGTTGGTCGCGCATTTCGTTCAGAAGTACGCGGAACGAATGTCCAAGAACATCTCGAAGATTGCGATGGACACAATGGACACTCTGGTGCACTATTCATGGCCAGGAAATGTTCGAGAGTTGCAGAATTTCATTGAACGCGCGGTGATCGTGACGAAGGGCGACGTCCTGCAGGTCCCACCGCTGCCATCCCGCATGATGAATCGCATAGAGCCGGTGACCTTAAGAGACGCGGAGCGGGACCATATCCTGAAGGCGCTTGAGGAAAGCAATTGGGTCGTGGGTGGGAAGCATGGCGCCGCGGCACGTTTGGGTGTGGCACGGACGACATTGATCGACAAGATGCGCACGCGTGGTCTTTCGCGTGAAACGGCCCAGGGTCGATGTGCGGTGTCTTCGTATCTTTAAAAGGCAAGGCGGGGACAAATTCATGAACAGCGATGGATCTTCGATCCGCGTCCTGGCGGTGGACGACCACCCGTTGATTCGCGCCGGCATCGCCACGCTCTTTCTTCACGAATCGGACATGCAGTTGGTGGGTGAAGCGTCGAACGGCCATGAAGCCGTTGCCCAATTCCGGGAATGCCGTCCGGACGTGACCCTGATGGACTTACAGATGCCCAAAATGAATGGCTTTGAAGCGATTACGGCCATCCGCGACGAATGCCCCGAAGCGCGAATCATTGTACTGACGACGTATGCGGGCGACGTACAGGCCGTGCGGGCGATGGAAGCGGGCGCTCAGGGTTATTTGCTAAAAAACCTCCTGCATAAGGAATTGTTGCAAACCATCCGCGCGGTTCACGCTGGGCGCACGACGGTGGCTCCCGAGCTGGCCGCTTAACTTGCCCACACAGCGGCGGCAAGGGATTGACGCCAAGAAATCGAGGCTGCGGCTGATCGCCGCCGGCCATGCGAACATCGCTGCGCAACTGGGCGCAACGACCCGACGCATGACGTCACGATCGGAATGAACCACGGCGTCATCGAACTTTAATCACTCGAAAGAGTGAACTTCTCGTCCTTCTATTGGGGTTCCGACTCGCCAATCGGACCGACTACGCTGATAGCGGGACCCTTTCCTTGCAGCGCCTGTACACCGGTTTCGCCCGCGGCTGGCCCGGGATGGGCCTGTTGTGCCTCCGCCTGACTGCCGCGATCTCCGCTTTCCATCATGTCGTAACTGGATTGGTTTCAGGGCAACCGTTGTTTCCGACAGTGATTGAGGGTGCTGCTGGTTTACTCCTGTGGCCTGGCCTGGGCACACCCATCGCCGGCACCGCACTCGCCGTTATTGCGTTTTGGTCTGCGTTCTCGGGGGGCGGAGAGCCCTGGGAGCAAATCCTGTTGGCCGCAGTGGGCGCTGCCCTGGCGATGCTCGGGCCCGGGGCCTGGTCGATCGATGCCCGCCTGTTCGGAAGAAAACGGCTGATTCGCGAGCCGTAGAATGCCTTCGCTCATTTCCCTCTAAAGAGGGAATCCGATCTCAACTATTCAGTCAATGGACGGAACCCGATTTAGGGTTGTTGCCTGACAGCGGTGGGCGCAGAATCAGGGAAAGCGTTGGAGGAGCGGCACAGAAAAGCGAGTGCTTCTCCGGGAAAGGATGAGCATCGTGGCATCAGTTGCTTACACTCTTCATAATGTGTTCGCCGTTTCTCCTAAGGCGGCGCGGGAAATCGCGGCAATTCATCGGGAGTCGGAGAACCGCACAACTCCATCCGAGGCCGAGTCGCGCCGCGGTTCGTATATTGATCTCGAGCAATACCTAAAGTGCTCGCAGCCCGCTGGGGAAGGACGGAACCAAGTGGAAGGCATCGTTGGATCAAGCCCGGCTCTCCGAGCGGTATTGGATCAAGTTCGGACTGTGGCCCCTACCGACTCCACCGTTCTCATAGAAGGCGAAACCGGCACCGGTAAGGAACTCATCGCGCACGCCATCCACACGCAGAGCCGGCGCCGGGGCCGCCCTTTCGTGAAGCTGAACTGTGCCGCAATCCCACTAGACTTACTGGAGAGTGAACTCTTCGGTCACGAGAAGGGCGCCTTCACCGGGGCCGTAACGCAGAAAATGGGGCGGTTTGAGGCGGCGGACGGCGGCACGCTGTTCCTGGACGAAATCGGCGACATTCCGTTGGAGCTGCAATCGAAGCTGTTGCGAGTGTTGCAAGAGCAGGAATTCGAGCGCCTGGGGAGCACGTATACTCGTCGCGTCGACGTGCGTATTGTGGCGGCGACGAATCAGGACCTTGCCGGCCTCGTCGAGGACAAGCAGTTCCGCATGGACTTGTATTACCGCCTCAACGTGTTTCCCATCGCTCTTCCGCCACTTCGCCTGCGCTTGGCCGACATTCCGATGTTGGTAGCGCATTTTGTGCAGAAGTTCGGCGGGCGCATGTCCAAAAAAATCTCCAGGATTTCGAAGGACGATATGGCAGCTTTAGTACGCTACCCGTGGCCTGGAAATATTCGAGAGTTGCAGAATTTCATCGAACGCGCAGTGATCCTGACGAAGGGCGACGTAGTGAAGATGCCACCGCTGCCATCCGAAACACTGACTCGGATGCAGCCTGTAACTTTAAGAGACGCGGAGCGGGACCACATCCTGAAGGCGCTGGAGGAGAGCAATTGGGTCGTGGGGGGCAAGCATGGCGCCGCGGCGCGTCTGGGTATTGCACGTACGACATTGATCGACAAGATGCGCAAGCGCGGGCTGTCCCGTGAAATAGCCCCGGGTCGATCTGCATCGTGACCGCAGGCCCAGTCGCTCGTTTTGAGTCTTAGGCCGAGTCGAGACAACCAAGTTCATCGCGCACGGAGATTTAACAGAGAGATCTATGACGTCTAACCGCATGTTTGTTCTTGCTCTGCTGGCGGCGCTCTCACTGTTTAGCCTGGCAGGTATCGTCGACGCGCAGTTCCTTGGCCAGCTTTCGGGTACCGTCACTGACTCAAGCGGCGCGGCTGTCCCAGCAGCGTCTGTCACGCTGAAAAAT
>Ga0335081_10006094_pt1 | contig 19147 bp, 23 predicted proteins | sample Lox_Sample_35_FD_206713 | JGI IMG/M metagenome (GOLD analysis project Ga0335081, IMG submission 206713) | Soil microbial communities from Loxahatchee National Wildlife Refuge, Florida, United States - Lox_Sample_3.5 | ecosystem: Environmental > Terrestrial > Soil > Wetlands | place: USA...
GGGGCCGAAAAGATGATGTGGGTAATGGGTCTTACCTTCGTGCAAAACGAGCCGCTTCACAGCATCGGTAAAATCTTCGCCCAAAGAATCAAAAGAAGCGTCAGTATGATGTGCGAAAAAATTGCGCACACCAGCTAATCCTTTTAATGCCTTTCGCGTTCTGTCATCAAAAGCACCCAGCAAATAAAGAAGATCAATCTGTGGTGCAATGTTACCGAGCGGCCGGTCTGGATTAAGTAGATTCTTGATGACCTTGGAATCATTAACGAGCCGCTCGCGGATAGTGTGACTCACGGCTTCCTCAAGGAGCGCGCCACCTACTACAGCCATTACTCTTTCAGAACCCGATGGTTTAGCCGCCTCAGTCAGCAATTCAATGACGGCCCGCGTGTATTTATCGCCGGGAAGAACAGCCCATGTCATACTACGTCCCCAATGAGTAATGGATTATGCACTGGCTTGGAATGATAACAGCGTGACAAAGATTCGAATCAACAAAATAGATGCAGCAAAACGTCAGATTAATGCTGCAATTCGGATGACGTTCCAAGGTGAAGACCCTGTTGCTATTCATTCCGTGATTGCTGCTGGGCACCGGATCATCAGAGATATTTGCCAAAAACGCGGCGATGTTGAAAGCTTTTTGCGGTTCACTGACTGGATCGCCGAAGGTCACGAAAAGCAATTCTGGGCAGCGATGAACGCATCCGCGAATTTCATAAAACACGCCGACACAGATGCCGATGCTATCCATGAATTCGATGAGGAGATGGCAGACTTTATGATCGTTTTTGCCTCAAAGTGGTACGGGGACTTAGGGTACTCCCGGTCGCGCGAAATGAATACCTTTGCCACTTGGTGGGCAATACAGCATCCGCAAGGCATTACTCCAACATATCTTGAGGTAATAAAAAAAGCAGGCTTTCTGAAACAATTTGAAGTTATGCAGAGGGAGGTTGTGAACCTGAGTCGAAAAGATCGACTACGGATCGGGCAGTTGTTTTTAGATCAACCTGCTCGCAACATTAGCAATCCCGTACGATGAATGTGCAGGGTCAACAACGCGTCTCAAGCATATTCGGACCCCGGCTTTTCAGAAAACTCATTGCCGTGCCTCTTTCGCCGCGTCTCAAGGTTCTCGATGCGCTGCTCCAATTCGACCGTCTCGATCGTTTTAACAAAATTGGTGACCAGTGCTGAAAGCTCGCCAGCCTTCTCGGGCGTCAGATCACCGCGCGCCACCACCGACACTATCGCAGCTATAGCGTTGCTTGCGTCGCCCACCGATTTTAATTCCGGGATCGCAAAATGCACTGGGCGATCACGACGCGGTGGCAGTATGCGATCAAGACAAAGCCGCAAGGCTACTGTGTCACCTGCGAGGGCGAGCTTGAGTACACGCCCTAATCAATCATCGCCCGCCGCCAAATACACCAAGACCGGTGCCATAGGGATTGCGCGGACTAGACGGCGAATAGGGATTCCCCGCTCCATAAGGATTGTTGATGCTGTCAGGCGAATATGGACTGCCGTACCTTCCATAAGGATTTGAAACCGAATCTGGATCGTATGGGTTCGTACTCAGCCGACCGCGATAGTTTCCATTCCCGTCATAGAGCTGCGGGGCGTTCGTCGCATAGGGATTCGTCGCCGAGTTCGGACTGTACGGGCTGCCGTATTGACCGTAAGGATTGTTGATGCTGTTTGGATTGTAAGGACTGCCGGAGCCATAGGGATTGCTAAGAGAGTTTGGATTATAGGGATTGCTTGATAGGTTCCCGAGATATTGTGCAAACGCTCCCGCTGTTGTCGTGAGCAACAGACAGACGATCAGGCAAAAAACTCGCTTCATGACTGCCCCCGCCGTTGATGGCTTGAAGATTATCATAGTAACGCGGTCGCGTAACCTAACATTGTAACAAAAGCGAAGATCCTTTACTTCCGAGCATGCCTTGTCCGGTAAAGGCGATAACTGCCTTCATTGTTTTGACGTCCAAAATTACGGCAGTCACACCGGCGTGCCGCCAGATGACCCCGCTTCCGACCGCCACTCACCAATGGCCCCGCGCTGCCCTTTAGGGACTCGTGCATCCGTTTTGTTGATCTCGCGCAGTTTCGGACGCACAGGTATCTCTCGCCGCTTCCCGCCGCCTTGGACCGAGGCGAACGCCGCTGTGGTCGTGCAACGAAACAAGCGGGCTGGTCTTCGACCGGCCAAGCTGCTGCGCGACGGAGGCGTGTGCCGCCGACGCTTCTACAAAAGCGTGTTGGTCGCTAAGCTATCAGCATAAATTTTAAGGAGAAGGCTGTGGCCACAAAGGAAAAATTGAGCGCACTTCGGAGCAGGTCTCACTGGCGAATTCGAAGACAACGCGTCCAACACGATATTGAGGATGCGAAGCGCCTCTACGACCAAGTTTCTATCCCGGCGCAAAAGGATATCAAAAGATACATCGGCATCCTAAATAAAGCGCTCGCGTGGTTGCAAAAAATGGAAGAGTCGACGCCGACGTCGTAGCAGAGGACGCGGTTGGGATCGGCAGTCCAAACGAACGATTTCGGTGCTTTGTGGAATCAATGCATGTTTGTGATGTTAGGCCCAAGAAGCTCCGCCGCCTGCCGGCGCACTTCCTCGAGCAACTCCTCGTCGGTCATGCGCTCGAACTCACCAGGCGAGCCAATCTCCTTGCGATCTATGAACATGCCGAGTTCCTTCCCGAGCAGCTCAAGCGCCCGGTTGGCGACCGCACCGTTGTAGCTGTACTCGCATTCGCCGTCCTCGCCTCGATGCGCCTCAGCCTGCATTGCCCTGGTGGCATTTTCGATCAGCTTGGTGATTACCCATTCTTTCGTGAGGGCCGTCGCTTCCACTGCCTTTGCGGTGGCTTGGCTGTGTATGTTTTCCCGCTCCTGCAGAAGTTCGGCCACGCGATTTTGAATGCTTTGATTAGACTGTAAATGCGAGGCATTCCCGCGGTTCGGCTTGTAGCCGGCAATCCTATGCGCCTCCGCTGCGCTCTTGCCGGCTGCCAATTCCTGGGCAAAGCGCTCATGGCGCGGGTTCATTAATATCGGCATCACTCAGCCCAATTTCGTTGCGCGTCACGAACCTAAGACGCTATCAAGCAGACTATAGAATGCCGTCAACACCGCGCCATCGTCGTTGCGACTATCTCGGTGCAACAGTCCCATGCGGACTAACGTGTTGATCTCCGTTGCGCGTAACTCGACAGTCAGGCAGCGAAGGCCATCCCGGCGTCGCTGACGGTGGCGGCGCATACGCTCGGCGGCAGCCGAGATGTTCGGTGGCGAGATTGCATCGGTCACGGCCAACGTCCTTGACACGAGCCGCGCAACAGCCCCCAGGACTCCAACTGAACGAGAGCATCATCGAGGTCGTAGGCCACCGAAACTGTCGCACCGGCCGCCGTGAGCGCCGCATGGGCATCGCGTTGGACGGCCGTCAGACGGCAACCGCGGGTCTTGAGTTCGAGCGCGTAGCACCGACCGCCCTTGATGCCGATGATGTCTGGGACACCGGCTCTCACCCCCATGTCCTTGAGTATCGCGGCCTCGACGCGCGAGCGCCAGCCACCGTTAGCGGGATGGAACGCAAACATGGCGGGTGCGCCACGGAGCGCCAAGTGCTCGAACACGGTGCGCTGAATTTCCTGCTCGGGGTGATGGCGCCGCATCGTCACGGTCAGAACGGGATATCATCGTCGAAGTCGTCGATCGGCGGTGGATTGCGCTCATCGAAAGTGCCAGCCGGGGGCGCGGCCGGCTTCGACGGCTCGTCGGCGGTCGGTGCCGCGGCGGGCTTTGGTTTCGGCAGCCGCACGCGGATGGCCTCCACGGTATCGCCCCGGAAATCGACCATCGCTGGAAACAAGACCAGCGGTCGACCCTCCCAGTCGTCGGTGTCATCGCCATAGGCGGCGGCGATTGCGCGGGAGTTTGTTTTGTTGAGGACCAGACCTTTGGTCTTGCCCTGGAAATACAGGACGGGCTTGCGCTCGCCCTCGCCGACCTCCTCAGGCTCGGCCCGATCAATCACGACGTTGATGTTCCGATCCTGGAGGTCGCTGGCCTTGAGATATTTGCTTGGGAAAGCGTCCGATATGCGCATTCGGTGGTCCTTTCGATTTAGCTGCACGCTGTTTGAGCGTCTTGTCGATCTCGTACAGTACGCTTCACGGAACATCGGCACGGCGCTCCGCGCTGGGATTGTGCGGTCGATGCGCGGCGCAGTACCAGTGACCGAGCTTGCCGCTGCCTAAGTGCACGCCATAACCGAAGGCGCCAAAACGGCCGCACACGGTGCAGAAGTGCAGGAACGCACCATCCAGTTCTTGCACTCGGCCGCGCCGGACCGCGCATGGCTGCTCCAAGCTGGGCTCCCCATTGGCCGGCAACATAGGCTTAAACAACGGCGCGAGCAGCTCGGGCTCTGGAGCGGTAGAATTACCCGAACCAGAGCAATCCGCAGGATCAGGCCCGTGTTCAAAATGTTCAGATTGTTCAAAAGTCGAACAAGGGATGGGTTTTTGAACATTTTGAACGTTTTGAACCGGTGCGCTGTGGTCGTGAGAGTCATTCCGCAGCTCCGCCAAGCGCGCATGCCATCGGCTCATACGCATTTCTCCCAGAGGCGCGGCGATACCTGCCAATCCCCACGTGGGCGTCCGTGGCCCGTAGCACCGGGGCGCCGTATCCATCCCGCCTGATCGAGCACATGCAGGGCGGCAGTGCGGCGCTCGGCATCGCGTGCCCAGGTGTAACCGGGCATCTGATAAATAGCCCGCTCATTGAGCGGCGCGACCTGCGTTGCCGGCCCCCGCGCGAAGATATGGCGCGCAATCGACGCAGCATCGGCCTCGGCGCGGCCGATCGCGAGCCCGCCTGTCACGCGATCGAGCATCGCGTTGCTATAATCGATGTAGCTGCCGGCACGTGCCACCGAATCGGCCGACACCCTCGCCGGCTCCGGCGCGTCGTCGCCGCGAGCTGCCCAGGCGAGCAGCTCGTAGTCGAGCGCCAGCCGCAGCGCGCGGCCAGGATTTTTGCCGGCCCAGTCGGCGGCCAAGCCATGCGAGGATCGTGCATGCATCATCGCATCGCGGCGGATGTCGTCATAGAGGCGCATCGCCGGTCCATCATCATCGAGCCGCAATGCGATTGGTGCTGGCACGCCGTGATCGTCGGTGCCCATCGCGAGCGTTCGTAGCCGGCGTGCGGCCGTATGCAGCTTGCGTCGTCGCTCGGCGGCGTTTGCATCAGTGAACTGAGATAGCGGCGCGATCGGTGCCGGCTCGGGCCACACGTAGATCAGCCGCGCCGCGAGTCCGTCATCGGCATCCGTGAGCACCTCGCGCAACCGGTCAGGTACCATGCCGCCGATGACAGCGAGCGACGCATGCTCGATCCGCACTGGCGCCTCGTGATAGCCCACGCGATCGCAGACATACGCGCCACCATTCCAGCACTCCAGGTAGAATGCACGATCGGCGCCGCGTCCACCGTAGCGATCGAATCCGCCGAGCCATCCTGCCAGCTCATCACGCAAATAGAGCAGGCCGCGCGGATTCTCGGCGAGCATGCGCTGCAACTCCTCGGTGGAGGAATCCATCGCCACTGTCCGCGGGCGCGCTGGCGCCTCCAAGTTCTCGGCGCCGGCAGGGCGATCCGGTGCTGGTGTCTCTCCATCGGCTACGGCAGCGCGCACCGACGCACGCCATGCCTGATCGCGGGCGCGCGCGGCCTCGGCATCGCGCTCATGGCGGGCCAGCGCCTCGCGCCATGCCGGCTCGGCATCGCGCTCCATCGCGCGGCTTGCCTCGACCATCGGCCGCAGCGCCGGCGTCTTGCCTGCGCTAGGAGCCCCGATCAGCACGAACCAGAGATGCGCTGGCTCGACCCAATCGGCTGTAGCCGCGATGCGTCGCGCGTTGCCCGTCCACGCAGATGCCGCGCCGATCAGTCCGGCCGCGATGTAGTCGCGCGGACAGGCGCGCGCTGCGGCCTCGGTGGTGATCCAGTCCGCCCATCCGACCGGCAGTGCATCGTCATCGAGCGCAGGCGCGGGCTCGCGGTCATCATCGACCAGCCGCATATCCGGGTCTGGCCAGCTCTCACACGCGCCACCGCCGAGTGCCTCGCCAACGAAATCCCGTATCGGCTGGGACTTAAACATTTGCCCCACCCGGAATGCGATCGGCCGCGAGCAGCTTTTCGATCCGCTCATTAATCTGCGCTCGCGCCGCAGCGTCGCAGCGCAACAACCGTTTCCGATTGGCGGATTCTTCAAGCGCCCTCAGGCCGCACTCCCGCACCGTCCACATTACGGCCTCGACGGTGGCCTGCGCTGTCGGCCGTTGTACGCGAGCGGCGGTGTTCACGCTCTTACCTCGGTAGACGACGGCGTTTTGCGCGGTCGGCCGCGGCGGCGCGGCTGCGACGTGTCAGTTTGTTCGGGCGAGAGCAGTTTTTTGAGGGAGCGATAGTCGATCAACGTCCGGCGCGTGCCGGGTGGATGAATTAAGCTAATGCGTTTGTCTTTGGCATATTTCCACAGCGTCGTGAGCCCGAGGCCGGTTATTTCGCTGGCGACTTTGAACGTCACAGCCAGCGGCTCAATGGCGCGGCCAGTAATTACGGCGGAGCTTGCGCTGCTTAACAATTCGGGACGGACTGTCATCGTGTGCGGCTTCATTGTGACAAAGCGCGCACGAAACATGGGTGACGACGAACCGCTGCGATAGTCCTTTTTATTTCCGCGCAACCGGGCTCAGCAGAAATCAGGACGGCTTAGCCGCGGGCCAGTAGCGTTTTTGCCACTGCGGCTCTTTGATCCCTCGTCCCCTTCGCGTTCCGACGTGCACGTGCATCATGCCGCCTTCGATCTCGACGGTTTCGCCGGTGCTTGTCCCAAACGGCTTTTTCCTGATCAAGTTCCACGCCTCCTTGGCGATCTTTTTGTCGCTTCGATAGTATTGAGCGGCGGCGAGGATCGCCGGCTGTAACCGCGGCTTTTTTGCCCGCTCGGCCTGCTTTTTTCGTTCTTCATATTCGAGCTCCGCAGCGCGAGTTTGCAGCACGCGCATGACTGCGGCCATGACGCTCGCGCAGGTGCGCATTACGGCGTCCCGCTCAGTACCGCTCAGCGGCGCCAAGTGCGCTGATACCCGGTTCACCGCCGAGACTATGTCGCGCACCAAGGCGCCGACAGCCTCCTCGTATTTTTTGTTTTGCTTTGTGGCCGGCGCGCGCGCGTTGCGCATCCTCTTTGATGGCATGAGCCCCACTGCCCCACCGCCGAGGGAAGTTGCGCGGGGCGAGCCGGTCGGCAGCGGTGGTGCGCCCGGCAATGTTTGGCCTACCGGCCTCGCGCCGATGAAAATGATATTCGCGTGCGGCCGGAACGCCTAGGCTTTTTGGCGAAGCGGTGTGACGTTGCCTTGCCGCTCTTGCGCGGGCGCCGTGGTGCAGAAGCTCGCCCATTGCTGCATGAGCCGTCGGCGCTTCGCGAACAAGTCGCCGCGCCGATAGGCTTGTTCCACCTTGTCGCCGATGACGTGGGCAAGGGCAGCTTCGGCAATCTCGTTCTGAAACGACGTGTGCTCACTCGCCCACGTCTTGAACGTGGCGCGGAAGCCGTGCACCGTCAGATTGTCGAGCCCTATGCGCCGCAACAGCATCAGAAGCGCCATATTGGAAAGCGGCGTTCCCGGGTTGGGTCCGGGGAACACATAGGCGTTGTCATCGTCGGCGTTTCGCGCCGCTTGCATTTCGTCGAGGATGGCAAGCGCGCGCGGCGACAGCGGAACACGATGTTCACGGCGTGCTTTCATGCGGGCGGCCGGCACCGTCCAATTCTTGTCCAGCAAATCAATCTCGTTCCACCGCGCGCCGATCACTTCGCCGGTGCGTGCGGCCGTTAGGATCAGGAATTCCAGCGCCCGCGCCGCGATGGCCTCGCGCGTGCGCAAGCTTCCGAGGAAGTCTGGCAACTCGGCGTAGGGCAGGGCGGCGAGATGCTCGACATCTCGGACCTTGGAGCGGGCTGGCAACAGCTTGTCGAGGTGGCCGCGCCAACGCGCCGGGTTCTCGCCCTCGCGATAGCCACGCACCTTGGCAAAGTCCAAAATGTTTTCCATGCGTTGACGGACGCGGCTGGCCGTTTCCGACTTTGCCGTCCAGATCGGTTCCAAAACCTTGAGCACGAGCGCGGTATCCACTTCCTGCACCGGCAGCGCGCCGATGACCGGATAGGCGAAGGTGGTGAGCGTCGCCGTCCACTGATATTTGTGCTTCTCGTTTCGCCATCCGGCCTTGTGCGAAGCGATGTAGCTTTCGGCGCACTGCTTGAACGTAATCGCCTTGGCCGCTTCGAGCCGCTTCCGCGCCCGCTCGGCGCGCCGCGCCGCGATCGGGTCTATCCCGTCGTGTCGCTTCCTTCGCGCGTCCAATGCCCGCGCACGAGCGTCGGCGAGGCCATAGAGCCCAAGCGGGCCAAGCCCCATCCAGCGCGGCCGGCGATCGAGCATGTAGCGGAGCACCCAATTGCGCGCGCCTTCGGGCGTCACGCGCAGGTAGAGCCCGCCGCCGTCCGCATACATGCCGGGCTTCGGTTCTCCCGCGGCCTTGATCCGCTCGACCCTTTGCGCCGTGAGCCGCTCGATCTCGCGTGCCATTGGAAGCTCCATTGGTTCGACCTTCCAGAATATACAATCATGTCCACAAATATCTGTCAAATTGCCACGACGCGCTGCGAACGAGCGCGGTGGACCATTTGCGCCGTTTATACCGATTATCCGGGTATTTTATGAATTGCAGCGAAGGAAGGCGAAGGAAGGCGAAATAGGGTTATGGTGGAGCCAGGGGGAGTCGAACCCCCGACCTCTTGAATGCCATTCAAGCGCTCTCCCAACTGAGCTATGGCCCCTCCAGGGATCGGTATTCAGAAATCAGGAATCAGCTAGAGTGATTGAAAGTGCTCATACCTGATCCCTCGTTCCCTATCCTTCCTCCTCGTTTTCGATATCGCCGCCGATAATGTCGGTAACGTCGGCGTCTTCTTCTTCCTGTTCCTCGATAAAGGTGTTGTCGTCGATGGTCTCGTCCATCTCGACTTCTTCTTCCTCGACCTCCGCCGGTTCCGTAGGTGCAGGCTTCTTGGCCGTTGCGCCCTGAGCCTCGGCATCGGCCTCCTCGAGAGATACGGTCTCGGCCTCCTGCGGCTCGGGCGTAACGACCTCCTCCGGAACAGGCGCCGCCCGCGGGGTGGGAGCCGCAACAGCCGGCTCCGGCCGCGTCGGCCGGGTCGCCACCACAACCTCATACACCGCCCCGCATTTCGGGCAGTGGATCGGATCTTTGTTCAAATCGTAGAATTTAGCGCTGCAACTGGCGCAAAGCCTTTTGGTACCCAGTTCGGGTTTCGCCACGGTCCGGTCCTTCACGTAATTTGGGTGCTTCACTTGGCTAGTCGCGGGGCGGCTGTCAATAGTCGATCCGGTGCGCTTGGCGGCCGAAAACAACCGGATGACGCCTCGCCACAGCCCATGATAGACGGCGCTCTTCGAGGCAATAATGAGCTTTGACCCTAGTCCGCTCACCGCCCGCCGCTGCGGGCCCCTGACCGGGCGCGCCCAGGTGCCGGGCGACAAATCCATCTCGATTCGTGCGCTTATTCTAGGGGCGCTTGCGGTCGGCGAGACCCGCATCACCGGCATGCTTGAGGGCGAAGACGCTCTCAATACCGCCAAAGCGATGCAGGCGCTTGGCGCCCATGTCGTCCGCGCCGGCGAACGGCAGTGGCGGGTTCATGGCGTCGGCGTCGGCGGCTTTGCCGAACCCAAACAACCGCTCGATTTCGGCAATTCCGGCACCGGCTGCCGGCTTGCGCTCGGCGCCGTCGCCGGCTGTCCGATCACCGCGACGTTCGATGGCGACGCTTCGTTGCGCAGCCGCCCGATGCGCCGGGTGCTCGAACCCTTGGAGCGGATCGGCGCCCGCGTGCTCGCTTCGGCAGACGGTCGCTTACCGCTGACGCTCGCCGGCGCCCGCGATCCGATCCCGATCGTATTCAAGCCCCCGGTGCCTTCGGCGCAGTTGAAATCGGCGACGCTTCTGGCCGGGCTTTCGGCGTCCGGCGAAACCGTGGTGGTCGAAGCCGAAGCGACCCGCGACCATACCGAGAAAATGCTTAAGCATTTCGGCGCCGAACTGCGCGTTGAGCCATTTGAGGCGAGCGGGCGTTGCATCCGGCTTGCCGGTCAACCGGAATTGACCCCGCACCCGGTGACGGTGCCCGCGGATCCTTCATCGTCGGCGTTCCCGCTGGTTGCTGCACTGCTCGTTCCCGGCTCGGATGTAATTCTCAAAAGCGTGATGATGAATCCGCTACGTACCGGTCTTTTCACCACGCTTTCTGAGATGGGCGCTTCGATCGAAGCGCTCGAGCGGCGCATTGAAGGCGGCGAAGAGGTTGCCGACCTGCGCGTTCGCGCCGGCCCGCTGCGCCCCGTCGAGGTGCCGGCCGCGCGGGCGCCGTCGATGATCGACGAATATCCGATCCTCGCGGTCGCGGCTTCCTTTGCCGAAGACGTCACCGTGATGCACGGGCTCAAGGAATTGCGGGTCAAGGAATCCGATCGATTGGCGGCTACCGCGGCACTACTGCGCGTAAACGGCGTGAAGGTCGAGATTGAGGGCGACGACCTGATCGTCGAAGGCCGCGGCCGCGTCGCGGGCGGCGGTACGGTCACGACCCATATGGACCATCGGATCGCCATGGCGGCGCTTGTTCTCGGGCTTGCGAGCGAACGCCCGGTGCGCATCGATGACGGCAGTTTCATCGCGACGAGTTTTCCGGGCTTCGTCGAATTGATGAGTTCGCTGGGCGCCGATTTGTCGTGAGCAACGTGATCATTGGTATCGGCCGTCTATTCATTATACATGCGCCAGCGAAAGGCAGCCGACGATGATCATTGCGATCGATGGTCCAGCCGCGTCCGGCAAAGGCACGATCGCGCGGCAAATCGCGTCGGTCTACGGCCTGCATCATCTCGACACCGGCCTTCTCTACCGGGCCGTCGCCAAAGCCATGCTCGATGCCGGCTACCCGCCCGATGACGCCGAGCACGCCACCGAGATCGCGATTAGGCTCGATCCAAGCAAACACGAAGAAAATGCGCTGAAACTGCAGCCGATCACCGAAGCCGCCTCGGTAGTTGCTGCGATCCCACAGGTTCGCGAGGCCTTGATCAATTACCAGCGCGAATTTGCGACCCGGCCGCCCGGCGCCGTACTCGACGGCCGCGATATCGGCACTGTCATCGCGCCCGGCGCCGACGTGAAACTCTTTGTTGTTGCCTCACCGGAAGTGCGTGCGGCCCGCCGCCTGCGCGAATTGCGTGCGCGCGGTGAGACCGCCGACGAGCGCGAGGTGCTGGCCGACCTGTTGCAGCGCGATGAGCGGGATTCGCGGCGCACTGCGGCCCCACTGAAAGCGGCGCCGGACGCGCACTTGCTCGATACCACGCATTTGGGTATAGACGCCGCATTCCGGGCCGCCGTCGATATCATCGAGGCTGTTCGAGCGGGCCGAAGGCGCCGTTAACGGTGTCTTCGTCATCGGAGGTAGAGCCCGTTCACCGCTTCGACCGTGTTTGGTAGCGAAACCGCTGACGGCGCCGAAAAACTGCGTCCGGAAATGCAACCCGTCCGACTGTATGGCATTGACCCCAACCATCGGGCTCGCCGGTGGTGACCATCCGTTCGGGCTCGTCTCACCTTTTGGGGTCGGGAGTAGTTTATGGCTCAAGTTTCGGCTCAGTCCGTCACCGCGCCGTCGCGCGAAGATTTCGCCAAATTGGTCGATGAATCGTTCAGTGACGGCCATTTGCAGGAAGGCTCGGTCGTCAAAGGCACGGTCGTCGCCATCGAACGCGAGGTCGCGGTCATCGATGTCGGGCTGAAGACGGAAGGCCGCGTCGCATTGCGGGAATTCGCCGGTCCGGGCCGCGCGGCCGAGATCAAGGTGGGCGACACCGTCGAAGTTTATCTTGAGAGGGTCGAAAACGCGCTCGGCGAAGCCGTGTTGTCGCGCGACAAGGCGCGCCGCGAGGAAAGCTGGGGCAAGCTCGAGAAGGCCTTCCAGAACAATGAAAAAGTCCAAGGTATCATCTTCAATCAGGTCAAGGGCGGTTTTACCGTCGATCTCGACGGCGCGGTCGCCTTCCTGCCGCGCTCGCAGGTCGACATCCGGCCGATCCGCGATGTGTCGCCTTTGATGAACAATCCGCAGCCATTCCAAATTCTCAAAATGGATCGCCGGCGCGGCAATATCGTCGTATCGCGCCGCACCGTGCTTGAAGAAACCCGCGCCGAACAGCGGCAGGAGCTGGTGCAGAATCTCGAAGAGGGCCAGGTCATCGACGGCGTGGTCAAGAACATCACCGACTACGGCGCGTTCGTCGATCTCGGTGGCATCGATGGATTGTTGCACGTCACCGATATCGCCTGGCGGCGGGTCAATCATCCATCCGAGGTACTCAATATCGGCCAGCAGGTGAAGGTAAAGATCATCAAGATCAACCACGAGACGCACCGCATCTCGCTCGGCATGAAACAGTTGCTCGACGATCCATGGCAAGGGATCGAGGCGAAATATCCGGTCGGCGCGCGTTTCAAGGGTCGCGTCACCAACATCACCGACTATGGCGCGTTCGTCGAACTCGAACCTGGTATCGAGGGTTTGATCCACGTTTCGGAGATGTCGTGGACCAAGAAGAACGTCCATCCCGGCAAGATCGTCTCGACGTCGCAGGAAGTCGAGGTGCAGGTGCTCGAAGTCGATCCGGTCAAGCGCCGCATCTCGCTCGGGCTCAAGCAGACGATGCGCAATCCGTGGGAGGTCTTCGTCGAGAAATATCCTTCCGGCTCGGTGGTCGAGGGCGAGGTCAAGAACAAGACCGAATTCGGCCTGTTCCTCGGCCTCGACGGCGATGTCGACGGCATGGTTCATCTGTCCGATCTCGACTGGAAACGTCCAGGCGAGCAGGTCATCGAGGAATACAAGAAGGGCGACAAGGTCAAGGCGCAAGTTCTCGATGTTGACGTCGAGAAGGAGCGCATTTCGCTCGGCATCAAGCAGCTTGCAGAAGGCGCCGCCGACGCGGGCGATTCGGCGGCCGGCGATCTCAAGAAAGGCGCCGTCGTCACCTGTGAAGTACTGGAGGTCAAGGAGGGCGGCATCGAGGTCAGGATCGTCGGGACCGACTATGCCGCGTTCATCAAACGCTCGGAGCTCGCGCGCGACCGTTCCGAGCAGCGTCCCGATCGCTTCGCGGTCGGCGAGAAGGTCGATGCCCGCATCACCCAGTTCGACCGTCGCTCTCGCCGGGTATCAGTCTCGATCAAGGCGCTGGAAGTCGCTGAAGAGAAGGAAGCGATCGCGCAATATGGGTCGTCGGATTCGGGGGCGACTTTGGGAGACATTCTCGGAACCGCGCTTAAGCGCAAAGGCGAAGAAAACGAAACCGGCGACAAGGAAGATGCCGAATAGGGGACCGGCGGAGCATACCGGTAGTGCAGAACTGGCTCGGATAGAAAGCGGAATAAGGGATAAAAACCATGTCGCTTGATGCCGATCTCATCGTTGATCGCCGTCGCATGCGTCGGAAACTCACCTTCTGGCGGGTCGCGACGATCGTCGTGATCGTGCTCGGCATTGCCGGCGCGGCCGCTCTGTCCGGCAACCGCAGTTATGGCTTGGGCGTCCGCCCTTACATCGCACGCTTGACCATCTCGGGCCTGATCCGGGGCGACCAGAATCGCACCGAACAACTTGATCGGCTGGCGCGGTCCACCTTGGCACGCGCGGTCATTGTCCACGTTGACAGCCCCGGCGGCACCACGGCCGGTTCGGAGCAACTGTTCAACGCGCTGGCGCGGGTGCGCGAGAAGAAACCGCTGGTCGTGGTGGTCGACAGCTTGGCGGCTTCCGGCGGCTATATCACCGCGCTTGCCGGCGATCACATCGTCGCGCAGCAGACGTCGCTGGTTGGTTCAATCGGCGTACTGTTCCAATATCCCAACGTTGCCGATCTCCTCGACAAACTCGGCGTGAAAGTCGAATCGGTAAAATCGACCCCCCTCAAAGCGGCGCCGGACGGTTTCGAGCCGACCAGCCCCGAGGCCCGTGCCGCGCTCAATTCGATCATTCAGGATTCCTACACCTGGTTCAAAGGAGTCGTGCAAGATCGCCGCCATCTCACCGACTCGCAGTTGCAAACCGCCGCCGATGGGCGGGTATTCACCGGACACCAGGCAATTGATTTAAAATTGATCGACGAGCTTGGCGATGAGCGCACCGCGCTGGCGTGGCTCGGCAAGGAAAAGAACGTCGACACCAACCTGCCGGTGCGCGACTATGATCTGCACAGTCGCTTCAGCGACCTCACCTTCCTGCACGCTGCGGCGCTCGCGCTCCTTAATGCGGTGGGACTGAGCACGCTGGCCGAGCGCCTCGAATGGAGTACGGCAATGCAGGGTTTCAATCTTGACGGTCTTTTGGCCCTTTGGCACCCTGCCGATACAAACTGAGCGTTTTTTGCGCCGGCGGGCCGGTTCGGCAGGCAAGGCAGCGTTTGCGGGGCAAACAATGATCAAGTCGGAACTGGTGCAACGGATCTCCGCACAGAATCCCCATCTGTACCAGCGCGATGTCGAGAACATCGTCAACGCCATTCTCGGCGAGATTGTTGCGGCGATGTCGCGCGGCGATCGCGTCGAATTACGCGGCTTCGGCGCGTTTTCGGTCAAGCAGCGTCCGGCGCGTACCGGCCGCAATCCCCGCACCGGCGCGCATGTCGCCGTCGACAAGAAATGCGTCCCGTTCTTTAAGACCGGCAAGGAAATGCGTGAGCGCCTCAACCGGCCGGGCGAAGGTTGACCGGCGCGGCGCGATCGGCCGGGAATCTGTTCCGCAAAATCATCGCGGCCATCATCCTTGTGCCGCTTGCCGTCGTGATCATCGCGTTCGCGGTCGCCAACCGGCAGATCGTCACGGTATCGCTCGACCCGTTCAGCGCCGAACATCCGGCGGCTTCGCTGACGCTGCCCCTTTTCGCGCTGGTGGTGGTTCTTCTCGTTCTCGGTGTCTTGATCGGCGGGATCGCGGCCTGGCTGCGGCAGTCGAAGTGGCGGCGCACCGCCCGCCGCCTGGAGCGCGAGATCGCGGATTTGGACATCGAAATCGAGGCGCTGAAACGGACCGCCGGCGTCTCCAGCACTGTCGTTAATGCCCCCGCCGCCGCGGCCGAGCGGCTGCAATTGCGGCCGCCGGTGCGTTAGGCCTTTCGCCAGGGTTGCCAACCGGCTGGCAGCGGGCTTGCAAGACAAAGCTGTCGTCGCGATGTAGAACGGGCGGCGTTCGGGGCCATAACGGTTGGCTTCGTTAAGCCAGCGCCGGTAAGCCAGAATACGAGGAAGATGTCGCTTATCGTCAAAATTTGCGGCCTGTCGACGCCGGAAACTCTCGACGCCGCGCTAGATGCCGGCGCCGACATGGTCGGATTCGTGTTCTTTCCACCGTCGCCGCGGCATCTGCAACTCGATGTCGCGTGCGCTCTCGGCCAGCGGGTCCGTGGCCGCGCGCAGAAAGTAGCGCTGACGGTGGATGCCGATGAGGCGTTTCTGCAATCGATCATCGAGGCTTTGCGTCCGGACATATTGCAATTGCACGGTGCGGAATCTGTGGCGCAAATTGCGGCGATCCGGCGCAAATCCGGCTTGCCGGTGATCAAGGCCGTGCCGATTGCCGTTAAGGACGATCTCGCGCGCATCGGCACCTACGCTGCGGTGGCCGATCGGTTGCTGTTTGATGCGCGCGCGCCACGCGACGCTACCCGCCCAGGCGGCCTCGGCAACACTTTCGATTGGCATCTTCTCAAGAACGTGCGGCCCGGCGTGCCGTTCATGCTCTCCGGCGGGCTTGATGCCGGCAATGTCGGCGAGGCTCTGCGCATTACCCGTGCAACGGGCATCGACGTTTCTTCCGGCGTCGAGCGCGCGCCCGGTGTGAAAGACATCGAAAAGATCGTTGCCTTTGTGCGTGCGGCGCGAGGCGCGGCCGCCCAACACGTTCACCCGGCGGCGTAGGAAATCGGTCCAATGACAGTGCAGCAACTCAATTCCTTCCGCACCGGTCCTGACGAGCACGGCCATTTCGGCATCTATGGCGGGCGCTTTGTCGCCGAGACGCTGATGCCGCTCGTGCTTGAGCTGGAAAAAGCCTACGCCGCTGCCAGATCCGATCCCGCGTTCAAGCAGGAGATGGACGGTTATCTGACCCATTACGTGGGCCGCCCGTCGCCGCTCTATTTCGCCGAGCGCCTCACGCAGCATTGCGGCGGCGCCAAGATCTACCTCAAGCGCGAGGAGCTCAATCACACCGGCGCGCACAAGGTGAATAACGTGCTCGGCCAGATCCTGCTGGCCCGGCGCATGGGCAAGCGCCGCATCATCGCCGAGACCGGCGCCGGCATGCACGGCGTCGCCACCGCGACCCTCTGCGCGCGGTTCGGACTCGAATGCATCGTCTATATGGGCGCGGTCGACGTCGAACGGCAAAAGCCGAATGTGTTCCGCATGAACATGCTCGGCGCCAAAGTGGTGCCGGTACAATCCGGCGCCAAGACGCTTAAGGACGCCATGAACGAGGCGTTGCGCGACTGGGTGACGAACGTCGAATCGACATTCTATTGCATCGGCACCATTGCTGGCCCGCATCCCTATCCGGTGATGGTGCGCGACTTTCAGTCGATCATCGGCCGCGAGACGCGCGAGCAAATGCAAGCGGCAGAGGGACGCTTGCCGGATTCGCTGATCGCCTGCATCGGCGGCGGCTCGAACGCGATGGGGCTGTTTCATCCGTTCCTCGACGAGAAAGAAATCGAAATCTACGGCGTCGAAGCCGCGGGCCATGGTCTCGACACCGGCATGCATGCGGCCTCGATTGTGGGCGGCCGGCCGGGCGTGCTGCACGGCAACCGTACTTATCTCCTTATGAACGACGACGGACAGATCAACGAGGCGCATTCGATCTCCGCCGGCCTCGATTATCCAGGCATTGGTCCGGAGCATTCCTGGCTGCACGATGTCGGCCGCGTCACCTTCCTGTCGGCGACCGACGACGAGGCGCTTAACGCCTTTGCGCTTCTGTCCAAGCTCGAAGGCATCATTCCGGCGCTCGAACCGGCGCACGCGATTGCCAAAGTCCTGGAGCTGGCGCCGCGGAAGTCCAAGGATCATCTGATGGTGGTCAATTTATCTGGGCGCGGCGACAAGGACCTCGATACGGTCTCCCATCATCTGGGAAATAAAGCGCGATGAATGGCCGGGTAGAGACTGGCCGCATCGATCGGCGCTTTGCGGCGTTGAACAAACAAGGCCGCGCCGCGCTCGTCACTTTCACAATGGCCGGCGATCCGGATTACGCGACGTCACTCGCCATTCTTAAAGCGTTGCCGAAGGCGGGCGCCGACGTGATCGAACTCGGCATGCCGTTCACCGATCCGATGGCCGACGGGCCGGCGATTCAAGCCGCCGGATTGCGCGCGCTCAAGGCCGGACAAAACATGAAAAAGACGCTGGCGGCGGTGCGCGACTTCCGCGACGGCGACGATGCAACGCCCGTCGTGCTGATGGGCTATTACAACCCGATTTATATCTACGGCGTCGAACGTTTTCTCGCCGACGCCAAAGCCGTCGGTATCGATGGCTTAATCGTCGTCGATTTGCCGCCCGAGGAAGATTCCGAACTGTGCCTGCCGGCGATGAAGACCGGGCTTAATTTCATCCGGCTCGCCACCCCGACCACGGACGAAAAACGCCTGCCGACGGTGCTGACCAATACGTCGGGCTTTGTCTATTACGTTTCGATCACCGGGATCACTGGCGCTGCGGCGCCCGACGCCGGCAAAGTCGCCGCCGCGGTGGCGCGGATCAAGCGACACACAAAATTACCGGTCTGCGTCGGTTTCGGCGTGCGGACCGCCGCGCACGCGCGCGCCATTGCCGAGGGCGCCGACGGGGTCGTGGTCGGCTCGGCGCTGGTGGAGGCCGTGCGCCAAAGCCTCGGGCCCGACTCCAAACCGACATCAAAGACTGTCACGGCCGTGACCGATCTCGCCCGCACGCTTGCCGAGGGTGTGCATTCCGCGCGCGTTGGCGTGAAGGCGTAAGAACGCGAATAGCGAGTTTAATCAGTTTCTGTTCGCCATTCGCCGCCGCAACCCCGTTGAATTCCACTCCTCCACGCCACACATAAGGCGATCATACTGGAGGGGTTATCATGGCCCGTGATGTGCCCCGCGATTGGATGTGGTCGGAAGCGTGCGAGATGCTGGCGCGCGCCGAACGCATGCATCGCGAGCTGTTTCGACCGGCCAGTGCGCGAGCGCAATTGCCGGCCTGGGAGCCACCGGTCGACATTCTGGAAACCGAATTTGAAGTCCTGGTTCTGGTGGCGCTTCCTGGCGTCGATCCGGACGACGCGCAGGCTTTGATCGAGGACGGCGATCTCGTCATCGCCGGCACGCGGGTCGTGCCGGAGCAGCTGCATACCGCGACGATCCACCGGCTCGAACTTCCGCAGGGACGCTTCTACCGGCGCCTGCGTTTGCCGGCCGGCCGTTATGCGGGCGTGCGCCGCGCGGCCGCCGCCGGTTGTTTGATTGTTACGCTGCAAAAAGCAGGACCTAATCGTGGCTGAACAAGAAATGAGCGCAAAAGAGGGCGCGTCGGTTGGCGGCGCTTCGGTACCGGCTTTGCCGCCCGACGCGCTGATCATCGTGCCGGTGCGCAACACCGTGCTGTTTCCCGGTCTGGTGCTGCCGATCACGCTCGGCCGTCCGAAATCGATCGCGGCGGCGCAGCAAGCCGTGCGCGATCAGCGCCAGGTCGGCATTCTGTTGCAGCGTGCCGCCGAGGTCGAGGATCCGACCGCGATCGACATGCACCGTATGGGCACGCTCGCCAATATCGTGCGCTACGTCACCACGCCCGACGGCAGTCACCACCTGGTGTGCCAGGGCGAGCAGCGCTTCCAGATCGTCGAATATCTCTCTGGCTGGCCGTT
>Ga0335081_10006095_pt1 | contig 19144 bp, 17 predicted proteins | sample Lox_Sample_35_FD_206713 | JGI IMG/M metagenome (GOLD analysis project Ga0335081, IMG submission 206713) | Soil microbial communities from Loxahatchee National Wildlife Refuge, Florida, United States - Lox_Sample_3.5 | ecosystem: Environmental > Terrestrial > Soil > Wetlands | place: USA...
CGATGTTGGACGTCGTCGTGGTTGCGTTGACGGCGGCGCTGCTGAAGTTCAAAGCGCTCGGTACAGCCGAGCCACGCCTGGGGATCGTCTTCTTCTGCGGGGTCGTCGTTACCACAATGATTGCCGCTCTCAGCTTCGACCCACGGCTTATTTGGGACATGGGGGCCAACGATGGGCACTGAGGCGGGAGCCAACCCGCGGGACGAGCTGCCCACGCCGCGAGTTTTAAGGCGGCGCTGGCTGCCATCGCTCATCTGGCTCGTGCCGGTGACCGCAGTCGTGATCGGTGCATCGCTCGTGGTCAATGCCTGGAGGACAGCCGGGCCTCGGGTTACGATCACCTTTCAAACGGCTCAGGGTCTCGAGGTCGGGAAGACCCTGGTGAAGTACCGCAATGTGACCATCGGTCACGTAACCGCCATCTCTCTAAGCTCCGACCACAATCGTGTGTGCGTCAGCGCGGATCTTCTGAGGAGCGCCAGGGACCTATTGACTGCTGATGCACGGTTCTGGGTGGTGCGTCCCCGCATCGGCATTGGTTGGGCGTCAGGTCTCGAGACGCTCATCTCGGGTTCTTACATTGCCGTTGAGGCGGGCGACGCAAAGGCAAGACAAACGCAATTCGTCGGACTCGAGAATCCGCCTCCCTTAACCCATGGCGTCCTTGGGAAGACCGTGGTGCTGCACGCCAAGGACGTAGGCTCGCTGGCGCTCGATGCTCCGGTGTATTTCCGGCGCTTCGAGGTCGGGCACGTAATTGACCGGGAGCTCGAGGCCGATGGGGATGGCGCACGAGTCGTGGTGTTCATCGACGCGCCCTACGACCGGCTAGTCACACGAGCGACTCGCTTCTGGAATGCCAGCGGCATCGACCTGGCGCTCGGGGCCGACGGTATGAAGCTTCGGACCCAGTCGCTTGCCTCGGTGCTGGCCGGCGGCGTCGCGTTTGAAACGGCACCCACGGCGCAGGACATCGGACATGTCCGTTCGGGCGAGGAGTTCACCCTCTTCGACGACCAGGCGGCGGCGATGGCGCCGCCCGACGGCGAGCCCCGCTATGTACGCATGCGCTTCGCACAGTCCCTGCGCGGCTTGTCCGTAGGGGCACCGGTCGATTTCGTTGGTGTCAACATCGGACGGGTGTTCTCGCTGGATCTCGACTACGACGCCGAGCACAAAAGCTTCCCGGTGATCGTCACGGCGCTGATTTATCCCCGACGCATGGGGAAGGCTTACGAAGTGCTGGAGCAGAACGGCACCGCAACGAGCGAGGATAAGATGGCAAGACTCGTTGGGCAGCTGGTAGCGCGCGGTTTGCGGGCCCAACCGCGCACCGGGAATCTCCTCACGGGCCAACTCTACATCGCCTTGGACTTCATTCCAGGGACTCGCCCGGCGGGATTTGATGTGGCCGCGCGACCACTGGAGATCCCGACGGTTTCGGGGAGCGTTCAGGAGCTACAGCAGAAGCTCGTGAGCATCGTCGACAAGATCGATCGCATTCCCATAGCACAGATCGGCGGGGATCTCGATGAGGACCTGGTTGACTTGGACGGCGCTCTGCGGGAATTGCGAACCGACGTGCTGCCGGCGGGAGGTGCAGCCTTCAATTCCCTCCATACGACGTTGGGAACCGTCGGCCACGCGTTGGCCGACGATGCTCCGTGGCGTGACAACGTCGACCAGACGCTGGTGGAGGCGCGCAGCACGCTACGCTCCGTGCGTTCGCTGACAGACTATCTCGATCGTCACCCGGAGGCTCTGCTTCGCGGCCGACATCCTTCGCAACCGACGGTGAGCGAAAGATCTACGTCCGCTGCAAGGGAGACCGAGTGAAGGTCGTGCGCCCAATCTGCATCGTCATCGCGTCGCTCCTGGGTGGCTGCGCCTCGACGTCCCCTCGCTTTTATACGCTCGTGCCCGAATCGGGACGCAACCCCTCCGGAGCGGTGGCAGCTGGCTATAGGCTGGAAGTCGAGCCGGTGAGAATTCCCGCTCAGGTCGATCGCTTGGAGCTCGTCACCCGACTCCCTGACGGCGGCATCGCAATTGCGGACGGCGATCGATGGATCGCACCGGTCGCTGATGAGCTGCAGAGCGCTCTCTCCGTCGAGCTCCTGCACAGGCTCGTCGGTGCCGATCCTGCAGACGCGCCGGGATCCAATTGGGTGTCGGTGCGGCTCAATGTCGAGCGCTTCGAATCGTCGCCGAATCAGTACGCCCTTATCGAGGCTTCCTGGCATCTTGAGCTGAAGGAGGCCGGAAAGGATCTGAAGGTCGTCTGCCGAACGCGGGCGTATGAACAGGTGAGGGGTGGTTACCCTGAGATGGTCAGGGGCTATCAGCGCGCCGTCGCCCTCATCGCCGATCAAATCGCAACGGTTGCGCAGGGATCTGTCGGCGGTGTAGCGGTGGAATGCTTGTCATTGGCCACGGCCGGTGCGCCCCCTGTCTTGTCGCACTCCCGGTGAGAGCCTCCAGGCGCTTGAGCGAGGAGCTAGACCGAGTGTTATGCGTATCGGGCGAATGTGAGAGACACACTGACGTTCCCTTCCACCCGCTCCCAGGCCGCGCCGGCCGTCTGGCGCCGCTATTTCGAGCTCACCAAGCCCAAGGTCGTGGCGCTCATTACTTTTACCGCCATGGTCGGCACGCTGATGGCGAGCGGCGGCGTGCCGCCCTTGGGTACTCTCGCCTGGGCCAGCGCCGGTATAGCGCTCGCCGCGGCCTCCGCTGCGACGCTGAACCACGTGCTCGAAAGGCATATCGATGCACAGATGGCTCGGACTCGTGCACGGCCACTGCCGGCGGGGCGAGTCTCCAGAGGCCGCGCAATCGCACTTGCCGCGGTTCTTGCGGCCTTGGCGATGGGCATTCTCGTCGCACTGGTCAATGTGGTCACGGCGCTTCTGACCTTCGTCTCGCTTATCGCCTACGCTGGGCTCTACACGCTGTGGCTGAAGCATGCGACGCCGCAGAACATCGTCATTGGCGGCGTAGCGGGGGCGATGCCGCCGGTGCTCGGTTGGACCGCGATCACTGGCCGCGTTGACGCGAACGCGTTGCTGCTCTTCCGAAACGCAGCTCCCGACCGCAGCTGCCGATGCGGGTGTTTCGCTTCTCGGTGAGTTATCTCATGTGGCTATTCGTCGCGCTGCTCATCGATCACTATCTGCCAACCCTTCGGGGGACATAGAGCCGTCGAGTGCGCCCTCAAGGTCCATGCCCTCTTTCGGTGCGGCTCAGGCGAGTGATTGACGAAGCGGTGTGCCGGTGGTGAGCCGTGAGTCAGTACTTTTGTACCAGACCACGGAGATTCGACAAACCGAAAGCAGGCAATGGAAATACAGATCTTATCCCTGGTCCTGATTCTCACCGGTCGCCTTGTGGGCATCAGCTCGATCGCTGCTCGTTCGATCGCTGTCGCCCGGCTCCGCGCCCCTTCACCGAGACGTCATGCTCATGGGCGCCGGCGCCGACTCCCCCCACTTCCCGCAACGGCGGGAAGCTTCGCGCGGCGGAAATCGCCCGCCGCGCTTTTTGTTCTCCAACGCTCTTCGCGGCGGCGCCGGCCGTGAACCTGCCCGCAGCTGTGTCCCTTAGCGGTGAGCGGGGGTGCGCCGGCGATCCCATCGTCGCGCGCACCCCAGGGGGCGCAGTGGGTGGCGCGATGGCGTTCAGCACTACCTTCCGAAAGCTGGTAGGGCGAACTCCAACCGACTATCGGCGCTCGCTACCGCGGGGCAAGGCGTAACGCATGCGACTCGTGGTAATGGGAATGTGCGCGCTAATTGCCGCCGGTGTGTTTGCCGCGATGTTTGTTTCAATCTGGAGCACCCGTCGCGCCCCAGCGGCCCCGACCGCCTTGCGACAGAGCTTAGCGGCAGAGCTCGTGTGGGCCGCGATCCCGTGTCTCATGATGCTTGCAGCCGCTGTCCCGGCGGTCATTGCCATCGTCTCGGCACACACCGGCGACTAAAACGTAAGCGTCCGGGCATTACACCCTCGCTTGTGTAGTGCCTGATCCTGATGATTGGGTTCGAAGCGGCAACGGTGGACGTGTCCGCTTGGAGCCCAGATGGACATTTCGCCCAAGGGTGAGATCGAGGAAGCTGGGGCCGAACGGGCTACTCGACGCATCCGTACTCTGGAAGAGAAGCTCGCGATTCTCAGAGAGGTGGCCAAGCCTGGCGCCTCAGTTGCTGCCGTGGCGCGTAAGCACGGCATGAACGCCAACCTCTTGTTCGGCTGGCGACGTCTACATCGGCAGGGAGTGAATGATTTCCCGGCTTGGGCGTTCGAGCGTTACCTACGCGAGGTCGAGCGGAGGGGGGCTAGGGAGGACGTGCAGTGACCGAAGCAAGCACCAGGCTACCGGCCGGGCCGTCCTGTCGGATCCTGCGCAATCTGATCCTGCTCAATTGGCGGGCGCTGCCCCGAGCGTCGAGAAGGCCGACCGTGCGCGTTTCGCGGAAGTTTACTATAAGAGACGTCGTATGCTATAGAGGAGTTCTACGATAGTAGAGCAGCCGTCCCGCAGAGCCCAGTGTACGAGCGTAGCCAGCAGGTTGAGACCTTGGCCCTGTACGTGGATGGCCAATCGAGGGCCGCCACCGGAGGCGCGTACTTCGACAGCGTCGACCCCTTCACCGGAAAAGTCTGGACGCGCGTGCCGAGCGCAACGGCCGAGGACGTCGATCTCGCCGTCCGGGCAGCGCATCGCGCATTTGCCTCGGGCCCCTGGGCCGAGATGACACCTACGCAGCGCGGCCGGCTTTTGTACAGGCTCGGTGACCTGGTTGCCGCTCACGCGGAGAAGCTCGGTGAGCGGGAAGTCCGGGACAACGGCAAGCTGCTGGCCGAGATGCTGGGCCAGATGCGCTACCTGCCGGAGTGGTTCTACTACTACGGCGGATTGGCCGACAAGGTCGAAGGTGCAGTGACGCCGGCGGAGAGGCCCGGCATGTTTCACTACATCCGCTACGAACCCATCGGCGTGGTGGCGGCCATCTCTCCCTGGAACTCGCCGCTGGTGTTGACGGTATGGAAGCTCGCACCGGCGCTGGCGGCGGGAAACACCGTCGTCGTCAAGCCGTCGGAGTATTCCTCCGCCTCGATGCTCTACCTGGCGCGTTTGTTCGAAGAGGCGGGCTTTCCGCCCGGCGTCGTCAACGTGATCACCGGCGTCGGCCGGGAGGCGGGGGAAGCCTTGATCAATCATCCACTCGTCGAGCGAATTGCGTTCACGGGTGGGGAGGCGGGCGGGCGCGCCGTCTACCAGGCCGCCGCGAAGTCCTTCAAGCGCGTCTCGCTCGAACTCGGCGGCAAGTCGCCCAACATCGTGTTCGATGACGCGGACCTCGACGACGCCGTGCGCGGCGCCGTCGCCGGCGTCTTTGCGGCTGCGGGGCAGACCTGCATGGCGGGTTCCCGCCTGCTGGTCCAGGACTCCATTCACGATGAGTTCGTCGAACGCCTGGTCGCCTTTGCCGGCAGCGCTAGGCTCGGCGACCCGATGCGGAGCGATACCGACATCGGCCCCATTGCGACGCCGCCGCAGTTCGAGAAGATCCTCAACTACATCGCGATCGGGAAGCAGGAAGGAGCGACCTGCGTCCTCGGCGGTGGGCCCGTGAGGGGTCCGGAATTGGGCGCGGGTTTGTTCGTTCAGCCAACGATTTTCACGAACGTGAACAACCGCATGCGGATCGCGCAGGAGGAGGTCTTCGGCCCGATCCTCTCGGTCCTCCGCTTCAAGACCGAGGATGAAGCGGTTGCGATCGCCAATGACACGCTGTACGGCCTTGCGGCTGGAATCTGGACCCAGAATCTTGCTCGCGCCATCAATCTCCCCGCGCGTCTCAAGGCCGGAACGGTCTGGGTCAACGCCTACCGGGTCGTCAGCTATTTGGCCCCCTTCGGCGGGTTCAAGAACTCGGGGATCGGCCGCGAGAACGGCAAGGATGCCATCCGCGAGTATCTCGAAGCCAAGAGCGTGTTCGTGAATACGGAACGCGGCGTCCCATCGCCGTTCGTCATGCGCCTGCCCAGCGTCGAGTAACGGCTGTGCGCCCGTCGCGGGCTCCGGGCGGATCGCGCGGGAGGCAAATCCGATGCACGACCGGGATTCCCGCGCGGCGACCTTTTCGCGAATCACCGCTCCTGCGGATTCCGGCAACACGCGGTCGGCACGAAGCGGAGTCTGAATGACCACCGATCGCTACGCTGCCGGCTCGACAACCCTGGACGTGCGCGAGGTGCGAGCGGCGCGGCGTACGCAATTCTGGAGGGAGGGGATCGCGCTCGGAGGCCTGTTCCTGTGTGGAGCGCTCGCATTCGGCGCCGGCGCCTATGCGTTTACGCAATTTCTCGAGCCGTTGGCCAGCGAGTTCGGCTGGGACAGGCAGGTGCTCGGTGGGCTGATGAGCGCGTTCTGGCTCGCGGCGCCGTTCACCGTGGTGGCGGCCTATTTGCTAGATCGCGTCGGGATTCGCATCCTGATACTGGTCGGCGGATTGCTCGAAGCCCTGGGTGCGGCCGGCATGACGCTCGCGTCCCGACCCAATGAATTCTACCTGCTGCGCTTCTGTATGGGCATCGGCAAGGTTGTCATGGTGACCCCGATTTCCGCGACCGCCGCCAGGTGGTTTCCGCGAAGACCGGGTCTTGCCATCGCGATCACCTTCTGCGGCTGGCATGTCGGCGGGCTGATCATGGCTCCGCTGTCCGCGGAACTCGTCGCGTCGTTGGGATGGCGCCACGCCCTCGGCTGGGTATCGGCGATGATCATCGCCGGCGTCTGTCTGTCGGTTGCGATGCTGCGCGACCCGCGCGGGCGTATTGACGACGAGGCTGGCCAACCTGTTGCGGCACTAGCGCCCGCGGGAGGCGCTGCTGCCGACGCCCGGCGATTTCACGTGGCAGGGCTCACGGTGATTTGCCTCAGCACCATTGCCTATTACATGGGGTACACGGGCCTCCTCGGACAGCTCAGCCCCCTGCTGTCGGACGGTGGATTTACCAGAAGGGAGATCGGTGCACTCACGGGCAGCGTCGCGATTTCAGCGGTGATAGGCGTTCTCCTGGCCGGTGGCATCACGGAGTTGGTCAGCACCCGATTCAGCGGCTCCGCCACACTGCTGCTGATGGGAGTGACTGTGCTCGGAGCGACGCTCGTGGGCCCTTCCGTGGCGCACTGGGTCCCGTACGCCGTCGTCATCCTGTTGGGTACGCTCGCCGGCGGTGGCGACCCCATCATGATCGACGCGCTCCGGCGAGAGGTATCCCGGCGTCAGTTCGCCCGTGCCTACGGGTGGTGGTACCTGCTGTGCCTCGGCGCCTGCGCCGCAGGCCCCTGGGTCGTTGGCACCGCCTTCGACCGCACAGGTAGCTATCGGCCGGTGTTCACTACCATAGGGATTGCGTGCGCGCTGGCCGCATCGATGTGGTTCGCGAGCATTCGACGGTCATCGGCCACAAGCTCATAGCGCGACGAATCAGTCGACGAGCGATTCAGCAGGGGAGGAGTGTCGGGAGAATCAGGATCGGGAATCGCTCCGGCGAGGGAACGCAGGCGCTGCCGAGATGACTAGGTAGTACTCCGCCGCGCGCCCGGTCCGGTTTTCGAACCAATGCTCCGCGTTCACTTCGAAAAAGAGGGAATCACCCTCGTCGAGGGCGGTTTCAACGTTGTCGAGTCCGACGAGCACACGCCCACGGGAGACAACCACGTGTTTGGTCACGCCAGAGGGATACGCGGGCAATTTGCCGGTCGACGTCCGGGGCGGCAGGTGGTGCAGTACGACCTCCACCGGCATTCCGGCCATCAGGGGCGAAAGCAGATAGCGCTCAAAGCCGGTTTCAGGGTCGCGAAAGACCTGCCGTTGCGCCTTGCGCACGATCGCAAACGCGCGCTTCGGCGCGCCTTCATCTCCCACCATCGACGAAAAGGTCGCACCCAGCGCATGCGCGATGCGTTTCGCAATGCCGATGGTGGGGCTCTTCCCGCCCCGTTCGACCTGCGACAGCATTGCCCGGCTGACGCTAGACAGTTTCGAGAGCTGCTCGAGCGTCAACCCGCCCTGTTCGCGCAGAGACCGCACCCGGTCTCCGAATGCTTGACCCACCGGGTCTTGTCTACCGGCGCTCTTTGCCGCGGTTTTCGCCATCCCTCATCACCTGGCAACGTCCCCTCGTTGCTCGCTACCTTAACGACGGTTACGTCTCAACGCCACCGGATGCGCGTCATTCGGCCTCGCCCATGCGCGGCAGATCGGTCGCGATCGGGGCCGACACTCTTCCAAAGTATACACAAATCTTCTATAAGAGATGAGCGTCGCTTCAGAATCCGAATGCGCACGCATGAAACGGGGTCCGGGACGATGGTTCTGCAGGCCAGGAGAACTCGCGATGACGGACATCCAAGTTGTTTCGAAGCGCGATCGGGCGAGTGTCATTCATCCGGCGACACAGCTCAAGGCCTTCGCCAGCGGCAAGCTGAACGATCCGACGATCGTCACCTCCGGGAAGGGCATTCGGATCGAGGATGCGCAGGGGCGTACGTACATCGACGGCTTTTCGGGTCTTTACTGCGTCAACATCGGATACGGGCGGACCGAAGTCGCGGACGCGATCGCTGAACAGGCCCATAGACTCGCGTACTACCACGCATTCGCGGCCCATACGACCGAGGCCCTGGCGACCCTGTCGGATCGCCTCGTGCGCATGGCGCCGGGCAAGCCGAGCAAAGTGTTCTATGGGCTATCGGGTTCGGACGCGAACGAGACCCAGGCGAAGCTCGTCTGGTACTACAACAACCTGCGGGGGCAGCCCAAGAAAAAGAAGATCATCTCGCGCGAGCGCGGATTTCACGGCTGCTCGGTCGTCGCGGGGTCCATGACAGGGATGTTGTACTACCACGCCCATATGGATCTACCGCTCACGAACATCGTGCACACGGGAGTGCCGCACCACTACTGGGGCGCCGAGCCGGGCGAAACGGAACAGGCGTTCTCCCGGCGGCGAGCCGCCGAGCTCGAAGCGCTGATCGTCCGGGAGGGCCCGGAAACCATCGGTGCCTTCATCGGAGAGCCCATACTCGGTACTGGAGGGATCATCCCGCCCCCGGCAGACTACTGGCGCGAAATACAGAGCGTGCTCAAGCGCTACGACGTGCTCCTGATCGCCGATGAGGTGGTCTGCGGCTTCGGTCGCACCGGCGCAGACTTCGGAAGCACACTCTATGAGATCGAACCTGACCTCGTCACGCTCGCCAAGGGCCTGACGTCGGGCTATGCGCCGCTGTCGGCGGCGGTCATCGGGGAAAAGGTATACTCAGTCATGGAGGAGGCGGCGGATCGTGTCGGGCCGTTCTCCCACGGATATACCTACACCGGGCACCCGATCTCAGTCGCGGCCGCCAACGCGGTGCTCGACATCATGGAGAAGGATCAGCTAGCCGCTCGGGCGCGTGACGTCGGCGGGCACTTCCAGAGGAAGCTCAAGGAACGATTTGCCGACGTCGACATCGTCGGCGAGGTGAGAGGCGTGGGTCTGCTGGGTGCGGTGGAGTTCGTTGCGGATCGGAAGACCAAGAGGCGTTTTGACGCGCAACTGAAGGTCGGCCCGCGCATATCGAAGGCGGCACGCGATCGAGGCCTCATCGCGCGGGCAATGCCGCACGGCGACATTCTGGGATTTGCGCCGCCGCTCGTGATTTCAAAGTCAGAGATCGACGAGATTGTCGACCTGGCCTACCAGGCAACGAGAGCGGTCATGGGCGAACTTGCGCGGGAAGGAGCGACTCATTGAGTGTCCGGTCCACGGCTTCATCCGGCTTCCCGGGCAGTCATCGTCGGCCTCGCGTGGATGCTCGTGGCGACCGCTGGGTGATGGACGCGCTCTGCTCAATCGTCCTATTGCGCCGCATCGGCCTTCGCGGGGTCGATGGGACGTGAGTTTGCCAGAGAGCCGGACTCTCCCATGGACACTCAGAGAATCCCGGATTTACCTGCCCAGGTGGCAATGTATTTCTTCAGGAAGGCGCTTGCCACGACCAAGGTTCGGCGAAGGGTCTAGGGGGAGCACGCCATCACCGCGCGGTCTTAGCGACGAACTGCGGCGGCTTGTCCCTTTTTTCGCTCGCCGAGCCCTTATCGAGATGTAGTGCTGTCACTCGTGGACCGGTATGACGATCGATCTTGACGAGTTGAGCGAGTCCGAGCTGATCGGCCTCGACCATCGGATTGTGGCATCCGATGTTCTCGTGGCACACTTGTGGCACACCTGCTGCCTCAAAACCGCACAAGATGGCACGTCTCACCTTAGGTAAGTGGTTGAGTCAGCAGGTGGTGCGTGGTGTCGAGCAGCGCATAATTTAGACTTCCTATCGGATGATGAGCGCGCGGCACTTCTCGCCGCGTGCGGGAAGTCGAACTCGGAACCGCTCTACACACTGGTGCTGCTTGCAATCTCCATCGGGGCCCGAAAGGGCGAGCTCATCAACTTAAGGTGGGCCGATGTACGCTTGGATCTAAAGGCTGCGCGGGCTGTCGTTCACGAGACAAAGAACGGCGATCCGCGGACACTTCCGCTCGTGGGGAAGGCACTCGAGTCGCTCAGGGAACTGCGGTTAAAGGGCAGCGCCAGAAGCGAGTACCTCTTTCCGCAGCCATCGGGTCTGCCTGGTCCATACGAGAACTTCGACGTGTACTGGTATGAAGCGCTCGAGGCCGCGAAGATCGATGATTTTCATTTTCACGACCTGCGCCACACTACTGCCTCCATGTTGGCGGCCCAGGGCGCTTCGCTGCTTGAAATCGCCGACGTTCTCGGACACAAGGACGCTCGCGATGGTGAAGCGCTACTCGCACCTCGTCGTCGACCACAAGGCTAAGGTGATCGAACGAATGATTTCGGCCAAGGGACTTTGAGGGTCGACCGAGATTCGGCTCCATCCCAACGGGCCTCGATCGGCGACTATGGCGGGGTGACCGTCGCGGCAAAGCCGCTCCAATAGCCGGTGGCTTCGTCGTCGCTGCAGGGACAGCCCGCGGTTTGTGTCGACGTGAAGAAACCTCGACGCTGATGGTTACGCCTCAGCGCCAGAGATTTGACTTCGCGAGGTCGATGACCTCGTCACCCTTGCCGTTCATGATCGCCTTAACCATGTACAGCGTGAACCCCTCTGCCATCTCCGTCGTGATGGATGGCGGCATGGCGAGTTCGGTGCGGTTGACGACGGCATCGATCACCACCGGACCCTCGTGCGCGAGCGCAGCGCAAATGCCTGCGTCGACCTGGCCCGGGTCCTCGAGCCGAATGCCACGAATGCCCGCGCCTTCGGCCATTGCCGCGAAGTTCGGATTCTTGAACCCGGTGCCGAAATCGATGAAGCCGGTCGATTTCTGCTCGAGCTCGATGAACCCCAGCGCGCTGTTATTGAAGATGACCACCTTCACTGGCAGCTCGAGCTGCCTCAAGCTCAGCAGATCGCCCATGAGCATCGAGAATCCACCGTCGCCGGAAAGCGAGATCACCTGCCGGCCTGGAAAGGTTTTCTGGGCCCCGAGCGACTGGGCCATCGCATTCGCCATCGAGCCGTGCCAGAACGAGCCGAGCAGCCGACGCTTGCCGTTCATCGCCAGGTAGCGCGCGGCCCACACGGTCGGGAGCCCCACGTCACAGGTGAAGATCGCATCTTCTGCAGCGCGGTCGCTCAGGGTCTTCGCGATTTGCTGCGGATGGATGAGCGTGCGGTGTGAGGGCACCGCCAGGTCATCGAGCGCCTGGCGCGTCTTCTTGTAGTGGCTGCGGGCCTGCTCCAGGTGCCTGTCGTCGCTCTTCTGTTCGAGCAGTGGCAGCAGCGCCTGAAGCGTCGCGCGCACTTCACCTACGATGCCGATATCGACCGACGCCCGCCGACCGATGTTCTCGGGACGGATGTCGATCTGCACGATCTGCACACCCGAGCCGCGTGGATAGAACTGACGGTACGGAAAGTCGGTGCCGAGCATCAGCAGCACGTCGCAGTCGAGCATCGCGTAATAACCGGAGGAAAAGCCGATGAGTCCTGTCATGCCGACATCGTAGGGGTTGTCCCACTCGACGTACTCTTTGCCACGCATCGCATGCACCATCGGCGCCTGGAGCTGCGCGCCGAGCGCGAGAAGCTCTTGGTGCGCGCCCGCACAGCCCGAGCCGCACAGAAGCGTCACGCGCTTCTCCCCGTTGAGCAACGCCGCAAGCCGATCGAGTTCTCGGCGCGCGGGAATCACCACTGGCGCAGGCGGCAGCAGGCTGTCGGTAGCAGGGGTCGGCGCATCGCTCGCGGGTTTCAGCGCCACGTCGCCGGGTATCACGACCGCTGATACGCCGCGCTTCCCGACAGCCTCGCGAATCGCGATCTCGAGTGTGCGTGGCATCTCGTTCGGGGAGGAAATCAATTCGCAGTAGTGGCTGCACTCCTGAAACAGCGACTGCGGATGCGTTTCCTGGAAATAGCCCGAGCCGATCTCCGCCGACGGAATGTGCGCCGCGATCGCGAGCACCGGCACGCGCGAGCGGTGGCAATCGAAGAGCCCATTAATGAGGTGAAGGTTCCCTGGTCCGCAGCTTCCTGCGCATACCGCAATCTCGCCGGTGAGATGCGCCTCGGCACCGGCGGCGAATGCGGCGACTTCTTCATGCCGCACGTGGACCCATTCGATTTTGCCCTGGCGGCGAATGGAATCCGTGAGTCCGTTTAGGCTGTCGCCGACGATACCGTAGATGCGTTTCACACTGGCGGCTGCGAGGGTTTCTGCGAACTGATCTGCAACGGTCTTCATGGGTTTCAGCTCCGTCAGCGATCGATTCGAGCCAGGCCGCCGCGGTCATGCCGGCGCCGGCTACAGGATCTCAGTCCGGCGGTGTGCGAGTTCGGTTGAAACCAGCCGATCAGGTCAGTTCCGATGGTTCAACATGACGGATGGCCGCTCGCAGTAGGCTCACGGATGCGGGAACGGGTGCGTGTTGCACCCTGATTTCCTCTATTCCCAGCCGCCTCCAAGGGCGAGGAATATGGCGACCTGATCAGTAGCGAGTTGCGCATGGGACGCGGCCAGCGCGCCGTCGGCCAAGGCCAGGGTGCGTTGTGCATCGAGAAGCGACAGGAAGTCTATCTTGCCCCCGCTGTAGAGCTGCTGGGCTTCCTGCTGCGCCTCGCTGGCACGGGCCTGCGCGACGGCGAGATCCTCATCGCGCTCTCGGTCGCGAGCGTAAGCCGTCAGCGCGCTCTCGGTATCGCGCAGCGCCGTCAGCACTACACCGTCAAAACTGGCCAGCGCCCCCCTGGCGGTGGCCCCTGCGGCTGCGATCTGCGCGCGAGCGACGGACTGGTTGGCCTGCCAGTGAATGCCCAGCCCGATTCCGTAGCGGTTGGTGGGTGTGGTGAGCATGTCGGTGAGCGCGCCGGTCGAGCCGGCACTGACCCCGAGTGTGACATCGGGATACAGATCGGCGGTGGCAACGCCGACGCGAGCCGTCGCCGCGGCCAGTCGGCGTTCCGCTTCCCGCACATCGGGCCGTCGCCGCAGTAACCCCGTGCCATCGCCAACCGGGATCACCTGGCGCAAGCGAGGCGCTTCAGCACACGCCTCCACCGACCGCGGATATTCCGAGGGCAGCCGACCCGTCAGGGCAGCCAGGCGATAGAGTGCGTTGCTGCGCTGTGCCTCGAGCGATGGAATGTTCGCTCTGATCTGTGCGGCGAGCGCCGAGGATCGTGTGAGATCCAACGTCGGAGCCCGGCCAGCCTCGAGCAGACGCTGCGTGACGGCCGTGCTTCGCAGCTGCAGCTGGAGTGATCGGCGAGCGACCAAGAGCTGCTCGCCGGCATTGCAGACCTCGGCGTACGCGCGCACCGTTTCCGCTGCGACGTTGATCCGGGTGAGATCGTACGCGGATTTGACGGCCTCATCGTCCGCCTTGGCGGCCTCGACCGCGCGGCGCAGCCGCCCGAAGAGGTCGACATCGTAGCTCACCGATACTCCCGTATCGTAGAGGCCCGTCGGAGCGACAGAGCCCGGATGGAGATAACTCTCGGCGGAAAGCTGCTGATAGCTGGGATCGAAATTGATCGCGGCCGAGGGCTGACGCGAGGCTCGGGCCTGCTCTAGAAGCGCCGCGCTGCGCTCGAGGCTCGCCCGCGCCGCTCGCAGATCCGTATTGGCGGCGAGCGCCTGGTTCACGAGTTGATCGAGCAGTGCTGACTCATATAGATGCCACCAGGCGTTGGGGACAGGCTCCCGTGAGAACTCGGAACCGGACGCACTGAGGAAGGGTCGCTGCGCTGCGGGCGCGTTCACGAGCGCTGCAGGCGGTGGACCTCGATAGTCCGGTCCGACCGCGCGGCAGCCCGAGAAGCCCAGCAGGCACGCGCTCAGGGTGATCCCCGCCGCGGCGGGGCGAGCGCACTTCACGGCGGGCGCTCCCGCCGCAGCAGTGGAGGCGCCTCGAACGAAAGGTCCACGATCGTAGCGGTGCGCCCTCCAATCAGGCGCACATCGGTCCCGCCCGGATCGAGCTTGATCCGCACCGGCACCCGCTGTGCCAGTCGCACCCAGCTGAAGGTCGGGTTGATGTTGGCGACGAGATTGCCTGTGGGCGTGCGCTCGCGATCGTCAATGGCCGGTGCAATGCTTTGCACACGGCCAAAGACCAGCGTCGATTCTCCCATAAGACGCACGGAGACTCGGTCGCCCACATGAATGTGCCGCAGGGTGGATTCCTCGAAATAACCGTCCACGTGAAGGCTGTCGCTGTCGACCAGTGCCAGCGCCTGCCGGCCGGTCATCAGGTAGTCTCCGGGGCGCAACTCCAGGTTGGTAACAACCCCATTCACCGGGGCCACGATCACCGCGCGCTTGAGATCGAGCTGCGCCGCCGCCAGATCCGCAACACCTCGCGCCAGGTCGGCAGCCGCTTCCTGCACGCGAGCGTGGCTCTGTTCACGCACTTCGAAGGCGACCAGTTGACCCAGGTTATCGTTGCGACGTGCCTCGCGCCTCGCTTCCGCGAGGATGGCGCGCTGCCGTGCGACAGCGGCCTCGGCCTGATGCAGGGCGATCTCGTATCGGGCCGTGTCTAGTCGGAAGAGCGAATCGCCCTTGTGCACGACTTGATTGTCGATGACTGCAACGCTCGCCACGAAACCGGACTCATCCGGCGCAACGTTCACGATGTCGGCCCGCACCCGCCCATCGCGGGTCCACGGGGCACGCTCGTAGTGAACCCACATCCAACGGACCACGAGCATCGCAACCGCGGCGGCGGTGAGCGTGACGAGGGGACGAATCAACGGCACGATCCTGCGCACGAGCCGGCTTGCGCGAGGTGGCGAGGACCGGGTCGCTGGGCGCAACATCGAAAGATCCTGGCGCTCCCCGGCTAGCGCTGTAACAAAGTACCCGAGAACGCGCTGTGGTACGCACCAGCCGAGATCGCTCCCCACAGAATCAGGAACACCGCCAGGTCGAACAAGGCACGATGCCAGACGAGCCGATAGAAGCCTGTCCACCTGAGAACCCGCTCCACGAAGAGCGAGAGAACGAACGCGGCGACTGCCCAGACGAGCGGCGCCGGCACGTACACACCGCCGACATTGATCTCCAGCATAGTCATCGCCCCTGCGAAAAGAACGGTCCATGCCGTTGCAAAGCACCGGCGATCAACGTGGCCTGAACCGCGGCATCGATCCCGCGCTCGCCGCTGGCAGCTGGGCGCTCGCTCTGCGCGGCAGCGAAGCGAACGAGTCCGTCGTGAGCTTCGGCAACCTTCGCCTCGGCGAGACACGCCAACGCGCGATCGAGCGTGGCGCGCTCCGTGGATCTCCACCGTGTCGCCCGCAAGGCGACGGAAGCTTGTCCGACCGAAAGCGCCGCGAGGAGCTCAGCCTCCTCCTCAAGCGTTGACTCCTTTGGCATGACGGCGAGCCGCTGCGAAAGCAGGCCGAGCCACGCATCCTGCGAGAACCGCCGCCGCCCGCGTAGCAACCCACGCAGATCACGCAAGGTGAGCATCAGCAGCCGCTGGGTGCGCCGCTCCGGAGGCAGAGGCGGCAGCAGTCGAAAGAGGATCGCCGCGGCCGCGGTGCCGGCCACGACCGCCACCGCGACGTTGAGCAGTCGGGCTGCGTCGTAGTCCGTGTCATTCTCGATCGCCAGGATGGGTATGAGATTCGTGACCGCGGCCACGAACACTAGCTTGTGCCAGGATCCGGCCGATAACGCCCCGAGCGGCAGCAACAGCAGGGCCAAAGCCAGGGAAAGAGCGAAGAAGCCACCGTGTATCGAGGGCAGCACGGCGAGGAGCAGGATGGCCGCGAGAATCGCAGCGAGGGTGCACCCGATCGCAAACTCCAGCGCGCTCGAATAGGCCGCATCCGTCTGCCGAGCGAACAGAATGACGCCTATCGCGGAGAAGATGATCATGGTCGGGCCATGGGGCCAACTCGTGACGACCCAGAACAGTTCAGCCGCCCCGAACGCGATGACGATTCGAAGCGCATCGAGCATCCCGGGTAATGCATCCGGCACGTGTACCCGAGTGCTGCCGCGGCCGTTCCGCTCCGTACCGGGCGTGGTGACGACCAGCAGCGCATTCGCCACACTCTCGAGCGCGTGAAGGATCCGCACGACTCCGTCGATGAGCACGCGCGACGCGACATCGGGGGTTGCGATCTCCTCGACGCGCCGGCTGCTCGCGCGGCACCGCTCGCGTATCGCTGCTGGATCGCTCGACCAGACCCGATCGGCCAGCGCCGAGAGCGACGCTAGCAGGGCGGGCACCAGCTGAGCCGTGCGTTGCGCCGGGAGCGTGCCGAGATGGCTCGCAATACCGCGCCACGCCGAAAGTGCACAGAAGAGTGATTCGAGGACCGCTCGCAGCTGCCCACCGCAATGACGCAGGTGGGAAGGCTCTCCCAGCGCCTCATCGATCGTTACATCGAGCGCAATGACACGCCCGATCAGCGCACGACGTGACGCCCGAAGCTGCAGGTCTTCCTGGTGAGTGCGCAGCGTCTGGACGACTCCGCATGCGATCGATCTGCCGAGCTCTGACAGGGCACGTTGCAGACGGATCCGGGCATCGCCGAAATCAGTCAATGAATGGACGAGGACAGCGCAGAAGATGCCGATACAGATTTCGGTAACGCGCCATACGGCGACCATGAACACGTTCTGCGGGTTTTCAATGATGCCGGCGAAAACCAGGGCCGTGGTGTACCCGGCGAGTGCTGCCGCATAGCCGGCAAAGTTACGCAGGGTCGTCGCGAGAAACCCGCAGATCGCTGCCCACAGCGCGAGGCTCACCAGAAAGCCGCTGTGATCCTGCGGGAACACCGCGATCAGAACGACGATGATGACTCCGCCGACGATGGTGCCGATCGCACGGAATTGTCCTTTGCGCATTGACGCACCGAGAGCCGGCTGGGCGACGATGCCCGCGGATGTGCCGGCCCAATGAGCGTTGTCGAGCTGCAACCAGTACGCAATTAGGAGTGCCAGGCACACCGAGACGGTCAAGCGCAGCCCGTGAAGCAGCCCAGGTGCTGCCGAAACTACGGCGCGCTTCAGCGCCCCTCCATCCCCACGCGCCCGGGGCCAGCGCATGAGATCGGAAGCCCGAACAGCCTCAACACCCATGGTGAGTTCACTTCGTACCAGCCAACGGGAGGCTCAGTACGAGTGCCAGCAGGGAGAGCGCGGTGGGCACGCTGAGTGACCAGAGACCCCAGGCGGCATCACCGGCTGCGCCGAGCGCGCTGCCGAGCACGAAACCGATGATGACAGGCAAGGTCCGGGAAATGCGCTTGCGCGCCTGCTCCGCCTCGCTCCCGTCGCGGCGACAGACCAGCTCGGCGACCGAAAACACGAATTGCGTCACGTTGGTCGTCATGGCGGCGGTCGAAGGCGCATCCGCAAGGCAGATCTGCACCAGGGCGGTCTGCACGGCCATGGCCGCCACGCCACACATGCCGGTCGCGAGAGCGCGAGCGGAGTCCAAAGCGAAGGGCGCGTGGCTCGTGACACAGAGCAGGAAAAATGCGAGCAGCAACAACACCTCCAGTGACATCAGAGGCCGCAGGGGCTTGATGCCGCTGCGCTCGAATCGCTCTGCGAGCAGGCTGGTCAGCAGCAACACCAGTATGAACACCGGGACTGACAGGAGGTAGGCGAGGACCGCTGGATCACCCGCGACCACGCGCGCGGCCAGGACGACCAGGTTGCCGGTGATGTGGGCGGTGAATAGTCCGTTCAGTCCAAGAAAGCCGACCGTGTCCGTGGATCCCCCGACCAGGCTGAGGATGAAGGGCAGTAGTACGCCAGAGGACAGATGCGATGGCGTCACTGATTGCAGCTCAACTGCCTCCAGCGCCATGGCCCACCAGCTTGCTCGGGTCCACGATTTCATCGAAGCGCCTCGCATCGATGGCGCCCGAAGCGATCGCAGCCTCTCTGAGTGAGAGATTGCGATCGTTCGCCGCGTGCGCAATGGCAGAGGCCTTGTCGTAGCCAATGACAGGGCTCAACGCCGTCACCAGCATCAGCGAGCGGCCCACCATCTCGTCGATGCGCTTGCGATTGAGGCGCGTCCCCGCGACCGAAAATCGCCGCAACTTCCCGCATGCGTCGCCGAGAACCCGCGCGGAGTGCAAGAAGTTGTTGATGATGATCGGGCGCATGGTGTTGAGCTCGAAGTTGCCCTGGCTGCCCGCAAACGCGACCGCGTTGTCTTCCGCGATCACTTGAATGCATACCATCACCATGGCATCGAGCGAGCCCAGAGCCGCGAACTTGTTTGGCGCGGTGACGAATGGATGGCCGGTCAGCGTTGCGGTCATCGCCGCAATGTCACGGCCGAAGTGCGCAGGTGCGTTGAGCCCGGTGCCGATCTGCTGCGCCCAGCCGGACCACTCCTGGCCTACCGTGAGCGGCACGGCATCCATCAGGTGCGTCCGACCCGTCTTGACTACCGTCATCCACTCCTGCGCTTTGCTCTCGATCGCAGCAGCCAGCGCTTCCGCGTTCGGCAGCAGATGGCGCTCCAGCTCGAGCACGGGAGCGATGTGCATCGCCGTCGGAAACGTATCGTTGGAGGATTG
>Ga0335081_10006096_pt1 | contig 19140 bp, 17 predicted proteins | sample Lox_Sample_35_FD_206713 | JGI IMG/M metagenome (GOLD analysis project Ga0335081, IMG submission 206713) | Soil microbial communities from Loxahatchee National Wildlife Refuge, Florida, United States - Lox_Sample_3.5 | ecosystem: Environmental > Terrestrial > Soil > Wetlands | place: USA...
GGGCTGCGCCTGCAAGTCCGTGAGACTCCCGGCCACACCATTGAATCGATCTCGATCCTGGTCTTCGATCTGCAGAAAGACTCCGCAAGACCCTACGCCGTCCTCACTGGAGACACTCTGTTCATCGGTGACGTTGGCCGCCCCGATCTGCGTGCTTCGCTCGGGTGGACAGCCAACGACCTCGGCGCCCACCTCTACGACTCGCTGCACAACCGGCTCTTGCCGCTTCCTGACCAGACGCTCGTCTATCCGGCACATGGCGCCGGCTCTCTCTGTGGGAAGAAGCTTTCCTCCGACACGGTCTCTTCCTTGGGAGATCAGCGGCGGTTGAATTACGCTCTACAGCCCATGACGAAGGAGGAATTTATTCGTCTGGTCACGGCTGACCAACCCGACGCTCCCCCGTACTTCACCTATGACGCCATCCTCAACACCCGCGAGCGTGTCACCCTGGACAAGAATCTCGAGCAGGTTCTCCATCCCGTCGATCTCGCCGAGGTCCTGCGGATGGGAGATGCGGGCGCCCAGATTCTCGACGTCCGTGACCCCGCCGAATACGCCAAGGGTCACCTCGCCGGCAGCATTAACATCGGACTCGGCGGGCAATATGCCACTTGGGCCGGCACGGTACTCGACCGCGGCAGACCCATCGTGATCATCGCCGCGCCCGGACGCGAACAGGAAGCCGCCCTGCGCCTGGGACGCATCGGTTTCGATCACGTCCAAGGCTACTTGCGGGGGGGCATGGAGGCGCTCGCCGGCAGACCTGATTTGGTCTGGCCGACGGAGCGTGTCGGCGTCCCCATCGTGGCTGAGGAGTTGGCGGCGGCGGACCCGCCCCTGGTGCTGGATGTCCGCTCACCCCGCGAGTGGGCTACGAAGCACATAGAAGGCAGCGTGAACCTGCCGCTCAACCATCTGCAAGAGCGCGTCGCCGAAATCCCCCGCGACCGCCGCATTGCCGTCCATTGTGCGGGCGGCTACCGCTCCTCCATCGCCGCCAGCATCCTGCACCAATATGGGATCACCAACCTGATCGAGATGGCCGGCGGCCTCGCCGCCTGGGATGCCGCGAAACTACCCGTGGTTTCGGAAGCCTAGCAGCGGCCGAAGAAAACGTGGAACTGTAACCAAAACGAGTCGACGATTCCATTGGAGGGGGTCGGCTAGGGGGGTGGGATTAGTGTCGCGGTAAACACAAAGCAGGGAGAAGGGAGTAGCGAGGGACCCCGGGGTTCCTACCCCCTGCTCCCTACTCCCCGCTCCCTACTCCCTGCTTCGGGATACTCAAACACCCCGCGCCCGGCCTTGCGGCCCAGGCGGCCGGCTTTGACGTACTGCACCAGCAGCGGCGCCGGGCGGTACTTCTCGCCCAGCGTCTTGTGCAGGTATTCGAGGACGTGGAGGCGGGTATCGAGCCCCACCAGGTCCACCATCTCGAATGGTCCCATGGGATGGTTGAGGCCTAGCTTGATGGCTTTATCGATGTCGGCGGCGCTGGCGATGCCTTCCTGCAGCATGTAAAAAGCCTCGTTGCCGATGATGGCATTGATGCGGCTGGTGATGAAGCCGGGCGATTCCTCGATCACCACGACTTCTTTGCCCATGCGCTTGCCCACGTCCACGCAGGCATCGACGGTGGACTGGTCGGTCTCCAGGCCGCGCACGATCTCCAGCAGCTTCATCTTGTGCACGGGATTGAAGAAGTGCATGCCGATGCAGCGCGGCGCGCGATAGGTGACGGACGAGATCTCGGTGATCGATAGCGACGAGGTGTTGGACGCCAGAATCGTCTTCGGAGCGCAGATCTTATCGAGCAGGGTGAAGATTTCAATCTTCGATTCCAACTCTTCGGGCACGGCCTCGATCACCAATTGGGCGGCGCGCGCGGCCTCGTCGATGGAGCTGGCGAACTCGATGCGCGCGAAGGCGTCGTCGGCTTGCTGGCGCGAGACCTTCCCCAACTCGACGCCCTGGTCAAGATGGTCGCGGATCTCGCTCTCCGCCCGGCGCAGGCTGCCCGGCAGGATGTCTTCGAGGATGGTGCGGAAGCCGCCCAGGGCCGCGGCGTGCGCGATGCCGCGCCCCATGATCCCGGCCCCGATCACGGCGATGGTCTCGACACCGGCCATGATCGCTAGGCGTGCTTGGAGCGCTCGATGCTCTCCAGCACCCTGACGAAATTAGGATCGGACTTGCGCATGTAGTCCGCCAGTTGCTTCTTCTCCTCGTCAGTCAGGGTGGGAAGGCTGGTGGTGATGCGGCGCAGAGTGGCGGCAATGTCGTCCACGTAATTCATCAAACGAATGATTTCGCCGGTCGCGGGCATGAAGGCGTTCTCCTGTTGTCCCCGGGCAACAGTGGGGAAGGGCTATTGTCGTCTGTGGGTGGAATTCTTGTCTACTGTTGTATCAGCTTCCCCGCCGAAGCACAGCCGCACGCAGCCGCGGATGCGATTGCAGCAGACGTACGTAGCGCGCCTCGTCCGGCCCGGCTTTGGCGCGAATAATGGCCGCCAGTTTCCCCTTTTCGTCCGCCGACCAGCGCGGGAAATCCGGCACCAGCGCCAGCGCCACGGCGAAGTTCTCCCAGGCTGCGCGCTCTGCCTGCGAAAGCGCGCTGGGGTTCACGCTCAACGCGCGAGCGAGTCTCGTGCTGGTGGCCTTGCGCATCTTCTCGGGATCGCCGGCGAAGTGCGCTGCCATAAGTCGATTCACACGGAACCCGAGATTACGCACGCGGAAGCGGTCCCAGGCTCCGGCTTCAGCTCCGGGCAGCTCGTAGAATACGTGCCCAGCGGCGAGCTTGCGCAGCGTGGCCGCGGGGGTGCGGTAGCCTCGACGAGCCGCCATCTTCGCCTCCTCGCGCGCGAGCAGCCGCCGCACTTCGGGGCGTCCGGGACGGAATCCCAGCTTGCGATAGAACCAGAATGCACCCGAAGCGATGGCTTCCTCGTTGTCCTTACCAAGCTGGTAGGGATACACAGAAATGCAGCGGATGCGGTGCAACTGGCTCAGCAGCCGCAGGGCCTGCGCATAATGCCATGCCGATTCGCCATCACGATAGGCATAGAAGGTATTGAAGCCTACCTCCATCCACTCGAACAGCGAGATGCCCTCAATGTAATTAATGGGTACGCCGTTCTTGAGGGTGAATCCCGCGAGATAGGCGCGCAGCGGAAGGCGCCGCTCCCGAGCCAGGCCCCAAAGATAAATCTGGGTGCCGCGTCCGGGGCGAGCTTCCACGACGCTTGCTGGGTCGCCCAGCGTCGTGCCGTAAAGCTCGCGATAACGGACCGCCATGACCTCGCGGATGAGGTCCATCACCGCCTCGCCGTCGCGCCGCGTGAGTCGCCGCACCGGCAGCGGCGAAGCCAGTTCTTCGGCCAGCGAAACTTCGCTCCGCCGGATCAACGGACCGTGGTGATAAAAGATGGGTCGAACGGTTCGCCAATTACGGGTGCGGCTGGCGCGCAGGTTGTCGAGCTCCCACTCGATGATCAGCCCCAAGGAGTTGTAGAGCTCGGTCTGCTCGCGTCCGCAGATCGGCAACCGCTCAAACCGCTCCACAAGCCACAGCAATGCGCTGCGGTTGCCGCATGCGGTATGCAGCCACTCACGAAAGGTAACGTCCGCCTCGACGTCAGCATCGTCGGCCAGCAAGGGGATGAATCGCGGCAGGGTTGCCGCCAGACGGCTATCCAGATCGTAATCGGTCCAGTCGATGGCAACCCGGCGCGGGAAACGGCGCGCCAGCCAGCGAGCGACGTCATAGTTCCACGTGTCCCGCATGGTGGTGCCCGCGATGCCGGAGACCTGCTCGGGATCGAACACCGACATCTCCGTGCCCGCAGCGCGCAGACGCTGCACCCGTCCCACGAACCCGTCGAGCAAGCGCTCGGCTTGGCGCACCACGGCAGCATTCTGCGGATAGGCGCGCAGGAACAACAACGCGTCGTGGAACCGGACTAAAGTTGGGGCGTCGCGGAACTGGCGCCTGGCAAGCTCGGCCAGCAAGCGCTGTACCTGGGCGGCATTCCCGGGCGAGAAATTCGTTTTCTCCTGCTCCAGCCGGGACAGGAGGCGGTCAAGCGGTGGCATCGTTTGCAGGGAGTGTACTCCGAGTGTCAAAGCAGCCGCCGGGTGGATAATGGACGCATGCTGCGCGACAAGAACCTCGTGCCGCTTTCGCATCAGCACCAGCACGCGCTGGCCATGTGCGTGCGCCTCGACCGCACCCTCGCCAAAGGCGATGCCGATCTAAACGCCTGGCAGGAAGAAATCGCAGGCATCTGGGAAAGCGAAGTTCGCTTTCACTTCGAGGCAGAAGAGAAGGTGCTGTTCCCAGCGGCGGAGAAATATGCCCCACTGCAACCTCTCGTCAAGCGCCTGCTTGCCGAGCATGGGACACTGCGGGACTTTTTCGCCCACGCCAAAATGCGGCGCCTCGACTCCTCCGCCCTCAAGACGTTCGTCGAAACACTCTCCCGGCATATCCGCACGGAAGAACGCGAGTTGTTCGAGGAGTGCCAGCGCCAGATGTCGTCCGAGGAGATGGCCCGCACCGGAACCGCCATGGACCACTACTTCGCAAATTCCGGCATGCCGGGGGCAAGTTGCGCGCTGCCCCTCAGGAGGAGATAAGAACGTACCGCCTCAGGCTGCGGTTTCGGCAGTTGTACCGGTCGCGCAATCGTGCTTTTCGAATTCCTCCTGGGCCACGCGGTTAAACGCCAGCGCCGCCACCGTGCTGTCCAAGCGCGGGACGATGATCCCCCATTGGCAATCGGAGCAGCACCAGCCGGTGAACTCCTCATCCTCAATCCAAATCATGCGTCTTTCCATTCAGGTTCTCCTCATAAACTTGTGGTCACTTCCCGGCTCAGGCTCGCTTGCGGAGCCGGGAAGAGTGGTCTCGATCGAGCACTTCCCGCACTTTCAGCGCCAGGTCCTCCGCTGTAAACGGCTTTTCCAAGAACGGCTGGGCGACTTGGTCCTGGTCTTGCTGGGCGATCTCTGCCATGTGCCCGGACATCAACAAGACCTGGATTTGCGGATAGAGCTGGCGGATCTGGCCAGCGAGTTGCCGGCCGCTGTGCCGGGGCATGATTACGTCGGTGAGCACCAAGTCGATGTCGCGAGCGCGCTCGCTGACCAGGGCCAAGGCATGCGACGCGTCCTCGGCCTCCAGGACGGTGTACCCGAATTGACCAAGAATCTGGGCGGTGAGCCAGCGCAGCGAGCTGTCGTCCTCAACCACCAGAATGGTCTCCCGGCCCCCGCGAGGGGCCTTCCCCGCAAAGAGGAGCACGGGCTTGGCAGGGACCTGCTGCTCCAGGCGCGGAAGGTAGATCTCGAAAGTGGCGCCGCGACCGGGCTCGCTAAAGACGAGAATGCCGCCCCCACTTTGCTTGACGGTCCCATAGACGGTGGAGAGGCCGAGCCCGGTTCCACTGCCCACCGGTTTGGTAGTGAAGAAGGGTTCGAACAAGTGCGCCGCCGCCTGCTTGTTCAGTCCGGTGCCGGTGTCCGAGACCCGCAGCCGGACGTAGGGGCCCGGCGTGATCTGTTGGCTTTCGGCGCCGACGGCGCCGTCCACTTCGATGTTTCCGGTTTCGATGACCAAGTCGCCGCCCTCGGGCATGGCGTCGCGGGCATTCAGCGCCAGGTTGACGATCACTTGCGCCATCTGGTCGGGGTCGGCCCGAACCACGCCCAAGTAAGGATCCAGTACGGTGCAAACGCGGATATTTTCCCCGATGACCCGGCGCAACATCTTCTCGATGCCCCCCACCACGTCATTCAAGTTAACCGCGGTAGGCTGCAGGATCTGCTGGCGGCTGAAGGCCAAGAGTTGCCGCGTTACCGAGGCCGCCCGGTGCCCTGCCTTGTGGATCTCCTCCGCGTAGTGGCGCAGTTTGTCATCTTCTGGAACCAGCTCGCTGATCAGACTGCTGTAGCCGAGAATGGCGGTCGCAGAATTGTTGAACTCGTGAGCCACGCCGCCGGCGAGGCGTCCAATGGCTTCCAGTTTCTGTGCGTGGCGCAACTGCTGCTCCAGCTCATGTCTTTCCGTCAGGTCGCGAGAAATTCTGGAGAAGCCCTGGAGGCGGCCCTCGTCGTCGCGCAGAGCGGTGGTGACGGTGCTGGCCCGGAACCGGCGGCCGTCCCGGCGCATCAGCCAGCCTTCCTCTGCCAACCTCCCCACTGCCGCCGCCTGTTCCAGCGCGTGTTGCGGGATCCCGGCTTGCAAATCCTCGGGCGGATGCAAGCTCGCGAGATTGCTGCCGATGGTGTCTTCGCCGGTAAATCCAAAAATGTGCTCGGCGCCCGCGTTCCAGCTCACCACCACCCCCTCGGAATCAAGCATGTAGATGGCGTAATCTTTCACGCCTTCGACCAACAGCCGAAAGCGTTCTTCGCTTTGCCGCAAGGCCCTCTCCGTTTGCTCGTGCAGGCCGATCCGTGTTAGCAACGCAGTGGTGATTTTCTCCAATTCGGCGGTGCGCTCAAGGACACGCTGGTCCAGTTCGGCATAGGCGCGGCGCAGTTCTTGCTCGGCACGCTTGCGCTCAGACACGTCGCGGATGGAACTGGCAACCACAATACCGCCCTCGGTCGAAACCGGATTCAGGCTGATCTCGACCGGAAACTCGCTGCCGTCACGGCGCACGCCGTAAAGATCGAGTCCCGCGCTCATCGGCCGCGGCCGGAGAGCGGCACAGAACTGCTCACGATGGCCGGCGTGGGCCGCACGGAAGCGCTGAGGCACGAGCTTCTCGACCAGCTCCCCTATCAACTCCTCCTGACTGTAGCCAAACAGCTTTTCGGTCTGTGCATTAGCCAGCAGAATGACACCGTGTTTGTCCACAATCAGCATCGCATCCGGAGCCGACTCCAGCAGGGCACTCACCAGGCGCTGTGTACAGCTGGACCTGTGGAGCGTCTTCAGAAGGTCGTGCTGCAGAAAATTAGGGCTCTCGGACACTGCTACCTCCCCAGCATTCTCTCGGGTGAAAGTGAGTGTGCTTGAGATATTCCCCAGGCGCGCGCAACAATCAGCGATGCTAGTTTGCAGGGCATGCGATGGCTAGCCATGATAGCGCCCAATTCCCCCACCTCATGTGTGCTTATCTTGTGCCATGTATGTATGGTTGCAAGTGGCGAGCGTGGTTATGGGGTTACGACGGTACTAGGCCGCCAGTACAATGCAATCTGTGCCGCACGCCTTCTCTGCCAACGACGAATTTGTTCGAAATTGACCCCTGCTCCGCCCAGCCCGTAAACTTAGTACTTAGATAGTTCCCACCGGTTCTTCCAGGAGGAGTGGTCTGCGGTTCAGCTCCCGATCATTGCGGATAGCTTCGCTTTGCGCGGTGCTCGCTATGTGTCTGCCCCAGCGAGCCAAGGGCACGCTCGCCGAGGGCCCCGCCGCGGCGCCGCAGCAGACCCCTAAGGTTACCTTGGAAACCAGCGAAACCCTGTTCAGCGTGCTGGCGGCCATGAATGCCTGCGGTTACAACCAGGAGCTGAGTTCCTCGTACGCGGTGCGGGCGAAGATTCGCGCGGAGCTGGCGCGAGCGGCAGAGGCCTCGCCGGAAGCCGCGGCTGCACGCGACCAGATTTGCCAGTTCTACAACGACCATCGCCAGGCCGATGCCAGCCATGATCTGTCGCAATACGTCTCGCTTGCGCTGAACCTGGGCGATCCACCCAAGTTCGCCCCGCTGATCAGCGACGCCGACCTCCCGCCCGACGCCGCTTACGTCCGCGGCCTGGTGCCGCTGTTACAGACCTACTATGGGCAGGAGAAGCTGCATGCCGTCTGGCTGGCTCATCAGGCGGAGTACGAGCAACTGGCAGAGCAGTTCCACGATCCGGTCTCCAGGATGATTCTGGCCACTGAGGTCTATTTGAAGCTGCCGATGAGCACCTACGTCGGGCGGAGGTTCACAATATTCCTGGAGCCTCTGGCGGCGCCGGGGCAGATGAATGCGCGCAATTACGGTTCCGACTACTTTCTGGTGGCCTCGCCGGAGCACGGGACGCTGCGCATGGGCGAGATTCGCCACGCTTACCTGCATTACGTGCTGGATCCGTTTGCGCTGAAGCGGGCCAACGCCCTGAAGCGCCTGGAGCCGCTGCTGGCGGCGGTGCAGCAGGCGCCGATGGACGACAGCTACAAGCACGACGTTTCCCTGCTGGTGACGGAGTCGCTGATACGGGCCATCGAGGCGCGAACCTTGGGTAACGGCAAGGCCCCGGAAGCGCAGCGGCGCGAGCTGGTACAGAGCTCGGCGGAGGAAGGCTTTATCCTCACGCAGCATTTCTACGAGCAGCTGGGGCAATTCGAGAAAACGCCTGACAGCCTGCGCGACGTCTACTCGGATTTTCTCTTGACCATCGATGTCGACCGCGAGAAGAAGCGGGCCCGGGCGGTGAGCTTCCGCCCGCAGGCGTCCCCGGAAGTAGTCCAGAGCGGAAAGGCAAAGCCGGCAGATCCGCTGGAAGTGGCGGAAGAACGTCTCGTCTCAGGAGACCTGAATGGGGCGCGGCAACTGGCGGATGCTGCGCTCGCCAGCCCGCAGCAGGACCATGCGCGCGCGCTCTTTATTCTGGCCCGGGTGGCGACGCTGAGCCGCGACATGCAGGGTGCCCGCACTTACTTCGAACGCACGCTGGAGGTGGCCCGCGAACCCAGGATGGTCGCCTGGTCGCACATCTATCTGGCGAGGATCCTGGATTTGCAGGAGAGTCGGGAAGAGGCCCTGAAACACTATCGCGCGGCCCTGGCCGCGGGCGACGACAAGCCCGACACTAAGAGGGCGGCGGAGCGGGGATTGCAGCAGCCCTACGAGCCGCCCCCGGCGGCTGCCCGTCCTGGCACGAGCCAACCCGAAAGTGGCAAGCAGGAAAAATGATCCTGGAAGGAAAACCACGATGACACCAGCACGATGGCTGCTGCCTGCACTGCTGTTGGCGGGGACGATGGCGGTGGCCCAAACCTCCAATCCGCCCGCTAATACTGAGAACTCGAAGTCGCAGACCGGCGCGCAAACGGGGAATAAGGAGCCTGCGCCGCAGGCTAGCAACACCAATCCCAGGGCCAAGAGCCCGCCCACCGCCAAGACCAAGCAGGAATATGACCAATACCTCGCGGCGGCTAATGCGCCCGATGCCGCGACTTCGGAAAAGCTGGCGCGCGAGTTCGAGGTGCAGTTTCCCAAAAGCGAACTGCTGCCTTTTCTCTACCAGGTGGTGATGACCAAGTACCAGAAGGCGGACAACGGAGATAAGCTCCTTGACATGGGACGCAAGGTTCTGCAGTACGATCCTGACAACAGCGTTGCCCTGGTGATGAACGCCACCGTGCTGACGGAGCGCACGCGGACGACCGACCTCGACCGCGATTCGCGGCTGAAGGAAGCCACCGCGGACGCCCAGCGCGCCCTGGAGAACATCCGCTCCGGCAATTACATGCTGGCGCCCAGCGCCACCCCCGCACAGGTGCAGCAGTTCAAAGACCAGATCGCGGGCATGGCGTATGCTGCCCTGGGCACGGCCGACCTGACGCTCGAAAACAACGCGGCAGCGGAGCAAAACCTGCGCAAAGCAGCGGAGAGTCCCGTGGGCAAGGGGGATGCCATCGTTTGGTACCGCCTGGCGCTGGCGCTCGACCATCAGAACAAGTATCCGGACGCCGACGCGGCCATCACGACCGCCGTGGCCCTGGCGCCGGCTAACTCGGCGGTCGCCAACATGGCCAAGAACGAACAGGGCCGGCTGAAGCAACTGGCCGCCGGCGGCGCCAGTCCCGCTCCCAAGAGTAGTAGCCAGCCGCAACCGGAAATAGTGCCGCCCAGGTAGACTTTTGTCCGCAATGAAGCCCGAGGAAATCACGGCGCTGCAAGCGGTCTTGGGACACCGCTTCCGGGGAGCCGCGTTGCTGGAACAGGCGCTGACGCACAGCTCGCACGCGCACGAGATCGAAGCTCGCGGCGCCGCGTCCGGCGTGCGCGACAACGAGCAGTTGGAGTTCCTGGGCGATGCCGTGCTGGGGTTCGTGACCAGCCAGGAGCTGTTCCAGCGTTTTCCCGAATACCAGGAGGGGCAGCTGTCCAAACTGCGCGCCCACCTGGTGAGCGCCAAGCACCTGGTGCAGGTGGCCGAAGAGCTGCAGCTCGGCCGCTACCTCCGTCTTGGGCGCGGGGAGGAAAAAAGCGGCGGCCGGGGCAAACACGCCCTGCTGGTGAACGCCCTGGAGGCGGTACTGGCCGCCCTCTATCTCGACGCCGGCATGGAGAAAGTGCGGGTGTTTATTATTAGCAAAGTGGTTGACCCCGAGCTGGCGCGCCTGGGCGAACCAAGCGGAGCGGGTTTTGCGGTCACCGATCACAAGTCAGCGCTGCAGGAATTCTTGCAGGGCACGGGCCGCCCGCAGCCCTCCTACAGCGTGGTCCAGGAGCAGGGGCCGGAACACAAGAAGACTTTCACTATCGAGTTGCGGGTCCTTGAGGGCGCTGGCAACGGCAAGCCGCTGCTGGTGGGACGCGCGGAAGGCTCGACCAAGAAGAAGGCCGAACAACGGGCCGCGAAGGAAGCGCTGGAACAGTTACGGCAGATGAATCTGCCGCCCCAGCGCCCCCACGATGGGCGCACCGCGGAACCCGGGCCGTCGCACGGCCGACGGGATCCCGGATGAGCGACGTGCTGGAACCGGTGGTGGCTTCCCCCCAGCAGAGCGGGGAACCGACAGAGACTCCGGCCGCCCCGGAGGAGCACAGGCCAGGATGGCTTGCGTCGGTGCAATCGCTTGCTGTCACCGTCGTAGTTGCGGTCTTCGTAATCACCTTCCTGGTGCAGGCGTTTCAGATCCCCTCTGAGTCCATGGAAAACACCCTGCTCATCGGCGACTATCTGCTGGTGGACAAGGTCCACTACGGCCACGGCGGCCTGTGGGGTGAGATCCTGCCCTATGCCAAGATTCGGCGGGGAGACATCATCGTCTTTCGCTATCCGGTGCATCCGCAGCAGCACTTCGTCAAGCGCGTGATTGGGCTGCCTGGGGATCACATCCGCCTGCAGGACCGTCAGGTAATGGTGAACGGCGTAGCAGTGGCAGAGAGCTATGCCATCCACACCAGGCCGGACTACGACCACTTCCGCGATGACTTTCCCTTGACCGATATTCCCAGCGCCAACACGGAACCGCGCTGGTGGCAGGAGATGGGAAAGCTGGTCCGCAACGGGGAACTGATCGTGCCGCCGGACCGCTACTTCGTGTTGGGAGATAACCGCGACGAGAGCCTGGACAGCCGTTACTGGGGATTCGTGCCGCGGGAGAACATCATCGGGCGGCCGCTCCTGATTTATTGGTCGGTGCGCGCGCCGCGAGTGACGGCTGAAGCCTCCGACAGCCGGGGTGATAGACTTTCTTCTTTCCTGTACAGCGTGACCCACCTGGTGCAGAACACGCGCTGGGAGCGTACATTTCGCATCGTACGGTAGTTGCAGGCTGGGGAGAAACTATTGGCTCGCAAGAACGATTCACCCAAGCCAGAAAAACAACGCGAGACGACCACTGAGTTCATTGCCTCGGTGGCTCTAGTGCTGGTGGTGGGACTGTTCATCATCACCTTCAACCTGCAGGCTTTCGAGATCCCCTCCAGTTCGATGGAGAACACCCTGCTGATCGGCGACCACGTCTTCGTGGACCGCGTGACCCTGGCCCCAAAAACGCGCTGGGTGGGGCCGATGATCCCCTACCGGCGGGTCCATCGCGGCGATATCGTTGTCTTTCTCTCCCCCGCCGAAGCGGGCTTGTATGTGGTAAAGCGCGTCATCGGCATTCCTGGCGATCGCATCCACCTGCGCGATGGGGTGGTATACCGCAACGGCCAGAAGCTGGACGAGCCCTACGTCCTGCATAGCCCGGCAAGCTTTAACCCGTATCGCGATGATTTTCCCGCGGTCTCCCCCAGCATAGGCGCCAGTGTGACCCCGGAGTGGCACCTGCTGATGCCCAACTACATCCAGGACGGCGATCTGGTGGTGCCGCCGGACAGCTATTTCGCCATGGGGGATAACCGCGATGTCAGCTACGACAGCCGCTACTGGGGATTTATCCCCCGCGAAAACATCATCGGCCGGCCCATGTTCATCTACTGGTCGTTCGAGACACCGCCAGACCAGTACCGCAAAACCAGCATCTCGGACCGCCTTGCGTTTGTGTTCAAGGTCATCGTGCACTTTCCCACGCAAACCCGCTGGCGGCGCATGCTGAAGATGGTGTACTGATGCCCTCGGGGCGCTCCATCCGGCGGACCGTGCTGGCAGTCGGGGCGGTGCTAGCCTTGCTTGTGTTCGTGCCCCCTCTGATCAAACTGACGAGCCTGCGGAAAGGCATCGTTGAGTCCATCGGCGGAGCCCTGGGACGGCAGGTGAGCGTACGCGAGGTCCGGCTCCGGCTTTTTCCCCAACCCGGCTTTGCGCTGGAAGGGTTCGTGGTGCAGGACGATCCCGCCTTCAGCGCCGAACCCATGCTGCGCGCCGACGAGGTCACGGCCAACCTGCGGCTGAGTTCCCTTTGGCGCTGGCGGCCGGAGATCAGCTCCCTGACTCTTGAGTCGCCGAGCGGAATGCAGCCCTGGAGCCTCAACGTTGTCCGCCGCCAGGACGGCCGTTGGAACTGGCAATCGCTGCTTCTGCGCGCCAGCCAGACGCCCGCCGCGCCTACGGCCAAGCCGCGCCCGGAAGCGCGCCCGCGCTTCCCCTACCTGGAGGGTGAAGGCGGCCGCATCAACTTCAAATCTGGCATGGAGAAGAAAGTCTATGCCCTGAGCGAGGCCGACTTCGCTCTCTGGCTGGCTTCGGAGAACGAGTGGAACCTGCGACTGCGCGCCCGTCCCGTGCGCACCGATGCCAACCTCAGCGACACCGGAACCATCGAGGTCAGCGGGGCGGTTGGGCGGGCAGCGCGCCTGGACCAGACACCCTTGCGCCTGCGGCTCTCCCTGCGCACGGCTCAACTAGGACAACTTACCCGCCTGCTGTACGGGCGCGATCGCGGCTGGCGTGGCTCGGTGAACCTGGTGGCCGATCTCAGCGGTACGCCCCAGGTCCTGAAGCTTAGCGGTTCGGGAGTGATCGACGACTTTCGCCGCTACGACATCATCATTCCGGACACCTTGCGGCTGGCCGCGAGCTGTACCGCCGAGTACCGCGAGGAGGCGCAGCAACTCTCCCAGCTCGACTGCCGCGCCCGCAACGGGGAGCTGGCGCTGCGCGGCAGCATCGGGAACCTTCTTGACCCCCGGCAGTACGACCTGGCGCTGGTGGTTCATCAGGCTCCGATGGCGGAACTGGCGCGCCTCGCGCGACACGCCAAGCTCGCGCTGCCTCCCGACCTGACCGCCGCCGGCACTCTCGATGCCGGGTTCGCCTACCGCAACGGGCCCGGTCAAACAAACTGGACGGGTGGGGGAAGTACCAACGATTTTGTTCTGCGCTCCGGAGTCTTTGGGCGCGATCTGGAGCTGGGAGCGATCAAGTTCGAGCTCGCGCAGGGAACCGCAAAAACACAACCGCAAAGCGCACACCGCCGCAACTTTCCGACCGCGCTCGGCGCCACGGCCGCCGGCTCTGACTTACGCTTGTTGCTCGCCCCGTTTCCCGTGCCACTGGGCGGGGCTACGCCCGCAACGGTCAGCACTTCGTTCTCCGCCACCAGCTACAACGTTGCGGTCAGAGGCGATGCCGAACTCCAGCGCCTGTTCCGTGTGGCGCGCGGGCTGGGATTGCATGCGCCCAGCTTTGGAGCCAGCGGCAGCGCCAAACTGGATTTGCAGATCGCTGGCAACTGGACAGGCTTCACTCCGCCGATCACTACCGGCTCCATGCAGTTGCGGAACGTGACCGTACTGCTGGCAGGCGTGCGCGCGCCCGCCCATGTACGCATCGCCAACGCCATCCTGCTGCCCGGCCAGGTGCGGATAGAGAACTTGGCCGCCGCCTTCACGTCCAGCCGGATCGCGGTCGACGGGTCGCTAGTTCTCTCACGTAGCTGCGAGCGATCGCAGCCTTGCCCGGTTCAGTTCGACTTGCACTCCGACGAACTCTCGCTCGCCGAGCTGAACCGGCTGCTCAACCCTCAATTTCAGAGCGTGCCATGGTATCGCCTGCTGGCGGGCAACACGGGCCCCGGCCTCGGAAGGTTCGCAGCACAAGGACGCGTCCGAGCCGACCGCCTCCTGCTCAATGGGCTCGAGCTCCAGCATGTGGTAGCGCAGGCGGACCTGCGGGACCGCAAACTGCGGCTGTCCAATGTGCAAGCCCAGACCCTCGGCGGCAAACTGCGCGCGGAATGGAGCGCCGATTTTTCCAGCGATGCGCCCGAATATAGCGGCTCCGGGACGCTGGAACGCGTAGATCTGGTGCGTGTGGCCGCTTTGACCCACGATCCCTGGGCCACTGGCAGGGCCAGCGGCAGGTTCAAACTCGAGCTGGCGGGTTGGAGCGCGGACGATCTGGGACAATCGGCCGAGGCAACGCTGGATTTTGATTGGCAGAACGGCGCCTGGCAGCACGTCGTCCTCAATGGCGGCGTTCCCGTTCGCCTGAAACGCTTTACCGGACACGCCGTGCTGCACGATCGCCGCCTGGAGTTCCAGCAAAGCAGAATTAAAACTGGAGATGGCATCTATGGTGTGAGCGGGACCGCATCGCTGGGACGTCTCGAGCTCAAGTTGATGGGCCGGAACTCACGCGGCTATGCGCTTTCCGGAACCGTGGAGAAACCGCAAGTCAGCGCACTGCCCGCCTCTGCGACGCAGGCGGCACTTACCAAATGAAACTCGTCGATACTGCAAGTGCGGTCCTTCTGCTGACGCTCTCTGCTGCTGTCACCTACGCGCAACGGCCCGCGGTCCAGAGCATGGAGCGCAAGCTGGCGCACATCGAGAGCAATGCCCAGGCGCCCACGCCCGATTCCCGACCCACCGTGATGACCGAAGAGGAGGTGAACGCCTACGTCAACTCGGGCGCCGTCCAATTGCCCCGAGGCGTCGAGCGCGTGCGTCTCGAAGGCCAGTCCGGAATCGTGACCTCGCACACGCGTGTAGACTTCGATCAGATCACACAGGGCAGCCGCTCCATGAATCCGCTGCTGGCGCTGTTCAGCGGTGTTCATGACGTCGAGGTGACGGCCCACGCCCACGGCGAACGCGGGGTGGGATACGTCCACACCGATCGCGTGGTGATTGACGGGGTCGAGGTGCCGCAAATGGCTCTGCAGTTCTTCATTGACCGCTACATCAAACCCAAACATCCGGAGATCGGCATCGACTCGCGCTTCCAGATGCCCGACCGCATTAACTCGGCCGTCGTCGGCCAGCGGCAGTTGACCGTGGTGCAAAAGTAGTGCGCCCTGCGGCGGCACGCGCCTCCTGGTACTCCTCCCTATGCTATCGTTTACGGCTTGCGCTAAGCCGAGGTCACTATGTCGCTCGACGCACCACACCACGTTGATTACCGCGACTTGCATCCCATGGCAGCTGCCGAGAAGGCCTTCCACCGTTGGGTCGAACATCTGGATCACGAGTTCTCAAAGCGCGACCCGGAGCACCGCAGCCTGGTGGTCCGTGACACGCTGCACGAAATCTTTCTGGGGCGCCGGTACGAACCGCCCCAGGCATCCGACTCGCCCCCGCACCAGGCGCTGGTGCACTCCTTCGATCCGCGCAACGCCACGCTCGAGCCCGAATACTACGGCGACATCGACGCCGCCAGGTACGCGGAGCGCAAACCGCTGATCTGGTTCTGGATGATGTACGACCGCTCCCCCCTGGCCATCAATCACTGGCTGGGGTTCCGTGTGCGCTACATGATCGCGCGCCACGTCTTCAAGCACTGCGGCAAGAACGTGAAGATTTTCCACGGGGTGGAGGTCTCCTTCGGCTACAACCTTACAGTCGAGGACGACTGCACCCTGCACAAAAACATCCTGCTGGACGACCGAGGCGAGATCATCATCCGGCGAGGCAGCTCCATCTCCGATTACGCCAACGTGTACTCGCACGCCCACGACTTGAACGATTCCCAGCTCGTCACGAATCGCCGCACCGAGATCGGGCCGCTGGCGCGCATCACCTATCACGCCACCGTTCTCAGTGGGGTGAAAGTCGGAGAGCACGGGATGGTAGGCTCGATGGGCGTGAGCGCCAAGGACGTGGAACCGTTCCACATCGTCACCGGCATTCCGGCCAAGACGGCGAAGGTCAAGACCATCGCCCCGGATTCGGTGCGACAGGCGGCGGCCGAGAAGCAGCCGGCACGGTCTGGCTAGGGCGCCGTGGTACCATCGACTGCGCCGCATGAGCTCCGACCAGATCTTCAATTTGGTTATCCAGGCCGTGGTTTTCCTGTTCGCCATCAGCGTGCACGAGTCGGCGCATGCCTGGACCGCGTCCCACTATGGTGACCCCACCGCGCGCATGCTGGGCCGGGTCTCACTCAATCCCATCCGGCACATCGACCCCATCGGGACGGTGCTCATGCCGCTGATCTGCTATTTCGCGCACATCCCGATGATCGGATGGGCCAAACCAACGCCGGTGAACCCGCTGAATTTCCGCAAGAATTATGTCTGGGCCGACATCATGACATCGGTCGCTGGGCCGGTCAGCAACTTCATCGTCGCTACCGGCGCCGTGCTCTTGCTGGCGGTGATCTCCTGGCTGTTTCCCGAAGCCCGCAACATCCTCCGGTATGGGATGGTGAGCCAGTCGCCGCTCATGCCGCTGGTGATCCTGCTCTATACGGCGATGGAAATCAACGTCCTGCTGGCGGTTTTCAACCTGATCCCCATCCCGCCGCTGGATGGCAGTCACGTCGTTCGCCACATGCTTTCCGAGTCGGCGCGTAATCTCTATGACCGCATCGGATGGATCGGCCTGATTCTGTTCTTCCTGGTTGGCGGAAGCGTGCTGCGCATCATGATGGCGCCCTTCCTGCAATTCTTCAATTACCTGCTGGCGGTCCTGATATGAACGCCCAGAAGAGGTCGCGCGTGCTGAGCGGCATGCGCCCCACCGGCAAGCTGCACTTGGGAAACTATCTGGGTGCGCTGGCCAACTGGGTTGGCTTGCAGGACAAATATGACTGCTTCTTCTTCATCGCCGACTGGCACGCGCTGACCACCGACTACGCGGATACTTCTGCGGTCAAACAGAATTCCCTGGAGGTCATGCTCGACTACCTGGCGGGTGGACTCGACCCGGAGCGCTCGACGCTCTTCATTCAGTCGCACGTGCCCCAGCACGCCGAACTGCACCTGCTGCTCTCGCTGATCACACCCCTGGGCTGGCTGGAGCGCGTTCCCACCTACAAGGAGCAGCGGGAGAATATCAAGGATAAAGACCTGGGGACCTACGGTTTCCTCGGCTATCCGGTACTGCAGTCGGCCGACATCATGATCTACAAAGGCGAGTACGTGCCGGTGGGCGAAGACCAGGTACCGCACATCGAGATCACGCGCGAGATCGCGCGGCGCTTCAATGGCTTCTACCAATTTCAGGGGCGTGACGTCTTCCCCGAACCGCAGCCGCTGCTCACGCCCGCAGCCAAGGTCCCAGGCACCGACGGGCGCAAGATGTCGAAGTCCTACAACAACACGATTCTCCTGAGCGAGCCCGAGACGAGCCTGCGGCAGAAGCTGAAAACCATGGTGACCGATCCCGCGAGGGTCCGTCGCAGCGATCCCGGCAATCCGGACGTCTGCCCGGTCGGCGATTTGCACAAGATCTTCAGCAATCAGGAGACCCTGGCCAAGGTCGACGCCGGCTGCCGCAGCGCCGGCATCGGCTGCATCGAGTGCAAGGGCTGGGCCGCCGACGCCATGGTGGCGCGGCTGGCTCCGATTCAGCAGAGGCGGAAAAAATATGAGCACAATCCGAAGCTGGTCTGGGATATCCTCGAAGCGGGTTCTGCCCGGGCAGCGACGGTCGCCGAAGCCACCGTGAACGAGGTGCGCGCGGCGATGCACATGTCGAAGGAGTACCAGCCGCCTGCCCAGGGCGCCGGGGGAACATAGCTTCAGGATGCCGGACCTTACCAGTGCCGTGAATCGCAGCGTCGCCGCCAGCGATTTCCCGTTCGCCATTACCGTGGGGGAAATCTACGACGGCCCACTTGACCTGCTCCTCGACCTGATCCGCAAACAGGACATCAACATCTACGATATCCCCATCGCGCAGATCACGGCCCAATACCTGGCGTACGTCGAGCGCATGAAGCAGTTGGACGTAAATCTGGCGGCCGAGTTCATCTATATGGCGGCGGTGCTGATCCAGATCAAGTCGCGGATGCTTTTGCCGCGCGACCCCACGGCCCCGGCCGAAGAAGAGGATGATCCGCGGAGGGACCTGGTCGAGCGGCTGCTGGAGCACGAGAAGTTCCGCAATGCCGCGCAGATGCTGATGCAGAAGCAGCAGATCGAAGAAGCCACCTGGTCGAATCCCGCGCTCAAACAATTCAGGGGCGACGAAGGTACGGAGGCGGAACTGGCCGCCGACGTCGTGGACCTGGTGCGCTCGTTCCGGCAAATCCTGGAGCGGGCCAAGGCGCGTCCCGTGCTGCAGGTGGAAGAAGAGACGGTGACGGTGGCGCAGATGATCGACTACATCCGCCGCCGGCTCCTGCTGGAGGATCGCCCGGTGCGGCTGAAGTCGCTGTTGCAATACACGCGCTCGCACAATGCTTTGCTCTGCGCGTTTCTGGCGCTGCTCGAGCTGGTGCGGCTGCAGGCCATCCTGCTGCGACAGGACCGCGTGTTCGGCGAAATTCTGGTCAAGAAGCACACGATGTTCGACACCGTGTTCAGTGAAGATGCGGCAGTGCGCGATGATTGGAAGTGACGTGTCCAGTTTCACGTTTCACGTTCTGCGTTTCAAGCTGAGAACCAAGAACTAAAAGCGAAAAGGTGATGAGTTTAAAGTCACAACTCGAGGCCATTATTTACGCGGCGGAAGAGCCAGTCACGCTGGAGCAGCTGTTCACCGTGCTCAAGGAGGATCTGCGAGCGGCGGCCCCACCCGCCGAAAACGGCGCGGAACCCGACGCTCCGCAGATGAAGGCCACTCTGCGG
>Ga0335081_10006097_pt1 | contig 19139 bp, 16 predicted proteins | sample Lox_Sample_35_FD_206713 | JGI IMG/M metagenome (GOLD analysis project Ga0335081, IMG submission 206713) | Soil microbial communities from Loxahatchee National Wildlife Refuge, Florida, United States - Lox_Sample_3.5 | ecosystem: Environmental > Terrestrial > Soil > Wetlands | place: USA...
GACACCGGCCTCGAGCACGCCGCCGGGGTTGTTGCGCAGGTCGAGCACCAGCCCCTTGAGCCCGGCCGGATTGTCGTGTTTGAGCCGCGCGACGGCGCGGTCGAGATCCTGCGGCGTAGTCTCGCTGAAGCTCGTGATGCGCACGTAGCCGAAGCCGGGCTCGAGCGAGCGCTGCGCAACGCTGTGCACTTCGACGTGCGCGCGCTGCAGGGTGAAATCCAGCAGCTCCCCGGTGCTCGGCCGCCGCACGCTCAGGCGCACGGTGGTGCCGGCGTCCCCGCGCATGCGCGCGATCGCGCCCGCCACATCCGCCCCCACATCGATGCCATCGATCTTGGCGATCAGGTCGCCTGCGCGCAGCCCGGCGCGCTCGGCCGGCGAGCCCTCGATCGGGTGCAGGATCTTGACGGCGGAATCCTCGGCGGCCACCTCGATTCCGACGCCGGGATACGAGCCCATCGTGGACAGACGGATCTCCTCGAATTCGTCGTTGTCGAGGAAGGCCGAATGCGGATCGAGACTCGCGACCATGCCGCGCACGGCGTTCTCGAGCAGCTTGTGATCATCGACGCCGTCGACGTAGTTGCGCTTGATGCGCTCGAACACCTCGGCGAGCAGGTGCGCATCCTCCCACGGCAGGCCGCTCACCGCCCGCGGGCTCGACTGGTCGAATGTGTCCTGGTGCTCGGCGAACACGTTGGTCGCCAGAGCGACGGAGAAGCCGAGCGCGGCTCCCGTCACGAGAGCCACGATCGTCTGCGACCGCATCGCCATTGCTTGCAAACCCCCGCAGTCTTCGGTTCCGGTCCCTGCTACTTCGATACTACAGCTGTCAGCCCGAGGTCAACGAAAATCGCGGGGCGTGTGACGCGCAGCGCGGATCGCGCTACGCAAGCTTGGCGGCGCGCTCAAGTGGTGCGGGGGTGAGATCCACGGAATATGCCGGTGCAGCGGCGGCGAGGATCGGCAGCCAGGCGAGCACCTCGTCGAGGGGCTCCGGCCGGCCGATCGCGAACCCTTGGGCGTAGTCGATGCCGAGGGTCGCGAGGCGCGTGCGGATCTCGTCAGTCTCGACGCACTCGGCGACGGTCGCGATCGACATGCCGCGCGCCAGCTGCGCGATCGAGCGCACGATCGACTCGCTGCGCTCGTCCTTCAGCACCTCGCGCACGAAGCTGCCGTCGATCTTGATGAGGCTCACGGGCAGCTGCTTCAGGTGCACGAGCGAGGAGAGACCGGTGCCGAAGTCATCGAGCGCGACGCCGCAGCCGAGCCGGCGCAGGCGCCGGATGAGCGTCTCGGCGCGCGCCAGGTGCGCGAGCACCGCGTTCTCGGTGAGCTCGAAGCAGAAGCCCGCCGGGTCGAGCCCGCTCGAGACGAGCGCGGAGACGACGAAGTCGGCGAAGCTCTCATCGCTCAAGGACTGGGCCGAGCAGTTGAAGGAGAACACCGCGGGGCGCGCCGCCAGCAGGTCGGCGTGCGGTGCGAGCAGGGCCAGCGCCCGCTCGATGACCCAGCGATCGAGCGCCGGCATCAGCTGATGACGATTGGCCGCGGCGAGAAACTTGTCCGGTCCGATGCGGCCGCCGTCCTCGCCGAGCATGCGCACCAGCAGCTCGTAGTGCGGGCGCACCGTCGCGCCGGCATCGAAGGGCACGATGAGCTGCGCCTCGAGGCGCAGCCGGTCGCAGGCGAGCGCCTCGCGCAGGCTCGCGGCGATGTGGATCTCCTGGTGGCGGCGACCCCCCGGCTCCTCATCGCTCTGATACACCGAGACACAATTGCTGCCGAGCTCCTTCGCGGCCTTGCAGGCCATCTCGGCCGCGGCCAGCGCATGCGTGAGCTCGCCGCTCGCGTCCGCGAGACGGGCAACGCCCACGCTCACTGATACGCCGAGCTGCGCATCGGCGTGCGCCACCGAGATCTGCTCGGCGCCGGCACGCAGCGCCTCCGCAAAGCCCTCGGCATCGTCCGTGCCGCTCGGCAGCAGTACGGCGAAGCGATCGCCCGCAACGCGCGCGCCGAGCGCACCGGGCGGCAGGCGCAGCCGGATCAGCTCGCCGAGCTGGGCGATGACCCGATCGCCGACGTGCATGCCGCAGCTCTCGTTGATCGCGTGCAGCCGATCGATGTCGAGGTAGAGGGCGCTCCAGGTCGAGGGCGCGGCGCTGTCGGCGAGGCAGGCGCGCAGGCGATGCTCGAGCGCGGCGCGCGTGTACAGGCCGGTCGCGGCATCGTAATGCGTGGATACGAGGCTCGCCGCGCGGCGCGCGAGCGCCTCGGTGAGGCGCGCATCGCGCTGCACGAACTCCGGACCGCTCTGCTCGCGGAACAGGGCGAGCACGCCGAGCGTGCGGCCGCCGCGGCGCACCGGACAGCACAGAATCCGATACGGCACGATGTTGAGCGAGGGCCGCGGCGCGATGCGGTTGATGATGGTCGGCTCGTGCCGCATGTTCGCCATCGCCACGAGCTGGCGGTGCGTGCGCGCAAGGAGCTGGCCGTCCGTGCGGCTGTCGCGCGCGGTGCGCATGAGCGCAATGCTGCGGTCGGGCACGATGAGCGCGGCCACGTCGCACTTCAGGTGCTCGACGGCGCTCTGCACCAGGCTCTTCAGCTCATCGGGCCCGCTGCCGGCGGCGCTCCCGGTGCCGATGCCGTCCGCGAGCAGCAGCTCCAGGTCGTCGTCGCGCGCGGCGACCGCGTGGTGCAGGCCCTCGATGGCCGCATGCGAGAGCAGATCGCGGCGCAGGCATTCGAGCGCGGGACGCAGCAGCGAGTGTACGAAGGACTGCGTGCGCGCCTCGCCCTCGGCTCCCGAGCGGCACATGACCGCGACGATCGCCGCGAGTGCCTGTGCATCATCGCGCAGCCAGCACAGGTACACCGGCACGTTGCCCTCGAGCATGTGCGTGAGCCCCGGACTGTCGAGGTCGGCGCGCGCCGTCTCGAGCGTGCGCTCGATGAGGCCCAAGAGATCAGGGCCGGTGGTGGTGTCGCTGCTGAAGCGCAGCGTGCCTGCGGCATCGAACACCGCCACGCAGCTCGCGCGCGGCAGCAGGGCCCGGATCAGCTGCGCATACGGGGCGAGGGAGCCCCACGGCGTCGGAATCGGGGTTGTTTGTTCGAGTTGTTCGCCGACGGACTGCATGTCGGTCGTTGTCGACGGAGTGCCGGTGGTACAGGCACCGTACGATCACCGAAACATCGCGGGCGATCCTTGCGCCAGTTGGCGGATTCACCAAATGCAACGCAACAGTGCGTCATTGGACATAAGGGCACCCTAGCGCGGGTCGGCCGCCTTGAACCACGGCCGCGGATCCACCGGCCGGCCGCCCTTTCTGATCTCGAAATAGAGCTCCGGGCGGCTGCTGCCGCCGCTGTCGCCGGAGGCGGCGATGGTGTCGCCGGCGCTCACCTGCTCGCCCACGGCCTTCAGCAGCCGCTCGTTGTGGCCATAGAGGCTCAGGTACCCGTTGCCGTGATCGATGATCGTGAGCAGCCCGAGGCCCGGGAGCCAGTCGGCGAACACCACGCGCCCGTGATACACCGCCTTCACTTCCGCGCCGCGCTCGGTTGCAACCAGCACGCCGTCCCACTTCACCGCGCCCGCACGGCTCTCCCCGAAGCGGGCCACGAGCTGCCCGACGACCGGCCAGGCGAGCTGGCCCCGCAATCGCGCGAAGGCATCGTTGCTGTCGATCGGAAACTTCTCGAGCGCGCGCCGCAGCTCGCGCAGCAGCGTCTCGAGCCCGGCCTGCTCGCGCTGCAGGCGTTGCAGCGTCTGCGCGCGGGTGCGCGAGGCGGCCTGCAGGCTCTTCAGCGCCTCATCGCGCCGCGCGCGGGCCGCCTCGAGCTGCGCGAGCTCCTCGCGCTGATCCTGCTCGAGCGCGGCGAGATGCTGCTCCTCGCCCGCGAGCTCCGCGTCGAGCCGCTCGAGCTCGCGCACGTTCGCGGCGATGCGATCCAGCTCGTCCGCGCGGGCGCGCCCGAAGTAGCTGTAGTACGCAAACATGCGGCCTGCGCGCACCGGATCCTGCTGGTTGAGCAGCAGCTTCAGCGGCTCCTCGCGGCCGATCATGTAGGCGGCGCGCATCTGGCCGGCGAGCGCCATCCGGCCGGAAGCGATCTCAGCCTCGCGCTGATGCTTCTGCGCGGCGAGCTCCGCACGGCGCGTGCCGCGCGCGGCGCGCTCGGTCCGCACGCGCTCGAGGGCCTCGCGGGCGCTCGCCACCGAGACCTCCGCGGCGCGCAGCGCCCGCGCGATGCGGTCGGTCTCCACCTGGTCGTGCTCGACTTTCGCGCGCACTCGGGCGATCTCGGCCTTGACCGACTTGAGCTCCGCCTCCGTCTGAGCCCGTTTGCCCCCCTGAGCCCCGGCCGGCCGGTCGGCGCCGACGGCCAGGAGGCTCGAAAGCAGCGCGAGGGCGGCAACCCTGAGCAGGCGGCGCGGTTCACACATGCCCGGTATACTACGCGCCCTTTTTTGGCCGGTGCCGTCGCGAGCCTCCAGCGTGGATCGACTCCTCGAATACACCGTTCACCACCCCTATCTGGTGGCGATCGCGGCCGTGGCCGCCCTCGCGGTGCTGGTCTACGAGCTGCGGCTGCGCAGCCAGAACATCGCCGGCGTGTCCCCGCAGGATCTGATCCGCCTGATGAACCAGGGGGCCCTGGTGCTCGATATCCGCCCGCAGAGCGACTACGCCGCCGGACACATCGGCGGTGCACGGCAGATGGCCGCCGAGGAGCTGGCGAAGGCCGGCGACACGCTGCGAAAGTACCGGGAGAAGCCGCTCCTCGTGTACTGCGACGCAGGCGCCACCGGGGCCGCGGCGGTGCGGCAGCTCGCCGCGCTCGGCTTCAAGCAGGTCGCGAGCCTCAAGGGGGGACTGGCCGCCTGGCGCGCCGAGAACCTGCCGGTCGTGAAGGGCTGACGCGGACAGCGATGGCCCCTAAGATCGTGATGTACACGACCGCCTGGTGCCCGTATTGCGCCCGCGCGCGCAACCTGCTGGCGGCCAAGGGCGCGACGTTCGAGGAGATCGACGTCGATGAGCGCCCCGAGGCGCGCGCCGAGATGATCGAGCGCAGCGGGCGCAGCACGGTACCGCAAGTTTTCATCGGCACGCGCCACGTCGGAGGGTCCGACGACCTGCACGCGCTCGATGCTGCCGGCGGATTGGATCCGCTGCTCAAGGAGCTCAAATGACGACGACGAATAACAATCCCAGCCCCGGCGCCGCCGCGGCCGAGGATCCCAATGCCCCGGCGCTCGCGCTGCAGGCGGTGTACCTGAAGGACTGTTCGTACGAGGCGCCGAGCGGGCCGCGCGTGGACGGCGCCTGGAACCCGCAGATCAATCTCGATCTGCACACCAACGTCACCACGCTGACGCCGGACATTCGCGAGGTGGTGCTCACCGTGACCGTCTCGGCGAAGCAGAACGAGGCGACCATCTTTCTGGTGGAGGTGAAGCAGGCCGGCGCGTTTCTGATCCGCAATCTCAACGAGGAGGACACGCGGCGCGCCGTCGCGAGCGTGTGCCCGAACGTGCTGTTCCCCTATGCCCGCGCCATGGTCTCGCAGCTCGTGACCCAGGGCGGCTTCCCGCAGTTCCTCCTGCCGCCGGTGAACTTCGACGCGCTCTACGCGCGCTCGGTCGCGGAAGGCACCCAGCAGCCCGCTGCGCCCGTCACCCGCAACTGACGCAGGCGGCTCAGCGCCCATGCAAGCGATCGCCGTGCTGGGCGCGGGCTCCTGGGGCACGGCGCTCGCCATTCAGTTCGCCCGCAGCGGCAAGGACACGCGGCTGTGGGGACGCGACCGCGGCCGCATCGCCGCGATGCTCGCCGAGCGGCGCAATGCTTGGTATCTCCCGGATGGCGCCTTTCCCGAGGCGCTGAGCGTCGGCGCCGATCTCGACGCCGCGCTCGCCGGGGCGCTCGATGTGCTGGTGGCCGTGCCGAGCCCGGGATTTCGCGGGCTGCTCGCGGAGCTCGCCCCGCGCCTGCTGCCGCACATGCGGCTCGCCTGGGCGACCAAGGGCTTCGAGGCCGGGAGCGGCAAGCTGCCGCATCAGGTGGCGCAGGAGCTGCTCGGCCCCGGGCGCGCGTTCGCGGTCCTCTCCGGGCCCACCTTTGCCCGCGAGGTGGGGGAGGGATTGCCGACCGCGATGACGGTTGCCTCACCCGATGCCGAGTTCGCGACCGCCCTGGCGGCGGATCTGTCCTCGGCGAATTTCCGCGCCTACACCTCCACCGACATCACCGGGGTTGAGGTCGGCGGTGCCGTCAAGAACGTGCTCGCCGTCGCCGCCGGCTTCTCCGACGGCCTGGGGTTCGGGGCGAACACGCGCATCGCGCTCATCACGCGCGGACTCGTCGAGATGACCCGGCTCGGTGTCGCGCTCGGCGCACGGCGTGAGACCTTCATGGGTCTCGCCGGCCTCGGCGATCTGGTGCTCACCTGCACAGACGATCAGTCCCGCAACCGGCGCTTCGGGCTCTCGCTCGCGGGCGGGCGCAGCGTCGAGGAGAGCCGCGCGAGCATCGGCCAGGTGGTGGAGGGATACCTCGCCGCGAAGGCCGTGCACGAGGTCGCATCCCGGGTCGGTGTCGAGATGCCGCTCTGCGAGGGTGTCTATCAGGTGCTGTATCGCGCGCGCGCCCCGCGCGAGATCGTGCGCGAGCTGATGAGCCGCCCGATCAAGGCCGAAGCAGAGTGATCCACGCGGCGAAGCTCGCCCTCATCCGGCTTCTAAGACTCCAGGCGCTCGATCTCGGCGGGCTGGTTGTTGAAGCTCACCGCATCGCCGACGGCGCGTCCGAGGAGCGACTGCGCAAGGGGGGAGACCCAGCTCAGAAGTCCGCCGGCCGGGTCCGCCTCGTCCTCGCCGACCAGACGGAAGGCGCGCTCGGTGCCATCCGCGCACCGCAGCACGACGCGCACGCCGAAGCGCACCACGCCCGGAGCCGGCGCCGGCTCGATCACGCGCGCGCTCGCCAGGCGTTGGGCAAAATACTGTGCCTCTCGCTGGATCCTCGCCACCGCCGCGGCATCCTCCGCCGCACGCGCCGCCGCACGCTCCTCCTCGAGCGCCTGCAGACGAGCCTGCAGCTGCTTCAGTCCGCTCGCGGTGACGAGATTGGGGTGAGCGCTGATCGGGCGGGGCGGCAGCGGCTCGCCCGGATCCTGATCGGACTCCTTGACGAACGCCCGGCTCATTTGAAGCCGTTCTGCCGCCACGCCTCGTAGACGACGAGCGCCACGGCGTTGGCGAGATTCAAGCTGCGGTTGCCCGGACGCATCGGGATCATCACCCGCCGCTCGGGCGCGGCGCACGCGAGCGCAGCCGGCGTGAGCCCGCGGGACTCCGAGCCGAAGAGGAGCGCATCGCCAGGCATGTACTCGACCTCCGCATACGGGCGCGTCCCGCTCGTCTCGACGGCGAACACGCGGCTCGCCGGCAGCCTCGCCAGGCATTCATCGAGGCTCGCATGCACCGCGACCTCGGCGAGCTCGGCGTAGTCGAGCCCGGCGCGCCGCACCGCGCGGCGCGACAGATCGAAGCCGAGCGGCCGCACCAGATGCAGTGTACAGCCGCTGTTGGCGGCGAGGCGGATGACGTTCCCGGTGTTGGGGGCGATCTCCGGGCGGAACAGAATGACATGAAACATGGCCCTATAATCCCAAGCGTGGCGGCACAAGCGAAGGACATCGACAACTCGCTGCGGCTCCGGTTCTGCGGACTCGAGCTGGCATCGCCTATCGTGCTGCTCTCCGGGTGCGTCGGATTCGGCGAGGAGTATCCGCGTGTTGCCGGATTCTCCAACCGCGATGCCGGGGCGGTGGTGCTCAAGGGCACGACGCTTCAGCCGCGGCTCGGCAATGCACCGCACCGAGTCTGCGAGACTCCCTCGGGAATGCTGAACGCCATCGGTCTGCAGAATCCGGGCGTGGACTACGTGGTCCGCAGGATCCTGCCGGAGCTCGACTTCAGCGAGACGCGCTTCATCGCCAATGTCTCCGGCTCGACGATCGATGAGTACGTCGAGGTGACCCGCCGCTTCGAGGACTCCGCCATCGATGCCATCGAGATCAACATCTCCTGCCCCAACGTCAAGGAAGGCGGCGTCGCCTTCGGCAACTACCCGGAGATGTCGGCGCGCGTAGTCGAGGCGTGCCGCAAGGTCACGCGCAAGCCGCTGATCACCAAGCTGTCGCCGAACCAGACCGACATCCGCGAGAATGCGCGCCGCTGCATCGAGGCCGGCTCCGATGCGCTCGCCGTGATCAATACCATCATGGGCATGGCGATCGACGTGAAGACACGGCGGCCCGTGATCGGCAACGTGCAGGGAGGCCTCTCGGGACCGGCGATCAAGCCGATCGCGCTGCTCAAGGTCCACCAGGTGTACGAGGTGGCGAAGGCGCACCGCGTGCCCATCATCGGTCAGGGAGGCATTACGACGGTCACCGACGCGCTGGAATTCCTGATCGCGGGGGCGGCGACGGTCGGGCTCGGGACCTCCCTCTTCTACGATCCCCTCATCTGCCGGAAGATCAACCAGGGTATCGCCGAGTACCTGCGCGGCGCGGGCCTCGCCAGCGTCACGGAGCTGACCGGCACGCTCAGCCGCTAGCGGCGAGCAGCGTGTCGGCCCGGACCGGCCGCCTGCGTCCTTGGGACTTGCGGAAGAGGGTTCTTCATGCTGTACGCCATCCTTTGCTACAACTCCGAGCAGGCCGTCGGCGCCTGGAGCAAGCAGCAGGACGATGCGGTCATGGTCAAGCTCGCGGCAGTCCAGGAGAAGCTGGCTCGCGAGGGGCGGCTCGGTCCGGTCGCGCGGCTGATGCCGACGACCGCGGCGACGACGCTGCGCAAGACGCAGGATCCGCCGCTCGTGCTCGATGGCCCCTTCGCCGAGACCAAGGAACAGCTCCTCGGCTTCTACGTGATCGACTGCACGGGGCTCGAGCAGGCGCTCGAGACCGCACGCGAGCTCGCGCAGGCGAATCCCGGCGGCGCCTATGAGCTGCGGCCGCTGCGGCTCTTCAAGGCGGCCGGGCCGGGCTTTCAGGCATGACCGACCTCGCCTGGATCGACGCGGCGGTGACCGCCGCGCGACCCCAGGCGCTCGGCGCGCTGCTGCGCTACTTCCGCGATCTCGATACGGCCGAGGAGGCCTTCCAGGAAGCGTGCCTGCGGGCACTGAAGAACTGGCCGCAGAACGGTCCACCCCGCGACCCGACTGCGTGGCTCATCCTCGTCGGGCGCAACACCGCCATCGATGCCGTGCGGCGCCGCGCGAGGCACGAGCCGCTGCCGGATGAGGCGCTGATCTCGGATCTGGGCGACACCGAGGCGGAGCTGGCCGAGCGCCTGGACGGCGCGCAGTACCGCGATGACGTGCTGCGGCTCATGTTCATCTGCTGCCACCCGGAGCTGCCGGCGACGCAGCAGATCGCCCTCGCGCTGCGCATCGTCTCGGGCCTGTCGGTGCGGCAGATCGCGCGCGCCTTCCTCGTCACCGAGGCGGCCATGGAGCAGCGCATCACCCGCGCCAAGAGCCGCGTGACGCAGGCCGACGTGGCCTTCGAGGCGCCCGGGCCTCCCGAGCGCGCCGCGCGCCTCGCGGCGGTCGCCGCGATGATCTACCTGCTCTTCAACGAGGGCTATTCCGCCGGCGGACGCGGCCTCGATGAGCCGCGCGCCGCGCTGTGCGATGAGGCCATCCGCCTTGCGCGGCTGCTGCTCAGCCTGTATCCGGGCGAGCCGGAGATCATGGGACTCACGGCGCTGCTGCTGCTGCAGCACGCCCGCGCCCCGGCACGCCTGGATGCGCAGGGCGCGGCCGTGCTGCTCGAGGACCAGAACCGCGCGCTCTGGAGCCGCGAGATGATCGACGAGGGGCTCGCCCTCATCGACAAGGCGATGCGCCACGCGCGGCCCGGGCCGTACCAGGTGCAGGCGGCCATCGCCGCGCTGCATGACCGCGCACCGGATGCCGCCGCGACCGACTGGGCGCAGATCGATCTGCTCTACGCTGCGCTCGAGCGCCTGGCGCCCTCCCCGGTGGTCACCCTCAATCGTGCGGTCGCCGTCGCCAAAGTGAAGGGCCCGGCGGAGGCGCTCGCCATGATCGAGCCCCTCGGGCCGCGCCTGTCCGGCTATTTCCACTTCTTCGGATTGCGCGGCGCGCTGCTCGGCCAGCTCGGGCGCACCGCCGAGGCACGCGTCGCGTTCGATCGGGCGATCGCGCTCGCCCACACGGCCGCGGAGGCGGCGCACATCCGCATGCACCTGGATCGCCTCGGCTAGAGCTGCACCGGACGGGTGCGCTTGGCCCATCCTGAGGCATATAGTGCAGCTGATGCCTGAGCATCCGCCGAAGCACCTGCTGAACATCATCGACGCCTTCGGACCGGCGGCGCTGATTGGCGTGCTGGCGTGCGATGGGACAGTGATCGCCACCAACCGCTCGGCACTGAAGTCCTCCGGACTCGATGCGACGCAAGTGATCGGCAGCCGCTTCGAGGACCTTGACCCGTGGGCCTATTCGGCCGAGGTCCGCGCGCGGCTGCGCGCCTCGATCGAGCGGGCCGCGCGCGGGGAATCCTCGCGCTACGAGGTGGAGGCGCGCATTGCCGGTCAGCCGGTCTTCGTCGACATGACGATTGCGCCGGTCCGGGATGACTCGGGAGCGGTCGCCTACCTGGTCGCCTCCGGGAGCCTCGTCACCGAGCGCAAGCAGGTCGAGCGCCAGGTGCGCCGGCTGAACCGCGTCTACGCGGTGCTGAGCGAGATCAACCACACGCTGCTGCGCTCCTCGAGCCGCCAGGCGACGCTCGATGCGGCCTGCCGCATCGCCGTCGAGAAGGGCGAGTTTCTGACCGCGTACGTCGCCTTGGCGGAGGCGGCGGGCAGGACACCGTCCATCGCCGCGTACGCGGGCGCGGATGAGGCGACGCTCGAGATCGTGCGCCGGCTCCTGCTCGGGGATCCCTTCGATTGCGCGATGACCCACCGCGCGCTCGAGACCGGGCAGCACGCCGTGTGCAACGACATCGCCTCCGACCCGCTGTCGATCAACTGGCGTTCCGCGGCGATGAATCGTGGCTATCGCGCGATGGCCTCGCTCGCCCTCGTGGTTCAGGGCAGCGTGATCGGCGTGCTCAACCTGTACGCCGCCGAGGTGGGGTTCTTCGATGTCGAGGAGCTGCGGCTGCTCGATGAGCTCGCGCTGGACATCTCCTTTGCGCTCGAGCTGGAGCAGCGCGAGGCCGAGCGACGGCAGATCGAGCAGGCGCTGCGCGACAACGAGGAGCGGCTGCGGCAGATCGTGCGCCTCACCGAGATCGGCATCTTCGATCACGATCACCTGACCGAGCAGGTCTACTGGTCGCCGGAGCAGCGCAAGATCTACGGCTTGAGCGCCGATGAGCCCGTGCGGTTCTCGCGCGCGGATACCGGCCTCGGCCTGAGCACCTACAGCCTCATTCACCCGCTCGACCGCGACCGGCTCGATGCCGCACTCAAGCACGCTCACGAGGAGGCCGACGGCCTGTTCGACATCGAGTACCGCATCATCCGCCGCGACGGCGAGCAGCGCTGGGTGTCGACGCGCTCGCAGACGTTCTTCGTGGGCGAGGGGCCGGCGCGGCGCTCGCTGCGCACCATCGGGGCGGTGCAGGACATCACCGAGCGCAAGAAGGCCGATCGCCAGCTGCGCCTCACCCAGGCCTCGGTCGAGCGCAGCAACACGGCGATCTTCTGGGTGAGCGCCTCGGGCCGCGTCACCTACGCCAACGATCGCGCCTGCACGAGCCTCGGGCGCACGCGCGCCGAGCTGCTCGACATGTACGTGTGGGACTTCGATCCGGATTTTCCCGTCGCGCGCTGGTCGGCCATGACAGGCCAGATGCGGCACGGGCAGTCGTCGGTATCGCTGACGCGCCATCGCCGCAAGGATGGGACGGTCTTTCCGGTCGAGGCGACCGGCGACTACGTCGAGTTCGACGGCGAGCCCTACATCTTCGTGTTCGCCCAGGACATCACCGAGCGGCAGCGCGCGGAGCGCGAGCTGCAGCTGCTGTCCGCGGCCGTCAACAACAGCCACACGCCGTTCTTCGCCGGCACGCCCTCCGGCCAGATGGTGTTCGCGAACGAGTACGCGTGCCTGAGTCTCGGGGTGAGCCGCGAGGAGCTCGTCGGGCGCTACCTGTGGGAGTTCAACCCGGAGGTGTCGCCGGAGACCTATCGGCAGCTGTGGGAGAGCCTGCGCAAGGAGGGCACGGTCGTTCTGCAGACGCACCACCATCGCAAGGATGGCACCGTGATTCCGGTGGAGATCACGACCAACTACTTCTCCTTCAAGGGCGAGGAGTACAGCCTCACCTCGGCGCTCGACATCACCGAGCGCAGCAAGTCCGAGGAGGCGCTGCGCGTGGTGTCCTCGGAGCTGATCGCGCTCGAAGGGGAGAGCTTCTACCAGCTCATGGTCAAGCGGGTCGCCGAGCTGCTCGAGACGGAGATTGCCCTGGTGGCGCGCTTGCGCGCCGACGACCCGGACGTGCTCGACACGCTCGCCGTGCTGCAGGATCGCAGCAGGGTCGCAAACTTCAGCCTGCCGGCGGAGGGCTGGGCCATGGCCGCGGGCCCCGAGGCCGTGGTAGTCGCAAGCGGCGCCCGCGAGCGCTACCCGGGCGATGCGTACCTTGCCACGCACGGCATCGAGGGGATCGCCTCCGTGGCGCTGCGCGATCAGGCCGGCATCCCGGTCGGACAGCTGGCAGCCATGAGCCTGCGCCCGCTCGCGAACCCCGCGCGGGCGGAGGCGATCCTGCACCTGTTCGCCATCTCAGCCTCGGCGGAGATCGAGCGCCAGCGCAGCGCGCGCCGCTTCCAGGCGCTGTTCGAGTTCCTGCCCGATGCGATCGTGATGACCGATCGCATGGGCACGATCAGCCTGCTCAACCGCAAGGCCGAGGTCCTGTTCGGCTGGTCGCGCGCGGAGCTCGAGGGCCAGGGCATCGAGGTGCTGCTCGGAGAGCAGCGCTCGGCGTGGGGGCCGCTCGCCGACAGAGCCGACCGCGCCTTGCACCTCGAGCTCCCCAACCTGCGCGTGCGCCGCAAGGACGGCAGCGATTTCCCGGCGGAGATCAGTCTCGGCTCCATCGATACCGGCGACGGCGTGATGATCACGGGCGCGGTCCGCGACGTGACCGATCGCATCAATGCCGAGCGCCACGCCGACCGCGCGCGGCGCCTGGAGGCGATCGGGACTCTCGCCGGCGGCATCGCCCACGACCTCAACAACACGCTCGCCCCGGTGCTGCTCGCGCTCAATGCCTTCAAGGAGCAGTACCCCAACGACAGCGATCTGCTCGAGACGGTGGAGCGCAGCGCGACGCGGGCCGCGCAGATGGTGCGGCACCTGCTGTCCTTCGCGAAGGGCAGCGAGGGTCAGCGCAGCTCGCTGCGCCCGCACCGCCTGCTCGAGGACATGCAGCGGCTCGTCAAGGGCACGTTCCCGAAGAATATCGACGTGCGACTGCATGTCTCGCAGGACCTGCCGACCGTGCTCGGGGATCCGACCCAGCTGCACCAGGTGCTGCTCAACCTGTGCGTCAACGCGCGCGATGCGATGCCCGAGGGCGGCACGCTCACGCTCGAGGGGGATGTCGTGAGCGCCGCGGAGGCAGCCCCCGGCAACGGGACCGGCGCGGCCGAGCGTCCGGCGCGCTATGTCGTGCTGCGCGTGTGCGATACCGGCATCGGCATCGCGCCGGAGGCGATGGAGAGGATCTTCGATCCGTTCTTCACCACCAAGGGTCCGGAGAGTGGCACCGGTCTGGGGTTGTTCACCGCGGCCGGCATCGTCAAGAACCACCACGGCTTCATCCGTGTCCGCTCGCTCCCGGCGCGCGGCTCCACCTTCTCGATCTTCCTGCCCGCCGAGGCGCGTCCCTCGCAAGCCGCCCCCGAGGCGCCCGTCTCCTCGAGCTTCCGCGGCGCCGGCGAGCTGGTGCTGTACGTCGACGACGAGCGCGAGGTGTGTGAGGTGGCGCGCACCGTGCTGCTGCGGCTGAACTTCACCCCGCTGATCGCGAGCGACGGCCGCAGCGGACTTGCGCGGGCGCTCGAGAACCGCGAGAGGCTGCGCGTGGTGATCACCGATCTGCACATGCCGCAGGTGGACGGCATCGCGCTGGTGCGCAGCCTGCGGCGCGAGCTGCCCGGCGTCGCGATCATCGTGGCGAGCGGCCGCATGGAGGGGGCGACCGAGCAGGAGCTCAACGAGCTCGGCGTGCGCGTAATCCTCGAGAAGCCCTTCACGGAAGGGATGCTGCGGAATGCTCTGCAGGCGGCGCTGGCGGGGACGCGAGCAGCGTACGCAGCCGCGGTCTCCCCCTAGGAGGCTCGAGCCGCGCTCTCCCCGACACCCAGGCTGGCGCGCGAGGGCATCGGCGCGAGCGGCGGGGTCGCGAACTGCACCCCGAGGCTCCGGAAGCACTCGAGAATCGCGAGCAGCACCGCCTGCTGGGTGTCCGCGTACAGACGGAAATCCGGCGCGAGCACGAAGTAGACGATCTCGAAGCGCAGCGAGGTGTCGTTCGCGGTGATCAGGTGGCAGCGGTCGAAGCGCGCGTGCGGCTGGGACTGGATGATCTGCGCCACGGCGGGCGGCACCCGGCGCAGCAGCTCCGGTGCCGTATCGTAGGTGACGCCGAGCTGGAAGGCGCTGCGCCGCTCGCGCATGCGGCCGAAGTTGCGCACGCGGCTCTTCAGCATGTCGGCGTTCGCCAGGATGATCTGCTCGCCGGAGACGCTGCGCAGCCGCGTGCTCTTCACGCCGATGTGCTCGACGCTGCCGACGAAGTCATCGATCGCGAGCGAGTCGCCGATGGCGAACGGCTTGTCCCAGGCGATGGACACGGAGGCGAGCAGGTCGCCGAGCACCGCCTGCACGGCGAGCGCCACGGCGATGCCGCCGATGCCGAGGCCGGCGAGCAGCGGCTTGATCGCGACGCCGAGATTGTCGAGCGCGAGCAGGAAGGCCATCGTCCACACGATCAGCCCCACCACGAACACGACGATCTCGATCGACCCTGCGAGGGCCGCATCCGAGCCGCTCGCCAGGCGCTTGCGCTCGATGGCGAAGCGCGCCGCCGCCATCGCCCATACACCGGCCTGGAACCACAGCGTCACCACGATCGCGATGTCGACGCCGCGCTCGATGCGGTGCGCGAGCGGCAGGCCCGGCGGGAAGGTGAGCAGCGTGGAGGCGCAGTACAGCGCCAGCCCCCACAAAAAAAACCGCTGTGTGCTCTCCACCAGCAGCGCCGCGAGCTCGATGGCGAGCGGCGGCTGGATGCGCTCCTCGACCCACTTGCGGTGGCGCGCCGCGATCAGCCGCTTCACCAGCGGTAGCACCATGAAGGTGAAGAGGAACGCGCAAGCGGCGAGCGTCCAGTCGCCCACCGTGTTCCACACCATCTCGGTCTGCCACAGCTCCCGCAGGCTCATGGGCTGCGAGTGTATGCGGCTATTCGGTGGTATTCATCCCGAGCTCCTTCAGCTTGCGGGTGAGCGTGTTGCGCCCCCAGCCGAGGAGCTTGGCCGCATCCTGCCGATGACCCTGCGTGCGCTTCAGCGCGGCGCGGATCAGCACCCGCTCGAATTCCGGCTGGGCATCGTTGAGCAGCGGCCGCTTGCCGGACATCGCCTGGCGATCGGCCCAGCTCGAGAGCGCCTTTGCCCAGTCCACCTCGGCCGCCGCAACCGTGCCGGCCGTGATCTCCGCGGGCAGATCCTCGCCGCGGATCTCGGTGCCCGGAGCGAGCACCGACAGCCGCCGGCACAGGTTCACGAGCTCGCGGACGTTGCCGGGCCAGCTGTAGGCCGAGAGCTTCTCTTTGGCCTCGGGCGTCAGCGCCTTGGGCTCGACGCCCAGCTCGAGCGCCGCGATCTGCAGGTAGTGGTCGAGCAGCTCCGGAATGTCCTCGTTGCGGGCCCTGAGCGGCGGCAGCTCGATGCGGATCACGTTGAGGCGATGGTAGAGATCCTCGCGGAACAGCCCGCGCGAGACGCGGTCCTGCAGGTTCTGGTGGGTCGCCGCGATGACGCGCACGTCGACGCGGATCGGCGTCTGGCCGCCGACGCGGTAGAACTCGCCTTCGGCGAGCACGCGCAGCAGCCGGGTCTGCAGCGGCGTGGACATGTCGCCGATCTCATCGAGGAACAGCGTGCCGCCGTCGGCCTGCTCGAAGCGCCCGCGGCGCAGCGCATCCGCACCGGTGAACGCGCCCTTCTCGTGTCCGAACAGCTCCGATTCGAGCAGCTCGCTCGGAATCGCCGAGGTGTTGAGGGCGATGAAGGGCTTCGCGGCGCGCGGGCTGTGCTCGTGCAACGCGCGCGCCACGAGCTCCTTGCCGGTGCCCGACTCCCCGGTGATCAGCACCGTCACGCTGGAGCGCGACAGCCGCCCGATGGCGCGGAACACCTGCTGCATGGCCGTGGCACGCCCGAGGAGCTCGGGGATGCGCGGCGGCGTCGAGGTGTCGGCGCTCGCGGCCGCGGGTGAGCGCGCGGCGCGCCGCACCAGATCCACGGCCTGATCGATGTCGAAGGGCTTCGGCAGGTACTCGAAGGCGCCGCTCTCGTATGCCGAGACCGCGTTGCCCAGATCCGCGTAGGCCGTCATGACGATGACGGGCAGCGTGGGGCGCGTCTCGCGGATGCGCTTCAGCAGCTCGAGGCCGGACTGGCCCTGCATGCGGATGTCGGTGACGAGTACGTCGGGGGAATCGCTGCGCAGCGCCGTAAGGGCGGGCTCCGCCGCATCGAAGGTTCGCGGCAGCATGCCGCCGTTGCGCAGGGCGCGCTCCAGCACCCAGCGGATGGAGGCATCGTCATCCACCAGCCAGACGCGCAGGCTCGTTGTGCTCATGTGGGCTCCTCGGCGAGCGGCAGCAGCAGCTCGAAGACCGTCCTGCCGGGCTCGCTCTCGAATTCGATCAGGCCGCCGTGACGCGTCACGAGATCCTGGGCAACGGCAAGTCCCAGACCCGAGCCGTTCGGCCGCCCCGTGACGAGCGGGAAGAAAATGCTGGCGCGCAGCTCGGGCGGCACGCCCGGGCCGTCATCCTCGACCTGCAGGCTCGCGACCAGGCGGTGCCGGTGGCCGGCGACACTGCAGTTCGACAGGGCGCGCGTGCGCAGCACGATCCGGCCGCGCTCGCCGACGGCCTGCAGCGCGTTGCGCGCGACGTTGAGCAGCGCCTGGATCAGCTGATTGCGATCGAAGTGCCCGCTCGGCAGGCTCGGGTCGTAGTCGCGCTCGACCACGACCGACGGCGGCGCCTCGCCGCGCAGCAGGTGGTAGACGTGCTCGCACACCTCGTGCACGTTCAGCTGGATCTTGTGCAGCGGCCGCATCGGCGCGGCCATCGAGTCGACGAGGGCCGCGAGCCGGTCCGCCTCGCCGATGATGACGTTGGTGTAGTCCTTGAGCTCGCCCTTCAATTCCCGGTCGAGCAGCTGTGCCGCGCCGCGCAGACCGCCCAGCGGATTTTTGATCTCGTGTCCGATCTGCCGCAGCATCATGCGGCTGGAGTCGAGCCGCTGCAGCATCTCGTTCTCGCGCGCGATGCGCAGCCGCTGCGTCGCGTCGGTGAGCTCGAGCAGCAGGTGGGTGCCGGTGACCTCGCCCTCGAGCGGGGTGATGGTCACATCGAGCACCCGCGGCTCGCGCGGACTCGCCTTGAGGGTGAGGCTGAGCTCGTGGTCGGCGAAGCCCTCGCCGGTGTCGAGCGCGCGGCGCAGGATCGCGGTCAATTGATTCGCCTCGTACACGCTGTCGCCGAACGGGCGGCCGCGCGTCTGATTGAGGCTGAAGGCGAGCAGATCCTGCGCGGCGACGTTCGCGTAGATCGGACACAGCTGCGCATCGAGGAGGATGATCCCGGTCGCGAGCGCATCGAGCAGATCCGCGGAGTCGAAGTGCGAGAGCGGCGAGGGCAGGGTGTAATCAAGCGCCATCGCTCGATCCGAGCCGCCGGGACGCGCGCAGCGAGGCTAGTGCGGGTGAACCGGGCTCGTCGGCGACTGCAGCGAGGGCTGCCGCACGTGGAAAGTCACCGTCTGCGTCTGACAGCGCTGCTGCCCGTCCTGGGTCTGCACCAGCGCCGCGAGCGTGTGCGTGCCGCGCTCGACCCCAAGGACCGTGAAGCCGCCGCTGCCATCGCCGCCCACCTCGCGCTGCGTGCCATCGAGCACCACCGAGAGGCGATCGCCGGGATTGAGGGGCACACTCAGTTGCACCCGGCCGTTGACGGTCGAGGTGTTCATGTACACCTGATCCTGCATCGGCGCGAGCAGGTAGCACGAGCTCGCGACCGGGGCCGAGTCGGAGCTCGACTGATCGGTGCCGCCCGAGGCGGGCAGCGGGGGCGCCTGGTAGGTCTGCGGCGGTGCGACCTGCACCTTCGCGGCACCCGGCTGCGGCTGGTCGCTGTAGTGCACCACGCCGTTCGCATCCACCCAGCGGTAAACGCCGGCGAGCGCGCCGGCACTCCAGGCGAGCGCCATTAAGGTAAATAGCACGACGCGCATACGGGATCAGCATAGCCCCGATGCGCGCCGGGCACCAAGTGCACGCGCCCGCACGCACGCGCGCTCCCCCGCTTAAGGAGAGCGCGCGGCTTCGATTGCCAGAGTGCTCATCTGCACGTGCGGCCAAGTCCATGATCAGCAGCTGTAATACATCTCCATCTCGATCGGATGGGTCGACATGCGCAGCTTCGTGACCTCCTGCATCTTCAGGCCGATGTAGGCATCGATCACGTCGTTGGTGAACACGCCGCCGCGAGTGAGGAACTCGCGATCCTTGTCGAGATGCTCGAGCGCCATGTCGAGCGAGTGGCACACCGTCGGGATGTGCTTCGCCTCCTCGGGCTCGAGGTCGTACAGATCCTTGTCGGCCGGATCCCCGGGATGGATCTTGTTCTGGATGCCATCGAGTCCCGCCATCATCATCGAGGCGAACGCGAAGTACGGGTTGGCGCTCGAGTCGGGGAAGCGCACCTCGATGCGCCGCGCCTTGGGGTTGGACACCCACGGAATGCGGATGGAC
>Ga0335081_10006098_pt1 | contig 19137 bp, 18 predicted proteins | sample Lox_Sample_35_FD_206713 | JGI IMG/M metagenome (GOLD analysis project Ga0335081, IMG submission 206713) | Soil microbial communities from Loxahatchee National Wildlife Refuge, Florida, United States - Lox_Sample_3.5 | ecosystem: Environmental > Terrestrial > Soil > Wetlands | place: USA...
CCCATGACCAGGCCGTCGCACAGCAGCGTCTTCTCGTGCGTGCAGTGCCCGTCGGTGGCGTAGTAGACGTCCTCGGGCGAGCGGTAGATCGCGTAGTCGCTGCCGTCGTGCTCGAACGGGACGACGTCCTCGGGGTCGATGTCGTCCGCCGCGCAGGCGGCGATCCACTGGGGCATCGGAGATCTCCTCAGGCTGCGGTCCTGGCGGGCAGCGGCAGCGCCCGGCCGTCGTTCAGGGGCGTCGGCTCGTTGAACGGGGCGGCGCCGGGCAGCAGCTCGCGGCGCACGTAGTACTCCTGATCCCGCAGCTGGCGCAGAACCGCCGGGATGATCTCCTTGTACGCCGCCCACAGCGACGGGTAGACCGGCGCGCAGTCGTGCTTGATCTCCTGGTGTAGTTCCGGCAGCCGGTAGTACGGGACCATCGGGAACATGTGGTGCTCGACGTGGTAGTTCATGTTCCAGTACAGGAACCTGTTGACCACGCACATCTTCACCGTGCGGGTGTTCAGCCGGTGGTCGAGCACGTTCTCGCCCATTCCGGCGTGCTGGGTGAACCCGTAGACCTGGAGCATGTACCGGCCGTAGAGAGCCGGCCCGCCGATCAGCACCACCGGCAGCCACGTCCCGAACCCGATGGCCAGGCCGATGGTGACTGCGTAGATGGCCAGGTGCACCCGGGCTGTCCGGTAGACCCGGTTCCGTTCGGATTCGGGTACGTAGTCGGCCTCGTCGGCGGTCAGCCGGCCGGCCGCGTGCCGGAACATCAGCCAGAACGCCGTCGGCACGTCGACCAGGCCGAAGTAGTTGACCAGCAGCTTGGCCAGCCGCGCCGGGCGCATGACCGCGATCTCCGGATCCCGCCCGACGACCAGCGTGTCGGTGTGGTGCCTGGTGTGGCTCCACCGCCAGGTGGTCGGGTCTCGCATGATCATGAACGAGGCGAGCTGGTACAGCCCCTCGTCGATCCAGCGGGTCTTGAACGCCGTGCCGTGCCCGGACTCGTGCCAGCGGGAATCCGACGTCGAGCCGTACAGGACGCCGTAGGCGAGGAAGAACGGGACCGCCCACCAGCTGTGCCAGACCAGCCAGAAGGTGGTACCCAGGCCGCCGAAGAGCAGGATCAGGCCGAGCCAGATGACCGTGTCGCGGACGGCGGGGTAGTCGGAGCGCCGCATCAGTTCCTTCATCCGCTTGCGCGGCACCGCGCTGCGGAACCACGACCCGCCCGCCAGCCCGGCGTTCACCGCCGCCCGGTTTTCCGGACCCGTCAGGCTATACCGCGCCAGCCGCTCCCGCCCCGCGTTAGCGCTGCCAGCCCCAGCGCTGCCAGCCCCAGCGTTGCCCGTTCCGACACTGCCCATGCTCTGCCACCTCCGCGCCAAACGCCCACTGCGCCGAACGCCTACCGCGCCCAATGCTCACCACACCGAACGCCGCCAGGCCGAATGCCCGACCTATTTGGAGCGGTCCAACAGCCCCAATGGTGACTCATCGGACCGATGCTGTCAAGATGGCCGCCTGCTCTGATGGCGTGGCTGCCTCATCCATTCCGTTCTTGGACGCGTCGGCTATTAGCCTGTCCGGAAGGCGGATCGGAACTCTATTGGAACGTTCTACAGGTAAGTGCCGCGGGCGCTCCTAGGCATCCCGGACGCGCTCGTAGGTGAGCGGGTAGCTAACGATCTCAATAGCGGGGGTTACCAAACGGGCAGCACCGATAAGCGTCAGTCGCGAATGCGTCGCTGAGGGGGGTGGCGGGCGCGGCCGGGGATCTCTATGATGCTAATGTGAGTAGCACCAGTCCGACGGTGGAGATCGATCATTCCAGCCTGGTGCCGCTGCATGAGCAGGTCGCTGCGGCTGTCCGCCGGGCGATCGCCGACGGCGAGGCGGGGCCTGGTGAGCGGCTTCCGCCCGCCCGTGACCTGGCCGCCGTGCTGGGGGTCAACGCCAACACGGTGTTCCGGGCGCTGCGGACGCTGCGGGAGGAGGGGCTGGTGGAGTTCCGCCGCGGCCGCGGGGTGTCGGTGACCGGGACCGGCCCGCAGCGCAGCGCGGTGGTGGCGAAGGCCCGGGAGCTGGTGGCGGTGGCGCGCCGGTACGGGTACCGGCCGGACGAGCTGGCGGCGATCATCGAGCAGGTGTCGGTGGAGCTGCCATGAGGATCGCGCCGCCCGGCTGGCCCGCTGACGCCGGGACACGGCCGGAGGCCCTGATCAAGGAAGCGCGCAGGCGGCAGCGCCGCCGCTGGCTTGCGGCCGGGGTGGCCGTTGCCGCGGTGCTGGCGGGGGTGGCGGCTGGGGTGGCCGGGCACCGGCCTGGCCGTCCCGGCCCGCATGGTCATCCCAGGTCGCAGGTGGCAGCGGGGCAGGCTGCGGCGCCGGGACCGATCCCGGGCAGCATCGGCACCACGCTGCTGATGTGGCCGGCCGGCTTCGGGCAGTGCTGCGGGCCGGTGGCTGTCGATGACCTGAGCACGGGCCGGCTCACGCAAAGCCAGCAGCCGGCTATCGGCGTGGGTGACTACCAGCCGCTGCTGGCGCAGGTAGGGGGGTGGCTCGTCTATGTGGGCCAGGGGACCACCGTGATCAGGGACGACCTGAGCGGCAAGCCCCGCGTGCTCGGGCCGACGCCGTTCTTCGCCCCGGCCGCGGCGCCGGGGCGGGTGTGGCTGTTCCAGGTCCAGCACGGCATGCAGGGCCCGGTCCGGGCGTGGACGGTGTCACTGTCCGGGGGCCGGCCCAGCCGGCCAATCACCGTGCCCAGCGCATACGGGCCGGCCGTCCGGGGCACGGACGCCGGCCTGCTCGTGCAGGCGCCGCAGGGCTTGGCCTTGTGGAACCCGGGCCGCGCGCCCAGGATCTTGCCGTCCTCGCCCGGTTTCGCCGATGGGTTTGATGCCACCTCGCGGCTGGTGGCCTACGGGACGGGCTGTACCTCGCAGGCCACCGCACAAGACGCGCCCCAAGACCCCGGCGCCGGCTACGACACGTGCCGGGGCCTGCAGGTCCTGGATGTGGTCACCGGGAAGCTGGCCTCATTCCCGGCACCGCCGGACACCGCGGGGTGGGTGCCCGGCGGGTTCAACCGGGTCAGCGCGATCTCTCCCGACGGCCAGATGATCGCCGCCTACGCCGCGACCCGGCCGCAGGGGGCAGGCCAGGTGCGCCTGTACGTGATGCGGATCGCCAGGCCGTCCAGGCGGGCCATGCCAGTCCCGTCGTCGGCCGCGGCCCTGTTCGCCAGGACCGCGTGGTCGGCCGGCGACACCTGGCTGCTCTACCAGGGTCCCGGCGGGCACCTGTGGGCCTATCAGGCGGCCAGTGGCCAGACGCGCGCCTCCAGCACGCCATGCTGCCAGTACACGGTCATGGCCGCCATGCCAAGTCGCTGACCAGCTGAAGGGAACCTCCGACCGCCGTGCTTTACACCGGCCAGGTCGCCTCCCGGCACCCGGCTGGTAGTCAGCTCGCGGCGGGGGGAACCTCGCCGAGCAGGCGGTCGAGAAATTCGGCGAACGCGCTCTCGCCGGCGGTGAGCGCGGCGGCCGGCTCGTCCGCGCGGGCGATCATCATGGCGACCTCGTTGGCGGCGGCCAGCGCGATATGAGCGAACGTGTCCACGTGAGCGTGCTCGATGCGGCCCGTCGCGGCGGCATAACCGAGGGCGTCCCTGATCGCCCCGAGCGGGCCCTGCTCGTCGAGTTCCCGCCACCGCTGCCAGCCCAGCACCGCCGGCGCGTCGATCAGCATGATCTGCCGGACGACCGGGTCGCCGGCCAGCCGGATCCACGCCAGGGCGCCTGCCCGTAGCATCGCGACCGGGTCCGGGGCATCCCTGGCGATGTCCTCCCCCTGCCGGGCGATGCGGGCGCCGACCTCCTCCAGGACCGCCCAGAACAGCGCCTCCTTGCCCGGGAAGTGGTGGTAGAGCGAGCCGCGGCTGACCCCGGCGCTGGCCTGCACCGCCTCGATCGACGTGCCGTCGTAGCCGTGCTCGGCGAACAGCCGCGTGGCGACCTCGACCACGTGCGCCCGGGTGGCCCGGCCCCGCTCCACGTTCTTGTTCATCCGTCCCCGATTTCAATTGACAGACCGATTGTCGGTCTGTAAAAGTTAGACCGCCGGTCGGTCTTTGCGGCTACTGTACTCCGGCGGCCGCCCAACGAGGGAGAAACCATGACCAGCGAGGGAGAAACGATGACCAGCGAGATGGAACGCCTCGACAAGTACCGCGGCGAGGTGCGGACCCGGTCCGGTCCCGCCAGCTACATCGACACCGGCGGTCCCGGCCGCCCGGTGCTGTTCGTGCACGGCGTCGGCACCAGCAGCTACCTGTGGCGGAACGTGATCGCCCAGCTCGACGGCGAGCGCCGGTGCGTGGCCTTCGACCTGCCGCTGCACGGCTACACCCCGGCCGCTGCCGACCAGGACTTCACGCTGCCCGGACTGGCCCGCTTCGTGGCCGACTGCTGCGACGCGCTCGAGCTGACCGACTTCGACATGGTCGCGAACGACACCGGCGGTGCCGTCACTCAGGTATTCGCCGCCCGTCAGGCCGAACGTCTGCACACGCTGACCCTGACCAACTGCGAGGCGCACGACAACGTGCCGCCCAAGGCGCTGCTGCCCGCGGTCCTGCTCGCCCGCATGGGCCTGCTCGCCCGCCTCGCTCCCCGGCTGATGCCGCCCGGCAACCCGAAGACCTCCAAACGCATGTATGGCCGCACCTACCAGGACATCGGCAACCTGCCCGAGGACATCGCGCGCGTCTGGCTGGAAGCGCAGGCCGGCACCGCCGAAGCGGCCCGCCAGTCCCAGCGCCTGCTGGTCTCGCTGCACGCCCGTGACCTGCTGGCGGCCGAACCCGCCCTGCGCCGGCTGCAGGTGCCGACCCTCATCGTCTGGGGCACCGGCGACGTCTTCTTCAACCGCAAGTGGGCCTACTGGCTGCGCGACACCATCGCGGGTGCCACCGAGGTCGTGGAGATCGACGGAGGCCGCCTGTTCTTCCCCGACGAGCGGGCCACCGAGCTCACCGAGGCGCTGCGCCGTCACTGGGACGCCCATCGGTAAGGCAATGAATGTAAAGCCGCGGGATCCGTACCAAGACAGCCGTGCGCCATACCCTCGAGAAGCTCGGTGAGGCGCCCGTCGGCCAGCCCGCTGCGGAAGAAGAGCGTCGACTGGATCGCGCCGATCGCTGCGTGCACGGCCAGTCGCACCTCCCCGCCGGTCAGGTCCGGCCGCAGCGGCGCCAGCAGGTGCACCCACTCCTCGATGTAGTGTCGCTGCGCCCGGCTCAGCCTGCGTCGCTCGTCCTCGGGCAGGGTGCGCACCTCGCGGTGGTAGACGGCGAGCGCGTCGCGATCGGTCAGCGCCACCTCGATGTGGTCGCGCACCAGCAGCGTCAGGGTCTGGCCCTCGTCGAGCCCGGCCGCGATGATGGCCGCCGACCTGGTCATCAGCCGGTCCATCACCCGGTCGGCCATGGCCACCAGGATCGCGGTCTTGCTATCGAAGTGGCGGTAGACGCCGGACCCGACGATGCCGGCCTCGGCGCCGATGTCCGCCATGGAGATCGCGTCGAAGCCACGCCGGGCGCCGAGCGCGGCCGCCGCCACCAGGATCCGTTCCTTCCGCCCCGGATCGCGCCGCCGCCGCGCCGGCCGCCCAGCCGCGCCCCGGGCTCCGGGACGAGACGAAGCCGATGTTGCCTGCGCCGTCATCTGGCTAGTGTTGCATCCAGGCGCTAAGGTCGCTAGTGAATGATGAGTCACAATCAGGGACGGGCCGCGTGGACTTTGCCGAACCGGAGGAACATCGGGCGCTCCGGGCCGCCGTGGCCGGCGTCGCCGCCAAGTTCGGGCCGCGCTACTACGCCGAACGGGCCGGGGCGCGACGTCCCTGCGCCGAGCTGTGGCAGGCCCTCGGGGACGCTGGGTTCATCGGCGTCAACATACCGGTGGAATACGGCGGGGGCGGCGGAGGCCTGACCGAGCTCGCCCTGGTCTGCGAGGAGATCGCCGCCGCGGGCACGCCGCTGCTCCTGCTGCTCGTGTCGGCCGCGATCTCGGCCGAGATGATCTCCGAGTTCGGCACCGGCGAGCAGTGCGGGACCTGGCTGCCCGGCCTGGCCAGCGGCGCGGCCAAGATGGTGTTCGCCATCACCGAGCCGGAAGCAGGCTCGAACACCCTGCGGATCTCCACCACCGCGAGCCGGGACGGCGAGGACTGGGTGCTCAACGGCACCAAGTACTACATCTCCGGGGTTGACGAGGCACAGGCGCTGCTGGTGGTCGCGCGCACCGGGCAGGACGAGCGCGGCGCCCGGCTGTCCGCGTTCATCGTGCCCACCGACGCCGCGGGCCTGGACAAGCACCTGCTCCCGGTCGACCTGCTCCTGCCGGAACGCCAGTTCACCCTGCACTTCGACGGCGTCCGCGTCGGCCCGGGTGCCCTGGTCGGCGAGGAAGGGGAGGGGTTCAGGCAGATTTTCCACGGCCTGAATCCCGAACGGATCACCGGAGCCGCCCTCGGCGTCGGGATCGCGCGTTTTGCCCTGGGCGCCGCGGCGCGGTATGCCGTCGAGCGGAAGGTATGGGCCGAGCCGATCGGCACCCACCAGGGCGTATCCCACCCGCTGGCCAAGGCCAAGATCGAGACTGAACTCGCCGCGCTGATGATCCGGCAGGCCGCCTGGCAGCACGACCACGGCCAGCCCGCGGGGGAGTCCTCCAACATGGCCAAGTACGCCGCCGCCGAGGCCGCGATCGCCGCCGTCGACGCGGCCATCCAGGCACACGGCGGGAACGGCCTGGCCAGCGAGTACGGCCTCATTCCCTACTGGGGCCTGGCGCGGCTGCTGCGCATCGCGCCGGTCAACCGGGAGATGATCCTCAACTACGTCGCCCAGCACAGCCTGGGCCTGCCCCGCTCGTATTAACAGGAGCAGCCGTGGACCTCGCGCGTAATCTCATCGGCCGGATCAACGTCGGCGACAGCCTGACCCGCTCCGCCGCGAGCCGGCCCGCCCAGCTCGCGGTGGTGGACGGCGACCGCCGGTTGACGTACGCCGAGTTCAACGCCTACGTCAACCGGCTCGCGCACGGCCTGGCCGGCCTGGGGTACGAGCGCGGTGCCGCGCTCGCGATGGCCTCGGGCAACAGCGCCGACTTCCTCGCCGTCTACTTCGCGTGCGCCAAGCTCGGCGTGGTCTGCGTGCCCGTCAACCTGGGCTGGCGGCCGGACGAGGTCGCCTACGTGCTAGGCCATTCGCGAGCCCGCGGCATCGTGATCGAGTCCCAGCTCGTCACCGCGATGCGGGACGCCGTTGCCAAGGTGCCCGAGGTCACCGACGTGCTCGTCGCTCCGGCGGACCTAGAGGCCCTGGCCGCGAACGGCGACACCGCGGAGCCGGAGTGTTTTGTCGAGGACGGGGACGCGCTGAGCTACCTGTACACCTCGGGCACCACGTCCTTCCCCAAGGGCGTCGTCGGCTCGCACAAGGCGATCTACCTGGAGTCGATGTCCGGCGCGCTGGACTCGGGCTGGCGCTTCGACGACCGGTTCGCCGCGATGATGCCGATGTTCCACACCGCGCAGCTGAACGCCTTCTGCACGCCCGCGGTCATGGTCGGCGCGACCATCTACGTCATGCGCGGATTCGACCCCGCCGCCCTGCTCGACCTTATCGAGCGCGAGCAGGTCACCCAGATCTTCGGATTGCCCATGATGTACCGGGCCATGCTCGACCACCCGGGCTTCGCCGACCGTGACCTGCTGAGCCTGCGCCGTGCGGTGTACGCGATGGCGCCCATGCCCGACGACCTCATCGGCCGCTGCCTGACCGGGTTCGGCTGCGACTTCGCGCTGCTGTTCGGGCAGACCGAGATGAGCCCGTGCACCACGCTGTTCCGGCCCGAGCACCAGCTCTCCCACATGGGCGCCGTCGGCACCCCGCTGGTCGGCGTCCAGGTCGCTATCATGGGGCCGGACGGCGCGCTGCTGCCGTCCGGCCAGGCCGGCGAGATCGTCTACCGCGGTCCGAGCACGATGTCCAGCTACCTGCGCGACGAGGAAAGCACTGCCACCGCGTTCGCGCACGGCTGGTTCCACTCCGGCGACGTGGGCTATTTCGGCGACGACGGCGTGCTGTGGTTCACCGACCGGCACAAGGACGTGATCAAGACCGGCGGGGAGAACGTCGCCTCGATCGAGGTGGAGAAGGCGATCTACGCCGCCGATCCGCGGGTAGCCGAAACGGTCGTGGTCGGCCTGCCGCACGAGCGCTGGAGCGAGGCGATCACCGCGTTCGTCGTGCCCAAGCCCGGCCAGACGATCGACCCCGCCGGGCTGATCGCCGCGCTGAAGGAACGTCTCGACGGCTTCAAGGTGCCCAAGGCGGTCATCGGTGTCGGCGAGCTGCCCAAGACCTCCACCGGCAAGATCCAGAAGAACGTCGTGCGCTCCGAGCACGCGAAGTACTACCAGGAGGGCTGAGCCGAGTGCCGGTCCTCACCTCGCATCTCGACCTGAATGGCGAGACCTGCCGCGCCAACCGCGCCGCGCAGCTCGCCGTGCTGGAGGAACTGGACAAGCAGGTCGAGCTGGCCATCGCCGGCGGCGGCGAGCGCTACCAGCAGCGGCACCGCGACCGGGGCCGACTGCTGGCCCGGGAGCGTATCGAGCTCCTGCTGGACCCGGACAGCCCGTTCCTCGAGCTGTCGACGCTCGCCGCCTGGGGCACCGAATTCACCGTCGGGGCCACCCTGGTAACCGGGATCGGCGTGATCTCCGGCGTCGAGTGCGTGATCATCGCGCACGACCCGACCGTGCGCGGCGGTGCGATGAACCCGTACTCGCTGCGCAAGACCCTGCGTGCCCTGGAGATCGCCCGGGTCAACCGGCTGCCGGTGATGAACCTGGTGGAGTCGGGCGGCGCGGACCTGCCGACGCAGGCCGACCTGTTCGTGCCGGCCGGCCGGATCTTCCACGAGCTCACCGAGCTGTCCGGGCTCGCGATTCCCACCGTGGCGCTGGTCTTCGGCAACTCGACCGCCGGCGGCGCGTACGTGCCGGGCATGTGCGACTACTCGGTCCTGGTGGACGGGCAGGCCAAGGTGTTCCTCGGCGGGCCGCCGCTGGTGAAGATGGCGACCGGCGAGGAATCCGACGACGAGTCGCTGGGCGGGGCCGAGATGCACTCCCGGGTGTCCGGGCTGTCGGACTACTTCGCCGTCGACGAGCTCGACGCGATCCGGCTGGGCCGTGACATCATGACCCGGATCAACTGGCGCAAGCTCGGCCCGCCGCCGGGGCCCGCGGCCGATCCTCGCTACGACCCGGACGAGATCCTCGGCATCGTGTCCGCTGACGTCAAGGTGCCGTTCGACCCGCGCGAAGTCCTCGCCCGCGTGGTGGACGGCTCCGAGTTCGACGAGTACAAGCCGTTGTACGGCACCTCGCTGGTGACCGGGTGGGCGCGGGTGCACGGGTACCCGGTCGGGGTGCTGGCCAACCACCGGGGCGTGCTGTTCAGCGAGGAGGCCAAGAAGGCCAGCGAGTTCATCCTGCTGGCCAACTCCGCCGACACGCCGCTGGTGTTCCTGCAGAACACGACCGGGTATATGGTCGGCGCCAGCTACGAGCAGGGCGGCATCATCAAGGACGGCGCCAAGATGATCAACGCGGTGACCAACTCGGCGGTCCCGCACCTGACGATCAACATGGCGTCCTCGTTCGGCGCCGGCAACTACGGCATGTCCGGGCGGGCCTACGACCCGCGGCTGATGTTCGCCTGGCCGGGCGCCAAGCTCGCCGTGATGGGCGCGGCCCAGCTCGCCGGGGTGATGTCGATCGTCGGCCGGGCGTCCGCCGCGGCCACCGGGCGGCCGTTCGACGAGGAGGCGGACCGGACCCGCACGGCCGCGATCGAGGCCCAGATCGAGGCCGAGTCGCACTCCTTCTTCGTCACCGCGCGGCTCTACGACGACGGCATCATCGACCCGCGCGACACCAGGACCGTCCTCGGCATGTCCCTGTCGGCCGTGCACAGCGGCCCGGTGACCGGCCGCCGCGGCTTCGGCGTCTTCCGGATGTGATGCGGGTGCCCGCGATTACCAAGCTCCTGATCGCCAACCGCGGCGAGATCGCGGCCAGGATCATGCGGTCCGCGCACGCGCTCGGCATCGCCACCGTCGCGGTCTACTCCGACCCGGACGCGACCGCGCCCTACGTCACGCTGGCCGACGAGGCGGTCCGGCTGCCCGGCGCGGCGCCCGCCGACACCTACTTGCGCGGCGACCTGGTCATCGCCGCCGCCGTGGCCGCCGGCGCGGACGCGATCCATCCCGGCTACGGGTTCCTCTCGGAGAACGCCGGGTTCGCGCGGGCCTGCGCCGAGGCCGGGCTGACCTTTGTCGGTCCCCGGCCCGAGACCATCGAGGCGATGGGCGACAAGGTACGGGCGAAAGCGATCATGGCGGAGGCGGACGTGCCCGTCCTGCCCGGCGCTACCGTTACCGACATCACCGACCTGGACCAGCTTTCCGCCGCGGGCGCGGCCGTTGGCTTCCCGCTGCTGGTCAAGGCGGCCTTCGGCGGTGGTGGCCGCGGTATGCGGCTGGTCAACGGCCCGGCGGAGCTGGCCGAGGCGGTCAGCAGCGCGCGCCGCGAGGCGGCCTCCGCGTTCGGCGACGGCACGGTCTTCCTCGAGCGGTTCGTCACCGATCCGCGGCACGTCGAGGTCCAGATCCTCGGTGACGCCCACGGCGACGTGGTCCACCTGTTCGAGCGCGAGTGCTCGATTCAGCGCCGCTACCAGAAGATCGTGGAAGAGTGCCCGTCTCCGGCCGTCGACGACGACCTTCGCGACGCGCTGACCGCCGCGGCCGTCGCGGCCGGCTGGGCGATCGGCTACACCGGAGCGGGCACCGTCGAGTTCGTGCTGGACCGTGACGGGGGCTTTTACTTCCTGGAGATGAACACCAGGCTCCAGGTCGAGCACCCGGTCACCGAGGAGGTCACCGGCCTGGACCTGGTAGAGCTGCAGCTGCGGATCGCCGAAGGCGCGCCGCTGCCGGCTCCGGCCCGCCAGGCGCGGATCAGCGGCCATGCGATCGAGGTCCGGCTCTACGCCGAGGACGTCCTCGCGGGATTCGTCCCCACGACCGGTACCTTGCACCGCTTCGCCTTCCCGCCGGCCCCGGGCATCCGGGTCGACACCGGTTTCCGCGACGGTTCGGTCGTGAGCCCGTACTACGACGCGATGCTGGCCAAGGTGGTCGCGCACGGCCGCACCCGGGCCGATGCGGCCCGGCAACTGGCCCGCGCGCTCGGCCGGGCCGCGATCCACGGCGTGACCACCAACCGCGACCTGCTCGTCGCGATCCTGCGCGAGCCGGAGTTCGTGGCCGGCGGCACCGACACCGGCTACCTGACCCGGCACGAACCCGCGTCCCTCGCCGCGGGCGCCGCGAAACCCGGCGCCGCGCACGCGCTGGCCGCGGCCCTCGCCCGGCAGGCCTGGCACCGCGCCGAGACGCCGGTGCTCGGCACGATGCCGTCCGGCTGGCGCAACGTCTTCTCCGCTCCGCAGCGCGTCAGTTACACCGCGGCGGGCGAGCCCCGCGAGGTCACCTACCGGATCCGCGGGGACCGCGTCGACGCCGAGGTCGACGGCATCTCCCTGCAGGCGCTCGTCCTCGCGGCCCGCCCGGACCAGGTCGATCTGGAGATCGACGGCACCCGGCGCGTCTACCGGGTCCACCGCGTCGGCACCGACACCTACGTCGACGCCAGCGACGGCTCGACCGCGCTGGCCGAGACCCCTCGGTTCGGCGATCCGGCCAAGCTGGCTCCCGCCGGGTCGCTGCTGGCCCCGATGCCCGGCCTGGTCCTGCGGGTGCTGGCCGAACCCGGCGTGGTGCTCACCGCGGGCCAGCCGATCCTGGTTCTGGAGGCGATGAAGATGGAGCAGACCGTCAGCGCGCCCGCCGACGGCGTGCTGGCCGAACTCCGGGCCAAGGCGGGGGAGCAGGTCAGCACCGGCCAGGTCCTCGCGGTACTCGAAACTCCGGAGCACTGACGTGCCCGCCGACATGACCGCGCTGGCCGCCGACCTCGCCGCCGAGTCGGCGGTCACCCGCGCGCTGGTCGCCGGGCTGACTGAGGCCGGATGGCACACGCCCACACCCGCGGCGGGCTGGGACATCGCCGACCAGATCAGCCACCTCGCCTACTTCGATGAGGTCACGCTGCAGTCCGCGCTCCGCCCGGAGCAGTTCAAGGCCGAACTCGCCGGGGCCGAAGCCAGCGGCGGCATCAACCCGGACTCGATCGCCGTCCGGTTCCGCGACCTCAGCGGAGCTCAGCTGCTCGACTGGTTCGACACGGCCCGCGCCGACCTGCTGAACACGTTCAAGAATCTCGACCCCAGAGCCCGGCTGCCGTGGTTCGGCCCGGCCATGAGCGCCGCGTCGTCGCTGACCGCCCGGATCATGGAGACCTGGGCGCACACCCAGGACATCGCCGACGCCCTCGGCGTCACCCGGGAGCCCACGCACCGGCTGCGCCACGTGGCGCACATCGGCGTCGGCGCCCGCGCGTTCAGCTACGCCGTGCACGGCAAGAGCGTGCCCGCGGCCGAGATCCGGGTGGAGCTCACCGGCCCGGATGGCACCGTATGGACGTGGGGTCCCGCCGAGGCGGACGACCGGATAAGCGGCCCGGCGCTGGACTTCTGCCTGCTGGTTACCCAGCGCAGGCACCGCAACGACCTAGCCCTGGACATCAGGGGCCCGGCGGCCATCGAGTGGATGGCGATCGCCCAGGCCTTCGCGGGCGCGGCGGGTACCGGCCGGCCCCCACGGAGGTCCGCCGATGACTAGGCCGGTCCGCATCGCGAACTGCTCCGGGTTCTACGGCGACCGCCTCGCCGCCGCCCGGGAGATGCTCACGGGCCCTGTCGACGTGCTGACCGGCGACTACCTGGCCGAGCTGACCATGCTGATCCTGTGGAAGGCGCGGCAGAAGGACTCCGGCCTCGGCTACGCGACCACGTTCCTGCGGCAGATGGAGCAGGTGCTCGGTACCTGCCTGGAGCGGGGCGTCAAGGTCGTCGCCAACGCCGGCGGCCTCAACCCCGCGGGCCTGGCCGCGAAGCTCACGGAACTCTCCGGCCGGCTCGGCCTGAACACAAAGGTCGCCTACCTCACCGGCGACGACCTGATCCCGGTTCTCGGCGACCTGCAGGCGGCGGGCCACGATCTCGTCAACCTGGACACGGGGGTCCCGCTGGCCAAGGCGGACCTGCCCGTGGTCACGGCCAACGCCTACCTCGGCGGCTGGGGCATCACCGCGGCGCTGCAGGCCGGCGCGGACGTCGTGGTCTGTCCCCGGGTCACCGACGCGAGCCTGGTCACCGGGCCCGCCGCCTGGTGGCACGGCTGGCGCCGGGACGACTGGGACGCCCTGGCGGGCGCGGTCGCCGCCGGGCACGTCATCGAATGCGGTCCGCAGGCGACCGGCGGCAACTACAGCTTCCCGGCCGAGATCACCAACCGCCACTACCCCGGGTTCCCGATCGCCGAGGTCGCCGACGACGGCAGCAGCGTCATCACCAAGCACGACGGCACCGGGGGAGTCGTCTCGACGGGCACCGTCACCGCCCAGCTGCTCTACGAGATCGGCGACCCCGCCTACCTCAACCCCGACGTCGTCGCGCATTTCGACACCATCCGGCTGACGCTCCAGGGCCCGGACCGGGTCGCGCTGACCGGCACCAGGGGCAGCCCGCCACCGGACACCCTCAAGGTCGCGCTCAACATGCTCGGCGGCTACCGCAACACCACCACGATGGTGCTGACCGGCCTGGACATCGAGGAGAAGGCCGAGCACGCCATCGCCCTGCTGACCGAGGTGCTCGGCGGCACCGGACAGTTCGGGGAATTCGACGTCCGCCTGCTCCGCTTCGACCACCCGGACGCGCCGACTAATGAGCAGGCCACCGCGCACCTGCGGATCACCGTCAAGGACACCGACGAGCGCAAGGTGGGCCGTGCGTTCTCCAACGCCGCGGTCGAGCTCGCGCTGGCCGGCTACGCCGGTTTCCACACCACCGCGCCGCCCACCGCGGCCAGCGCGTTCGGCGTCTACTGGCCCGCGGTGATCCCGGCCGCCGTGGTCACGCAGCAGGTCCATCTGCCGGACGGTGAAACCCGGGCCGTTCGGCATACATCCGATCTTTCGCACGCCGCGGCCGCGCCGATCCCCGGCCCTCGGCCCGCCGTTCCCGCCCCGCCGCCCGGCCCGTTCCGGGACGTCCCGCTCGGCCGGCTGTGCGGCGCGCGGTCCGGCGACAAGGGCGGCGCCGCCAACGTGGGCCTGTGGGCCGTCAGCCCCGAGGCGTACGCGTGGCTAGCCGGTTACCTGACCGCGGACAGGTTCAAAGGCCTGCTCACCGAGGCGGCGCACCTGCCGGTCGAGCGCTACGAACTGCCGAACCTCCTGGCCCTCAACTTCGTCGTACCCGGCCTGCTCGCGCCCGGCGTGTCCGCCACCACCCGCCCCGACGCCCAGGCCAAGGGCCTCGGCGAATACCTGCGGTCGCGCATCGTCACCGCCCCCGTCGGCCTGGTCTAGGGGAAGTCAACCCACATGAGGGCCTGACCCGCCTCCTTGACGAATGCGGCCGCCATCGTTCGCAGGCGGCTTGGCGCCGGGCGCTCCTCGTGTTCAGCCGGCTCGCCGGGGTCGCGCCATTCCCCGCCGGACGGATCCCAGCGCTCGAGCCGGATATCCGCGAGCTGATCCTGCTCCTCGAGCACGGCCCGGGCCACCTGCGCGGCCTCGTCGGCGGCCTCCGCTGACCCCGTGTACAGGAAAATGTGCATCTTCTCCGCGGAGACCGTAACGTCATCGCCCAGGCGATTGCGCAGAAGATCGCGATAATAGGATCTCTTTACGGTGCCTCCGCGGCCATCGATGACCAGACATACCCGCCATTCTTTGGTCATGGGGAAGCGTATGACGGTGCCCGTTCTGGGGTCGGAGGGTACCTGACGCGACGTTCATTAACGGATTTGCGGCCTGGCCGGCGACGACTCCTCGGGACACCGTCCTGTCCGCGAGGTAGGCGGCTAGCCAGGCCTCGTTCAGGTCGTTGGACTGGCGGCGGGTCTGGGGGGACGGGATCGGGCCCTGGTAATCCGCGAGTCCGAGATGTGCCAGCACGCCCCGGATTGTTAGCTCGTAGCCATCTGGGCTGCTCAGCTCCTCGTAGACGACCTGGTAGGGCGTCAGCCCGAGTTCGTTGTACAGCTGGCGCCAGCCGGGCTCGCTCTCGGCGATCAGGGCCTCTAGATCGTTAACCGGGAAATATGGGCAGGTCAGGGCTTAGTGGTCGTAGGCGATCAGGGAGCGCTTGACTGGTGCGCCGATCATCCAGTTGTGCCAGATGCAGGCGTTGAGCGCAAGCAGACGCTGCACGATGCGGACCCACAGCCCGGCGGGGACCCGGCCGCCGTGGCGTTCGAGGCCGAGCTGGTTCTTCAGCGTCCAGATGATCGCCTCGACCCGCTGCCGTAGCCAGTTCGGGAAGTACCGGGGGGCCTTCTCGTCCTTGCGGGCCGGGCGTACCAGGGTCAGGCCCAGGTTCGGCCCGGCGAAGAACTGCTCAGTCTGTTCGCCGGACAGGCCCTTGTCCGTGACCACGGCGGTGCCCGGCGCCGGCCGGGCGGCCGGCTGGTGTGTCAGCCTCTGCCGGGCCTGCTCGCGTTCGCCGTACAGTTTCGGGTTCGCCAGGCAGAACCCGGTCACCGTCCCCTCGCAGGTCACGATGAGCAGCAGCTTGCTGCCCCAGTACCAGCGGGAATGGCTCGGGCAGTAGCCGTAGCCGGCCCACCCGTACAGGTCAGAGCGCTTCACGGTCAGCGCGGAGTGGCCGCACGGGACAGGGGTGGCGTCCATCAGCCGCACCATCTCCGCCGATCCGGGCGTGTGCTCGGCCAGCCACCGCAGCGCGGCCTGCATCAGCGGCGCGCTGGCCTTCAGCCGCTGGTTGTACTCGCTTATCTTTGGCCCAGCAGCCGGGGGAACAGGTGCCCGACGTGCTTCGCGGCGGCGCGCAGCCAGCGCAGCTCGTCGTCATAGCGCAGCAGCACCTGCGCCACCGCCAGGCACACCAGCTCGGCGTCGGTCACCTCCGGCGGCTTGCCCGGCCCGCGGCGGTTAAAGCCGCGGGAGGGGATGATCCGGTCGGTCAGCTCCACGTAAAGTGCGGTCAGGAGAGTGTCCAGGTCGGCGATCATGACGGGCTCCAGGGTCCGGACGTGTGTGCACACGCCGATTCTGGACACTCTTCACTTATCGATCGCAAGCGTTCGCGGCGTGTCGCCGCTCGGCTTCCTGGCCAGCCTAGCTGTGGCAGTAGGCAGCTTCGGCGGCTTGTTTCATGGCGGCGAACACATTGCCCGATGAGGGTCCGGTGAACCCGTTGACAAGGACGACCGCGACCCGGTGCCCGTCTGGAGCCGCGAACGCCATCGCGGTGTAGCTGAACAGGGTGCCCTGGTGGCCCCAGGCCGGGCCGCAAGGCAGGTCGAAGCGCATGAGGCCGAGCCCGTAGCCGTTGCCGTACCCCGGTTGTGCGGGCGTGACGGTGGTGCGCATCTGCGCGAGCAAGGTGGCGGGCAGCACCCGCCCGGACAGCAGGGCTGCGTAGAACCGGGCGACGTCGCCAGCGGTGGACACGATCGCGCCGGCGGCCCAGGCGCCGCCGCCGACACTTTCGGTGACGTCCACCGCGCCGACGCCGAACCCCGGCCGGTAACCATGGGCGATACCGGCGGGGGTGGGCGTCGGCGAGGCGGACCTGCGTACGGGGCGGGATGGCGCCGGTGTCCCGGGCGTCCTGGACGGCGGGCAGGCTGGCGGTCTCGGCCAGTCCGCTGGTGTGGTTCAGCAGCTGCCGCACGGTGATCTGTGCGCCGTCGCGGAGCAAGCCGGGCAGGTACCGGGCGGCCGGGTCGTCCAGGCCGAGCCTGCGCTCGGCGGCCAGCTGCAGCGTCACGGCGGCGACGTAGGTCTTGGTGAGGCTGGCGATGCGGAACCGGTCAGCGGGCCGCATCGGCGCCCGCCGGCCTAGGTTGGCGAGCCCCTTGGCCTCGGTCCACGAGCGCGCGCCGTCCTGCACCTGGGCGACCAGGCCCGGCGCGCCCGCATCGAGCACCGCGGCAAGCGCCCGCTCCACCGAGGGCGGGGCGGGACCAGGGCGCTGCCACGGTGAGGCAACCAGCAAGCCGGCACCGGTGGCGGCGGCCAGGGCCAGCGCGAGCAGCGGCAACCGGTGCCGCCGCCCCCACCTGGCCAGGTTCCCTGGTGGCGCAGACACGGCCTGCCCGTGGCCGGCGGCCCGCCGCCGGTGGTGCCGCACCGCGCGCAGACCAGCGTGAGCCCCCACCAGCGCGGCCAGCAGCAGCGCGTACGGGATCCACGCGCCGCCGTTGCCCAGGTTGCCGAGCAGGAACATCGCAACGAACGACCCGGCGAAGACTGCCAGGAAGCCGCTGAAATTGACCAGCAAGGTCAGCCACGGCGACCCTTCGTAGCCCTGGCTGAGCTGCTCCAGTCGCCTTTCGCGTTCCGGGTCCTCATCCGAGCGGTACGGCGGTCCCCCGGGCAGAATTGGCGGAAGCATGCTGACGCGCCTCCCTCGGCGCACATCCCGTAATGCATCGTGTCGCTACCCGCCCCCTCATGCAGAGGGTCCAAGGTCCCCGCGAGGCGGGGAATAGGTCCGCGGAGCTCAGGCCCAGCCGTGGTAGCAGTGGCCTTTGACTTCGGCCTCCGCGGATGCCGCTGCCAGGCCCGTTTGTCAGCCCGGGCGGCGAGCATGTCCGCGCGGCCAAGGTGAGCTATGAGACCGGCGAGCGCGAGGAGCTGGGCGATTACAACGATTACAACGACTACATCGACACGCGTCACTGACGGAATCCGGAATTGACGTCGAAGCACTGGCGGCGCGCCAGGCAATCGGGTGCCGGGGATCACGGACGAGTGGCACGCTGGAACTCGCTCTCAGCCGGAAGCTGGCTCCCAAGCCTTCGCTGGCCCTCCTGAATCTCTGTCCGTGCCCTGCTTTGCCCCGTCTTCCTCATAGCCGCCGACCCCTTGCGAGTAGGCGCCGGGCCTAGGCTCGGCGAAGCCGATCGCAGGCGACGCCCGCAGGGCAGCCTAGGCGAATATCCGGTTAACGATCCAGCGACGATGAGCCGGTAGTCATAGCGCGGCGGGCCCGTAGGGGGCGGCCACGCAGGCTCCGGCTGGCCGACGGGGTCGACCCACATCGCGTCCTGGGCCATCCGCGCCCAGGAGACCGCCTGGCGGGCCCGGTCACGTCGCGTGACATCTACGACCCGCAAGTCAGGAAACGCGGTGCGGAGGATCGCGACCCGGTCCAGGCCGGCGAAGCGGGGCATCTCCGAGAACTTCGCCAGCGCCCATCGCAGGCAGTTCCAGTGGATCTTGGCGCCGAACACGCCGTTGGGAGTACTGCCCAGCCGGTAAACAAGGGAAAGGTAGTTCTCTCTGTCACTCACGTCATGACCGGCAGCGTAGGGCCCTTCCTCCCAGAAGCGCCAGTCCGGAAGCCTGGCAGGATCCTCAGCCAGGAAGTATTCCTGGGGGCGGCCGGCGACGCCCGTTGCTGCCAGGCCGCGGCACAGCAACTCGGTGCCACTGCGCTGGCTGGCGCACACAAGGTAACTAATCTTCGGCAACTCCACCCGGCCATAGTCTCCCGGCGTATGCCCCGTCACAAACCCGTTATCCGAAGGCAACCCCTGGCTACCCTGCTCCCTGCCATCGCCTGACTTAAATCATCAGGTCACGAACCATTGTGAATGGACACTGTCACAGACGTCACACCGAAAACTCTAATTAATTAATTCGAATATGGTCGAATTTCTTGCCGATCAACTCCCGATACGATACTATGTTCTATAGACATCTATTCTGAGATCATTAATCCGAACGGGTGGTGTATATGCCTCAGCGGCCGGCTGGTCCGGGTCCCGGGCGGGACGGGGATCCCGCCCGGGCGGAGGAGGACTGGCTGGCCTGGTGCGAGGCGGTGG
>Ga0335081_10006099_pt1 | contig 19136 bp, 16 predicted proteins | sample Lox_Sample_35_FD_206713 | JGI IMG/M metagenome (GOLD analysis project Ga0335081, IMG submission 206713) | Soil microbial communities from Loxahatchee National Wildlife Refuge, Florida, United States - Lox_Sample_3.5 | ecosystem: Environmental > Terrestrial > Soil > Wetlands | place: USA...
GGCTGTCGAGGGTGTCCAGCGACAGCTCCACCAACGCCGCGGGGTCCCGGTAGAGAACCCAGAGGGCATCGCCGCGGGGTGATAGCCGCATGGATACGGCCTGATTTCCGGCGCGCACACGCCGCACCACCGCCAGCGATGCAACGTCAATACGATAGATGACGCCCGCCTCGGCAGCGAGCGCGAAGAGTTCCGGTTGACGCGGATGCGGAAGCACCATGGAAGGCGCTCGATCGAGCGCAATCGGTTTCCACAGCCGGAACGTAGTGAGATCTACCACGGCCAGCGAGTGCCCGTCCTGGTTGGCGACGAAACAGTAACCTGAGTAGCCGGTGGCTTTCCGTTTGCGGCAGCCGAGGAAGGCGGCCGGGAAAAGCACGAGAGATCGGCGCGATAGCACTACGTTCAGTTTAGCGAGGAGATCAGAGTCCGGCGGTCAGGTGCCGGTCGGCAGTCCGGCTCACGGAGAGTGTTTTCGCTGCCATCTCGGTGACGAGCTGCGTTTCGAACTTCTCGAGGTTGGTCACCATGACGGTTTGCAAAACCCGCGCAAACCCTGCCAACGCGGTGGGATCGACTTCGGTTTGGAAACTCCGGTAGAGGTTCACGTATTGCGCGTCGCGCAAAGGGATGCGGATCTGGCAATGATCGGCCGCGTCTTCCGGTGTCTGTTCAAAAATGCGGCCTTGCGCGTGCATGCGGACGCCCGAGAATCCGAAGTCGGCATAACCCTTTTGGATCCCTCTCCAGCACTGCTCGAGGGATGGGGCTTCGGCCATCGAGCGCTCGAACTGTTGCAGCCGGAACTGCACATCGATAATTTGCCGGAAGGTCCCTTTGAAGAACAAGCGGGTAGCCAGACCGAACTCGGTGTAGCCGAGATGCTGCACTCCCATCCACGCCACCGCACAGAACAGAATCACGATCACGCCGCCGAACTGGTTGCGCACGGCGTCTTGCAGGAGTGAAAAGATGGCTGCGATCGCGCACAGGCCATACAGCACGAGGGCTGCGCGCTTGGGGGTAAAGCCGCGATCGAGTAAGAGGTGGTGGATGTGGCGCCGGTCCGCGGCAAAAATCGGCTGATTGCGCAGAAACCGCCGCACGATGGATACGCAAACATCGAGCAGCGGAATCGCCATGGCCATCAAAGGCGCGGCCATACCGACCAGCGTGGCGGACTTCTGTCCCCACAGGACTCCGCAGCAACCTAAGAAGAAACCGATCGACAGGCTGCCGCAGTCACCCAGAAAGATCGATGCCGGATTGAAGTTATAACGCAGGAAGCCCAGCAGGCAGCCGGCCAGCGGAATCGTCGCGACGCATAATCCCACATCGTGCTGCGTCAAGGCGGCGATGATGGTGGTGATGGTCGCAAACAAACCTACCCCGGCGGCCAGCCCGTCCAAACCATCAATCAGATTGAACGCATTGGTGCAACCGATCAGCCAGATGATCGTGAACGGGATGCTGAACCAGCTATCCAGGGTATGGCCGCGGAACAAGTGAATCTGCACGCCGAAGAAGCACGCCGTGAGCGCTGCCAGAATCTGACCGCCCAACTTCTGCCAGGGCTTCAAGTTGATCAGATCGTCCAGCAGTCCCGTGGCAAAGATGATCGTGAGGGATGCGAGAAGCCCTACCGCCATCGATCCGCCGGGAAGTACCCGATGCACATCCTGGAAGCCAAACGCCGTTGCACCAAACGCCAGCAGGTAAGAAGCGAAGATGGCTACCCCACCGACGCGGGGCATCGGTTGACGGTGCAACTTACGGCGGTTATCCGGGTGATCGACGACGCCAAACCGCAACGCCAGATCTCGTACTAAAGGCGTTACATTCAGCGCTGCCAGGAACCCGAAGAGCCCTAACGATAGGAGGACAAATTGCACTCTCGCTCCAATAACGTGTCTACAGGCTTGAGCATATCTCACTAACTGTGGAAAACAAGGCTCGGGACTCCTAGCGATATCAGGGAATAATACTAGTACCTTGGTTAAGGGTGGGCGAAAACCCCTGAACCGATCACTCAAGTTGCTGAAAATGCAAAGCTACGATTTATTATAAGTAACGCAAGGGCGGTACAGGTGTTGTAGTACGCTGGAGGAATGAGAGGCCTCCGCGCGCTCGCTCTAGTCCTATGGGTGGGGGCCGCCTTTGCGCAGCTGGATCAGCGCCCGGAAGACCGGAACTTCAGCAGTTGTCTGGCGGGATTACCCCGATGCGATTTGTCTCGGTTAACGCCTGCCCAACTCAACCAGGTGGGGCAGGCATTCATGCGGCGGAATCTGGAGGATTGCAATGGGGGACGGATCACCTGCGACCCGGTAGCACTGACCGAGGCGGAACTAGCCGCGGTCACCAGCGCCTACGCGCAACGCAACCTCGATAAATGCATGCACGGCGCATCCAGTTGCGATCCCACGATGTTGGACGCCAAGCAAGCCGCTACCGTGGCGGTGGCGGCGAAGCAGCGAAACTTGGACAAATGTCTGAATGGCTCCGTTGCTTGTGACAGCACCCTGTTGACGCCCAAGGAGGCGGCCGCCGTGGTAGCGGCCAGCCATCGGCGCAACATAGACAACTGCATGGCCGGCCTGCTGAGCTGCGATCCGACGATTCTCGATTCCAAGGACTCGATTCTGGTTTCCGGGGCGGCTAAGCGCCGCAATCTCGATCGCTGCATGAACGGTTCGAGCAATTGCGACCCCACCGCACTCGACACCAAGGAAATGGCTGCGGTATCGGCGGCGGCGCACCACCGCAACCTCAACCGGTGCTTAAATGGCTCCTCCGGCTGTGATTTGCTACAACTGACGCCGGTGGAACGGACGGGTGTAGCGGCCTCGGCCCGGCAACGCAACCTGAGCAATTGCATGGGCGGTTTGCCGGGATGCAACCCGACCCTGCTGACGGCGCCGGAAATGGCGTCTGTAATCGACGCTTATCGCCATCGCAACCCCACCACGGCTCGCAAATGATGCGAGAGAAATCCCCTTCTTAGGTACTAGAACTTTCAACTTCTGATAGGACTCGATAGCGTTGACATTTGTCTCAGTGTTCGTCATATTGGAGTTTCTTTGAAGGCCCTGACAGGCGAACGAGTTGGGACTAAAAGGGCGGTAGCTTGTTGATTGGATGCCTGACGGAAGAAATAAGCCCTTAAAAATAAATGAATTACCAGCCTGACAAAGAATTCCCGCGGTCATCCCATCCATGGTTCGCGGTTCGGGTGAAATCGAATTGTGAGCGGACGGTGGCAACGTTACTCGATCAACGAGGGTACCAGCAGTTCATACCGGCTTGTAGGATGCGAACGCGCTGGTCGGACCGTGTAAAGCTCGCCGATCGAATTCTGTTTCCAGGTTATGTATTTTGCAGTTTCGACCCCTATGACCGGCTGCCGGTGGTATCGACCCCGGGTGTGCTGCACGTGGTGGGAGTGGGAAAGGAACCGGCGGCCATCTCGGGCAAAGAGATTCGGGCATTGTGGACGGCGGTGCGATCCGGGGTGCCGGTGAGCGCCTGGCCCTATCTGCAGTCGGGGGATTGGGTGGTCGTGGAGCGCGGCGCACTGGCTGGAGTCGAGGGCATCGTAACCCATTTTCGGGGAGGCTACCGGTTGGTCGTTTCGATCGCTCTTTTGCAACGATCGATCGCCGCTGAGATTGATCGGGAATGGGTGCGGCCGCTACGGTCCACCCGATCGCGTAAAGAGTGTGGACCAACACCGGAACCGCGGGCCACACAGAGCGAGTATAGGTCCGGAACACTTAATTTAGGGTGGTAGAAGCATGTCCGTGTTGAAGCCACGAAACCGGTTGGTGTACTTTCGAGTTTCCGAAGACGAGTTTCAGCAATTCAATCAAATGTGCGAGTCGGTTGGGGCGCGGAGTATCTCTGATCTGGCGCGGTCCGCGATTCAACGGATGATCCAGCAGGACGGCCATCATCCACCGCATGGCGCCGACCCGGTGGCCGCGAAATTGACAGTGCTCGAAACCATTGTTTGTGACCTTGACCGGAAGGTGCAGCAACTAACCGCGTTGGTGGGATGGCAGGACCCGACAGAGGCGCAGGTTGAACCCGTGCCGGACCGCCTGGGCTCTCTGGACAGGAAGGCGTGAAGTATATGAAGCAGACATTTGGCGCAATCATACTTTGGGTCGGGATCGCTCTCCCGGTGGGAGCTCAACAGAATCCGCCTTCTCCGGTCGGACAGCAGCCGGCGCCCATAGACAGTCAGAAGCCCGTCTCCACTACGGCTGGGCAGGCCGCGCCGATTGACAGGCCGGTCGTGCAGGCGACGCCGGCGAATGGTCAAGCGCCCAATGCACAGCAGCCCAATGCACAGCAGCCCATGATCAGCGGTATGGAGAATATCCGCCCGAACTATGTGCTGGGGCCGGGCGACGTAATCGCCATCAGCGCGTTTGAGGTCGAAGAAATTAGTGATAAGGCGTTTCGAATCGATAGCCAGGGCGATATCAACCTGCCCCTGCTGAGCAAGGTCCATGCCGGCGGCCTGACCGTCGAGCAATTCGAGGCGGATCTGATGAATCGCCTCAAAACCATCGTTCGGCAACCGCAGGTGGTGGTTCGGATCGTTCAATATCGAAGCGACTTCGTGTTCTTTGAAGGAATGTTCAAAGTAACCGGGATCGTGCCCTTGCAGGGCCGTAGGAACCTGATCGAGATGCTGAGCTCGATTGGCGGCACTCTGCCGAATGCCAGTCACCGCATCAAAGTGACCCGGCGCATTGAATTTGGCAAGATCCCTTTGCCCAATGCCGTCGAAGATCCGGAGAAGAAGGTCAGCACGGTGGAAATCAGCATGGGCAGCCTGCGCGACAACGTCGATCCGGCGGAAGACATCGTGTTGATGCCGTTCGATGTCATCTCGGTGGAGCGCGCGGAAATGGTTTATGTGAACGGTGAGGTGGGCCGCGTGGGCGGCGTCGAACTAGGAGAGCGCGAATCCATCTCTGCGGCTCAGCTGGTCACTATGGTCGGGGGGCTGGGCAGGGATGCGGATGGCGCCAAAGCGCGTGTCTTGCGCCCCATCCTGAACACCGCCAAACGCTCCGAGATCCCACTCAACTTAAAGAAAATCCTGTTGGGGCAGGAGAATGACTTTCCTCTGCTCCCCAACGACATACTTTTTGTGCCGCGTAATACGAAGAAGTCGACATTTCGCAACGTAGCCGTCATCGCCGCGCCGACTGCGTTGAGCTTGATCTTCACTTTCCTCATTTACCGATGACGTTTTGTTGAGGCTAACTGAATCTTATGCAGGAATCTAATTATCACCAGTACCGAGGTAACCTGAACAGCCGGTTACCCGCATTACCCGCTCCCTATTTACCTGCTCCGGCAACCGAGATTGTAGTGGACGGGGCACCCCCGGCGGCGCGCCGCGACTATCTCCAATTGGTGCGCAAGTACATCGTTCTGGGCGTTGTTCTGGTATTGGTGTGCGGCATTGCCGGATTCGTATCGGTGGCTTTGTTTGCTCCCATGTACAAAGCCAAGGCTGTGATCGAAATTCAGAGCGGCAACGACAGCTTCCTCAAGATGGGGCAGAACGGGGGAACCGAGGAAGCGATCCAGATCAACATTCAGACCCAGATCCAATTGCTGAAGAGCCTCAGCTTCCTGCGCAAGGTGGTGGGACGGCTGCAACTGGAGACGGTGCCGCCGGCCCCGGTGCAGTCGGACATCTTTGCCAAGATGCGCAACCGGCTTAAGACCGTGTCGCAGGATCCGATGGCGGTGATGAAGGACGGGCTGGAGACCGCGGCGGCGACGCTGCAAGCGCGGTCGATCACGGGCACCCGGATCATCGAAGTTACCTGCGAGTCGACGAACCCGGAAATCGCCTCCGATTTCGTCAATGCCGTGGCGAATGAGTACGCGGAACAGAGTCTCCAGGGACGCATGCAAACCGCGCAGGAGGGCAGCCGGTGGCTGCAAGGCGAGCTGGAAGAAACCAAGACCCGGCTGCAAGACGCGCAGCAGCGGTTACAGGATTTTGTGCGCACCTCGGGCAACCTCTTCGTGCTCCAGGACAACACGCTTGCCGATACGAAGCTGCGGGAATTACAAGCGCAGGTTGCCAATATTCAGGCCGACCGCATCGCTAAACAGTCCAAATTCGAACAGGTAGAGAGAACCCCGGCGGCATCGCTGCCGGATGTGCTGGATGATCCTGCGTTGCGCAATTATCAGGGCCGGATCGGAGATCTCAAACAGCAGATGGCGGCGATGCTGACCACGCTGCAGCCAGGCAACCCCAAGGTGGAAAAGGTTCAGGCGCAGATCTCAGAGCTCGAAGCCACGTTGAACAAAGAAATTGCCGGAGCCCGCGAGCGCGCCAGCACCGATTACCAGGCTGCGCTGCGCCGGGAGAAGCTCTTGCGGGCGGCCTACGACGCGCAAGCCGGCCAGGTTTCCTCCGAAGCTTCCAAAGCCACGCAATATGGGGCCTTACGGCGCGAGGTGGATAGCCTGCAGCAGACGTACAACACGATGTCTCTGCAAGCCAATGAGTCGACTATAGCCAGTCAACTTCCCATCAACCAGGTTAAGGTGGTCGATCCCAGTGCGCCGGCGACCGAACCGTACAGCCCGAAGCCCTTCGTCAATATTTCTCTGGGGGTGATCTTCGGGTTGATGCTAACAGCGGGGATCGCGTTCTTGTGGGAGAAGAAAGACGACAGCGTGCGGCTGCCCGGTCATGCGCGCAGCTTGTTGAATGTTCCCGAACTCGGGGTCATCCCGACAGTCAGAGTGGAAGGCGCCAAGAAGTGGCGATTTGGGAATCGCAATAAGAATGGGTCCGAGGAACCAAACCGGGACTTTGTGCAGGTGTTTCGTTCGGCGCAGAATGGACAAACGGCGTTTCGTCCGGCGGAATCGTTCCGCGTGACGCTGGCGTCGTTATTGCGCGAAAGTGTCACGGGCGGGCGCCCCCAGGCCATCCTGGTCACCAGCCCCAGCCCGGCCGAAGGCAAGACCACGGTGGTCAGCAATCTCGGGATGGCGCTGGCAGAAACGGGCCGCAGCGTACTGCTGGTGGACGGAGATTTCCGCCGGCCGCGGCTGCACCACGTCTTTGAGTTACCGAATAACTGGGGACTGACCAGCCTGCTCGTCGAGGGAGCCAACATGCAGGACGGCGTGGGACTGTCCACAGCCTTTCCAGGGCTTTCGGTATTGCCCAGCGGTCCGGCGCCGGAGAATATTTCGAAGGTCTTGTATTCGCCGGCCCTGCGCCAGTTCTTCAACCTGGTGCGGACGCGATTCGACTTTATCCTGATCGATGCGCCGCCCATCTTAGAAGTCGCGGACGCCCGCGTGATGGGCGAGTTCGCAGACGGCGCGGTGCTGGTTTTGCGTGCCGGGAGCACGGATCGGTCCGACGCATTGCAAGCCTGCCAGCATCTGCAGGAAGATGGCACGGTATTGTTGGGAACTGTACTGAACGATTGGAAACCGACCCGCAAAACCAAGAATTACTATGAATATTACGCGGGACGCCGCGAGGAGTGATCGAGCGGCGAAACGAGTCTGAGCGCCAAATTGAACATGGTGGGATGTGAGCATGGCGGATAATTCGGCTGTTTTGGTGGACGATTCACCAAAGGATGCGATCCGTTCTTACGGCGCCTGGATCATCGCGGCCTGGATCGGGCTGCTGCTGTTCGCGGCCTATTTCCAGACACTGCGGCACGTGTATGGCAGCTGGTTCAACGATGCCCTCAATATGGAGCACGGCATCTTCGTGCCATTCGCTGCTGCCTACATGGTCTGGATGAAGAAGGATGAGCTGAAGCAGGCTAAGATCTCCCCCAGTTGGTTAGGCGTGCTGGCGGTGGTGGTGGCGACGCTGGTGTTTTTTTTGAGCACGCTGGCTCAATGGATCTGGGTCAGCCACGTGTCTTTTCTGGGCGGCCTGGTGGGGTCGATCTGGGCGGTCTGCGGATTTCGCATGGTCCTCCGGCTCGTTTATCCGCTGGCGACGCTCGTGCTGATGGTCCCGCCTCCCAGTTTCATCATCAATCGGGTGACCTTGGATTTGCAGTTACTGGCCAGCCGGTTGGGAGAAGTGTCGCTCGAAACCCTGGGGTTCTCGGTGCTGCGGGAAGGCAACATCCTGGAGATGGTGGGGGAGAAGCTGGCAGTGGCCGAGGCCTGCAGCGGTATCCGCTCCTTGATGGCGTTGATCTTCCTGGCCGTAGTCTACAGCTATTTCTTTGTGCCCCAGAAACGGTTGCGCGCGATTCTATTTGCCAGTGTGATACCGATTGCGATTCTGTGCAACGCGGGAAGGATTGTGGCTACGGGGGTGGTGGGCCAGTTCAATCGGGAACTGGCGCACGGCATGCTGCACGCGACCTTCGGTTATTTTGGACTGGCTCTGGGAGCCCTGATGCTTTTCGGATTGCACCGGCTGTTGCTGAAAATACCTTTCCTGGAACGAGGACGCTATGCTTGAGCAGATTTTCAAGAAACACTCGGCCATCACTATAGTGGTCCTTGTCCTGACGGTCATCTTCTGCTCGCAAATTGCAGGCTCGTACACGCTGAGCATCGACGAGGCCAAGCTTGGCATACCGGGGTTGCAGCAAGTGCCGGATCAAATCGGGAGTTGGAATTTGGCCGAAGACCAGCCGCTGGAGCCGGATGTGGCCAACTACCTGAGACCCGACGACTACATCCAGCGCGCGTACATCAGCCGATCGCCGGACAGTTCCATCAGCCTGTTCGTAGCCTACTTCAAGTCGCTGCAAAACAATTACGGTCCACACTCGCCGCAGGCGTGCCTGCCGGGCTCCGGGTGGTTGGTGCACCTTTGGCAGGTGATCGACATGCCGGTGCCGGGCAAGCCGGAGACGGTTCCGATTAACGAATACGTGCTCGAAAAAGGCGGGCAACGAATCCTGGTTTTATATTGGTATCAGAATGGCCGGCGTGTTTGGGCCGAGGAGTTCCAGGTAAAGCTCCATCTGTTGCCGGACCTGCTGCGCTATCACCGATCGGACATCAGCCTCGTTCGAGTGGTGGCCACACTGAGCCCGGACACTCCCCTGGATGCAGCCTTGCGGCCGACGATGAAATTCTCGCAAACCCTCTACCCGATACTCGTCGAGCGCTTCACCCACACCGGTTAGCGCATGCGCATTCTGTATCTGAACCCGTGCGGCCAAATGGGCGGCGCGGAGACCAGCTTGCTGGAATTGCTGCGCAGCATGCGGGCCGCGGTTCCGGATTGGGAACTCTGGCTGGTGCTCGGAGAAGACGGCCCACTGGCGGGAAAAGCCCAAGAACTGGGCGTGCGGCTCCGGCTGGCGCCGTTCCCGCGATCGCTGGCGCGCACCGGAGATATTGCGCCGCGCAGCGTAGCAGCGTTCGGTTCGCTGGCGTGGTCAGCGTATGGCGCCGTACGGTACGCGTCGCAACTGGCTACCGCGATTCGGCAGATCGCGCCGGACGTGATTCACACCAATGGCCTGAAGATGCACGTACTAGGGGCCTGGAGCGCGGCCAAAGCCACGCCCGTGGTCTGGCATATTCACGACTACATCAGTACGCGCAGGATGATGGGCCGATTGTTGCGCCGCTTCTCGAACGGCTGCGCAGCAGCCATTGTCAACTCTCACAGCGTGGCCGCCGACGTCCACGCGCTCATGCCCGCGGTCAAGACCACGGTTTTGTACAACGCCATCGATTTGGAACGATTCAGTCCGGCGGGCGACCGTTTCGACCTGGATCGCGCTTGCGGACTGTCGCCCGCGCCGGATGGCACGATCCGCGTGGGCCTGGTGGCCACGTTCGCCAGATGGAAAGGCCACAAGGTTTTCTTGCAGGCCCTCTCGCACTTGCTGCCGGACGCACACGTTCGAGGGTACATTGTCGGCGGTCCGATCTATCAGACTTCCGGCAGCCAGTGGACCCGCGAAGAACTGGAGAACGAAGCAGAACGGCTCGGTCTATCCGGTAAAGTCGGATTTACGGGTGTCTTGGACAATCCGGCCGCGGCCATGCGGGCGCTCGACATCGTGGTACACGCCAGCACCCAACCGGAGCCATTCGGCATGGTGATTGTGGAAGCGATGGGCTGTGGGAAACCGGTAATCGTGAGCCGGGCCGGCGGCGCCCAGGAACTGATTGACGAGGGGCGGACGGCATTAGGACACGCCCCCGGTGACGATCGAGCTCTGGCGTCGGCGATTAAGCGATTGGCGAAGGACGAAGCTTTGCGATCCAGGTTAGGAGCCGCCGGGCGAAATGAGGCCATCCGGCGCTTTGACGGCCAGCGCCTGGCTAACGAACTTAGAGGTCTTTATACCGCATTAAGAGATGGAAGCCACGAGGTAACGCCGCTGGTAGCCTCTCTGAGCTGAGAGCTAACCGCACTGCCGGCCACTATCCGTAGAGCGTTTGGTTTGTACGCTTCGGTAGCGAATGGCTATAGGTGCTCGGGGCTATCTCCCGACATTAGACGGGTGGCGGGCAGTGGCCGTACTCAGCGTCATCCTCTTCCACGATTCGATGCATTCGTATGGCGTGCTTAGCACGGCTTGGTTCTTCCACAATGGCTCCTTTGGAGTCGATATCTTTTTTGGGATCAGCGGGCTGCTCATCTGCTCGCGGTTATTGGAGGAAGAGGAGCGTTACCACCGCATCAGTCTGGCACGCTTCTATATTCGGCGGGCGTCTCGGATTCTGCCGCCTTTGCTTGTCTACTTACTGTGCAGCGGAATTCTGGCGTTGTTCGGTGTGATTCCGCTGGCGCGAAAAGAATGGCTCGCCTCCCTGCTGTTCTGCCGCAATTACAATTGGTTCAGCCTGGTACCCGGTCACAACGATTGGTATACGGGCCACTTTTGGTCGCTGGCCGTGGAGGAACACTTCTATCTGATCCTGCCCGGCCTGCTGGTGTTTGTGCCCAAGCGCTGGCGAATCGCGGCCTTGGGAACTCTAGCGATCGGGGTGGAGGTTTGGCGAGTCTACCGGCAGCAGACGCGGCCTTGGATCTTTCTGTTTCAACACACGGACATACGGCTGGACTCGCTGCTTGTCCCGGCCATTTGCGCCATCCTGCTATTTGAACCTTGGTGGCAGCGGCGTGTGGCGGCACTTGTCCGGTTCTGGCCCTGCGCGGCGGTGATCTTATTCCTCCTGGTCACGACGGGAAGTTTTCCGATCACCCGCGCACTGGCGGCGGTCTTCTTAATTCCCATGGTTCTGATGGGCACCATGCTGTTCCCTGGCGGTATCGTGGCTCGTTTTCTCGAGCTCGGGCTGCTTCGATGGATCGGCAAGCTGTCCTACAGTCTGTACCTTTGGCAGCAGATGTTCTTCAGCGGGCATTACTTCCAACCCCTGGGATCCTGGCAAACCTTCCCCGGCAGCTGGATCCTGCTATTCGGGTGTGCGGCGGGCAGTTACTACCTGGTCGAAAAACCCATGATGAGAATGGGACACAAGCTGGCGCCGCCGGCAACTCCCGGCAGAGAGGACCTGGCAGCGCGTGCGAGCCGGAGAGTCGATACCGCCGAGATGGCGGCGAAGGTCGCGCAGGTGGGTTAATGCGCCAGTCCTTTTTATAGTTGCCCTGTCGCGAGATAATTCAATCATGGCGCGGCCGCCAGTACGCTGCGCTCCGTTCATGCCGGAAGACTCACTTAGAATGATTTCCCGATGAGCCGCAGTAAGCGTTTTGCCAATTCGGTGGTATTTGCCTACGCTTATCAGGCCCTGCTCATGGTTACGGGCCTCTGGCTCACGCCATTTCTGCTGCGGCATTTGGGACAACACGATTACGGCCTCTGGTTGATGGGTCTGCAGGTATTGAGTTACCTGATGCTCACTGACTTTGGCATCATCGGCTTGCTGCCCCGAAGCGTGGCTTATGCCACGGGCCGCGCCGGAAGCGTAAAGGCTGCTACCGATCTGCCGGAGGTGATCGGCCAGACCGCGGTCATCGTCCTTTGGCAAACCGCAGTTGTCGCTTTGGCGGCATTCCTGGTGTGGACGTTTCTGCCCGGCAAGTGGGCGGCGCTCAAGGGCCCGCTCGGGCTGATGATGGCGGCGTTCACCATGTTCTTTCCCGTGCGGATTTTCCCTGCCGTATTGGAGGGGCTGCAGGAACAGGCGTTCGTGACGCGCGCCACTATGGTGGCCTGGGGCGTCAGCACGGCGGTGAACGTGATGAGCGTGCTGGCGGGATTGGGGCTGTATTCATTGGCGATCGGATCGATCCTGTCGCAGGCATGTACCAGCGCGGCCTGCCTGTACCGGCTGCGCAAACACTTTCCGGGAACCCTGCCCTCGCGGCTGCCCTCCGTCGGGGTTCGCCAGGCGATCCCGCAATTGGGCCGCGGTTTTTGGGTCAGCTCCGGCCAAATTGGCACTTCACTGTTGTATGGATCGGACATTCTAATTCTCGGCAAGGTGATGGGACCGACGTTGCTGGTTCCGTACTCTTGCACGGCAAAACTGGCGGGTGTATTGAGCAATCAGCCGCAACTGCTGATGCAAGCCGCCGTCCCCGGGCTGAGTGAGCTGAAGGCCGGCAGCACGAAGCAGCGGCTTCACCAGGTAACCGTTTCGTTGACGCAAGGCATGATGTTGATCAGCGGCCTGCTTTTCTGCGTGGTCCTGGTGGTAAATAAAGGGTTCGTCGATTGGTGGGTGGGGGCGGAGCGTTACGCGGGATTTGCGCTCACGTGTCTGATCCTGACGCAGGTGATCGTCCGCCACTTCAACCTCACTTTTCTATATAGTGTGTTCTGCTTCGGCTACGAGCGCAGGCTGGCGCTGACGGTGCTGGCGGACGGTATCGTGACCGCATCGTCGATCTGGTTTCTGAGCTCCCGTTTCGGCTATCTCGGGGCGGCGGCGGGCTCACTGGTCGGCGCTTTCTTAGTAGGCATTCCGATGAATCTCGTGGTTCTGGTGAAAGAGTTGGACGTGCCCCTAAGCCGGCTGTTGAGTCCGTTGCTGCCCTGGTTCTGGCGATTCGTTCTCACGGCGGGCTGCTGTTTCGGGATTGTGAAGATCTGGAGCCCGCATGGGGTCATTCAAATCGCTTTGGCGGGACTGCTGGTCAGCGCCCTTTATATCGGTATTCTGGCGCGGGCAACTATGGCAACTCCCTTGGGCCATTTGCTGCGAGATTTGGCCATGCAGTTCATCGGCCGATTCCGGAAGCCGAAGGCCGACCTCGTAATGGACGAACACCGTGCGTGAATGGCACCTGATCACGAGCGAGTATCCTCCGCAGCTCGGCGGCGTGAGTGACTACACGTGCGGGGTGGCGAGGGGGTTGGCGAGCGAGGGTGACGGCGTGCACGTGTGGTGTCCGCCGGCCGATTCCGCGACGGCAGCGTGTGCGGGAATCACGGTCCACCGCGAACTGGGGCGTTTCACTTCCGCCGACCTGCGGCGCGTGGGCGAGGAGTTGGATCGATTTTCGCGCCCACGTCAACTCCTGGTGCAGTGGGTTCCGCACGGCTACGGGTTTCGCTCGATGAACATCGGGTTCTGCCGCTGGCTGCGCGAGAGAGCGCGCCGTGGCGACCGCGTGGATCTGATGGTGCACGAACCATTCCTGTCCTTCGGTGAGGGCTCCTGGCGGCAAAATGTTCCCGCCCTGGTTCACCGCCTGATGGTCACGACTTTGCTGCGCGCTGCGAGCCGGGTATGGGTTTCCATTCCGGAATGGGAGAAGCGGCTGCGTCCGTACACCTTCGGCCGGGACGTGCCCTTTGAGTGGCTGCCGATTCCGAGTAACATTCCGGTGGTTGAAGATGCAGCAGGCGTCCAAGCCGTTCGTCAACGATACGCTCCCGATGGCCGGCTGCTGGTGGGACATTTCGGGACCTATGGCCAGACCGTTACGCTGGTGTTGGATCCGATTCTATCGGCGCTACCGGACACAGGCTTCGCCGGCCGGGTGCTTTTGATGGGCGCCCATAGCGACAACTATCGAGACTTGGTCCTCAAGAGGGAGCCTCGACTGGCTTCATTCGTGCAGGCGACGGGCGCACTGGCGCCGGAAGATCTTTCCCGCCATCTCGGCGCCTGTAATTTGTTGATGCAGCCATACCTGGATGGAGTGAGCACGCGCCGCACCAGCTTCATGGCCGGGCTTTCTCACGGGAAGCCGATTGTTACGACCGCCGGACATTTGACGGAGCCATTTTGGGGAGACAGCGGAGCGGCGGTGATCGTCCCCAGCGGAGACGCGCGCGCTTTCGTCGAATCCCTCGACCGCCTTTGCTCCGACGAGGGCAGCCGCAAGCGGATGGGAAAGGCCGCCAAGAAGCTCTACGATGAGCGATTCGACTTCTCGCACGTGATCGCACGGCTGCGGCAGGTGGAAGACCGGGAGACCGCGTGCGCGTTCTGATCACTACGTTTCACCGCAATGTGATCGGCGGGACGGAAAAATATCTGCAGGCACTGATACCGGGATTGAGCGGCCGCGGTCACCAGATCGGGCTGCTGTACGAGAAGCCTTTTGACTCCCAGCTTGAAAGCATTACTCCAGCAGTCGGTTCGGCCGCAAATTTTTGTCTGGCGGACGCAGGTGAGGCTGGCGCATTGCGGTCGGTCGCGGAATGGAAACCGGACGTCGTTTACAACCAGGGACTGCAAGCCGGCGATCTGGAAGGCAGTCTGCTCGAGTCGTATCCAACGGTTCTGTTTGCCCACGGTTACTACGGCACCTGTGCCACCGGGAGCAAATGTTTTGCATTCCCGCGACATGAGGCCTGCTCGCGGCGCTTCGGCCCCGCCTGTCTGCTCATGCATTATCCACGCCGGTGCGGCGGTTTGAATCCGGTGACGGCTTGGGGAATCTATCGCATGCAGCTCAAACGCAACTCCCACCTGGGCAGTTACGAAACGGTTCTGGTGGCGAGCAACCACATGCGTGAGGAATTCGTGCGCCATGGAGTGAGCGCCGATCGGATTCAGATTGCGCCGCTGCCACTGGCACATCATGAGAGCGAGATTCTTCCGCCATACGGGAAGGCACACGGGTATCGAATACTTCTGATGGGCAGGCTCACCTCGGAAAAAGGCGGTCGCCATTTAATCCAAGCGGTGAAGAGAGCGTCCAAAGAACTGGGACAATCGGTAACGCTGACCGTGGCCGGGGATGGGCCGGAACGCGCGCGGCTGGAAAACGAAGCCAGGGATGCCCGGATTGCGGCGGAATTCGTGGGATGGATCGATGCCGGCCGCAAAGCGGAATTGTTGGCCGAAACCGACTTGCTGGCAGTGCCCAGCTTGTGGCCGGAGCCGTTTGGGCTGGTCGGTATCGAAGCCGGTGCCTGGGGTGTGCCGGCGGTGGGTTATGCCGTGGGAGGCATTCCGGATTGGTTGATTCCCGGCCAAACCGGCGAACTGGCGCCGGGTGATCCACCCTCTGTTTCGGGCTTGGCCGATGCCATCGTTCGGGCGCTTAAAGACCCGCAGCATTACGCCGAGCTGCAAAGTGGGGCTCGTCAGATGGCGCGGCGCTTTACGCTCGATCGACACCTCAACATACTGGAACCGGCCCTGGCATCGGCTGCTGCGCTTACTCATTCATGCAGGCCTTAACCGCATTGGCACCGCCGCCGTCCCGCATTCTGCTGGTTTCCTTCGTCGGAAACAATCGATGGAGCGGAATGGGGAAGTGGACGCACTCGATCGCCGACTGTCTTCGGGAGAGCGGCCAGGACCCGGCGCTATGGTTCCTCGAAGATTTCCCGTGGCTGGCGAAACACTGGCGGCTGGCAGCGATGCTGTTTCCGATCGAGCTCGCCTGGCGCATCTGGAAGAAGCGCGCTGACTTCGATGCGGTGTTGATCCACGAACCTTGCGGCTTTTGGTACGGCCTGATGCGGCGGATCGGCCTGCGAGTGCCGCCGATGATTGCCATGTGCCACAACGTGGAGAGCAAGAATCACCGGGAGATGGTGCGCTATGCCGCGCAGGGGCTGGCGGTGGTCTCACGCGCCTCGCGGTTCAAAGTTCCGCTATTTCGGCTGTGGCAGTCGGACGGAGCGATCCGTTTTGCGGATCATGTGATCTGTCTTTCGAGCATCGACCGCGAGTACCTGGTTGGCCAGTTGGGTGTGTTAGCCGAGCGGATCACGGTGATGATCAACGGAGTTTGCCCGCAACGATACGGCGCGAAACGGCGGCCCGGCTCCCAGCGGGTCTTGTTTGTCGGGGGATGGCTGAATGTGAAGGGCGACCGGGTGTTGCCGCGGTTGTGGTCGAAAGTGCGAGCCAGAATTCCGGACGCCTCGCTCACGATTGTGGGCGCCGGCCGGCCGGCGGAACAGGTGCTGCCGGATTTTGCGAGCGAAGATCGGGACTCCGTGAGTGTGATTTCCCGGCTGACCGATGAACGGGAACTGGCGGCTGAATACGCCGATCACGATGTGTACGTGATGCCGTCTCTGTCGGAAGGGTCGTCACTCTCCCTGCTGGAAGCGATGGCATCGGGCATGCCGGTCGTGGCGACCGCCGTGGGCGGCAATCCAGACATCGTTACCGCTGGCGTGAACGGACTTCTGTTTCCGCCCGAGGACTTCGACTTGGGCGCGGCGCACGTTTGCCGCCTGCTGGAAGATCCGGCTGCGGCGGCTCGCATGGGGGAAGCCGCCCGCAAGCGCGCGCAAAGTTTAACCTGGCAGCGATCCGCGGACGTGCTGGCTTCGGCGGTGGCAGCTTCGCGCGGCGAGCATGAATCCATCTTCGCCGAGAGGCCGGGCAGATGATGGCAACGGCACCGGATTCGCCCGCTCTCTCTTCGACCGCCACACGGGCAGGCGCCGGGCGGCCTCGGGTGGCCCTGGTTTGCGACCTCGTCGAAGAGAACTGGCCCAGCATGCAGTTGGTAGCGGATATGCTGGGCCGCCACCTGGAATTGGATCATTCCGGGCAATGGGAGATGGCCAGACTGTGCCCCAGTATGCGGCGGCACTTTTCGGTTTTGCCTGGTTCGCGCGCGTTTTGGAACAACGCCGATCGCTTGACGAATCGTTTCGTCGACTATCCTCTCTGGTTGCGCCACGAGCGCGCGGCGTTTGACCTTTTTCACATCGTCGACCACAGCTATTCGCAACTCGTACACCAGCTGCCTGCAGAACGGACGGTGGTGACCTGCCACGATCTGGATACGTTTCGCTGTCTGCTCGAACCCTCCGCCGAGCCGCGTCCGGGTTGGTTCCGCGCCATGAGCCGCAGAATTCTGAAAGGTTTCGAGAAGGCGGCGCACGTAATCACGGTGAGCGCCACCACTCGCGATGCGATTCTGCACTACGGTCTTTTGCCCGCCGAGCGCGTCACCGTGGTTCACAATGGGGTCCATCCGGCTTGTACACCGGCTCCCGATCCAAGCGCGGATGAGGCGGCTTCCCGTCTTCTACCAGCCAAGACGGCAGACGCATTTTGGCTGCTGCACGTGGGCAGCACCATCCCACGAAAGCGAATCGATGTGTTGCTGCGAGTGTTTGCCGCCGTGCGCGCTGAGATTCCGGGGGCTCGGCTGGTGCGGGTGGGCGCGCCGTTCACGCCTGCCCAATTACAATTGAGTAGAGACTTGGGTATCGAAGCTTCCATCCAAACGCTGGCTGGCGTAAAGCCGGAAGTATTGGCAGCGATCTATCGGCGGGCCGACGTGCTGCTGCAGCCTTCCGAGAGTGAAGGCTTCGGATTGCCGGTGGTAGAGGCGCTGGCGTGTGGCTGCCCGGTGATCGCGAGCGACATTCCCGTATTGCGCGAGGTGGGTGGACCGGCAGCCATATACGCTATGGCCGGGGATATCGCCGCATGGCGTGATGCCGTACTGGCTCTTCACAAAGAACGGGCGCAACCATCGTGGGAACTTCGGTCGCAGCTGGGCGTGCTTCAAGCGGCCCGATTCTCCTGGGCGGAAACGGCTGATCAGGTCGCACGCATTTATGACATGGTTCTTCGAAAATCCAACGCGTAGTGTAGGCCGGGCGGCCGGCGCCGGGTGTTGACGTTAGTAAGCATTGCAAATTAGCTGTTGCGTTGAAAGCATCGAATATATATGAAGAAGAAGGCATTAATCACGGGAATCACGGGGCAGGACGGGAGTTATCTGGCTGAGCACCTGTTAGGGCTCGGCTATGAAGTCCACGGCTTGGTGCGCCGCGTCGCCCTTGAGCAGCCGCAACAAAGGCTGAGCCGGCTGCGCAATATTTTGGATCGAATCCAGCTCCACCCCGGCAGTCTCGAAAGTTATCCCAGCATCTTCAACATCTTTAGCCGGGTTCAGTTCGACGAATGTTACCACCTGGCGGCGCAGAGTTTTGTGGCGGAAAGCTTCGCCGATGGCTTTTCCACCATGAACACCAATATCAACGGAACGCATTACGTCCTCGCGGCATTACGTGAGTTACAGCCCAACTGCCGGTTCTACTTTGCCGGTTCCAGCGAAATGTTCGGCAAAGTGCGAGAGACGCCGCAAGGCGAGGCGACCCCCTTCCATCCGCGCAGTCCCTACGGCATCAGCAAAGTGACCGGATTTCACCTGGCCATGAACTACCGCGAAGCTTACGCCATGTACTGCTCGAACGGCATTCTGTTCAACCACGAGAGCCCGCGGCGTGGCTTCGAATTCGTGACGCGTAAGATCACTTACGGCGTCGCCCTCATCAAGCACGGACTGGCTTCGGAACTGAAACTTGGCAATCTGGAAGCCAAGCGCGACTGGGGTCATGCACGCGACTATGTGTCCGCCATGCACCTGATGCTGCAGCAGCCCAATCCCGATGACTACGTGATTGCTACCGGAGAAACTCATAGCGTGCGCGAATTTTGTGAGAAGGCTTTCGGTGAAGTGGGCCTAGACTACAATGCCTATGTCCGCAAAGATGAAGCGGTCTATCGTCCGGCGGAGGTGGATCTTTTGATCGGCGACACTTCTAAGGCGCAGAAGGTCCTGGGTTGGAAGCCGGCGGTGAATTTCGTCGCGTTAGTCAAGGAAATGGTGCACTCGGACATGGAGTTAGTCGGTTCTACGTTTCATGGCGCGTCGGCGATGGTGGAAGTCAGCTAGCGCGGCCAGAAAGGAATCAAGATGAAAACCCTGATCACAG